>WNGP01003050.1_pt1 | contig 14038 bp, 9 predicted proteins | sample 5407671 | NCBI WGS metagenome assembly WNGP01 (sample SAMN13153381, study PRJNA577476) | soil metagenome | isolation source: 40 cm soil or saprolite under Garry oak tree replicate 2 | place: USA:California | collected 2016-06-15 | reverse complement strand
GGGCGCCGTCGTCGGTTTGAAGCGTGATGCGCATGTCGAGCTCGACGACGCCGTCCGGGCGTTTGACCGTCCAATCGTCGCCCCCCGGCAGCACCTTGCCGCGAAGCCGGTCCCCTTCGAACGAACCGCCGGTGATCGGAAACGTGACGCGCGTGCCGTGAGGACCGGCGCCGACGTTCTGCGTGGGTGCCGTGTCGAGACGAAGTGTCATCAGGGGACGCGTTCGCATGGCAGGTCTCCTGTCGGCGGGTGGTGGAGGGGAAGCCGCGAGGGGCACGTGCGCGCATCCAGCGAGCGTCGCGAACGCGGCAAGCTTGAGAACGTCTCTTCGTCGACTGTCCACGGCGGCCTCAGAGGATCTCGTCGATCGAGTAAATAGGGCCCTCGGGACGCCGATCGCCGCTCGATACGGTGAGCAGGCGATTCAAGAACGCGTACTTCGGGTGCGCGGTCTCGAAGCGCGGCGTGGTCCGGAAATAGTAGGTCGAGGGGTCGACTCTCTCGCCACGCGCGAGCGCCGCGATCACCTCCGGCGGCCCATGACGAAGCCCGAACGACGTCATGTGGATGAGGGCGCCGTCGTCGGTCTCGAGCGTGAGGCGCAGGTCGAGCTCGAGGACGCCGTCCCCTCGGAGGAGCGTCCAATCACCACCGCCGGGCAGCACCTTTCCGCGCAGCCGCGGACCCTCGAAGTGGCCGCTGGCAATCGGTGCGGTGACGCGCGTCCCGTGAGGGACCGAGCCGATCTTCTGTGGGCCCACGACCACGACCTGCAAGGTCATCAACAAATGGGAATCCATTCGTCCACCTCGCTCCAGGGGATACTCCCGGTCTCACCTCCGGCGGTCAAGAGCGTACGCCCAGGGAGACCCCGGTGTCCATTCTCCGAGCCAACTCGCGAGCACCTGGTAACATGGAGGGGAGTGGGAGAGGCGGGCCGCTGTTAGCCGCCGGCTCGCCGGTTCGAAAAGTATGACGTCTGGCTCCCCACGTGATCGAATAGTTCGAACTCAAGATTGGTTCGAACCAGGGGTGCACGTGCACGCACACCTAGATCAACGTTCGAACTCGGCTTGGTTCGAACCAGGGATCGGCTGGGGGTCCACGTGATCGAAAGGTTCGAACTCCCGAGCCCAGAAAAGTCAAGCCGCCGTCCGTGGGCCCCGTTGTGGCATATCCCGAGCTCGGCGGCTTGCACCACCGATGCACGCGCGCGGCCTGCCTCCGGCCCTTCCCGACGTCCCGGCCTTCGTCGCGAGGGACGCACCTGTCCCCGATCCGCCTCTCCTGCCTGCAGTAGCGAGCACGCAAGCTCCTCGCGATGAGGATCGGATGCCCCTATTAACACGTCGCAGTCGGTCTGAATCGCGCTCTTCACGCCGGACGGAATTTTCAGTAGGGACGCGGGTCGAGCGCGAATACCCAGCGGTTCCTCCAGGAGACCGGGAACGAGATCCTCACTAAACCCTACAGGATCGAGGACCTCGAAAGCGCCATCGCCAAGGTCATCAAGGGCTGAAGCAAGAACCCTATCTTCCCCAAATTGAATGTTTTGCAGTTGACAGCGCCTCCGAAGCATCGTAGCTTTACACCAACCAGGTTCTCAGTCTGACGTCCATCGCGAGGGCAGCACCACAAGCGTCGATGATCGATAACCGAGCCCGCCCGGGCCAGGGACGCCACCTCGCCATTGACCATCGAGGAGGGGGTCGAACATGAGCGCACAATCGAGGGCAGCGGATTGGCGGCGGGCGGCGGGGCTGGCGAGCCTGGGGCTTTTTTCGCTCGTCTTGGAAATCGTCCCTCCGGACGTCTATGCCGCCCCTCAGAGAGCGTCGATCTCAATTTCCATCTCCGACGCTTCGGCAACGGAGAGCAGCTGCGCGGGCGTGAGCGCCGTATTCACGGTCCAACTCTCTCGTCCCAGCAAGCAGGCCGTGTCGGTGGCTTTTGCGACCGCCGACGGGACCGCGATGGCGGGGGCTGACTACGTCGCTCAGTCCGGCGTCGTTACGTTCCAGGCCAGGGAAACAACCAAGGTGATCGCGGTGACGATCCTCGACGACCAGATCACGGAAAGCCCCGAAACATTCTTCGTCAATCTGCGCAATCCTATCAATGCAACAATCTCGGACGGTCAGGGGCAGGGAACGATTTTCAATGACCTCTGCGACGACGCGAGTCTCTGCACCGTCGATAGCTGCGACCCGGCCACCCTCACCTGCCTCCACACGGCGGTGAGCTGCGACGACGGCAATGTCTGTACCGTCGACAGTTGCAATCCGAGCACCGGGTGTGTGAACACGCCCGGCAATGCGGGGACGGTCTGCCGCGCCTCGGCAGGGGTGTGCGACCCGGCCGAGTCCTGTACCGGGACCGCCGCCGCCTGCCCGGCCGACGCCAAGAGCACGGCGGTCTGTCGCCCCTCGGCCGGCCCCTGCGACATCGCCGAAAGCTGCGACGGAGTAAGCAACGACTGCCCGGCCGACGAAAAGAAGGCCGACGGCACCGCGTGCAGCCTGCCGAACGCCGTGGCGCAGTGCGCGGGAGGCGCCTGCGCCATCGCCTCGTGCAACGCGGGGTACGGAGACTGCGACGGCAGCCCGGCAGACGGCTGCGAGGCGCCGCTCAATGTGGCGCAGTCCACGTCGCCGGACTACTACGGAGGCGGGAGCAATGCCGATCTTAAGGCAGGCTACCTGAGGGTGTCGGCCATCACGAACTGCGGCGGATGCGGAGTGAGCTGTGACGACGGCGCTTCCTGCACGACGGACCTCTGCGTGCCGACCGGATCGACCGGCCAGGAGGTCGCCGTGTGCCGGCACTATAACCGCGCCCAGTGCAGTGAAGCCCGCTGCAACAGCCAGTCTCTGCCTTCCGGGACCCCTCCGCCCCTGGAGCCGAGCTGCATGGGACCGGATGCCGACGGTGATGGGCTGCCGAACCAATGGGAGACTTCACAAACGGATCCCTACACCGGCTCCCAGATGCCTCCGGGGGTGGATCTGAACTGCGACGGCGAGATCAGCGACGCCGGCGGCGACCTCGTCTGGCACGAGCCGCCGAGCGGCGACTCGATCCCCGATGTCTACCTGGAGCTCGACTACATGGTGGCAGGCCCGGACGATACCGCGGATCACTCACCTCCAATCAATCCCCTCACCGGGGAGAGTGCCCTGACCGAAATCGTCCGCGCCTTCAGCCGTGAAGGGATCACGCTGCATATCGATCCGGCGCAGGACGCGCTGCCGCATTCCGACGTTCTCTTTTTTCCGGGGAGTTCGACCGATCAATGTCCCACGGCGGGCGCGGTGAATTTCTACGATATCAAGGGCAGTCCCGCCTACTTCGATCCCCGCCGGAGATTTGGATATCACTACGTCGTCTCCGGACACAGCAACTGCGTCGATCCCGGGAGCAGACTGGGCGAGACCAACGGCTCCGGAGTCGCGGAAATCTTCGGGAACGACCTCGTCGTCTCGATGGGTGGGTTCTCCTACGGTGCGACGACCGACGAACAGGTGCGCAGGTATCGGGAGTATGCCGGAGCGATCATGCATGAGATAGGCCATAACCTGCGGCTGGATCATGGAGCGCCTGTCCCCTGCCCCTCCCCGCCATGCGACAACTCGATTGCGAACTACGCGCCGAACCACATCAGCTCGATGAACTACTCCTTCCAGCTTTCCGGGATCCAGCGTTCGGCGACGCCCGGGACGACTTCCCCTCTCGACCCGAACCTGCCATGGCGAGTCGACTTTTCCCACGGCCTGGAGCAATCGCTGAACGAAGGCGCGCTGGACGAGAATCTGGGGCTCAACGTTGCCATCGAGCCGTTCAATCGGGACCTGACCGTGTATTTCTGCTTCGACGTGCCACAGGTGGCCCCGAGCTTCGGGCCCATCGACTGGAACTGCGATGGTGTGATCGAATCGTCCGTGGCCGCGGACATCAACGGGGACGGGATTCTGGGAATTCTGCCGAACTCGGACGACTGGAGAAATCTGTTTTTCAATTTCCAGTGCCAGCCGACCTTCGCGAATTAGCCGATGTAACGGAGGTCCTTCGGGATCGATGGAGCCGGCGACCGCGAAGGATCGAGAGGCAGACATGAGTCGTCCCCCGCGAATCTTCTGAGGAGAATCTATTCCCCGACGCCGGGCGCCTGCCGGCCCGCTGTCCCTCCTGAAAATTCCGTCCGCCCTTTCTCTGCTTGGCATTAGGGTCTATCCCGGGGATACTCCCTGCCTCATCTCAGGCCGTTAAAAGCGTACGCCCAGGGAGACCCCGGTGTCCATTCTCCGAGTCATCCTCCTGCTCTTCCGCTCCCTCTTCCGGGACCGCTCGCAGCTGGCTCTGGAAAATCTCGCCCTCCGGCAGCAACTTGTCGTCCTCCGCCACAAGGCGCCCCGACCCAGGTTACACCGTGCCGACCGGGTCTTCTGGGTGAGCCTGGCGCGGGCCTGGGAGCAGTGGCGCTCGGCCCTTATCCTGGTCAGGCCGGAGACCGTCCTCCGCTGGCACCGCCAGGGATTCCGGTACTTCTGGAGATGGAAGTCGAGAGGTCGGCCGTGCATCAGTCCGGAAGTGATTCGGTTGATCCGTCGAATGTCCGAGGAGAACCCGCTCTGGGGCGCCCAGCACATCCGTTCGGAACTCCTGCTCCTCGGCTACGATGTCGCTGACGCGACGGTGGCCAAGTACATAACCCGACGGGGTAGAAGGCCTCCGTCACAGACCTGGCGCACCTTCGTCCAGAACCATCTGCGTTGCACCGCGGTCTGCGATTTCTTCGTCGTACCCACGGCCACGTTTCGCCTGCTCTTCTGTTTCGTGATTCTCTCCCATGACCGGAGGCGCATCCTCCACTTCAACGTCACCGCCCATCCGACTGCAGCCTGGGCGGCACAGCAGATCCGAGAGGCCTTCCCCGGAGACGGCACCGAGCCTCGCTACCTGCTACGGGATCGGGATGGTGCCTATGGCGACGTTTTCCAGCGGGTCGTCCGGGGAACCGGTATCCGAGAGATCCTCACCGCGCCCCAGTCCCCCTGGCAAAACCCCTACGCCGAGAGAGTTATCGGCTCGATTCGGCGCGAATGCTTGAACCACCTGATCATCCTCGGCGAAAGGCACCTGAGGAGCATACTGAGTGAGTACGTCAACTACTACAACGTCTCGCGTCCACATCTCTCCCTGGAGAGAAATGCACCGGTCCCGAGGAGCGTTGAACCGCCGTCGCACGGTGCCGTCGTGGCTGTCCCTCGGGTCGGCGGTCTGCATCATCTTTATACCCGGGCAGCCTGACCCAGCTCTTCACAATGACGGATGATCACCGTTCGCACGCCAGGGGTGCATGTGGTCTCGGTCCGGCCGATCCCCGACTCCGCAACTACTGATCCGATTCGGCTCGTCTCAGCCTGCCAGGCCATGGGCCGCGCCGATGAGCGCGTCCGTTTCAGGGTCAATTCCGACCTGGATGGACTTTTCAGTAGGGACAGGACTTTTCAGTAGGGACACGTCATCGGAGTGCACTGATACCCCACCGGCGAGCCATCTGGCCCGAACACGAGCGTCGCCGCCGTACTCGATTCCTCTGGTGTCCATTTCCCATCGAGGTGGACTTCCGTCGTCCTGCCGGCGACGATTTGAACTTCGATAGCAATAACCCCGCCACCCGAGGCCCCGGCACGAACGAAGTACCGACCCGCTTGGAGTGAAACAACTTCGTCTCCCCAGCGGTTGTCGATCTTCTTTAAAAGACGCCTGGAGGAATCGAGCACCGTGTAGGGTTCGTGGTTGATCATATCGTCTCCGCTGCCTGAGCCGATCTCTTCGGTGTAGACCACCAGGCGCCCGGTGTTCAGTGAGGACAGAACGATCGGCGCCGGTCCAATGGACTGAGGAATCCGCACGAGCCGTGGTGCTGCGCAACCCACCATGAGCCCGATGACGAACACCCCGGCCTTGCGGCTCGCGAAAACGCATGGGTTCCGCTTCATGATTCGCTCCTCACTCGACGTCGCCTGCAGCGCCATGTGCTCGCGCTTCTCGTCTGTCGTGTTCTTTCGTGATCACTTTCGTCCCTGCGCCGGTTGCGCGACGACGCGCGTTCCATCACGCAACTCCTCGGATCCGCGCACGAGGACGAGATCGCCCTTCTCCAGCGGACCGAAGACCTCCAGCAGGTTGCCCATGGCGACTCCGCGACGCAGGGAGACGATCTCTATAGCGCCGTCCCTGACGCGGTCGACGTAGCTGCGCTCGGCGGTCTGGACGAGAGCGGTCGCCGGAATCCAGAGGGAGGCGGAAGGGCGGCGGACAGGCCACAGCACATCAGCGAACATGCCCGCAGCGAGCCGGGAGTCTGCGTTTGCGACGTCGAGTTCGATGGGCATTGTTCGGGTCTTCGGATCGATCAGATGCGCGACGCGCGCGATAGTCCCCGAGAAGCGTTCCCCCGGCCATGTGCTCACGACGAACTCGGCCTTGATGCCTTGTGTCACTGCTCCCACGTCGGCCTCGGGCACGGCGACGGTGAGGCGCAGCCGTGAAACCTGGTCAATGCGCAAGAGAGGTCCGGCGGCCCCGGCCGGCGGCCCCACCAGTGCACCCGGATGGACGTTGCGTTCAGAGATGACTCCGTCGAATGGCGCGCGCATGACAAGATAGCTTTCGAGCGCGCGCAGCGCCTCCACGCGGGATCGACTCGCCGCGAGCTTCGCTTCGGCGATTTCGATGTCGTGCTTCGCCACCGCGCCGGGAGTGGTTGCGGCCCCCTTGAGACTCTCAAAGGTGCTTGAATCCGCCTGCGCTTGCGATTCAGCTTCCGCCCGCTGGGCGACCAAGTCGGGCGCGGAGAGGCGCACGAGCGTCTGGCCCTTCTTCACCACGGAGCCGCGGTCGACGAGCACCTCCTCGACGTAGCCCTGCACGCGTGAATGGAGCGCGACCGATTCGTAGCCGGAAAGCTCACCCTGGAGCCGAACCGTCGTGTCGAGGCGCTGCTCGACAACCGGCGCCACCTCGACTCGAAGCGGACCACCATGGCTCTCGATCGGTTGAGTCGGAGACCCCCCGGCGCCCGAGCAGCCACTGAGCAAGACAAGCAACAAGGAGAATCGTTTCATGCCCTTGCCTCCTGCGAATCTAACGTGTCGGCCTCGTCGGGCGCCAGGGACACGAGGCGAGTCTGCTTTGCGGCGAACAGCGCATAGACGGCTGGAAGGACGATCAGCGTCGCGACCATAGAAGCAGTGAGGCCGCCGATGACAGCTCGCCCGAGCGGCGCGCTCTGTTCGCCGCCCTCACCGAGGCCGAGCGCTATAGGAACCATGCCCGCGATCATGGCCAGGCTCGTCATCAGAATTGGCCTTAGGCGGCTGCGGGCGGCTTCAATCGCGGCCTGCGCCGGACTTGCGCCGAGACGGCGATGCTCACGCGCAAACGTGATAAGCAGGAGCACGTTCGCGACAGAGACGCCGATCGACATTATGGTTCCCATCATCGATTGGACGTTCAGCGTGGAGTTGGTGGCAAAAAGGAGAAGCACGGTCCCGCCGAGCACCGCGGGTACGGTCGAGAGGACGATGAGCGAATCCCGAACCGACTGAAAGTTCGCGATGAGAAGCAAGAGTACGACCACGATGGCGAGAATGAGGCCCTCGCGCAGGCTCGTGAGCGTCGTCAGCATCTGTTCGACCTGACCGTGAATGGCAACACGGACGCCCCGAGGGGGCTCGCCGACAGCCACGATGGCTCGCTGGACAGCCTTTGCGGCGGCCCCCAGGTCTTGCCCGCCAACGTTCGCGAGCACGCTGATCGTGCGCTGGCTGTTCAGATGGTCGATCTCGCCAAGCGTCCTCCCGGGCGTAACGCTGGCGAGGTCGCCGAGGATCGGGCGAGGTGAGCCGTCGGACATGACCGGCAGGTTCCTGAGGTCGTCCGCCGACGAGATCTCGCTCTCGGGCACGCGCAACGCCACGCGGTAGGGGATGCCGGTGCCCGGGTTCACCCAGAAGTTCGGTTGAATGAGGACGCTTGAGCTCGTCGCGTCGACCAGCGACCGGCCGACCTGCGCGACATTGACGCCCAACTGTGCGGCGCGCTCGCGATCGATCTTGACTTCGAGCGTGGGGTAATCGAGAGACTGAGGAATCTGTACGTCACGTAGCTCGGGCAGCTTCTTCAGCTCCTCGGCGAGGCGCTCAGTGAACGGCCGCGTCTCCGCGATGTTGTTTCCCGAGACGGTGACGTTGATGGGCGTTGGCGCGCCGAAATTGAGCACCTGCGAAACGATGTCACCCGCCTCGAATGAGAAGCGCACGTCGGGAAAGTGGGCTCGGAGTGTTTCGCGCAATGTCTCCTGGAGCGCGTAAACGGGCGGACGGTCACCGCGCTTGAGGGCGACGAGCAGGAGTGCCTCGTGCGGACCGCTGTTCCAGGTGAAGATACCGTTCACGGGATAGGACCAGGGCGGATTGCCCACGTTCGCAAGCGTAATGGTCACGAACCTCTCGCCCACTGTCTCGCGGATGAGCTGATCAACGTCGCGGACAATCTGCTCGGTGCGTTCGAGCTGTGTGCCATCGGACGCGCGGATTCGCAGCTGAAACTGGCCAGTCTCGACGCGCGGAAAGAGCTCCGTGCCCAGACCCAGGGCGAGCAAGAGCGCGCCACCGCAGGCGAGAAGGTACGCGCCAAGGATGAGGATCCGCCGATCGACGATGCGGCCCACGAGCAATCCATAGCGGTTCTGAAAACGCCCGAAGAGGCCTCCGGCGCGGTGTACAGGAGGAGCATTGCGGAAGAGCCAGGCGGCAAGCACCGGCACCAGGGTCGCGGACAGCAGATAGCTCGCCACCATGGAGAAGCCGACCGCCAGAGCGAGCGGCGGGAAGAGCGCGCGGCCGACACCGACCATGAAGAACGACGGGATGAAGACCGCGAGCACGCACAGCATCGCGAGGAGGTTCGGCAACATCACCTCTCGCATGGCGTCGATCACGGCGCGCCCGCTCTTCTTTTCTTGGCCCAGGTGCGTGTGGATGTTCTCGATCGCCACCGTGGCTTCGTCGACGAGAATGCCGATTGCAAGCGCGAGCCCGCCGAGGGTCATGATGTTCATGGTCTGACCCACGAGGCGCAGGCCGACAAGCGCGGCGAGAAGGGAGAAAGGGATCGTGAGGACGACGATGAGCGCGGAGCGCCAATTCCGCAGGAAAAGCAGCACCATCAGCGCGGTGAGAAGCGCGCCCAGGATGCCCTCGGTAGCGAGACCACGGATGGCGTTGAGCACATAGATCGATTGATCGAAGTCGAGATCGATCTTGATGTCCGGCGGGACAAGCGCACGCATCTGCGGCAGCGCCGCCTTGACGCCGTTCACAACGTCGAGCGTCGATGCATCGGCGCGCTTTGTAACCGGCATGTAGACGGTTCGGCGGCCATTCACGAGCGCTATGTTGTAGAGAATGTCGGCGCCGTCTTCGACGCGGGCAACATCGCGCAGAAAGACCGTGGGGCCGCTGCCGGTGCGAAGCGGAATGTCGGCGAGGTCGGCCGGCTTCGAAACCATCGCGTTCGTGGACGCGATGGTGGTGAAGCCGTTCATGCGCACATTGCCAGCGGGGAGCGTGAGGTTCTCCCTGGTGAGCTGAGCGGCGATGTCCTCAGGGGAGATACGATAGGCACGCATCCGCTCCGAGTCGGCGTAGACGACGATGGTCTTCACTTTGCCGCCCGAAGGCGGCGGAGCGGAAACGCCGGGGATTGTCGACAGGAGAGGGCGCACCCGATAAAGAGCGAGGTCCTGAATCTCCGTGTCGCTGCGCGAGTCGCTCGAGAACACGAGCTCGCCGACCGGGATGGAGCCCGCATCGAAGCGCACGATGAACGCGGGGAGCGTGCCGGGCGGCATGAACGACGTGGCGCGGAACGCCATCGCCGTCACCTGGGCCATCGACTGGGCGATGTCCGTTCCAGGATGGAAATACAGCTTGAGCATCGCCATCCCCTGAATGGACGCGCTTTCGATGTGCTCGATGCCGCTGATGTACAGGAAATGGTACTCGTAATATGTGACGATTTGCCCTTCCATCTGGCTCGGCGACATGCCGCCGAACGGCTGGATTACGTAGATCACGGGCACGCCGAGGTCGGGGAAGATGTCCACCGGAGCCCGTCGAAGTGCGAGGCCCGCGGAGAGCACAATGGCGAACACCAAGACGACGACGGTGATCGGGCGGCGTAGGGCGGCCAGGACAAGAAGCATGGCTATTTCGGCCCCTGGGCGGGGTCCTTCAAATCTGCGAAGAAAGGCTCTAGATCGCCGAGCGCTCGCGCGAAAAGAAGCGTCCCGGTCCGGACGCCAAGACGCGCCACCGCACCGTCGAGCTCCGCTTGCGCAAGCAGGCGCTGGGCCTCGGCCACTTCGGTGACGCCTGCAAGACCTGCCTGATAACGCGCGGTGGCCTGCTGTTCGGCCGCACGGGCGGAGGCAAGCGCAATGGGTGTGTTGGCAGCGATGCGGCGGGCCCCGTCCAGTATGGCTTGCGCCGTCTCGAGCTGGGACGTGATTTGGAGCTCGATCTCACGACGACGGGCATCGGCTTCGCCCGTGTCGGCCGATGCGATGCGCGCGCGGGCGCGCTGCGCGAAGATGTCGAGGACAGGCCAACTCACCACGAGGCCGACGCCCCAGTTCTGTACGTTTGGTGCGAGACCATCGGCGGAAGGCGTCGGGCCGCCGGGCGTCGCATAGCCGCTCCCGCGCGCCCACAGCGCCGCGACCACCTCGACGCGGGGTAAGTAGCCGTACTTCGCAACCTTCTCTCTCGCGTTGGCCACCGCGACCGCGGTGTCAGCCTGTTCGAGCGCGGGGTTGCGCCTGTCCGTTTGGAGTACGCCTTCAGGTGGCAGATCGAGCAGGTTCCCTGCCAGAGGAGTCACACGTCCGGTTTCACCAATCGCTTGTGCGAGCTCGATTTCGGCGATGGTCTGAGCCTGCTGGGCGCGAATGAGCTGCGTCGAGGCGAGTGCTTTTTCGGCCTGCGACCGGGAAAGGTCCGCGCCGGGGCGAAGATCGTGCTCGGTCAGCGCGCTCACGGTGCTTTCGAACACGGCGGCACGCTCCTCGGTCGCGCGTGCCGCCTTCACGGCCTCGGCGCGGGCGAGAGTGCCCAGGAAGGCATCCGCGACATTGAAAGCGATCTGGAGGTGGACAACATCGCCGCCTGCATAGGTGCGCTCGCGGTCTCGAAGCGCAGCATCGACAGAGGCCGCGCGGGCGAGCAACCCGACCACGTCCCAGGAGGCCGTGAGACTCGCGGTGCTCCCATAGGCGCCGGAATCCATGACGGGAGGGCCTACCGGACCGGAAATGCCGGGCAGGCCAGGCGTTGGAAACGTCGTGGCTCGGACATTGTTCGCCGTAGCTCTGTTGGCCTGCAGCGCAGCGTTCAACTGCGGAAGGTACCCGGTCCGTGCCAAATCAAGGCGAGCATCCGCTGCCTGTTCGATCGCCGCTTCCCGAGCCAGAGTAGGATGGTCCTGGAGCGCGGTCCGAACTGCCTGTTCCAGAGTCAGCGCGCGAGCGTCTTCTTGCGCCAAAATTGTCGACGGAAGGAACGTCAGGGCAAGCGCGAGGCAGCCGTATACCCTTGCGTTCATCGCTCCTTTTCCCGCCGAGAGGCCTTCCTCTTGAAATACTCGTAAAGGTCGTCCAAGACGGCGCAGGCACGCTCGAGCCTGATCTCATCCTCCTTGTGAGCCATGGCAATGCCGGCCACGAGACGCTCGAATCCGAGCGCGTCCTGCCGGCCGAACTTCGCGTCCTTGAAATCCACGTCGTGGACAATCTCGCCGATTTCCCGCAGGCCCGGATCGACTATCGAGAAGCGGCCAAGGAGCACCTCGAACGTGCAGCGGTCGCCCTCGTGTGTGAACTCACCCTCAAACATGTCGAACCGCAGCTCGGCGGGCTCGGGACGGGAGTCCTTGCCTGGCACGAACTTGAATCGCGCGTCGGGGTCAACGAAGCGCCGGATTAGCCAGGCACTCGCCATCCGGTCGACATGGATCCCTTGGCGCGTGACCCAGGTCCGTCCGCTATATTCTCCTGGGCTCGTCCCTGATCCCGGAGCCTCATTGACGCGCGGGGCGGGGCTCAGTCGTGCCTGAAGGCCCGACACGAGGCCGGCCGCAATTTCGCGTCCGGAGGCACCGAAGAAGTCGATGGCGCTCACCTCGGCCAAGCGCCGCTCGAGCCGCGCCACCTCCGCTTTCAAATCGGTGTGTCGTTTCTTGCCGATGTTGCCAGACCGAGGAAGGGTCTTGCCGATGCTCCGTGCTTCCTCTGAGATGCGCGCGTAGTCGGCGTCCCGGCCTTGGTGGAACAGCGACCGGACCTGCTCGTCGGAGAGACCTTCGATGAAGCTCGCCTCGCAAAGCGAAGCGTCACCGCCTCCTTGTTGAATCTCGCGGAGCACCCACTGCAGGTCTTCGACCGTCTCTTCACCTTTGGGAAGAACGTAGACCGAGTTCTTGATGGCCACGGCACCGAGACGCTGGAGGCGCCGGCCCACCTTCACACGAAAGTAATTTGGGGTCGGGGGAATTTGGTGGATCAGCATGAGCCACCCTCCCTCCGGAAGATCTTTCATGGCTCTCCTTAACCAAGTCTCTAGAAAGTTAGCACAGCTGAACCTTCTAGGGTAATAAAATGTAACAACTGAATCTTGAGTCTTCGCTGATCTGCGGATGGTCCGCCAGGGGGCGCTCGGGTGCCGGACTGCCGGTTCGTCGTGCTGCGGTGAAAGCAGGGGAGGATGGTGCGCCCAGCAAGACTCGAACTTGCGACCTTCGGATTCGTAGTCCGACGCTCTATCCAGCTGAGCTATGGGCGCTCATCCCGGCCGGCCGTCACTTGCGGGAGCGGAAGTCTACCACAGGACGGCGGGGCCGGCCCCCGCGAGCGGCGGGCCGGTGCCCGCGGGGCGCTCAGGCCCGCGCGCGCCAGGCCCGCCAGTACGCCTGGCCCGATTCGGGGAGGGTGTAGATCGGGTCGTAGTATTCGTAGCGGCGGGTTAGCGCATCGGGGTCGTCGGGCTCGATGTGGGTGCGGTAGTTCTTGGTCCAGTACGAGATCCCCTTGTCGCGATCGTAGTCCTTGACCTGGTGCACCCAGCGCTTGCCGACGAACGGCACGTCGCAGACGATGCGCGGCGTGGCGAACCCGGGCAGGTAGCCCATGATGTCGTGCTGCAGCTTCTGGGCCTCGTGCACGGCGAGCCGCCAGTGCTCGGCGTTCGGGATCATGTCGCACATGTAGAAGTAGTACGGCATGATGCCGGCGTGGTCGAGGAGGGTGAAGCACAGCTCCAGGAGCGCCTCGGCGCTGACGTTCACGCCGCGCATCAGCACGCCCTGGTTGCGCACGTCGCGGAAGCCCATGTCCAGGAGCGCGCGGACCGCCTTCGCCACCAGCGGCGTGAGCGACTCGGCGTGGTTGACGTGCGTGTGCACGGCGATGTCCACGCCGCGCTCGCCCGCCTTCTTCGCCAGCCGCTCCAGCCCCTTCAGGACGTCGTTCTGCAGGAAGTGCTGCGGCAGACCCATCAACGCCTTGGTGGCGAGCCGGATGTCCCGGATGTTCGGAATGTCCATGAGCGCGGAGACGAAGCCCTCCAGGACGGTGATCGGCAGGTTCGCCACGTCGCCGCCCGACACCACCACGTCGCGCACCTGCGGTGTGCGGCGCAGGTAGTCGAGGATCTGCGCGTAGCGCTCTTTCTGCGGGATCTCGAAGCGGAGCTTCTCGACCTGCGGCACGTCGTTGCCGACCAGGTCCATGCGCGTGCAGTGCCCGCAGTACTGCGGGCAGGTGGACAGGAGCTCGGCCAGGACCTTGGTCGGGTAGCGGTGCGTCAGCCCCTCGACCGCCCACATGTCGGCCTCGTGCAGGCTGTCGCGCTGCGCCTTCGGATGGCTCGGCCAGTCCGGGTCGCGGTCGTCGAACGCCGGCAGCATGTAGCGGCGG
>WNGP01003041.1_pt1 | contig 14051 bp, 11 predicted proteins | sample 5407671 | NCBI WGS metagenome assembly WNGP01 (sample SAMN13153381, study PRJNA577476) | soil metagenome | isolation source: 40 cm soil or saprolite under Garry oak tree replicate 2 | place: USA:California | collected 2016-06-15 | reverse complement strand
ATCTCTGCGGTCCGCGAGGTTCTTCGGGACCCGCAGGGTTATCGGCAGGCTGTGGTCGAACGTGTCCACCCTGAACTTGAACAAATTATGGGTTCAGAACACTGGTGGCAGCGATTCTGGGAGATAACCGGACTATGAGGGAAAATCTCTGGCTGTTGCTGCACAACTCCAGCCTACTTCGAAAACTCTCCGGGATTCCGTTTGCCACCAGGCCAATGCAAGCTGTCAGCAACATACTCCTACCGTCAAATAACAAGCGGAGACTTCGTGTTCATGGTGGACCCGCTAAAGGGCTTGTCTTTGAGTTGAATCCACGCTGGGAAACTCAACTCTGGGAGGGTCGTTACGAAGTTGCATTGCAGAATATTCTCGTAGAGAACCTCAAGCCAGGTTCTGTTTTCTACGACGTGGGTGCCGGATTTGGATTCTACAGTGTCCTTGCAGCGCGTCTGGGTGCAGGGGTTTTTGCATTTGAACCGGACAGCGGAAATGTTGAATCCTTAAGACACCATGTGACCCTGAACTCCTTTGAATCCAAAATTGGAATCTTCACATTAGCGGTCCTGCGAGCGAGTGGAAACGCTCAATTGAAGGGGGCCTCACAGGAAAGAGGTCACGGAAGTGGTCATGTAATTAAATCACCAGAACCTGGAGAGAGAACAAGGACGGTAGCGTGCGTTAGCCTCGATGAATTTACAAAAGTGAACGTTCTGCCTACACTGATTAAGGTCGATGTTGAGGGTTCCGAATCCGAGGTATTTTCGGGCGCCGAGCAGCTGTTCGAGCGATGTCACCCGAATGTCATCTGTGAAGTTCATGATGAATCGAACGCATCATTCGTTTCAGACTGGCTTGAGCGAAGACGATACGTCGTGGAATATTTAGGAAACTGCCCGAACTATCCGGCTCACCTAGTCGCGAAGCCGAAATGACCTTGCCCCCCCTCACAGCCAGCGTTTCGGAATAGCGGGCGCAGACCGAGTTGTCATCCGTCTTTTTCTTCAGCGCTAAAGAATATGCAACGTCACGCAAAGCCACCACAGGCCATTGAGAAGGTGTGGCTTACGGTCGATAGCGACTGCGAATCAGGTTATACTCCTTTCCGGGACATCTCTTTGAGCTCGATAGACTTGTGTCTCTCCGCCGCAATATCCACCAGAGTCGCCGGCTACCTCTATGCCTGAACGCTGTTACCGCGTGCTCGCTATTGCGGCCCAGCCTGTTCAGTACATGGCCCCCATTTTCCGACGTATGGCCGTTCATCCTGCCCTCGATCTTCACGTCTCCTACTGCACTCTCCGTGGTGCCGAAGAAGACCATGACCCCGAATTCGGCGCCTCGATCCAGTGGGATATTCCTTTGCTCGATGGCTATTCCTGGTGCCACGTTCCGAATCGCGGCTCCGGCGCTGAATTCTTTTTCGGCCACTTCAATCCGGGCCTTTGGAACCTCATACGCGGGGGAAATTTCGACGCTGTCCTATGCTTCACCGGCTACCGTTGCTCTACCTTTTGGATCGCTCTTCTTGCAGCAAAATTGTCGAAGACTGCTTTCCTTTTTGGTACGGACGCAACCACTCTTGTGCCTCGGGATGGCCGCCGCTGGAAAATCATCCTCAAGAAAATTGTCTGGCCTTACCTGTTTACTCTGGCCGATCAAGTCATTGTCCCTTCTTCCAGGTCGGTTGATCTCATGCTCTCGCTTGGTCTTCCTTCCGACCGGGTCACACTTACTCCTTATTCCGTTGACAACGACTGGTGGATCCAACAATCCTCACGAGTTGATCGGACTGCCACGCGCGCCCTGTGGGGTGCCTCACCGAGCGATGCTGTGGTTCTCTTCTGCGCCAAGCTCCAGCCTTGGAAGCGGCCCGTTGATCTGCTTCGCGCCTTCGCAAAAGCAGATGTTCGCAACGCTCTCGTTCTTTTCGCCGGCGAAGGTCCGCTTCGACAACAACTTGAATCCGAAGCCGCAGCTCTCGGCGTGGCTTCGCGCGTCCGCTTTCTTGGGTTCGTCAACCAATCCCAGCTTCCCGCCGTCTACACTTCTGCTGATCTCATGGTTCTACCCTCAGAGTACGAACCCTTCGCCGTCGTGGTTAATGAGGCCATGTGTTGTGCGTGCCCTGTCGTAGTGAGCGACCGTGTCGGCGCTGCCCGCGATCTTGTCGCTCCCGTTGCACCACAACTCATCTTTCCTTGCGGCGACGTCGACGCTCTTGCGCCTATTTTGAAGGACGCCCTGAGCGATCGTACGCGCCTGCAATCTATCGCAGACGCCGCACGGGCACATATCCAGACGTGGTCGCCTGAACGCAATATCGCCGCTACTCTAGATGCCATTCGAATCGGCGTTACGCGAGCGCGCGGCTCCACGGACAAAGAGCAAGTTTCATCTCAGGCGATACCTAAGAAATCTGCGGTACGTCCAGAGAGGCAAAGATGAGGTGGCTCCTGCAGAATGTGCGTCGTCGTTTCGGCTTCGCAGTCAAGAATCCGCATTATGCGCTCAACGCGATGGTCCGGGAACTCACTTTTGCGGACGAAAGATTCCTGGCTCGTCTTTCCGGTTCTTCGCCTCGCCAGATCCGGACCTATTTCGACGAGCCCATAAACACGCGTGCCTTTCTCGAGCATCTGTGCAACGAAGAAGCACATTTCCGCTCTCTTTCAATTGAGAGTGCGGATCTCTTCGCCAAAAAAATCCTCAATCAGTACGCCGCCGTTCGCGCTTTTGCCCCAGACTGCATCGTTGAAACCGGCGTAGCCAATGGCGTTTCTTCCTCCTATTTACTCCTCGCCTTACAGAAGAACAAACGCGGCAATCTGCACTCCGTTGGCCTTGCCGATACGGCGTTCCTTCCCGTTGGAAAAGATCCTGGCTGGCTTGTTCCTGAGTGGTTACGCACTGCCTGGCACGTTCACTTGGGTGACGCCCGCGACATTCTTCCCCGCTTGCTTAAACGGCTCGGCAAGATTGGGATCTTCATCCACGACAGTCTGCACACTTACGATCACATGATGTGGGAATTCGAAACCGCATATCCGCATCTTCTATCCGGCGGTCTTCTCATTTCAGACGATGCGCTGTGGAATAACTCATTTTACGATTTCGCGCAAAAAAAGGGCGCGCCCGAGGTACAGATCATGCGCGGAGTCGGCTTCCTACGGAAGGATCAGCCGTGAGGCTGCCGATCTATTTCTCATTCCTTCGTCCGAGCATCGTTGCTTCGAAACCATCATGCTTTCGACGGTGGCCCAATTCGAAATTACTTTGGCTACACAGACTTCGAGAGGAAGTCACGATGACGGTGCATCACTCGCTCAGCCCGATGCTCCATACTAGTTTGTCTGTCTACCACAATTTCGTCACGAATGCATGCTTGTCGCTGCTCGTTGGTATGCTCTTCCGTCTGCCACAGTGGGCGCTTTACTGAGCCGGCTTAGCGGAAACTGTGGTCGACGGCTGGAGGCCCTGAGGTGCAACTTGCCATCATTTCGCCGTTCCTTGACAGGAGGCACGGAACTGAGCGCGCCGTTTCAGAACTCATCGAGCGCCTTGCACGGAATTACAACTGCGAAATTCATCTCTATTCCCAGCACGTTGAGGACCTCCTCCTCACGCCACTGGATCAAGCGCCGCAGACCGGGCAAGGGTGTGTCCGTTGGCATCGTGTTGTGTCCATCCCAGGACCGCACTTAATTCAGTACTCGTGGTGGTTCGTTGCAAATACTCTCCAAAGGTGGTGGGATGTCCGATCTGGAAAACTCTCTCCAGACTTAGTCTTTTCACCTGGGATCAATGCCTGGGACGCCGATGTGATTCATGTTCATATTGTGTTTCAAGAATTCTACCAGCGGTTAAAGCCGCAGCTGCTCTTCCGGCACGCGCCCCCCACTAGCTGGCCCCGGCTCTTCCATCGCCGCCTCTATTACGGATTGATCCGTTGGCTTGAAAGGCGCATATACCGGCGGAAGCATGTCCATTTGGCGGGTGTTTCTGGAATGGTTGTCACACAACTTGGCGCGCATTTTGGCCGTAAGGATGCGGTCTCGATTCCCAATGGCGTTGATGTCAAGCGTTTCGAGCCTCAGGACCGCTTGCAGCGACGTTCAGCGGCGCGGGCTGAGTTGAACGTCGATCCTGAGACATTTGTACTCCTGCTCATCGGCAACGACTGGCGGAACAAGGGGTTGCACACCTTGATCGAGTCATTAAATGAATGCCGGGATTTGCCGATACGGCTTTTCGTGGTTGGGAAAGATGACGAGAAACCTTTCGAGGCAAAAATCCAACGGCTCGGTCTTCTCGATCGGGTGAGGTTTTTGGCCCCTTCGGAGGACGTCATTAAGTTTTACGCCGCTGCGGATGCTTACGTTGGTCCATCTCTTGAAGATGCCTATGGTCTGCCAGTAATTGAAGCCATGGCCAGCGGACTGCCGGTCATCGCCAGCGTAAGTGCTGGCGTGAGTGAAATCATAAACGATGGTGTGAACGGCCTTTTGTTACGGGAGCCTACCAATGTTGCGGAGCTCGCGAGTTTAATTCGGAGACTGGTTGGCGATGCTTCTCTCAGGGAAAAGCTTGTTGGAAACGCAGTCAATACTGCGAGACAAAGTAGCTTGGACCAGAGCGCCGTTGTAATGTGGGGACTTCTGAACAACGCAACTGCAGGAAAGCGTGCTTATGCCAATTCGGAGGAATAAACCTGCACATGCGAATGGTGGCGGGGCACCCTAAATAAACCGAATAAGCCGACGAATTCATTGATAGGATTCGAATCATTCAGATCAGACTGCGCCATCTTCGCTCCGCGTTCTCTGATCGAGACTGGAGCCAGTATGGTTCTGCTCAACACGTACGCAGTGTCATTGCGGCGGTCGACAAAGGGCGAAACGACACGAGTCGCAAGTCAACCAACCCACTGGCGCTGAGGTTGTGCAGCCGGAGTGTTAGCTGCAGATTGTTCGGAGAGCAGAATAGTTGGTAGGCGGAAGAGGATGCCGAGTAAGAGCCAGAGATAGGCATTCAGCAAGAAATCTTCATAGGCCATAATGCCTCCGAAGGTGGCAGGGAAGAGCAAGAAGAAGGCGTACCAAAAAATGACGAAGCCCACGGGAAACAAGGGAGAGCCTTTCAGTCTTTTGACGACCCTCCAAGCGGAGACCAAAATCGACAGGCTCATTACGATCCACAGAACCAGGCCGCCAATCCCCATTTCGACAACAAGGGCGCCATAACCGCTCTCCACGCCGACTCCCAGGCGCTGAGCACCAAAGATGCGAGCAACGTATTGAGTACCCAGAGATGTGGTTCCGATGCCATAACCGTAGGGCCAACGTTCGTAGTTGAATGCTGCGAGGAAGTTTTGCACGGGATAATCCCAGCCACGATACGTCAACTCGCTGTAGGGGCTATTCGGTGTAAGTGTTTCTTGATAAATAGCAAGACGTGAAAGCAGAGCATCAGGGTACGTTATGAAGAGCAAGGCAATCGCGAGACCGATGCCCACCCCTACCCTTTGCATGGCGCGAAGAGCACGCAACGCCTCGCCCTGGCGCCACGGCGCACCCCATATAAAGGCAACGCTGGTTGCCAACGCATTGATCATCCCCCACATGAACGAGCCCCTGGATGCGGTCAGGAATGCTCCGCCCGCCGTCACCGTTACAACGATAAAGGCGAGCGCTCTCCCTCTCTTGTGGTGAAGGAGGAGGTAGCCACTGAATCCAAGGACTAGCGGCCAGGCCACGGCTATGAAATTCGCGTACCTGCCGGCGCTGACAAATATCGAAGTGGGGCGGTAAGCGAAAGTGCCGCTGACGGGAGCCACCCGATAGAGATTGCTGAGCGCGCGCAGGTCTTCCGCTTGAACGGCGGGATTCAGAAAAGACGGACCAAGAATGGACTGAGCGACGCCGAGTGAAACAATTATGAGAGCAAGAACCAGGTTGACGGTAAAGAAGCGGCGCAATTCAACCTCGGAGTTGAGGAGTGCGTAGCCGATGAAAACTAGGGGGACGTAATAGAAAAACATTTTGAAACCCATAAGGCCGTACCAGATGCTTGTCGAGGCCGGATTGAATACCTGGAGGGCACCGAACCAAATAAATATCAACAAAGGCACAAGAAACGGAGGTCGAAAGGTTGTCATTTTCCTTCGCCGGTAGGCGGCCAGGAAACAAATGAACACAACGAGGGCGAGAAAATCCTTGGCAAAGTAGATTGCCATGTTATTGCCAAGAAATTTCCGCGCGAAGTCTTCAAACAACAGCCAGGTCAGGAAAAGATAGACCCCACCGCGCCAGTTGTTGACGGTTCCAATGACAATCAGGCCTCCCAAAGTAGCCAGACCCACATAGGCCAGGCCTGCAAAATCGCCACTGATCACGTATTGGGCGAGCTGGTAAGCGGCAAGGGCACCGGCGACGAGAATACCAACGCTGGTTAACGGGCCTCTCCGAAAGCGGCTTGATGATAGCGTGAAGAGAGTTCTCATACTTTGCCCGAGCGCGAAGCCTCATGATTATTACCGAGTCCGGTACGTTCCGAAAGGAAAATCGAATTCCAGCGCCTTGCCCGGTCTTCGGCCGAAACTCTATACTTGCCTCGCAGAAGCCAGAACCGATCGGCCTGATAAATTGTGTCAGCTTGACCGCCCATCAATTGGGGAGCTATGTTGCTCTAGGATCAAATGGGGGCACATTGATTGCAGTGCGTCCCGCCTATCGATCAAGCATGCTTAATGTCCGATCTTCTTTCCTGCAGCTCCTTGCTTGTCCCCAGGACCACTCTCGTCTACGGGCAGACGATGACAACCTAGTCTGCGAACACCGTCACCGATTCAATGTCGAAGAGGGGATTCCCATACTTATCGATAATCCGCGGCGTGAAGCGACTCCTAGGAACATGGAGCCTTGTCATTTCATATAGAACCTGGCGCATCGGTGGATCCTTTCGTGAACGATTGGCTGATCAACACAAATGGGAATCTTTACTGGCGTGTAAGAGGCAGACTCCGGCGCTATCCAATTCCCTTTTGGCCGGGCTTGTGGACGTAGGATGTGGTTGGGGCCGCTGGACCATCGCTGCGGCGCGCGCCGGATTCAGGCCCATCGGGTTGGATGTTCATATCGACGCTCTGGCTCCAGGTGTTCGCGTGTTAAGACAATTGGATGTCAGAGCTGACTATGTCTGCCGTGAGGCGGACCGATTACCGTTCCCGTCTGCGAGCGTCGATTTTGTGTTTTCCTACAGCCTTCTACAACACCTCGAAAAGTCAGCAGTTATGCGATTTTTCAGCGAAGTATCCCGCGTGTTGAAACCCAAGGGTGTCTGTCTCGTCCAGCTGCCGAATGTGCTCGGCCTTCATAATATGTTGCAACAGGCCAAACGAGGTTTCCGCGAAGGCCGCTCAGGGACTTTCGAAATGAGGTATTGGTCCACAAAGGCGATCCGACAAGCCGTAGAAATGGCCGGCCTGAAAGACATGGCAATTCGTCCTGAAGGCTTTTTTACCCAAAATCCTCAGCTTTCAGATTTAGATCTACTCTCACCGAAAGGAAAAATGATTGTCTTGGTCTCCAATGCAGGACGCAAATTAGCGGCTATGTTCCCCATCGTCACTGGCCTGGCAGATAGCTTCTGGGTTGAGGCTCGAGTGCGTTGAAATTGGTACCCTTTTTTCCGGGTCTTGTTTCAAGTGCCTTTGTTACCTTTTTCGGGCACGGCGCCAAGCGCAGATAGTGATTCCGAGACTCTTCGGCGTTGGTCACAGGAAACGTATTTGCAGGATGGGCACAAGAATTTTCTCTCCAACGACTTCATTCAACCATGAACCGATAGCAGTTTTTGATCATCGAGTTTTCTGACCGCTAACCAAGGACCAATACATTCTAGCGTGCTCTTCTACCATACGCTGCCGCTTGAATAAGCGAAGTGCACGGTCGCGCGCTTTCGCGCCGAATGTATCAATTACCGTAGGCTGTTCAAGAACACTGCACATGACTTGAGCCAGCCCTTGCGCGTCGCCTGGGCGGAACTTGAGACCGCCGTCGCTGACGATTTCTGCGAGGCCTCCGATGTCCGAGACGATTACAAGCTTTCCGCGCATCATTTGCTCGATGGCCGCAAGACCTGCTGTTTCCTCCCACACGGACGGCATGACCACAACGCGAACTTTCTGAAGGGCTTGTGCCAGCGCCGGGCCTGTCAGGAAGCCCGTGACCTGAACTAACGACTCCAATCGATAGCGGGTGATGATTTCCTGCAGTTTAGGGCGCTCAGGCCCGTCACCAATCAGGAATACTTCAAAACTCTTTCCTTTCTCCCGCAAGATATGCGCGGCTTCGAGAAGTACATCGATTCCTTTCTCGCGGACCAGACGACCTACAAACGCAAAGCAGATTTTGTCGGGGAGGACATCAGTGTCCTGCTGCTGATTGTCGCCGGGCCGGCAGTCTTCTATCCCGTAGTAGACGACCGACGAGCGAGGCAGAGCGTGCCGGTTGAGAACATGTTGAGAGATGGCGAGGTTTGCGGATACGTGCCGAGCGAAAAAGCGGCGGGGAAACATCAGCAGCAAAGCGACAAGACTTCGCAACCAAGAGGACTCCCGAGCGTTGCAGCGTAGACACTCGGCATAGTTCCGGGCGAGAAAATGGCCGAGACAAGGAGTTCCATCCGGCTGATGAAGAAGGAGCCCATTGAGGCACGCTGCTTGGTAACCGTGGTGTTCGAGGACCACACGTTTGCGCATCAGCCATGCAAGAAAAAGGGGCACAATGGAAGGACCAGCTAGGTGCATCGCATCAGACTGACGAATAAGGCGCCAGAGCTGGAAGTAGCTAGGCCGGCGGATGACGCGAAATGGGAATGCATGCTCGTCGAGTTCTGCGGCAGGGATTTGCGTAACGACCGTAACATCAAACTGCAGATCTCTGCTGGCCAGGCGTAGTCCAGCGAGGCCGCTGGCGAGAGAAAGAACAGCTGTCTCGACGCCACCGACGCTGGGTGCGAAATAGTGTGAATAGATCAGGAGCTTCACGGCGAAATTCCTTGGTAGATTGCAAACATCGAGAAGCGTTCGCACTTCCGACGCACAGATTTTTCTGGTGAACCCGCGAAACGCACCGGCGCGAAATCTACAACCTACTTTCCCATTTCCCCCTTCCCGTTAGAAGTTAGTCTTCAAAATGATCACAGGAACCGTGATGTGCCCTTGCTCGATGCGCATGCCTTTCAGGTTCCCGACTTCCCTCTGAGCAAAACGGACCAACTCACCTCGTTTCTCCAATTCTTCCAGTGGAGCGGCGATCACCATTGGATAACTGGGCGCTCGAACCACGTAAACAATGGCCTTCACTTTTAAGAATTCTTTCCACTGTTCGGGCGTCTTCAGCCGCTCCGGATCGGCCTCAAAACTGGTGCCGGGATCAGCATTCAGGTAAGGAATGTGCAGGTAATATTGATGCCGCAGAAATATCAGGGCCGTTCCCGCGTTCTTGGGTGTGCCCAACAGCTGATTTATTGCTTGCGCTATCTGATAGTCCGGCGCCCTGTCTTCCAGATACGCCTCACGGCTGGTAAACCCGACCGCGGCAAGGACTGGTTTCCGGCAGTAAACTGCCAGTCCCGCTGCGCCTGCAAGAATCATGAGTGCAATGGTAGCTACGGAAACGGCGTTCGCGATTTTCCAATCTTTCCCGATCGACCACTCGATTGCCGCGGCAACACAGAGAAGCGCAACCGGAAAAAGGGGTAAGAGAAACCGCGGCAGTCCCGACGCAAAAAATATACCGAGACTCGCCAGGAACCACACCAGAACCGGGATCCTCCATTCTCTTGTGTTCCTGTACGCAAGGAATACCAGGGGAGCGAGCACGAACACCGTAGGCCCGAAAAAATCCCAAAGGCCCGGGTTTTTCGCCCGTGTGGCAGCGAAGAAAAGGAAGGGGAGAAATTGTGCCGGGTTGTGGTTCGCAGTGGCGCCTGTATCGCTCGCTAGGGTCGTCAGCCCGTACGCCGTAATAAGGTGGGGCGAAAGTTTCTCCGACAGAAATGGAAAGACCGGGTTTCCCGTCCAAATTGTATTCCTCAAATACGGCCAAATTCCGCCGATCAGGCTCCCTGCCATAAATATCAACCACCTACTGAATCTCCTGGACTCGATGATAAAGGATAGTCCCACGGCAGCCGCGATAAAGCAGCCAGTATATTTGGCGCCGGCTATACCACCAGTTAGCAATCCCGCGACCAAGGCTTGCCGCCAGGTTCCCGCGTTGGCGCTCTGGTACAGCACGATCAACACCGTACCTGCCAAGAATGCCATGTAGACGTCAGGAGCCCCGGAAGTAGACATCTGCCAGAAGACAACTGGCGTCAGAAGAAACAGCAGCGTGATTCCAAGAACCACATGTTCGGAGGCCCAGCGAGCGGCGAGGCTTGCTAGAATGGCCGCGCTGAGGACACCACCCAGAAAAATGAAGCCGAGCGCCAGCTTTTCGCTTCCGAGTGCCAATCCAAGCAGAATAAGTAGATGATGTTGGCCGCAAAGAAAACTGTGTGTATTCGAGAATATAGGATGGAAACCGTCCTCGAGAATCAGTTTTTGTACCGTGAAATGGTAGTGCATCGCGTCCGACCCAGTGAGTGGCGCTAACGACGTAAGAAGCTCCACGCAGAGTACGATTCCCGTTACAAACAGCAAAACAAGTCCGGCAGTCGACCGCGAGCCCAGAACTTGGAACACGGCCCAAACTCTGTGCAGCATTGAGCGTGATTCTGAGAAAAGCGGCACACAAAGCAAACCAATGATCGCCACACCACCCTGCCGGATGTGTTGAGTGAATTGAATCAGGAAGAGAAGAATTTCCGTGCCGACCAGTCCGACTCCGATGGTTACCAGAAGATGCTCACCCTCTCTCTCCATCTCGAAGCGCAGCAAACGGAGGATGGTGTTGCCCGAACACGCAAAAGCTAGGCAAAAGCCACAGAGAGCGACCAACGTCAGCAGGCCTTCTGCTATCGCCATAACTTTTGCAAAAGCCCATGAATAATGGGACTGAAAGCCGGGGAGAATTCGTGGAAATACCAAATGAGGACTGCGATACCCCACGCGGAGATCACCAACTGCTTCGTCAGACTGCTTTTCGAAAGAACGTGCTTTCTCATAACCGCCTCGATTATGCTTAGAAAGCATAAATGAGAAAAGGGGAAAGGCTTCTGGTTCCTGGTTCTATTGACGCGTCTCTTGATCCGTCAGACGGGAGCTGGGGGAAAAGGCTTCGAGCAAGATGAGAGGCACTCACCTTCCGAGAACTCGCGCGGCTACTATGCGTAAAAGGGGCCGCTGCAAGATGCCATCTCTCCCTAGTGAGTTTCCGTTGATTGCGAAAGTTTCATATTTCAGTTGCGCGAGCTCATTCAATGCGAGATTGGGGTCGCCGCCTTCAGCAGTGGTCATTTCGTTGTGCAGTTCAAGGAACAAAATCGGTGAAAACTTCTCTAATGTCTTTCGCCCACCGCGAAGCACAGCTGCTTCTTGTCCTTCGACGTCAATTTTGATGTGAGTTGGGACGCCGTGCTGACCGACTAACTCATCGATGGTCATGGCCTGCGTGCGCGTCAATTCACTCTTCGCTCTTCCGTGGCTCATTTTGAAATAGCCATCCGAAAATACTCCTGAACTTAGCAAGTCCACTACACCACTCTCATCGCTAACTGCGGCTTGAATAATGCGAATGCTCTTTGTAAGCCCATTCAAGGCGGCCTGCCTCGCAATCATGCGTGTGGCAATGGGAGAGGGATCAACAGCGATAGCCTTCCCGCCAAAATGTGCAGCGGCAAGACTGAACATGCCAAAGTGTGCACCAACGTCAAAGAGGAACATCCTATCGTTGCACTGAAGCAAAAAGTTCTTAAATTCGTCGCTTTGCTCTGGGTCAGCAATCTGCGCTTGATACGCGACTCTATGCGCATAAGGATGGCAAATAAGCGTCCAGTTTGGTGGGAATTGTAGAGTTTCAGTGGTCCCGAGATAGAATCGGGTCGCGTCCCACAGCCACCTGGTCGATCGGGATGGCGATCGAAGCCAGTTCCTAAGGGGTCTCGGCACCGTAGCTCTTATCACAGACTTGAGCAGATCAGCCGTCATAGCGCATGTGTGAGGAACTATGCTGATTAGGACCACCTCCCATTTGCGACGACACCCTGGCATTCTACTGAAAAACTGATCTAGCTGCTTTGTCGAACTAGTTTCCGGAGGAAACTGCTCTTTCAAAATGGTCTTGACTAGCCTGTGAAAGGATAAATGAAAAGGACGAAAGAGCATTTTGAAATCGACGCTAAGTTTCGGTTAACCTTGTGGAGATTCTTAAAGAAGTCGCAGGCCGCACAACCAAGACCGCAAAACCAATCGGGAGGCGGAGGCTTCATTGGACATTGTTGTTGTATCGCCATTTCGGGATCGTTGCCATGGTACTGAACTTTGCATCGTCGAACTGATCGAAAGCTTATCGTCGAACCACGGTTGGGGTGTCCATCTTTTTTCCCAACAGGTTGAAAGCGTGAATGGACTGCTGACAGAAGATTCGAAGAGCACGTCAAGCGGGTTTATCCGCTGGTACAGGGTCCCTGACATTCCCGGTCCCCATCTTCTCAAATTCTTGTGGTGGTTGTTTGCCAATCAAATCTTACGGAAGCGTGTGCTAAAACGTTACAGAGACCGGCCCTTGCTCGTCTACTCCCCCGAATCAATTGCCTCGATGCAAATGCCATTACCGTCCACATTGTTTTCCACGAATTCTATGCCCGCGTCCGCAAGGAACTCGCACTGTTCAAAGTCCCGGTGAGTTCATGGCCGATCACGCTTCACCGGAGGCTGTATTACAAATTAATTATGGCTCTGGAGCGCCGCATCTACACAGACCCCAAAGTCCGTTTGGCCGCCGTATCGAGGCGCGTAGCTACTCAACTGCAGAGGCACTTTGGGCGGACGGATGTTGCCGTCATTTCCAACGCCGTTGATGCAGCTAGGTTTAACTCCGACATTCGAATTGCTCGCAGGTCAGTTTCGCGCCAAAGCCTAAAGCTAGACGATCGTGATTTGGTCCTTTTGTTGATCGGCAACGATCGGAAGAATAAAGGACTCGGCCAATTACTCTGTTCATTGGCTGCCATAACCGACATTCCGATTCAGCTTTTGGTCGTGGGAAAGGATGATCCAGGACTCTACCGTGCTGCCCTTCGAGAACTGCGACTACAGCAGTGTGTGCGTTTCCTGGCCCCCTCTGCTGACGTACTCTTTTTCTACGCTGCAGCCGACGCTTACGTTGCGCCGTCTCTCGAAGAGTCCTTCGGCCTCCCAATTATGGAAGCCATGGCTTGCGGCTTACCAGTGATTGAAGTGATTGCGAGCGTCCAAGCAGGCGCCAGCGAAAACATTGTTGATGGGGAAACTGGATATCTCTTGCGAGATCCTTTGAACGACCTCGAACTGACTGAGCTGATTCGAAGAATCGCCGACGATAGATTGGAAGCAGAGAGGATTGGTATCGCCGCTGCGAAATACATAAAAGAGGCATGCCGTTGGGATGACAACGTCTCAGCCACTCGAGACTTTTTGGAAAAAATGCGCTAGCCACTGCGCAGACCTGAATCCATCCTGGACGCACATGAATCTAGGTATTGAGTTGTACCAAGTGTTTTCGAAGGGCTTGTTGGCCGATGCCAAGTGAGGCCGCGTCAGAAACAGTGGTTTCAGGAATCGGTTAGGATTTCCTTTGGCTCGTCGTTATCCCTCTCGACCAACTTCGGCCTCTGGCCTTCACGTTTATATAGCTGATTCTACAGGTGGAGGATTTACGGATATCGTTGCCCACAAACGGATGTTTTTGAGCGTCCGGCCGCGCACGCTGCGACCTGAGTCATCGATGAACGACGCGAGGGCCTACGCAGATATGGAGAAGGTCAGGGATTTGTTGACACACCTTTCCCCCAAATAGGCTGACCTGGCTACCGATTGTTCGAACCGGTATCATGGGACATGCCAG
>WNGP01004217.1_pt1 | contig 14054 bp, 13 predicted proteins | sample 5407671 | NCBI WGS metagenome assembly WNGP01 (sample SAMN13153381, study PRJNA577476) | soil metagenome | isolation source: 40 cm soil or saprolite under Garry oak tree replicate 2 | place: USA:California | collected 2016-06-15 | reverse complement strand
ACCACGAAGACGACCGCCTCGCCGTACTGCGTGACCAGCTCGAGTCCCGTGAGATTCAGGCCTACGGCGAAGGCGATGGCGACCAGCAGTCCCGTCGCGAGCCCGCCGAGACCGTAGGCCCCCCGGGACGTGCCTTTGCCGCGGCGGCGGGCGCCGTATCCGGCCACGACGCTCCCCAACAGGCCGCCCAACAGCGCGGCCGCAAGGAAGCGGATCGGCCACGTGTAGACGATCACGACGCGGTCCGAGTGGAACGGATCGCTGCGGGCGTACAGGGTGTCGGGGCCGATCCCGACGGAGCGCACCTTGGCGTCGCGCGTCTCCCCCCCGGCGAGAGTGAGCTCGCTCGGCTCCGGGATTGCGCGCTTCGCGCTGAGCCGCACCACGCGCGGTGTGGTCCCCGCCTCGGTGGGCAGGGTCACGTGCACGATCGCCACCGCGAGCCCCAGGCCCGTCACGGCGGGGGTGACGGGCTCGAGCGTGATGGCGGGCCGCTGGACCGGTACCCACACGTCCACGCCGCGCGGGTTGAAGGCCGGCCGGATGTGCACGCGCACCGATTCGCCCGGAGACGCGGCGGCCAGGCCCACCCGCTCGAACGGGAGGTTGGTGTGCATGAGCGAGAGGGCACTCGGCGTCACGCTGACGCGATCGCCGTTCAGGAGGAAGCGGATGGGGCTTGCGAGCCGGTGCGATTCCGCTGGGTCGAGCGAGTCCTCGAGTCCCACGTGCAGGGCGCCGCGGAACTCGCGCGCGGCGCCCGCGTAGGCGAGCGGCTCGATCTCGACCGCGGGGCGGAGGTACAGCGTGGCGGCGGCCGCGCTGTCGATGCTCAGGTAGCGGAACGGCAGCGTCGCGGGGCTCGTCGTGTCGAGCGTGACCGCGATCACCTGCCCGGGCCGCAGCCACACGGAGTCGATATGTCCCCGGAGTGTGTCGGTCTTGCCGGGCGAGATGCGCGTGAGGACGCGCGGGCGCGTCGAGTCCCCGCGCAGGCGCGTGATCACCGGCTGGTGAATCACTCTCCCTTGTTGCGCGGCAAGCGGTCCTGCGAGGGCGAGCACGCACAGCACGACGCAACGTGTCGGCATCGAGAGGCTCAGTGGATGGGAGCGACTTGCGCCACGCTACCCTAGTGCCAGGTGACTCCCAACCCGAACTGCACCAGCGTGATCTTGATGTCCTCGCCGGTGCTGACCGGCACGCCGTCCTGCTTCAGCGTCACCGCGGAGCTGGCCAGGCTGTTGAGGTAGGGCACCATCGAGAAGTTGCGGCCGAGTCTGAATTCGTACCCGAGGCCGAAGGACCCCGCCGGTGCGCTGGCGTCGAGCGTGCTCCCCGGGCCCGTGCCCTGCTGGCCGTGATACTTCATGCCCCCGAACCCGAACTTCAAGTAGAACGCCCCCGTCCGGCTCGGATACAGCATCACGATGAACGACCCGTACCCGACCGACTCGTCCACATCCCCCTCGTGGTGCACCCATCCGTTGCTTTCTCCCCCCAGGAGCAGCTTTGGGGACAGCGTTCCGCCGGCCCGGATGTACCCTGAAGGCGCCGAGACGCGATCGGTGTTGCAACTGGTGCAATCGAGTCCCACCGAGCCGCTGCCGAATCCGAATCCGACCCAGAAGCCCTGGCGGGCGTTGGGGTGCCGCCCCTGCGCCCCCAAGGTGGTGGCGAGGCCGAGCAACGTCGCGAACAGGACGAGAGCGCGCATACGCACCTCCTGTGGGTGGAGGGAAGATCGCGGGGCGTCGGCGCGAAGGGTAGCCTCAGCGCCACAGGGCCAGGACGACGCCCATTATCAGCAGATAGGCGAGCTGGTACCCTGCATCGATCACCCAGGCGGCGATCGGCTTCGAGGAGAACATGTGGCCGGTCAAGCCGATCGTGGCGGCGAACCCGAGCCAGAGGAGGAAGCCCAGCCACAATCCTTGCGCGAAGGTGGCGGCCTGCGTGTACGACGCCAGCAGCGCCACGACGTGGGCCATCACGAGGTAACAGACGAAGGAGACGACGTAGGCGCGGACCATCCCCTTGCCCTTCATCTGCGCGAGCGCTTCGGGGGTGTGACCCTGCGCCGTCATCCACTGTTTCGCGAACAGCACCGGCGAGTACCACACGGCGCCCAGGGCCATCGTGAGGACCGCGGCGACCAGGGCGGCGAGGGCGTTGACGTGGGTCATGGGCATGGGAGCCTCTCGCGTGTCAGGGTTTGCGGAGCAGCTTGAACGCGTGGTTCCAGCCGTGCGTCTTGAACCCGTACGCGATCCACACCATCGCGAGGGGCTCGAGGTAGCGGGCGCCCTCGATGCCGCCGATGTCGACGACGCCCCACCCGAATGCTTTCACGATGTCGCTGACTTTGTCCTTGGCGCCGGCGTCGTCGCCGGCGATGAACATGTCGGGCGGGCCGCCAGGGAACTGCGGCTTGAACATGTGGGCGTTGCCGATGGTGTTGAACGCCTTGACCACCTTGGATCGGGCGAGCCACCGCTGGATTTGCTCGCCCGCCGAGTCGGTGAATCCTATACCGAGCGCGGGCGGACCGTTGGGCATGGGTTTGAAGGGGTTGGTCACGTCGATGACGACCTTGCCCACGAGATTCTTCGGGTCGGCGAGCTGGATGGCGTGCTCCGTGCCGGACCAGGCCGTGGCGAGCACGGCGAGCTCGGCGAACTTGGCGGCCTCGCCAGGGCTCGCGACCGAGCCCTTTCCCACGGTTTCTCTGATCCAGAGCTTGAGCTTGTCGTCTTCCGGCTTGCGGGTGCCGATCTTCACGTCGTGGCCCAGCGCGGCGAAGCCCTTGCCGAGCGCCTGGCCCACCGCGCCTGAGCCGAGAATGCCGATTCTCATGGTGTTGTCTCCGATAATGAACTGACGAGAACGCGCTGCGGCGTCGCCCGCACACACACCGCTTCAACGGGAGGGTCGAGGCGCGGCAATGGCCTTTATCGCTATGCCCGGCAGGATGTTACCGTGGGAATCCAGATGGAGCCATCGTGCAGGCTACGGTGAATTCGGGGAGTCGTCAAGCGCCGCCGCAAGGCGACGGATAGACGGATAGAAGGATCGACCCCTCTATCCGCCTGTCCGCATGTCCGCCTCCTACGGCCGAAGTAGCGCCTCCACCGTCGTCGAGGCGGTGCTGGACACAATTCCGCCCAGCGCGAACAGCGTCTGGTTCGCCGCTCCGGCGCCCGGGGCCTCGCGAGACGCGGGGAGCGACGGCTTCGTGCTCCAAGCGCCCGTGGACGGATCGAAGGCCTCAACCGTCGTCAACGCACCGCTCGAGTTCTGGCCCCCGATCACATAGAGGATGCCGTTGAGCGCCGTGACCCCGGCGTACGCACGTGCGGTGGGCATGGCTGGCCCCGCCGTCCACGTATCGGTTGTGGGATCGTAGATTTCGAGTGTGGCGAGGAAGCTCTGGCTGGTCTGCTCGCCTCCCACCGCGTAGAGCTTGCCGTTGATGGCGGCGAGACCCAGACCATCGCGCGCTGTGAGCATCGGGGCCTTCGTCGTCCAGGTGTCGGTCCCAGGATCGTAGACTTCGACCACCGTGAGCGGGGGGGTGACGCCGAGGTACCCACCCACCGCGTACACCAGCCCGTTGACCACCGCGACGCCCAGACCCGCCCGGCCGGTCGGCATCGGCGCGAGCGTGGTCCAACTGTTCGCCGCGGGATCGTACACCTCCAGGGCAGACGACCAGGCGCCGTAGTAGTCGCGTCCCCCCACCGCGTAGAGTAGGCTGCCGAGCACCGCCACGCCGAGGAGATGTCGCGGCGTCGGCATTGGGGCGCGGGTGGTCCAGGCGTTGGCGACCGGGTCGTAGGCTTCGTTGGCGGCGAGCGGGCCCGGGTACTGGCGGTCGTCGAAGCCGCCGACCGCGTACAAGGTGCCGTTGATCGCCCCGACCGCGAGGCCGAACCGCTTCGTGGGCATCGGCGCCACCTGGCTCCAGCAATCGCAGGCGGTCCCGGTCGCGACGAACGTGACACCCCGCGATGTCCCGGTGATCGTCGCGCTCATGGTGTTCGACCCCGGCGCGGGACCGAGCGTCCAGCTCGTCGTGGCGACGCCGGTGCTGTCGCTCACGGCTGGGTTCGGGCTAGCACTGCCACCGCCCTGGTAAATGGTGTACGTCACGGACACGCCGGGAGTGCGATTGCCGTACTGATCGGTCACCGTCACCGCCGGACGGATCGGCACGGCCGTGCCAGCTTGCGCCTGCTGGTTGTTCCCCGCGAGGATCGCGATTCCCGTCGCGGGCCCGGGGACCGCCGTGGCAGTAAACACGCCGAACACTTGTTTCACGCCCGACGACGAGACCGATCGCACCTCGAGCCGTTGCGCCTGTGTGGTGCTCGTGCCGAGCGTCCAGTAATCCGCGGCGAGCCCCGAGGCGTCGGTACTCACCGCCTCGGCGTACACGCTGCCCCCGCCGCTCGTCACCACGTAGTTGACGGTGACGTCCGAAATGGGACTGCCGGCGCTGTCCGCTGCCCGAATCACGAGGGGCTGCGCCAGCTCCGTGCCGACGGCGCTGGACTGCCCGCTCCCGGACACGACGGACAGGACGATCGGGCCGGGATGAGACGGTGCGGTCGCATCTGGGATGCAACTAAGGGTGAGGATTGCCAAAGAGAGTGCTGCGAGCCGGAAGCGGTGCGACGGGGCCATGGGTCACCTCTGATGGGACTCGGCCACCGAGGGATCGCAAGAAAAGTTCCGCGCGGACTCGTCGCGGCGCCGCGACATGAGCTTCAAGGAACGGCGCCGACCGTGGTTCCAATGCGGACGTGGTCGGGACAGCGAAGTGGGGCGGCTACACCTGTGGCGACCGGACGTCGAAGGGGTCAGCGGAACACGTCCAGCGCCACCTCCACGCGCCCGAACGGCGCACTCACCTGAATCCCCTGCACGTCCCGCTTCACGAGCGCGAACATCTCCCGGGCGATCTTCACGCCCTCGGCGAGCGCTGATTCCTTCCCCTTCTCGGTCGCCTTCCGCATCCGCACCAGCACCGACTCCGGCACGGACACACCGGGTACCTCGTTCGCCAGGAACTCCGCGTTGCGCAAAGAAAGGAGCGGCCAGATCCCCGCCACGATGGGGATGCGGAACTGCTCGACCCGTTTCAGGAAATCCTCCAGCTGCGCCACGTCGAACACCGGCTGTGTGACGGCGAAATCCGCCCCGGCGTCCACCTTCCAGGCGAAGCGTGACAGCTCGCGCTCGAGATCCGGCGCCGTGGGGTTCACGCCCACGCCGATCGCGAACCGGGTCGGCGTGCCGATGGGGTTGCCTCCCGGGTCGAGGCCGTGGTTCAGGCGATACACGAGGTTCGTGAGCCCGATCGAGTCGATGTCGAACACCGCGGTGGCGTCCGGGTAGGGGCCCATCTTGGGCGGATCACCCGTGACGATCAGGATATTGCGCAGGCCGGCAGCCGACGCGCCCAGCACGTCCGACAACATGCCGAGCAAATTGCGGTCGCGGCAGGAGTAATGGGTGACCGTTTCGATCCCCACCTCGCGCTCGATGATCACCGACGAGAGCAGCGCCCCCATGCGGCTCTGCGCCCGCGGGCCGTCGGGGACATTCACCGCATCCACCCCTGCTGCCTTGAGCGCGCGGCACTGCGCGAACATCGGCGCGGGATCGACCCCCTTGGGTGGCACGATCTCAACCGAGGTCACGAGCTCGCGCCGCGCGAGCTTGGCCCCGAAGCGCGACCGCTCCGCGAGCGCTGCCGCCTGGACGCCCGCGGGCGCCGCGACCGTTTCGCGCGACACGACCGCCGGCTGATGGCGCGGGACGACGCTCGCCACGTAGTCGCGGATCTTCTTGATGTGCTCGGGCGTGGTGCCGCAGCACCCGCCCACGATGCGCGCGCCGGTCTCGATCATGCGGCGCGCGTAGCTCGCCATGTACTCAGGGGAAGCAAGGTAGATCTTGCGGTCGCCCACGTCCTTCGGCAGCCCGGCGTTCGGCACGGCCGAGATGGGACGGTCGGTGGCCTTCACCATCTTCTCGACCGCCTCGAGCACGCCGGCGGGCCCGACGGAGCAGTTCACCCCGATCACGTCGGCGCCCCACTCCGTGAGCTGCTTGGTGAACGTGGTGGGATCGGTGCCGTACAGCGTGAGCCCGTCGTCGCCGATCGTCATCTGCGCGATGACCGGAAGGTCGGAGAGGCTCCGCACGGCGCGCAACGCCTCGTGGATTTCGGCGACGTCGCTGAACGTCTCGAGGATGAAACCGTCCACGCCGCCCGCGAGCAGCCCCTTCACCTGGCGCTGGAACAGCGCCAACGCCTCCTCGCGCGACGTGGGGCCGAACGGCTCGATGCGCAGGCCCAGCGGCCCGATGGCGCCCACGACGCTGGCGTGCCCCGCCGCAGCCTTGCGCGCCAGCTCGGCCGCTGCCTGGTTGATTCGCTCCGTTTCCTCGGCGAGGCCGAAGGTCGCGAGCTTCGCAGGGTTGGCACCGAAGGTGTTGGTCTCGAGGATCTCGGCGCCCGCCCGGACGTACGCTTCGTGCACCTCTTGGACGAGCTTCGGCTGCTTCAGATTCAGCTCGTCATAGCAGACGTTGAGGAAGAAGCCCTTCGAGTACAGAATCGTGCCCATCGCTCCATCGAGCACGTGGACTTTGCCATCGGCGAGTAGATCTTTGAGAGTGGGCAGCGTTGACTCCGGCTTTTTAGCGGATTGTTTTACGTGGCCGCAATACGCCGCAAATCACCACGATCCGATTGTCGGCATGGAATGTAGCAATCGGTCCGCGTTACGAGAAGGCTCCGCGGACGTATTTTCTCCCCATGTCCGATCTCCTCGCCGCCCGCACGCAGATGGGGATATCCCTCGCGTTTCATATCATCTTCGCGCTGGTCGGGATCGGGATGCCGGTGCTGATGGTGGTGGCGGAGCGGCGCTGGCTCGCCACGCGGGATGAGGTCTACCACGAGTTGGCGCAGCGCTGGGCCAAGGGGACGGCGATCCTGTTCGCCGTGGGCGCCGTCTCGGGAACGGTGCTGTCGTTCGAGCTGGGGCTCCTGTGGCCGGGGTTCATGCGCTTCGCCGGCGCGATCATCGGGATGCCGTTCTCGCTCGAGGGATTCGCCTTCTTCACGGAGGCGATCTTCCTCGGGATTTATCTCTATGGCTGGGAGCGCATCTCCCCGCGCGCCCATCTCACGGCGGGGGTCCTCGTGGCGGTGAGCGGCGCGGCATCGGGCGTCTTCGTCGTCATCGCCAACGCATGGATGAACACCCCCACCGGGTTCGTGCTGGTGCACCACGCGGTCGTGCACGTCGACCCGCTCGCCGCGATGGCGAACCCGGCGGCGTTCACACAGGCGCTGCACACGACCCTGGCCGCGTACGCCGCGACGGGGCTCGCCGTCGCTGGGATCCACGCGTTCCTGCTCCTCAAGCATCCGGCGAACGTGTTCCATCGCCGCGCGCTCGCGATCGCGCTGCTGGTCGGTGGGCCGGCCGCGGTCTTGCAACCCCTGTCGGGCGACCTTGCGGCGCGCCAAGTGGCCCGACACCAGCCCGCCAAGCTCGCCGCGATGGAAGCAGTGTTTCAGACCGAGGCCCGCGCGCCGCTGGTGCTGGGCGGCTGGCCCGACGTGGACGCGCGCACCACGCGGTACGCGATCCGCATCCCCTACGGGCTGTCGCTCCTCGCCTTTCACGATCCCCGTGCCACGGTCCAGGGGCTCGACCGCGTCCCCCGCGACGATTGGCCGAACGTGCCGGCGGTGCATTGGTCGTTTCAGCTCATGGTCGCGCTGGGGACGTACATGGCGGTCGTGGCAGTGTGGGCGGGATGGGTGGTCTGGGGAAGGGGGAAGCGGGACGGGGGACGCGTGCTTGCGGACCACCCATGGCTCATGCGAGCGATCGCGCTCGCCACGCCGATGGGGTTCATCGCGACCGAAGCTGGGTGGATGGTGACCGAGCTGGGACGCCAGCCGTGGGTGATCTACGGAGTGCTGCGCACGCGGGACGCGGTGACGCCGATGCCCGGGCTCGTGGTGCCGCTCGTCGTGTTCACGCTGCTGTACTGCTTCCTCGGCGTGATCGTCGCGCGCCTCTTGTACCGGCAGATCGTGCGCAGCCCGAACGTGTCGGAGACTGTATGGCGGTTCATGACGCCGGCGGGGGACGAGGGACGGGGGAAGGGGGACGGGTGACACTCGCAGACCTGCTCGCCGGAATCGTGGTCGTCTCCCTCAACGCGTACGTGCTGTTCGGTGGCGCCGACTTTGGAGGCGGCGTGTGGGACTTGCTCGCCTCCGGCCCGCCCGCCCGCAAGCGGGAGCAGCGCGCCCTGGTTGCCGAGGCGATCGGGCCGGTGTGGGAGGCGAATCACGTCTGGCTGATCCTCGCCGTTGTGTTGCTCTTTACGTGCTTCCCGCCGGTGTTCGCACAGCTCGGCATCCGGCTGCACATCCCGTTCGCGCTGGCGCTGATCGGCATCGTGCTGCGAGGGTCGGCGTTCGCGTTCCGGAGCTACGGCGGCCAGCGCGACGAGGTGCAACGCCGCTGGGGACGGCTGTTCGCGATCGCGAGCCTCATCACGCCGCTCCTCCTGGGCACCGCCGTGGGGGCGATAGCGTCAGGAGCGATCGGGGACGAGGGACGAGGGACGGGGGACGGGTTCTACCGAGTCTATGTCGCGCCCTGGCTCACGCCGTTCGCGCTCTCGGTAGGAGTGTTCGCGCTCGTCGCGTTCGCATTTCTCGCCGCCGTCTATCTCACGCTTGAAGCCGAGGAAGGGGAATTGCGTGAGGAGTTCCGGCGCCGCGGACTGGCAGCGGGCGTCGCCTTGGGTTTCGCGGCGCTCGCCGCACTGCTGCTCGCGCGCGGGGGTGCGCCCCGAGTGGCCGAAGGGTTGGTCTTTGCCCCGTGGGCGCTCCCGCTGCATCTCGTCACCGCCGCTGCGGCGGTCATCGCCTTGTGGGCGCTGTGGCGACGCCGCTATCGGATCGCCCGCATCGCCGCCGCGGGTCAGGTGTCGCTCATTTTTTGGGGGTGGCCGCTCAGCCAGTACCCCGACATCCTCCCGCCCGACTACACGATCGCGGACGTCGCCGCTCCGGACGCGACGCTGCGCCTCGCGCTCGGCGCCATCGCGCTCGGGGCGGTCGTCTTGTTTCCGTCGCTGTGGTACTTGTTCCGGGTGTTCAAGAAGGCGCCTTCTATGAAGGTTGGCGCTTGAGGGGATCTTGTGCGTTTCGATCCGTGCGTTGAAACGCCGGCTCGGCCGAGGGCGGCGTCTTTAAAGACGCGCTGTTACGCCGAGCCGGCCCTTCAGGGCACGGACCAACGGGTGGCTGGGATGCGTGCTCAGATGGTCTACGCGTCGAACACCCGCCGCGCGATCCACCAGGCAGCGAGGCCCCCCGCGATGAACCCCAACACCATCCCCCAGGCGCCCAACACTTTGTCGCCCGCGGCGCCGACCAGCGTCGCCACGATCAGGTTGATGAGAGCCTTGAGCAGCTTCACGCGGAGGTCTCGATCAGGGCCCGGCGGATCTCTTCCGACGGAACGCCCTCGACGGCGATCGTCTTGCGCCGTCCCCCCGCTCCGGCGGCGATCGTGACGACGGCGGTGGAAACGCCGAGCCGCTTCGCAACGAAGCGCACCAGCTCTGCGTTCGCCGCACCGTCCACGGGCGGCGCCGCGACGCGGATCTTCACCGCGTCCCCGTGCATTCCGGCCACGGCGGTCGCACGCGCGCGCGGGACGATGTGGAGCGCCACCGTGCCCACGCTCAGATGACGGACAGCAGGAATTGCCTGAGCAGCCACAGCACCAGCCAGGCGGCGAGGGGGCTCCAGTCGAGCATGCCCATCGGGGGCAGCACGCGGCTGATCGGGCCCACGAGCCAATCGGTGAGGGCGTACGCCGGGCGCATCCAGCGGGAGTAGCGGAACATCCCGAGCCAGGAGCCGATCACCCGCGCGAGCAGGGCGATGAACAGCACGTCGTAGGCGAGGACGATGGTGAGCGCGGCGATGGCCCGGGGCCCGAGACTCGCCGCGCCCGAGAACTCGAGGCCGAGGCGCGCCAGCCACTCGAGCAGCGACAGCAGCAGCACACCGACCACGGCGACCCCGATCACGAGCCACCACCCCGCGTGCACGGGATTGCCGCCCGCGCGCACGAGGCGTCGCTCGATCGGCCCCGTGAACGGCTCGCTCAACGAGCGCAGGCTCCGGCCGAGCGCACCGAACGGCGAGACGCGCCGGGTGCGCACCAGCCAGCCCGCGAGCGCGACCAGCAGCGCCACGCAGAACACGCCAAAGACGACGTAGCGCGCGACGGAATGGAGAACGAGCATGGGGGAAAGCTATACTCCGTAACAGCAAGGGAAGGGGGGTCGAGGCATGAACGGTCTGGCGCGCGTCGAGGCGTTCTGTGACGGGGTGTATGCCATCGCCATCACGTTGCTGGTGCTCGAGATTCGGGTGCCGGGGGAGGAGGTGGTGCGCGCGAGCGGGTTATGGAATGCGCTGGGCCGGCAGTGGCCGTCGTACGGCGCGTACGTGCTCAGCTTCGCCATCATCGGCATCATGTGGGCGAATCACCGCAACATTTGCCGCTACATCGCCCGCGCCGACCACACGTTCGTGATGCTCAACATCGCGCTGCTCATGTGCACGGCCTTCCTGCCGTTTCCCACCGCCGTGCTCGCGCGCTACCTGCCGTCCCCGGCGCACCGGACCGCCGCGACGGTGTTCTACGGGGGCACGCTCACGGTGACGGCAATCTTCTACAACATGCTGTGGCGCTACGCGGCGAGCGGGCGGCGGCTGCTGCGGACCGACGCGGAGCAACACCTCGTGGACGGGGTGACGCGGGAGTACAACTTCGGGCCCCCGCTCTACGCGGTGGCGACGCTCGTGGCGTGGGTCAACGTGTGGGCCAGCCTCGCGATCCACGCGCTGCTCGCGGGGCTGTATCTGCTGCCGAGCCGGTCGCGGCCGTGAGCGCGCGACGGGCAGGAGCAGATGGTTAGTGCGACCCTTTTATCCAAATCTCGGTGACCTTGGCCTCGGCGGAGAACAACTGCTCGATGTGTACTTGCTTCCCGGGCGCGAGCCTCTTGCAGTCCTTGGGATTGAGGACGAAGGTGAGGCCCGGCAGCGATCGAAAAAAGAGTATGCAGCTCTCACCGCCCGAGATCATGGTTTCGTCCCGATGCTTGGTCACGAGGTCCAGCGCCCTCGTACCGACGCCGAACCCCTCCGCGGTTCGAGGCGTCGGGTCCGAGATCGCTATTAGACGTACGGTCGCGTTTGGCATGGTGTCTCTTAGACGAGCGACGATGTGGGCGTCTCCAACCTTGAGCGCGATCGCCGGCTCCCCGTCGCGCTCCAGGACCCATACGTGCAACAAGTGCGGGCAGCGTTTTCGAAGGTCGGCTTGAGTCTCGCCGATCAGGAGCGGACCGAGCGAATCGTTGGTGATGAGCGGTGTCCCCGAGCCGCATCGGGGGACGTCATCTGCGCGCCAAGGGATCTTGTCCGCCGCATAGGCGGCCGCCGGACGCGGCCAGCTTGTTGAAGTGGCGACGAGGAAGACGCTGTCGGAAACGGCCTGCGGGCGGCCGGGGGCGCGAGCCACCTGCGATGGTGTCGGCTCACGAGGTGGATTGATGTAGATGATCTCAATTCGGGTATCGGGCGGAATCTTCGCATGCTGCTCCTCCCCGCACTCTGACTGAACCCCGGCCTGATCGAGGAGGACGCTGACCCCTCGTCACTGCGACACAGCAAAGCGTGGCTGCGAAGAGGATCCTCACGTCTCAAACGCCTCCCGCACGATGCGCGCCTGCTCGAACTGGTGCGCCGCCGGATACCCCTCGGCGGGGCTCGAGCGCTCGGGCCGCGCGATGTGGCGCAGCTCGATGGTCGCAGGACGCGGCTCCTCCTGCACCCACACGATCTCCTTCAGGTTGGGATAGCGCCGTACCAGATCGGCCAGCTCGGCTTCCGGGAACGGATACAGCAGCTCCACCCGCCCGATCGCGACGGCGGCCGCCTGGGCGCGGGCCGGGGCGTGCGTGAGATCGTAGTACACCTTGCCGCTGCACAGCACCAGGCGCCGCACGGCATCGCGACGACCTGCCGCCGCAGCATCGTCCAGCACGGCTTGGAAGCCGCCCGTCGCCAGGTCCTCCAGCTTCGACGCCGCTTGCGGCAGCCGCAACAGGCTCTTGGGCGTGAACAGCACGAGCGGCCGCATCTCGCTGTGGCGCGCCTGGCGGCGCAGCAGGTGGAAGTACTGCGCGGGCGTCGAGCAGTTGGCGATCCGAATGTTGCCATCCGCACCCAGGGCGAGAAAGCGCTCGATGCGCGCGCTCGAATGCTCGGGCCCCTGGCCTTCGTACCCGTGCGGCAGCAGCAGCACGAGCCGCGACGTCTGCCCCCATTTGGCGAGGCCGGCGATCAAGAACTGGTCGATGATGACTTCGGCCTCGTTCGTGAAGTCGCCGTACTGCGCCTCCCACAGCACCAGCGCGTCGGGCGCCGCCACCGCGTAGCCGTATTCGAAGCCGAGGCACGCGAACTCGGAGAGCGGGCTGTTGTACAGCTCGAACGGCGCCCGCGCCCCGGCCAGGTTCTGGATCGGCGCGTAGCGCTGGCCCGTGCGGATGTCGTACAGCACGAGGTGCCGTTGGCTGAACGTGCCCCGCTCCGTGTCCTGGCCGGTGAGGCGGATCGGTATCCCCTCGTGCAAGAGCGACGCGAACGCCAGGGCTTCCGCGTGCGCCCAGTCGATCTCGCCCTGCGTCAGCGCCTCGCGCCGCCGCTCGAGCTGCTTCTGGAGCTTGGGGTTGACGCTGAACCCGTCGGGGACGGCGAGCAGCTGCTGGTTGAGGCTGGTGGGGCTCGGAGACCTGCTGCTGCGCTCCCGACATGCGCTGCGGCTCCTCGCCCTTCGTCTCCTCCGACAGATGGGCCTTGAGCGACTGCTGCACGTCGCTCAGCCGCTGGTAGAACTGCTGGGGCTCGGCCTCGACCTGCACGGCTTCCACCACGCCTGCGGCGACTAGGCGCTCCGCGTAGCGCTGGCGCACGGGCGGCGTCTCCCTGATCCGCTCGTACATCAGGGGCTGCGTGTAGGCCGGCTCGTCGCCCTCGTTGTGACCGTAGCGGCGGTAGCCGACGACGTCGATCACCACGTCGCCGTGGAACTTGTCGCGGTACATCATCGCGAGTCGCACCGCCGCCAGGCATGCCTCCGGGTCGTCGGCGTTCACGTGGACGATCGGCACGTCGAACCCCTTGGCGAGATCGCTCGCGTAATCCGTTGAGCGGCCCTGCTTGGGGTCGGTCGTGAATCCGAGCTGGTTGTTCGCGATCAGGTGGATCGTGCCGCCCGTCGTGTAGCCCTTCAGCCGCGCCAGGTTGAAGGTCTCGGCCACGACACCTTGTGCGGCGAAGGACGCATCGCCGTGGATGAGCACCGGCAGCGCGACGGTGGTGTCGGGGAGGGCCTCCTTGCCGCGCCGGTTCGTCTGGCTGGCGCGGGCCCGGCCCACCACAACAGGGTTCACTGCCTCGAGGTGGCTGGGGTTGGGCGACAACGTCACGTTGACAGGCCGCCCCGCAGCGGTCTGGTACACGCCGTCGGCGCCGTGGTGGTACTTCACGTCACCAGTGCCGCCTTCGGGAGTCAGCGTCTCTTCTACGTGGCGCCCGCCTTCGAACTCGGCGAAGATCGTCTCGTAGGGGAGACCGACCACGTGGGCGAGCACGTTGAGCCGCCCGCGGTGCGCCATGCCGAGCACGACGCGGCGGGCGCCCTCCGCGCCCGCCAGCTCGATCGTCAGGTCGAGCATCGGTACCAGCACGTCGAGCCCTTCGATCGAGAAGCGCTTCTGGCCCAGGTAGGTGCGATGCAGGAAGCGCTCGAGCGTCTCGACCGCCGTGAGCCGCGCGAGCAGTTGGCGCTGCTCGTCGGGCGTGAGGGGGGCCCGGTGCTCCCCCGCCTCGATCACGTGGCGCAGCCAGAGGCGCTCCT
>WNGP01003038.1_pt1 | contig 14056 bp, 12 predicted proteins | sample 5407671 | NCBI WGS metagenome assembly WNGP01 (sample SAMN13153381, study PRJNA577476) | soil metagenome | isolation source: 40 cm soil or saprolite under Garry oak tree replicate 2 | place: USA:California | collected 2016-06-15 | reverse complement strand
GCGGAGGCGGGCACGCCGCGCTGGGTGGCGTTGTTATTCGTGATTTTGTTTCTCGCGGCCGGGGCGCTGGGATACGTCAGCTACTCGACAAACGCCCGTTTGGAGCAGGCGCTCTCCAAGTCTGCGGACCAAAACAAGCTTGTAGCCGCGCAATTGGAGCAGGCCAACTCGCGCCTGGCCGACCTGAAGGGACATCTGGAGGTGACTGAGCAGAAGCTGGGCATGACGCGCGCCGAGGTGGCGCAGGCCAACAGCCGCGCCGAAACCATCCGCAAGGAACAGAAAGAAGCCGATGAGCGGCTGACCAGCCAGTTGGGCCAAGTGAAACAGGATAACCAAGCGGTGGCCTCGGAGGTCGGCACGACGAAGAAAGACCTGGCCGACACGCGCAGCGACTTGGAAGCCACAAAAGGAAAACTCGAGCACGCTATGGGCGACATGGGCGTGATGAGCGGGCTCATCGCGCGCAATCGCGACGACCTGGAAGGTCTGCGGCGGCGCGGCGACCGCGATTATTTTGAGTTCACGCTCGGGAGAGGCAGGACCGCGCAGAAGGTCGGCCCCATCCAGCTCAAGCTGGAGCACGCCGATCAGAAAAAGCAGCGGTACACCGTGACGGTCTTCGCCGACGACAAGGCCATCGAGAAAAGAGACAAGACGGCGGGCGAGCCGGTGCAGTTCTTCGTGCAGGGTTCCGGGCGCATGGCTCCGTTCGAGATTGTGGTGTTCACCGTGGGCAAGGACAACATCAAGGGCTATCTGTCTACGCCCAAGGAAGGCGCGGCGGCCCCGGCGGCTGCGGCCAAGCCGACGTCCTAAGCCGGGCGCACATTTCTCAGGGTGACCACCCCGATTGGATCCCGACCGGGCCGGGATAGGTCGGGGTAAACTCCGCAAGCGGTCAATTTTATGGGTGACCGCGAAGCGGTCAACGTCCAGCGAACTCCCCGAAACCCCGCCCCTTTCTCAGCGTGACCGCCCCGATTGGGTCGGGGTAAACTCCGCAAGCGGTCAACATCTGGAAACACACCGCGGGACGGGGCTTCTCTCCTTTCCTGAGACAGACTACGATGAAGGAAGTGCTCGCGCAGAATATTGAGGAGGAAAGAGGCCTAGTGATGCCGCTCCGCACACAGGGATTCCGTTGCGTATCCGCCGTTCTGTTGCTGCTCGTGTTCGCGCACTGCTCCGCCGCGCAAGCTCCCATCGAGCCGGAGCGCCTGCCGTCGCAAACGATCTTCTACGTGGTGTGGCGCGGCGCGCCCTCACCGGCCGCACGGCAGGCCAACACGCTGTTCGCGCTCTGGGACGACCCGGACGTCGCGCCGCTGCGCTCGGCGCTGGCGGAAAATCTGTTCAAAGATTCCGGGACGGACAAAGCTCTGGGTGATCGCGCCGCGGGCAACTCGAAGCAGGCGGTGACGCGGGAAGAAATGGAAGAGTACACGGCGCTGATCGAGAACCCGTTCGTGCTGGGCTACTACGCCGAGCCGGAAGGGGCGCGGGCAAGGAACGTCGCCCTCCAGAAGGCGGATCACGCCGCGAAATGGAGCGGCTTCTACTTCGTTTACGACCGAACGGGGAAAGAAGCCCTGCTGACGAAAGCGATCCTGCGCCTTCGCGCGCAGGAGAAAGAGCCGCCGCGCATAACGGCGGTCACCCTGGCCGGGATTCCCGTGGTGAAGGTGGAGGGCAAGACGGATACAAGCTATTGGGCGGAGACCGGCAAATACGCAGTGAGCGCGGGAGAGCCGCGCGTGTTCGAGGAAATCGTCGCGCGGCTGAATCCGGCAAACGCCGGGCCGCGGGGGCTCGCGGACCTGGCCGCGTTCCAGGAATCGCAACCGGTCGTGGCCAAATCCAGCAGCCTGGAGTTTTTTGCCCGCCTCCCGAACCTGAAGGATTGGCAGCCGGACACGAAGCCCGGCCAGCCGAATTTGCTGCCTTTTTTTGAGGCGCTGCATCTCGAGGCGGTGCACGCCCTGCGCTTCGGCCTTTCGCTTGACGGCCCGCGCACGCATCTGCAGGGCGCCCTTCTCGGCGACACTTCGGAAGGAACGCTTTTCGATCTTTGGCCGGCGGGGGACAAAGCGCTTCCCTTAGCCGCGCTGGTACCGCCGGACGCCGTCTCCTATTACGAAGGGCGCATCAATCTGCCCGGCATTTACCGCGTGGTGCGCCGCGCGGTTCGCGCGTTCAGCCCGGAAGGCCAACCGGGAATCCTCGACATGATGGAGGCGGGGATCCAGACGCGCATCGGCATGCCTCTCCCGGACGCGCTGGCGCTGTTCAGCGGCCAAATCGGGTCCATCCAGACGGCGCCGGATCTCGACCCGGCGAAGCAAGTTTATGTCCTGGGCATCCAGAAGAAGCCGGAGACGCTGAAACTCCTGCGCACGCTGCTGAGCGACAAGATCACCTCGGAGAAAAATGAAGGCGACGCGACCTTTCTGAAAGTCTCAACGCACGGCGGAGAGAGCCAGGCGGGGACGATGCAGTGGGGCGCGTATCAATTGGCGGTCACACCGGACTTGATCGTCGGCGCTGCGCGCGCGGACACGCTGCGCAACGTTCTCGCCCAACGCGCGCAAGCGGGCGCCGCATCCGCCTTCGCCGCGCAGCCGCGCTACCAGGCGGCACGCGCCCATTATCCGCAAGTTCTGAACGGCTTTTCGTACTACGATTTCCAGCGCGTGGACTGGGAGGCGGCTAAGTCTTACTGGCTCACGCAGTTTAAGAAATCCGCCGCGGAGCCCTCCAACGCAAAAAAAGACCCGCAAGTGCCGCTATGGCTCGAGCGATGGAACCCGCAGGTGATCTCGCGGCACCTGCACGCCGCGTCGGGCGCATCGTGGAAAGACTCCACGGGCCTGAAATTTGATGAGTGGGTGGAGTAAGAGACCGGATTGGATTCTGCGGCTTGCCCGGGCGGCGCTCTTTCTTCCAACGCTGCTCCTTTTCGCTGCGCGCGGCCGAGCGCAGGAGCCCTCGGCGCCGGCCATTACACCCGCTCCGATCCGGGTCCAGGTCAACCTCGTTAGCGTCAGCGTGGCCGTGACGGATGAGACGGGCCACTTCGTTGACAGCCTGCAAAAGGAGAATTTCCTCGTCCTCGACAACGGCGTCGAGCAGCCCCTGACGCACTTCGCGGCCGTGGCGGAACCCGCGCAAGTGCTGCTCCTGGTCGAAAGCGGTCCGGCAGTCTACCTGCTCGAGAGCGGCCATCTGCAGTCGGCGTACGCGCTGCTCAACGGGCTTTCGCGGGACGATCGCGTGGCCGTCATCGGATATGCCGAGCGGCCGCTACCGATCCTCGACTTCACGACCGACAAAACGGCAGCCGCAGGGGCGCTGGGGGAATTGCGCTTCAATCTCGGCTACGGCGAACTGAATCTCTCCGCGAGCTTGCATGCGGTGCTCGATTGGCTCGGCTACACTCCAGGGAAGAAAACCATCGTGCTGCTCTCAACCGGGGTGGACACCTCGCCGCCGAGCATCGCCGAGAGCTTACTGGCGCGGCTCAAGACCGGCGATGTGCGCGTTCTTGCCATCGCGCTTGGCGGCGAGTTACGCGAGACGAAGCCGAGGAGCAAACAGAAAGTTTTGCCGGAGAAAACCGCCGCTGCGGAGGAGGAGTTCGCCCAAGCCGACGCCTGGCTGAAAGCCATCGCGCAGGCCAGCGGAGGGCGCGCCTATTTTCCGAAGAACGCCAAGGAATTCAGGGCGGTGTATGCAGAAATCGCGCAACTCGTGCGGCATGAATATAGTCTGGGGTTCGCGCCCTCGCAACGCGATGGAAAAGTCCATCCGATCGACGTGCGCGTCCGCCCGGCGCCGGAGCCCGCAACTTCGCCGGGGTACCGCGTGGATCACCGCCAGGCCTACGTTGCGCCGCGACCGGACACAAACTGAGTGAGGCGAATGCCCGTGCAAGCACTGTGCCGAGGCCTGAGGTTCGTCCGCGAGGAAGGAAGAATCCCGGCTATTCGAATTCTTTCAGAGTGCGAGCCATCTCGCGCAAGCGTTCGTCCACGAGCGCATAGACCGTGCCCGGCTCGAAGGCGCCTTCAGCGTTCCGTGTGCCCGCGGAGATTCCAGAGAGGATCTCGATTCCCTGCTCGATGGTGGTGACGGGAAAGATATGGAACTTGCCCGCGCGCACCTGCTCGAGCAGATCATCGCGCAGCATGAGGTCTTCCATGTTTTCGGCGGGAATCATCACCCCCTGCGTGCCCGCGAGCCCCTTCACGCGGCAGACATCGAAGAAGCCTTCGATCTTTTCGTTCACTCCGCCGATCGCCTGGATGTCGCCTTGTTGATTGACGGAACCCGTCACCGCGAGGTCCTGCCGCAAGGGCAGTCCGGAGAGCGCGGAGAGCAGCGCGTACACTTCCGTCGTGCTCGCGCTGTCGCCGTCCACGCCGGAATACGATTGCTCGAAGCAGATGCTTGCGGCGAGCGAGAGCGGCTTGTCCTGCGCGAAGCGGTTGCGCAGATAGCCGCCGATGATCTGCATGCCCTTGTCGTGGAAGCGGCCGCTCAAGTTCGCTTCGCGCTCGATGTTGATCAGCCCGGTTTTGCCAATCGCCGCCGTCGCCGTGATGCGCACCGGCTTGCCGAAGGAATAGCCGCCGATCTCGAGTACGCTGAGGCCGTTCACCTGTCCGACGCGCGCGCCGGCGACGTCGATGAGCAGCGTTCCTTCGTCGATCATTTCGCGGATGCGCGTTTCGATCAGATTATGGCGCTCGACCTTGGCGGCAATCGCGCCGCGCACGTGGTCCGCGCGGACGCGCGATTCTCCCAGGGCCCGCGCCGCGTAGCACGCTTCGCGCGCCAGATCGGCGATGTCCACAAAACGCGCGGTGACTTTGTTCCGCCGCCCGGCGCGGCGCACGCCGTATTCCAGCATCGCGGCGAACCCGCCGCGGTCAAACGGCAGAAGGTTTTCCCGCTCGGAAAGCGCGCGAAGTTGGCCGGCGTATTCGGCGATGACGACGTCGCTCATGGGCATTTCTTCGTCGAACTCCACGCGCACCTTGAAAATCTTGCGGAAGTCCTCTTCGTATTCGTAGAGCAGCTCGTATACTTCGCGGTCGCCGATCAGGATCACCTTCACGTTGAGGTCGATGGGCTCCGGCTTGAGCGCGCTGGCGCCGAAGGGAAAGAACATTTCGAGCGGCTGGATTTCCAGCCGGTTGTGATTCAGCGTGCGCTTGAGCGCGCGCCACACGCCCGTTTCGGAGAGTGCCTCCACGGCGTACATGATCAGGAACCCGCCATCGGCGCGGAGCAGCGAACCACCGCGCAGGTCCATGAAATCGCTGGACCATCCGCCGCCGCGCGCGTCGTAAGCGCGTTGGATGGTGCCAAACAGATTCGCGTAAGTGGGCGTCGTCTCGAAAATAACCGGCGAGGCATTTTCGTCGTCGTGCGCCAGAATCACGTTCACGCCGTACACGCGGAACGGATCGCGGTCCGGGCCGGGCGTTTTCATTCCACTCTCGCCCGATTCCTCGCCTCCTTCGCGCTCTCCTTCGTGTTCCTTGAACGGTTCGAGATTGTCGAGCACGTGGTGCCGCACTTCTTCGAGGTACTCGGCGACATTGGCGTTGGCGCCCGGATATTTTTCCTTCAATTCCTCGATGACGCCGTCCACAAGAACGGAGGCGGCTTCCTGCTCGAGATAGCTCAGCTCGCTCGCCAGTTCCCGGGAGAGCGTGAGCGTTTTGCGGTACACGACGGTGAATTCCTGACGGAACTGCTCGTACTTACGCTCGATCTCCTCGGCGACGGGCGCTTCGAGTTTTCCCTCGTGGACCATCTTGGAAACGTCCTCGATCGGCACCATCTGGCCTTCCAGCACCGGGAAAATTTCCGGCAGGGCCACGGCGCCGACTTGCATGTGCCCCAGCGCGAACTGGTCGCGCGCGATGCGCCGCGTGAAATCGTCCATCAACTCTTTCTCGCGCGCCGTAAAACGCTCGACAATCCGCCCCTTCTGCCGCTGAAACGGCTCGCCTTCAAACACCTGCGGAATACGCCGGCGCAGGAAATCGATGCCCGCCTGCATGTCTTTTTTGAACGCGTTGGCCTGGCCGCGCACGAGGTCGAGGAGGCGCGGGCGGTCGGGGTTTTTGAAATTGTTGACGTAGCAGCGGTCGAGCGACGCCTTTGTCTGCGGATGGACTTCCCGAATCATGCGCGCAATGGTGCCGCCGCGGCTCGTGCCGGCAAGCCCGCACACGAAGGCGTTGTAACCCGGCGCCGTCAGTTCGACGCCCATCTTGAGCGCGCGCAGAGCGCGCTCCTGGCCGACGAAGCCTTCGCGCGGCTCCGCCTGCGCCGTTGTCTCGAAGGGCACGCGCGACGTCTCACAGCGCCAGCGCAGCTTCTCGACGGGCAATTCGGCGTGTTTGGGCGCCGGTTTGAGGTTCGAGGCAGCCATCCGAGCGGGGTACTCTAGCACAGCGCTAAGGGACGGGAAGGACTTTCCCCGGGGCATGTTACGCAGAAGTCGCGGCCTGCGGTTCACGGTGCTCCATATAAACGCGGAAGATGCCCATCGCGGCTGCGACGATGGCCGGCCCAGCCACCAGGCCGAGCAGGCCGAACAGGCTGATCCCGCCGAGCACACTTACAAACAAGAGAAGGCCGTTGAGTTGCGTGCGTTTGTGCAAAAGCACAGGCCGCAGGATGTTGTCCGCCACGCCGGCGATTCCGCCGCAAATTCCAACCACGACAAGCCCCTTGAGCCAATGGCCGGTGAACGCCAGCCACAGCGCAGCCGGCGCCCAGACCAGCGCCGAACCTACGACCGGCACCAGCGACAAGAATGCGATTAGCACGCCCCAGAAAATTGGCGTCGGCAAGCGCACCAGCGCGAAGGCGGTTCCTCCGAGCACGCCCTGAACCGCGGCAATCGTCAGCCCCACGGCGACGCTCGCGAAGATAAGGTCGCGCGACTCGCGGATCATATCCTTCTGAATGGCCTCGTCGAACGGCAACAGGTAGCGCACGACGCGAACGAATGCTTCCCCATCCCGGAACATGAAGAACAACGCGAAAATCATCAGAAAGAGGTCAAAGAAAAACGAAAGCAGATTCTTCAACAAGCCGGCCAGCTTGGACGCGAGGAAGGAGGCCGTTCTTTCAGCGGCTTGCTGGATCTGGTTCGAGAAGCCGGCGCTCTGCAAGCCTGCGGGCAGCGCGTGCCGCAACCATGCCAGCACCCGCGCGGGCAAATGCGCGTTGGGATCGAGCAGCGTCTTTTGCAAGGCGGCCGAGGCATCGAGCCCTTCGCGCGCCGTCAGGGAGAGCACGAACAGAGCCGGAACGACGAGCAGAAGCGTCACGGCCAGAGTGCTGGCGAGCGACGCCGCCGCGGGCTTCAGCCGCCGACGGACGCGCTCGTGCAACGGAAAAAAGAAGATTGCCAGCACGGCGGACCAGGCTATCGGCACCAGAAACGGCTCGACGATGCGGAACACCAGGTAGCCGAGAAGCAGCAGCGCCCCATAGGCAAGCACGTTAGCAAGGCGGTCACTTGTCGTGATGAGAGCAGAAGCGGGCGTTTTCATTAGCGGTATATAATCACTCCAGGCTGAAACATCCAAGTCTGCCGCCAGGTCTCCGGCGATTCAGGATGAACCCCAACTCCACTTCGCACACAGAGTATCAGGTCCGGCTCCTCGCCGTACTCACGTTGATTAATTTCGTCAATTTTGCCGATCGTCAAGTCATCGTGCCGCTGGTGCCGCTCTTGCGCGACCAGCTCGGCGTCACCGATGCGCAGCTCGGCTCGCTGCAGACCTGGCTGCTGGTCGTTCTTGCCGTAGCCAGCATTCCCTTCGGCTTTTTTGCCGACCGTTTCAGCCAAACGCGCATCATTGCCCGCGGCGTTGTCTTTTGGAGCCTTGCGACGATCGTCAGCGGCTTCGCTCCGTCCTTTTCGATCCTCCTGGTGGCGCGCGCGCTGGTCGGCGTCGGCGAGGCCGCGTACGCCCCGGCGGCGCAGTCCATGATTTCGGGCGCGTTCCCACAGGAGCGCCGCGCCAGGGCCCAAGCCATTTTCGCCGCGGGCATGTTGCTGGGCGGCGCCTCGGGTCTCGCGCTCGGCGGCATCATGGGTGAGTCGAGCGGCTGGCAGCATGTCTTCTTCCTGGTCGGTTTGGTCGGCCTTGTGCCAGGTCTTTCCGTCTTGAAGCTGAAAGAACCGCCGCGCGCCCCGCGCTCGGAAGTCGTTCCCATCGGCCGCCTGCTGCGCGTCCCGGCTTTCCTGGCAATGATTGCGGCGGGCATGTTCATCACTTTTTCGAGCGTCTCGCTTCTCGCCTGGAGCATCGACTTCGCCGTGAACTACAAGGAGTTCAGCCTGCGCCAGGCCTCCTACGAGCTCGCCGCCATCGCGCTGTTCTCTCTCGTCTTCGGCGTGCTGACCGGAGGCTACATCGCCGACCGCTTGCAGAAGCGCTTCGCCTATGGACGCCTAATCGCCATCGCCGGCGCGTTCTTGCTTGCCGCGCCGTTCGTCCTTCTGGCGATCCAGTCGGATACAAAGTGGGTCGTTCTGACGGGGCTATTCATCGCCGGATTTTTCATGTCCTGGTATCACGGCCCCGTCACCGCGGTGATTCACGACATGATGCCGCAGCGCGCCCATGCCACGTCCGTAGGCGTGTACATGTTCGTGACGCAGCTCGTCGGCGCCTTCGGGCCGCAACTTGTGGGGAAAATCTCCGATCTGCGCGATCTGCAAGTGGGACTTCAGGTGGCCGTTGGCGTGATGATTGGCGGGGCGCTGCTCATGTTTCTGGTAATGTACTTCATCCGCCGCGACGGCTTGCGCCATCCGCAACTCGCCGCCTACCACGCCGAAGCAGGAAACTAAATGTCCGACGAAAGCAAAGTAGAGAAGTGTGCGCACAAGCGCACGCGCCTGATCGCCAAGGACGACGCCGAGGAGTACGTCGAATGTCTCGATTGCGGCGCGATTCTGGAATCGGGTGAACTCCGGGAAGCCCCGGAATTCCCGGAGTCGCTGTCTGACGCGTGAGGCCGCATCGGCTCGTCAGCGGATACCAAGCTGCTTGATCAGGCGCATTACATCTTCGTGGGAGACGTCATACAGCGGCCGCTCGTCTTCTTCTTCCAAGCGTTCGCGCAAGTATTCCGCGGCGAGAAAACTCGCTTCCCGGTCGGTCAAGTCGCGTCCTGACTTGCTGCGGAACTCCACGAACGCCGTGTGCGCCAGCCCCAGCACGACGCCAGCGCCGTCCACAAAAAACTTCGTGTCAATCGTGTCGCTGTGGCGCGTGGCGATGGCGTTCCACAGATGCGAGAAGCGGCAGTGATAGACGCGGTCCGTCAGCTTTGACGCCACGTCAAACGGCCCGATGAACTGGCTCATGGCCCCGGTATTCGCAAGCAACGGTTTCGACGGCACGCGTTCCTTCCCTGCTTCCGGTTCCTTCGTGAAATCTCGGATAGCCGCTCTAGCGGCTCACGGCCGTTGCCGTTTCTGCCTGGGTATACGTGCGGATCGCCGCAGCCACTCCGGCGCCCGCCGGCACGCGGTACCCCTGCTCGAGGAGCACCTTTTCCGCCGCGGCCAGCAACAGCAGGACGTGAGGCTTCTGGCTCGAGTAACCCATCAGCCCGATGCGCCAGATTTTCCCCTTCAGCGCGCCGATCCCGCCGGCGATTTCGATGTTGAATTCGTCCAGGAGCTGGTTCCGGAATTTCGTGTCCTCGATGCCGCCCGGAATCATGACCGCCGTCACCGTCGGCAGGCGGTCCGCCGGATTCTTCACCAGAAGTTCGAGCCCCATGGCTTCGATGCCGGCAATGAGCGCCAATTGATTTTGCCGGTGCCGCTCCCAGCGCGCCTCGAGGCCTTCTTCCAGCACGATGCGCATCGCTTCGCGCAAGGCGTAAATGAGCGAGATCGGCGGCGTGTGATGATAGAGCCGCTCTTTGCCCCAATAGTTCATCGCCGTCGTCAAATCGAAATACCAGCTTTGCACCTTCGTCTTCCGCGTGCGCAGCACTTCTTCGACGCGCGCGTTTACCGTGATCGGAGACATTCCCGGCGGCGCGCTGATGGCCTTCTGCGTACCGCTGAAGCAGATGTCGATGCGCTGCCGTTCGATGTTGAGCGGGACACCGGCCAGCGTGGCCACCGCGTCCACCACGAGCAGAGCGCCCAGCTCATCGGCGACTTTGCGGAACCCATCGAGGTTGTGAATGACCCCCGACGAAGTCTCTCCGTGCGCCAGGCCGACAATTTTGATCTTTTTCCCCTTTCCGGCGCGCCGCACGTCGTCCGGGTCCACCGCTTTTCCGTACGGCGCTTCGATCTTCGTCACTTTCGCCGGACTGCGTTCGGCGATGACGGCCATGCGGTCGGAGAACATGCCGTTGACGCAAATCAGCGCTTGGTCGCCTTCTTCGAGCGGATTCATCACCGACGCTTCGATGCCGCCCGATCCTGACGCTGAAATCGGAAAGGTGATGCGGTTTTCCGTGCGAAAAACCTGCCGCAGGAGGATCTGCACTTCGTCCATCAGCCCGCGGAACCACGGGTCCAAATGGCCCACCAGCGGGGTAGCCATCGCGCGATACACTCGCGGGTCCATTGACGATGGGCCGGGCGTGAGCATCAGTCGTGTCGGGGGAGCAAGCTCGCCGATTGGCTGGTTCATGGTTCCACCTCGCGGAATTGCAGGCGCTTGAATTAGCCCCCAATTTTCGCCGATGCGTCCAATGCGGCGCAACCGTCAATTTGGCCGCCCTGGGCACCCGGCACAGTCTTTGTGGGCCTCGGCCTCCAGCCCTGCACGCGGGAGGACGGAGCGGAGGTAGAATGTAGGGGTAGCCTATCCGAATCCCTTTTGCTGCCTATACGAGGAGGAGCTATGACTTCGCTCGCTGTACGAAACTTTATGAAGCAACAGGGGTTTGCCGAGGAGCCGGAGGCCCTCTGCGAGATGCACTTCGCAGGACTCTATTTCCAGCCGAGGATTGTGGGCGCGCTGGTGCTCGTCGCGATCATCTTTCAATCGCCGGTGCTTTTTTTCATCCTCTCGGCTCTGCTGTGGTGGAATGTGCTCTTCCCGGAGTGGAATCCCTTTGAACTCATCTACAACCGCATGATTGCCGCGCCCCGGGAAAGACCCGCACTTACCCCGGCGCCGCTGCCGCGCCGCTTTGCTCAGGGCATGGCCGCCAGCTTCATGCTCTTCGCCGGCATCGCCCTGGTCGGAGCCTGGACGGCGGTCGCCTGGATCTTCGAGGCCTTCCTGGTGATCGCATTTGCCGCTCTCTTGTTCGGCAAGTTCTGCCTCGGCGCCTACGTTTACCATGTGCTGCGCGGACAGAAGGCATTGGCGAACGCCACTTTGCCCTGGACCCGCGGTTAGGTGGGCCAGGGCGGTTCACACAAGCAAAACTAGGCTAGGCGCTCTTTGCGTTCGGGGACTGCGTCCCCAGACAAGCGCCCGGAGCGGTTCTGCACAAATGTCCAATTTATGCGTGACCGCCCCGATTCTATCGGGGTAAACTCCGCAAGCGGCCAACGATTACGCGGCGAGCTTTTCTTCCGAGAGGACGTGCACCGGAACTTTGCGGAGGTCCCAGACGAGGCCAAACCAGGAGAGCGCCTTCAGCGCGTAGTAGGTGATGTCCACTTCCCACCAGAAGAAGCCTTGCCGCGCCGCCCCCATATAATGATGATGATTGTTGTGCCAGCCTTCGCCCATCGTGAGCAGCGCCAACAGGACATTGTTCTTGCTCGTGTCCTCCGTCGCATAGCGCCGCGTGCCGAACAAATGCGATAGCGAATTGACGGTGAACGACGCGTGCCAGAGCATGACCGTGCCCAGGCAAAAGCCCCAGAGAAAGAGCGGTAGCCCGCCGATGAGATAGAGCGGTACGGCCAGGGCGACCGGCGGCACCACGTGGTATTTGTTCAGCCAGCGCAGCTCCGGGTACTTGGCAAAGTCTCCGATGTAGTCGAGCTGCGTCTCATTGTAGCGGTCGGAGATGATCCAGCCCACGTGGGACCAGAAAAACCCGAACAAGGTCGGCGAGTGCAGGTCGAATTCCGTGTCGGAATACCGGTGATGATGGCGATGATGCGCCGCCCACCACAGAACTCCCTTTTGCGCCGAGGTCATGGCAACGAAGGCGAAGACAAACTGAAATGCGCGGCTGGTCTTGAACGAGCGGTGCGAAAAATAGCGGTGGTAGCCCGCGGTCACGAAGAACATGCGCACCCAAAAGAGCCCCAGGCATACCGCAACATACGACCACCGGAACTTGACGAAAAGTACCGCCAACGCAGCCACATGTATCAAGGTGAAAGGCAGCACGTGCAAGATAGGGATATGGGAGCCGTTTCGCAGGCGAATCGATAGTGAACTCAGTGACATCCGGCGGGTTTCCTCCGCGTCTCGGGACGCTCCAATTGCGCTCTCCGCGAGCGCGAAACCCGGCCGGAGGTCGGCGCCACGAATACGCACTGTTAGTCTAGGCGCGGCCCGGAGATGGGTCAAGAACAGTTTGGTACAGGTGTGACACGGGCTGTTGGGACAGGTATTCTATGATCGTGCAAAGCAACGGGAATGACCGAGGCGAAGCGAGAAGATTCTCCTCGACTCAGGCGCGATGCGCAGAACGCGCGGTTCTGGTTTCGAGGAAGCAGGAGGGGGAAGAGAAAAGGCAATGGCGGAACGCCCCGTGCTCGTGGGATTGATTCCCCAGGCGGTCGTGCTCGATTCCGGTGACCAAGTTTCTTGGATCTCCGACGCCGGCAACCTGCGTGTAGAATTCGACCCGAACCGCTGTCCGTTCACGTCCAACATCTTTCAGGCGCCTGCCGGGATGCGCCTCTTGAGCGGGCCGCCCCGGCCAGGCACAAAACCGGGCTCCTACCGCTACAAACTCTGGCTGAACGACCAAGTCGTGGGGCAGGGTGAGGTCATTCTCCGCGATCGATAGGATTGCTTTGCTGGGACCTGGCGGCGCTTGGCTTTGGCGTCAGCGCACCCGCTCCCGCTTGCCGGTGAATATGCTTATGGCTTTTCTTTGCGCGACGAATGGAAGGTCGGTTCGATGGTGCGTGAAGATGGGTGCCGTTTAGCCGCCGACGAGAGCGCCTCGCGGCGCCTCGACGGCTTCCGCAAGCCCTCGCCGGACCGGTCCCAGAACAAACGCCGGCACGTTGCGCTCTGGCGGGAGGGAGAGGCTCGCTGCCCGGTTCGGAAACTCGACGCGGCGATCGAGCCTAAGCCCTGCTTCGCGGAGAAACTCGGCCGAAACGCCCATGTCCGCGGCGCGGTCCACGCCCCAAAACCAGAGTTTTTCCTCATTCCGCTGGAGGAAATCGAGAGCCTGCTCCAGCTTCTTCATGGCCCGGTCGAACGAGGAGGCCAGGAAGTAAACCCCAAGTGTCCAGCCATGCCTCGGGTAGCGGGCGCGTATACGCACGCAATACTTCCCGGACTGGTTGCGCTCCATGCTGCAGCGGTAGTCGTTACGAATCGAAGTCACGCGTGTGGCCATGGCAGTTTCCCCTGGTAGGACGTTCGTACCGAACCACTTCCTCGTTCAAAACTCCCCCGAGTGGCTCAACAAGAGGGAGAGAAACGCTCTCCTCATGCTTCCAAGCGCCAGGAACAGGTTCCGAGCCGCCCACGCGAAGGAGCTCGGGGCGGGTTCTGAGGCAATCTGAACGGAGAATAGGGTAACTGGGCGATGAGAGAAAGGCAAGTGTCAGGTAGGAAACAGATAAGCCCTTGCTTATCTATGGTTTACATTATCCAAAGCTGCCGAAACTCTTCATGCGGTCAGGCATCAGTTTCACTTTACCTTCCTGTTTCAGCCGGCTCTCAAGGGCGGCCCGGAAGGCCTCAAACGCGATATTGCGCTTGTTCTGCAGAACTTGCTCCTGCAATTCCTTCTGCTGCTTGTCAAAATCAGCGGGGTTCGGCTCCTCTTTGGCGGCCACCTGGTACACCAGCCAACTGCTTCCGAGGGCGAGCGGGGGAGGCGTGTC
>WNGP01015230.1_pt1 | contig 14062 bp, 13 predicted proteins | sample 5407671 | NCBI WGS metagenome assembly WNGP01 (sample SAMN13153381, study PRJNA577476) | soil metagenome | isolation source: 40 cm soil or saprolite under Garry oak tree replicate 2 | place: USA:California | collected 2016-06-15 | reverse complement strand
GTCCCACGAGCACGTCGCGACGAAACACCGTGACATCAGCGATCGTCACGCCGGCGCGCGGGCGAGGAACCGGGTTCCAGAGGACGAGTGCGGGCTCGAACCCGTCGGCGCGCTCGCGCTGGGCATCAGGGTCATGACCCACCAACCCCATCAAGGCACCGCGCGTGAGCTCGGCAGCATACGCGGCCACGTCATCGAGACGCTGCTCGGCGACACTGGCGACCGAGTCTGCCGTACATCCGGAGATCGTGTCATGGAACTGGTTGCGAACCAGCGTACGCCACGCGGTCTCGAGGATCGGGCGGCGATCGCGTGCCCCCGCGAGTCTCGCCAACGCCACCAGCGGCTCCGCCAGGCGCTCGAGCCACAGCTCGACCTGCCCGTGGCGGCGCTTGAGCGGCGCCCGCGTCCCGTGCACCCCCTGCAGCGTCCAGGTGAAGCCGTACGACCAGCGCAGCTCGCCGGCGAGTGGCTTCACCGGCGTGCTGTCGGCTGCCTGAAAAAACTCGTCCAAACGCGAGATGCGGAACGCGCTCGCGGGCTCGAGGTCGGCGAGCAGGTCGCGCACGCGGGCAAGCGTGGGATGCGGCGCATGATGATCGGCGCCGATGAACACGGGGACGTGTTTGCCGGCCGCGCGCTGGACGAGCGAGGCCCGAACCTGCGTCCAGATGTCGGGGAGGCGCGCGCCGGCGCCGGGCAACGCCGCGCCGATCTCGTAGCCGTCGGGCGGCAGGTGCCAGAGCAGGATCTCGCGGCCATCTGGCCCTCGCCAGCGAAAGAAATCCTTTTCCTGGCCCGGCTCGCCGCCAAGCCCCCGCCACAGGACTCCGTACTTCAACCCGAACTCCCGGGCGAGCGTAGGCAACACCGCCGGGTGGCCGAACGCATCGGGCGAGTACAGGACATCGAGGCGTCCGCCCAGGCGTTCCGCGTCTGCGGCGCCGAGCAGGAGATTCCGGATCAAGGACTCTCCGGACGGGATCAGCTCGTCGGCCAGCACATACCACGGCCCCACCTGCAGCCGTCCCGTTTTGACCAGAGCCCGAACATCGTTTTCGCGATCGGGCCGGGCCCGCAGGTAGTCTTCGACGAGGACGGTCTGGCCGTCGAGCAGGAAGGTCCGCAAGGCGCCGTCGGCGTGCAGCCGCTCCATCAGCTCGTCGAACATCGGTACCAGGCGCGCGTGAAACGCGGCGCGCGGCAGGAACCACTCCCGGTCCCAATGGGTGTGCGGAATCAAATGAAAGATGAAGGCGTTCGTCACGCGGGAAGGCCCAGCCGTGATATCTCCATCGGATTCGGGAGATGCACGTGCGCCACGCGGCGCCCGCGCGCCAGCAGCGCCCGCAGATCGCCACGCGCTTGCGCCCGGTGCAGGTGGCCGAACGTCCACCCCATTTCCGGGATGTCCACATCGTCTGCGAAATCGGTCGTGATGACGAGAAACAGGCCGCTGTCGGGCCCGCCTTTATGCAGCTGGCCGGTGGAATGGAGATAGCGCGGCCCGATGCCGAGCGTCGTCGCGCAGCCCAGCGCCTTGGCCCAGGTGGCGCGCAGCGCCTCGAGTTGCGCAACCACCTGAGGCGTTGGCGGGACATACGCGAGAATGGCGAGGTAGTCTCGCGGGCGGTACGCACCTCGCAGCTGCGCGAGCGTGAGGGTGGGTAGGGGCGCCGCATGCTGTGTCCCTCCGGCCGTCAGTTCCGCACGCGCGAGCCGCTTCGCCTCCTCGACGTCGGGCTGATCGAAGGGGTCGACGCCCAGACGCTCGCACAGTGCCGCGGTCGCGTGTTCCCAGCGCAGGAACTCGGCGCCGAGGTCCTTGGGCTCGGCAGAGAAGATGCCGGGCTCCGCGATTTGCACATCAGGCGCGGCGCCGCCCGCAGGATCCTGCACAATGGGAATCACGCCACGCCCGTTCTTGCCGGAGCTTTCGGCGACGAGCTGCTCGATCCACGCCGCAAGCGCCGCGATGCGTGGTGGTGGGCTCAGGCGAAGCTTGTCGCGCCCGTCCTGCGCGCGAGCGGCGATGGCCACGCCGAGCGTCTGCGCAGCTGCGACATCGACGCGGCGCGCTCGCTCGAGCAGGGCGCGGCCATCGAGCCCGGCGAGGGCCGCGGGAATCATGCCGACCGCCGTCAGCGCGGAATAGCGGCCTCCGACGTCCGGCGGGTGCGGAATGACGGCGCGGAACTTCTGCGCGCGGGCGATCACGTCCAGCGGAGTTCCACTCTCGGTGATGGCAACGAACTGCTCGGGGCGGGCGCGCGCCGCAAAGTAATGGTAGAAGGCGAGCGTTTCGACGGTATTCCCCGACTTGCTCGAGATGACGAACAGCGTGCGCGCGAGGTCCGATCCGGCCGCGCGCACCGCATCTGGATTCGTGCTGTCCAGCACCCGCAGGCTTCCCACGCCGAATGTCCGGGCGAGCACATCGGCGACGAGACTCGATCCGCCCATCCCGCACACCAGCGTGTGCGTCAGACCGTCGGCGCGGACGGCATTAGCCAGCGTGGCGTGCTCATCCCAGTGCGCGAGCGAGTCGTCCGGAGCACGCATCCATCCGAGCGGATTCATTGGCGGCCAAAGATAATGCGCATAATTTAGGCCCGGAGTGTCCCTTCGATGATGCCCGTCAGCCGGCCCGCTCGCGTGCTGGTCAGCATCGCCGTCGTGTCGCTGGTGGCGATGGTATTCGTGTACGCGTTCCCTCCGAGCGGCCGGCGCATCTTTACTCTCCTCACCGACCTGTCGTGGAGCTGGGCTGCTGCGTTTGCGGGGTTCGCCTGCTACACCTCCGCCCGCCGGGTCACCACGTCGGAGCAACGCCGCACGTGGCTGTGGATCGGCGCCGGGTGCGCGTCGTTCTTCGTGGGTCAACTCGTCTGGACGTCGTACGATCTGTGGCGCGGCGCGCCGCCGCCCTATCCCTCGCTGGCCGACGTAGGATTCCTCGGCATCTACGTGTGCGTGATGGTCGGCGTGTTCACGCTGGTGCGTGGGCAGCCGTTGCGGCGCGCCGACCCCGAGCTCGCCCTCGACAGCATTCTCGTCACGTTTACCGTCGGCGCCCTCGCGTACGATTATCTGCTGGAGCCGTTGCTCACCGCGCAGGTGTCGACGACCGCCCTGGTCACGAGTATCGGCTGGTCCATCGGCGCCGTCGCAGTGCTGTGGATCATTCTGATCGAGCTCGCCCGCCGGCCCGCCTTTCCCGCTGCGACTGCGACGCTCGTGCTGCCGGGAGTGGTCGCGCTCGCCATCGGGAACCAGGTCTACGCCGTGGTGGCACTGCGTGGCACCTACCACGCCGGCGGATGGCTCGACCTCACCTGGGACGCAGGACTTTTGATGATCGCGGCGGCGGCCGCGATCGCGCCCGACTACGGTGTGCACCTCCAGCGCACTCGCGCCACGAGACCCGAAGCGAATAACGCGGCGCGGATCGTCGCACTGGTGATCGGTCTTGCGGGCATGACGGGGATGGCCGTCTTTGGCCTCAGCCGCCCGATCCCTGACTCCGACGATGCCGTCATCGTCGGCATCGGTATGGCGATCGTCGCCGTGCGCGTCCTGTACTCGCTGGGCGTGACGCAGCGCTACGCGCGGATCCTGGAGGATGAGGTCGCCAATCAGACGCGTTCGCTGATGAGCTCGCTCGGCGCGACGGCGTCAGCCGAGCGCAATCTCCGGCTCCTCATGGAGGCGGTCCCCGATGCGATCACCGTGGTCGACCGGGAAGGCCAGGTGCTCGACGAAAACACCGCGGGGCGCAGTCTCGTGAGCGTGCGTCTCAGCGAGGCCAAACCGGAGAGCGGCAGACGCACGGGCTTCGGATGGCTCGAAGGCACCGCAGCCCGGATTGCACGCGAGAATCTGCTCGCCGCGTTCGACGGGTCGCTGCGGCGCTTCGAGGTCCCGTTTCCACGGCCTGACGGCCACGACGGGACCGCGCAGGTGCTCCTCGCGCCCGTCCGGGAAGGCGGCCGCATTCCCAAGGTGCTGATGCTGGTGCGCGATATCACCGAACAACGCCGTACGCAGACGCAGCTGCAGCAGGCGGAGAAACTCGCCGCCATGGGCCAGCTCGTCAGCGGCGTCGCCCACGAAATCAACAACCCCGTCGCGATCATCTCGGGCTTCGCCCAGACGCTGCTGCTCGATCAGCTGACACCCGACCAGCGCGAAACGGTGCAGATGGTATACGACGAGGCGACCCGCATCGGCCGCATCACGTCGAACCTGCTCGCGTTCGCGCGCGCGGGAAGCAAGGAGCGGACGCTGGTGGAACTGAACGAGACGGTGCGGCGCACCTTCGCGCTCCGTTCCTACCATCTGACCACGCTCAACATCACCGTGAATCTCGAGCTGGACGACGCAAACCCCAAGGCGTGGGCGAACGGGTCCGAAGTTCAGCAGATGCTGCTCAATCTGCTGATCAATGCCGAGCAGGCGTTGACCACCATTCCCCCGCCCGGGCGGCGCGCCATCACGATCCGCACTGTGAGCGCCGCCGAGGACGGCGTCCAGCTGCAGGTCTTCGACACGGGGCCCGGCATCCCCCCCGACATCCAGGAAAAAATCTTCGACCCCTTTTTCACCACGAAGCCGGAAGGCATGGGAACGGGCCTCGGACTCTCCATCTGCTACGGCATCGTGCACGACCACGGCGGCCGCATCGCGGTGCACTCCGTGCCCGGACACGGCGCGACGTTCACTATCTCGCTGCCGCGGGACGCACGCCAGCGGCACCGCACCACACCCCCGCCGATGGAGATCCCCGAAGCGGCACGCGAGCCGGAGGGAGCGGGAGCGCTCTCCGTGCTGCTGGTCGACGACGAAGAGGGCTTGCGGCGAGCCGTCGCAGCCTTTCTCAAGCGGCGTGGCATGAACGTCCTGGCGGTCGAAGACGGCAGCGACGCGCTGCGCGCGCTGCGCCGCGCGCGCTTCGACGTCATCGTGTCCGACGTTCGCATGCCCGGGATGAGCGGCGCGGAGTTCCTGCAGGGCCTGCGGCGCGAGCATCCGGCGATGGTCAACCGGCTGATCTTCACGACCGGGGATACGTTCGCCACGGACACGTCGTCGTTGCTGCGCGACGCGGGCGTCCCGTCGCTCGTGAAGCCGTACGATTTTGCGAAACTCGAGAGCGTACTGCGCGAGGTGGCCCTCGCGGCTAAAACCTCGACTTGAGCCGCAGTTCCAGATCCGACTTCCCGATGCCGTTCGGTGTGGGCGCCAGCGTGAAGCGCACCGGCTCGACATCCACCGCGAGTGCGTCGAGTACCTGTTCCTCGACCGTCAGCTCGTAATCACCCGGTTTCACGCCCATCAGGTAGAACGCGCCGTCGTTGAAGGTCACCAGCGCGCGGCGCATGCCGCTGCGCCGATCGGTCAGCCTGAGCGTCACGCCACCGACACCGGCGCCATTGCGAACCACGCGCCCCTCGATGACGCCCGCTTCCACGACGGGAATGTCGAGACTGCGGAACCGGTTCGGTCCCGGAACGATGCTCGTCCGCGCAAACAGCGGCACCAGCAGCGGTGACTCGAGCGACACCGAGTCGAGACTCACCATGACGGGCTCGAACGGAACGAGATCCCAGACGTGATAGGCGCCGGTGGAATCGGTCCGCGCTGAGAGCGAGCCGATCAGCACCCGCGCGTTGGCCACGCCCGGCTCGCCCGCGTCGCGAATGCCGTTGGCGTTCACATCCATGAAGACGCGCCCCGAAAGGCCGGACCGCTCGAGGGAAGGACCGGGTGCTACGCCGAGCCGGTCCGTGCGGCGATCCCACAGGACGGACCCCTGGAGGAATTGGGTCGCGCTGACCGCCTGGCCGGGGGGTGCAAGCACCGACGTGACCGCGCGCAGCGCCGAGAAGTACGACGTCACCGTGACCGTGTACGTGACGGCGTTCGATCTCGGTGTTGGTCCGGAGCAGCGTCTGACTCAGGAACGTCCCCCACCGGCCGCGCGGTGTGATGAACGTCGACACGCCGGCAAACTCCTGGTTGCCGCTCGCCGCCCCCACACCCCCTACTCCCGCCGCCTGCCCATGGTCGGTGCGCACATACGGCAACAGCCGGACCTCCTCCGTTTGAAGCGAGGCTCCCACGCGCGTGCGGGTCACCACGCCGGCGTCGGTGCTGATCCGCTCGAAGCGGCCATCAAAGAAGAAGAAGCCGTGGCTCGTCCGGGGCCGCACAAACCCGGTCAGCGTCCACTGCGCGCGCCGTCCCGGCACAGCCAGCACCGATACCGAATCGGCCGTGAAGTGCACGTACTCTCCCTCGAGCCGCAGATCGACGGATGGCTCGTAGCGCAGCGCGCCCCGCACGAGCCCATTGCCGATCAGCTCACTCTGGATCGCCCACGCATTGCTCGGATTCCCGGAGACCGCGGCGTATGGATGGGTGCGGTCCGGCAGCGAGTCGCGCCAGTACTGATCGATGCCCCCCTGCACTGTCCAGCGCCCAGTCGTTCCGTATCGCATGTCGAGATTCGCCGTCGCGTTACAGGTGAACGACGGCTGCGGGCAGTGACCGCCCGAAATGCCGTATTCGAACCGGCGCGCCGGGAGCAGGTCGGTCAGCACGCGGTAGGTACGATTGAACTCGCGAATCTCACCGAAGGGGCCGTAGGCGACGAAGTCGACGGGGTTCTCGCCGTAGCGCACCGGAAGATCGATCGAGAACCCGCCCGAGGGGCTGGCCGAATCGAAGGCCACGAGATCGCCGCCACGGTACGCCTCGACCGACCACCCCGGCTCGAGGCTGCCGGCGTAGCGCAGCGACCCGACGAGGGATGGACGGACATACGGCGCGTTCGTGATCGCGACGCCGAGGAGCGCGCGGGACCGTGGCCCGGTGGATGCAACGTCGCCCAATCGCAGCTGCTTGACCCAGCGGTTCTCACGCCACACGCCGGTCCAGGAGGCATCGACGTGCACGCGGCCCTCATCGGCCGGGCCGACGCTCTGCCCCAGCATTTCGAGCGAGCCGCCGCCGACATCGGCGCCGAGGCCGAATCCGTAGGTCGAGCCCGCCAGCGGGTCTGTGGAGGGCGAAAACAGCGAATAGTCGATGACGACGCCATCCCAGGACGGACGCTGCAGCCCGAACGTCAGGTCGGCGCGCGTCCCATCGGGACGACGCAGGTACGCCTCGCGGGCTGATTCGCGGCGCAGCCGGCGGGCGATCGGGAGGCTGCCCGCATCCACGACGGTCGCGGTGAGATCAGACCAGTCGACGGCGAACATGACGCCGAGCAAGTCGCCCAGTCGCTCGCTGCCCACGTATAGCTCGCTGGATTCGTACCGGATGAATTCCCGCTCGATTTTCACGCGCCGCGCGCCGTACTGCATCGAGTCACTGCGCGGATCGATGATGATGGGGACGTTGCCCGGATCCATCGTCCCTTCCAGGCGACCGTCCGGTGTCAGGCGATGGCGAATTTCCACGAGCTGGAAGAACTGCGATAGCGGCAGCAACACTTCAGACCGGACCCGATAGGCCTGGACGGTCGTCCCCGTGATGCGCCCGATGCGCAGGTCGATGACGACCTGTTCGGGGGCGGTATCCCGCGGAACCTGGTAGCCGTGCAGCGCGGCCACCAACAAGAGAGGCGCCGCGAGTAGCATGGTCTTACTGGTAGATCAGCGAAACGACGACGTTTCCCTGGTAAATCCCGGGTTTCGCCGTGGGCGCGGGGTTCACGGTGCCGCCCAGCCAGATGAACATGCTGAAATTCGGAGGCGGGCCAAGGCGGCCCACGTCACCGACGGCAGGATTGAACACGTTGCCCCCCGCCGGATTGTTCGTCGAGCGACGCCAAATCGCCGAGGTCGCGTTGAACGCAATCGGCATCGTGGAACCGGGCAGCGCTTGAATGTTCGTGAGCGTCGTGGGCAAGGTGAAACTGATGACGACGAACGCGTTGGCGCTGCCGCTCACCTGCCACTCCCCGGCGGTTGCCGCCGCAGGGGCCACCGTCGTCGCAACGCCTTTGATGACGGTTCCAAAATTGAGGTCCCGCATGGTCGCGATCGTCATTCCGGTCGTGACCACGACGGCGTCCGCCGCCACGAAGCTCGAACCCCCTTGCGCCTGCAGGCGTGGCGCCAACGCCAGAAGCACGGCGACGAGCACACTCCGTTTCACGGGACCACCACTTGAACCGAATCATGGACCGCCGGCGCCTTGAGCACGACCTTGGGATCGAGGTCCTCACGCTCAGCAACGACCTCGTAGCGCAGCCAGTAGCGCCCGCGCGCGAGCGCCGGACGGGCAACTGCGGTCGCGAGACGCGGCTCCATTCTGTAGTAGACGCCGACCGGTGACTGATAGGCTCGGACGACCGAATCGCCGACCTGCAGTGGGTGCACCGCGCCGAGCGAATCCACGAGGGTTTCGCGAATCATGCCGACGAAGGCCGCGTTCCCCTGACGCTCGATCTTGGCGCGGGTGACGAGCGAGTCGCCGACGATCTGGGCGCGCAGATTCGACAGCGTTACGCCGGTACGCACGGGACCCTTGCGATAGTTCACGCCGATGATGGTCCGCACCTCGAGGGTCAGACCGACCTGAATCGCCGTGGTGTCGCCCACGCCTGTGATCGGAACGCGGCCGGCCTGGGCGGCGATGATGAGCCGCAGCCAGTATTCGCCGTCCGCCAGTCCGATGGGCGGCCGGGCGAGGAGGCGCACGGTTTGGCGCTCCCGTGGCGCCACCGTCAAGCGACGGGGGAACGCCTGGATCCACGCCAGCGCGGAGGTCGCCGAATCCGCAGGCAGGGTGTCGAGCCTGATCCCGCCTGCCGAGTCCGTCGTCGGATACCCGAATATTGTCGAGATCGTGACTTCGACCGCTTGGGTACCGGGATTGTAGAGCAGCACGGAGCCGCTACGCTGGGTGTGGTCGATGAACACGGCGTGCGGGGCCACCATGACACCCTGCGCGGCCAATGACGCGCTGACGATCGCCAACATGCCGGCAAGCCCGAGCGCGCGCATCACAGGTACGTCACGGTGAGGGTGATCGTCCCGGTGTATGCGCCGGCGCGCTGGTTCGTCCCGGGATTCGCAGTGGCCCCGACGAAGACCGACACGTTGCCATTACTCGGAAAAACGACGGTAGTCGGCTGTCTGGGGTCGAAGCCCACTTGACTCCCAATTGACTGTGTTGCCGAGAACCCCGCGTCACTCGCCCCGAACACGATAGGCATGAGCGCGCCAGCGGGACCAGTCATCGTCAGCGGCAGCACGAATGACAGCAACACGGGACCACCCTTCGGGCCTTTGATGTCGAACTGCCCGCTGTTCGCGGCATCGGTGCGCAACACGATGCGCGGCACACCGGGCAGCACGGCGCCGAACGTCACGCCACGCACACCAGTGACTGTAAGCGGTTTGCCCTGCGCCAGCAGCGGCACGCCGAGCAACATCGCTCCGATGAGGACCCACGATTCGCGTTTCATATGTTCAGGTGTCTCCTTGCGACAGCGCCGGCAGAGGATATTGCATCCCCTGCCGGCGCGCCATCAGCTCGACGCCAAATTCAGTAGCTTAGTAGACCACCGTCATGGTGATCGAACCAGTGTAGACGCCCGCCGCCTGGTTCGTCGCTGGCTGCACCTGTGCACCAACCCACACCCACAGAGCGCCTGAGGCGTTCAGGGTCGGGGTCGCGCCAGCCACCGGCGAGAAAGCGGTGCCGCCGGTCTGCGCGTTGTTCTAGCTCAACTGCTGAGCGCCAACCACGTTGATCGGCGTCTGGACGCTTGCCGTCGCCGTGATGCTGGCATTGTTCGTCTGGGCCTGGAGTGCCGTGCCCGTCAGGACGAGGGCGGCCACAACCAGGGACAGCTTCGTGATCCTGCGCATTTCGTTAACTCCTGTTTTTGGTGTCGAGCTTTTAGTCAGTTGGAGTGCCATTCGGCTCCTCCATCCTTCGGAAGGCTGTAAGGGCAAGGCCTATGCCAACCGACATGATCTTGGCCACTGTCAATTTTTTAGACGACATAACCCCGAAAAAGGGAAGTCAAGATAGGACTTCGACTTAGCTAAAGCAACAACGGGATGGTGTCGTAATTATTGACGCTTTTTCGTGCTGGGTTAGAGCTGGTAATAGCGTGGAATCGCCTGTTACATAACATGTTACGTCGTTACAATTGACCGGCACGCCCCCTGCCTTAGTAAGGAGCCGAAATCCAACGGCACTTACTTAGGGGAGCACGGCGATGCGGTTCGGGCTTGTAGCGGTTCTGGTGGTTGGAGCGCTGACGCTGGTGGGGCGAGATGCAGAAGCCCAAGCTCGTGGCACCCTGCAAGCCACCGCTACGGTAATCGATACTCGCCAGGGCTTTGAGGCCCTCTCGGCCGTCCGGCAGGCCCTTACCGATTCCAGAATCGAGAGCCGTCACGCTGTAGAGACAGTGGCCGTTGTTTCGACCGCCCGTCCGGCAACCAGCCCGTCCACCGTTGTGGTTACGGTCGACTTTTCGAGGAACTAGCTAGACGCCCAGCCGCTGGCGCAATGCCGGCGGCATGAGCGGGATGGCGTATTTCACCGGGACCGACAGCGCGAATCCCGGCCCCTGCCGCAGACCAGCCCGGTGTACCGAAATCACGTCTCCATCAGCATTGAAAACCGGGCTCCCTGAGGATCCCCCGGTCGTCATGCCGTCGAACTGAATCAGGTCGGCGGTCACGCGCGACAAGATCCCGGCTGTCATGGAGGTCCGCACGATGGACGTCCGATCGCGCGCGAACCCAGAGCCGGCGGGATAGCCAATCAGCGCCGCCGGTTCACCCTGACGGGCTTTGGTCCCGGCCCAGTCGATCGCGGTCAGATACGAGCCCTGGTAGCCCCGCACCTTGATCAGCGCCACGTCGCGGTCCCGTGAGGTGGCCACAACATCGGCATACCGGCCGCTCGACTAATCGGCCATCGTGACCCACATCGTGTCCGGCCCCCCATGCGCGGAATCTGCGACGACGTGCCAGTTGGTGAGCATGTACCCGTCCGGGCTGATCATGAACCCGGTCCCGTCGTAGCGGTCGCCACCGAGGGCAACGGTAATCAATCCGACCGCGCCTTGATTCAGCTGCGCCATGCCGGCGAAATCGGTCCCGCGGATCGCCCGCAGCTTGGCATCGAGGCTGGCGGTCTGCACCTCCGCCGAGCTGACCGCGTGCCGGAGACTATCGATCAGCTCCTGGGACGGTGCGCGGCGCTCGGCAGCCGCCAGCTGATCCCGCAGGCGCTGCAGGTCCCGCTGCGCCTCTTCGCGCCGTGTTTCGCCCGTCGCGAGCTGCTGTCCCAACGCCTGCTGTGCCCGGTCCAAGGCGGCTTGTAGCTGCGCCGTCCGCGATTCCGCCGCGGCCAGTTTCACGCGGAGCGTTTCGACATCCGCAGCCGGCGCCGCGGCGGCACGGGCGGCTTCCAACTCGTGGCGCAACCGCTCCCCCTCGACGCGCGACGAATCTTCCGCGGTCCGGCGCGCCTGCTTCGTATGCTCGACCTGACCGGAGAGCAGCCAGTAGACGCCGTACACGCCGCCGCCGAGCAGCAGGACGAGAACGATGATGAGTCCGGTCAGCCAGCGGATCTTGCGCCTCGCGTCCTTGCCGACCTCGTCGCGGACCCCTGTCATGAACGCCACAGAATTACGAGCTTTCGCGAGCGCTTCGCCGATCATTCCGATCACCGTCTTCTGACCAGGTGACGCTCCCGCTTGTGGTCGCGGGACTGCCTTGCGCGGAGCGGTTCCCATTCCCTCCACGAGCAGCACCGGCCCGCCCTGGCCCAGCATGATCTTGTCGCCGAGCCGGACCGGCGTCGGCTTCGTGATGCGCTCGCCGTTCAGATAGGTGCCGTTCTTGCTTTCGGCATCGCGCACCACCAGACCGCCGCCCGCACCCACGGTCAGCTCAGCGTGCACGCGAGAGACGATGGTGTCATTCGCCTCAACCGGCTGGACTTCACATTCCCGGCCGCGGCCGAGGCGGATGCGTGTGCCACGCGCCTCGAAGCGCTTGCCGCTGGTGGTCGCAAGCAACGTCACCCCGTAAGCGCGCTGCGTCAGGCCGGGATGCTCGGCGAGCGTGGCCTCGAGGTGGGCTGCGATGGTGGCGACACTGTATTCGGGGCCCGACTCTCCAAGGCGGATCACGTCACCCTGCTTCACCGCAGTCGGCGTGCTCACGCGCTTGCCGTTCAGAAATGTGCCGTTCTTACTGCTCAAATCGGCGAGGAACCACGCCCCCTGCTCGAACCGCAGCTCCGCGTGGCGGACCGATGCGACGCGCGCCGCCTCGCCCCGCGGGATCGCGCCCGAACCGCAACGCCGCGCCTGAGGACTTGGCGACCTGCTGTCCCGTGGTATCAGTCAGCTTGAGATACGACACGAATCGAAACTACGGCTGCTCTGGACGGGCCGCGAGGTCGTGGGGCATCGTACAGCCATGGACAATCTCGCCCACGCGCTCGTTGGCGCCGCGCTGATGCGTGCCGTCGCTGATCGTCACGTGCCGCGTGCCGGTTTGATCGGCGTCGTGGCGGCAAACGTGCCCGACTTGAGCGAGCTCCTCATCGGACTTCCCGGCACGCGCGCCGATTACCTGGTGCTGCATCGTGGTGTTACGCACTCGCTCATCGGCGCGCTCGGCGAGATTGTCGCTCTGACGCTGCTCGTCGGAGTGGGGTGGCGCCTGGCTCGGTGGATCCGGGCCCGCGAGGGTGGTGCAGTCGCCGTCCCGGCTTGGGGATGGCTGGCTGCCGGCATCGGAGCAGCAATCGTGAGCCACCTCTACATGGACTGGCAGGGCTCCTATGGCTGGCGGCCATTTCTTCCCTGGCACAGCACGTGGTACTACCTGGATTGGGTGGCGATCGTCGACCCGTTCTTCTGGCTGGTGCCGCTGGTCGCGCTCGCGTGGGGAGCGGAGCGCCACTGGATACCGCTGGCGGCGGCCCTTGTGGTCGGTGGGACCATCAGCGTTTTCCTGGTCCGGGCCCATGACATCGTGGCCACGTGGGTCCTCGCCGTGTATGCGATCGTCTGTGTCATTGGCGCGTTCGGATGGCTGCGCTACTGGTTCGGCCCCGTGGGGCGGCAACGCGCCGCTGCGCTTGCCTTGTTCGTGCTTGTGGTGTACGCGGGTGCCCAGGCGGTCGTGGCCGGCACACGGAAGCGCGAGATCCGCCAGGTGGCCGAACACCGTTTCGGCGCCGCGGCGTCGTGGGCCGCGCTCACGAACATCGGCCGGCCCTTCACGTGGGAAGCGATCTACGCCAACGAGGACACGGTCGCGGGCGAGGACTGGCGGCTACCGCGGCATCTGCGCGCGCGGCCGGTCGAGCGCGCAGTCACGGAGACACGCGAAGGCCAGGCGATGGCGCAATTCGCTCGGTTCCTCGCGGCGGACGTGGACTCGAGCGGGACGACGGTTTACCTGTGGGATGCGCGCTACGCGCGCGCGGGCCGCGACGGCTGGGCCGTCGTGACGGTCAGGATGGAGTCGAGTCGTTGAACGTGAGGCCGGAGCCGCGACGATCCCGCAAATGACGCCGCTGCTTGAACGAGCGCCGCTCCATGCGACTGCGTCGCTCGGACCGCCCGCGCCGCTCTACCAGGACTGCGGCGTGGCGCACGCGCCGATCGGTGATCCGCCGGTCGAGCCCGGAGCGGCGCTCAGGTCGCACGCGACGTTCCACGTGATGTCGCGGCTCACGGTACTCGTTGTCCATCCCGATCAATCTGCGGTGCGCCTGGAGTTCGTGCCAGCCGAAACGAGCGGCTAGATTTGTCGCGCGTGCAGACACCCGATCGACGCTCAGGTCCGAACGTGACGCCCGTCACCCATACCGCGGTGCAGACACCGCCGGCGGGCGTGCTCGACGACGCGCTCCGGGCGCTCGAGCCGACGTTTCGGCTCGACAACCTCGTCGCGATGTCCGCCGATCGCGCGCTGTATCACGGCTGGGATCGCGTGCTGAAGCGGCCGGTCTCCATTCGCGTGCATCTCGCGGCTGAGGCGCCGGGACGCGCCTGGTT
>WNGP01018077.1_pt1 | contig 14064 bp, 11 predicted proteins | sample 5407671 | NCBI WGS metagenome assembly WNGP01 (sample SAMN13153381, study PRJNA577476) | soil metagenome | isolation source: 40 cm soil or saprolite under Garry oak tree replicate 2 | place: USA:California | collected 2016-06-15 | reverse complement strand
CTACGGCTAGCAGGCTAAGGTCCTTGCATGTGTTTCATGCAAGGACCTTAAAGCAATTGAAAGATGGTACCCTTGCGGGCCTACGCAACCTATTGATCAGTGATTGTGCTATCCGTCTGCGTATCGTTCGAGCCAGCGTTGGTTTGATCACTCGCCGGGTTGGCACTTCCTCCCACACTCAGTCCTCCTTTTACGGTGAAGATGGCTTCATCGAACGTGCTTCCCGTGGGAGCGCTGGCAACCGCAAACGCGGGGAAGGCCGGGCTACCTACAAAGGAGGTGGACATGTAATCGCCGACCATGAACCCCTGGGTAGTATTGGGGAGGGAGGTAAGCGACATGGGTCCAGCAATCTGCGCATTGGGGCTCCACGTCACTCCACCATTTGCCGAGGTCGAGAACCCCACATTCAGTTGACAGGTGGAGGTGGTGCAGTTCGCATTCGGGTAGAAGTAGAAGATCACTGCCAGTTTAGCCGAACTCCCCGAGGTTGATCGGTCAACGGCCAGGCCCGGGAAAAAGTGATCCACCCCGCTCCCTCGCGCATCAAGTGGGATACGCGTCAGCTTTGACCAACTCTTCCCGTCAGTGGAAGTACTCAGTAAGAGATCACTGGCGTTACAAGTCGGTTCAAAATGACAGTCTTGCCAGACGGCATAGACTTTGCCTGACGCATCCATTTCAGCGGAAGGCAGCGGGATACTGTCGCGAATCCCCCCGGCTGCATGATGGAAGCCCACTCTCGCGATGATATTTGTTTTGCTCCAGCTTGTCCCGCCATCAGCGGAGGTGAAGGACACCATGAGAAAATTGACCCCTGCAAAGCCGTTGATCGGCACGATCACCGTCCCGTTGGGCTGCACGAGGGGCTGCCCACCGATGCCATGCGCATTGTTGGCGGTCGACTGCCCTGCTCCCCAGGTCAGTCCGCCGTCGGTGGAGGTACTCATCTGGATCAGATCGCCCAACGTATTGTCGTCGAATTCGGTATAGCAGTTGCCGTAGAACGGGCTTGTGGCCGTATCATCGCAGACGCTCCAGTTTTTGTCGTTAAAATGACCATCTGCATTCACCACGACGGGGCTGCCCCAGCTCAGTCCGCCATCAGTCGAGCGGCTGATAAGCACATCAACAGGCCCTGCCGCGGTCACTATGCCAAGCCAGGAGATGATCCACACATTGTGCTTGGCGTCAAAAGCAACAGAGGGATCACTGACACGGGTGGCGAAACCGATATCGGAAGCTCCACCATTGAAGAAGCGGCCCACCTGGAAGGCGGAAACGAAGGTGGAGCCAGAGGCCAGGGTATCCGGTTCGACTTCCGTTGCGTGCTGGCTCGTGCTATTGGTAAACGGGTCGCTACTGAGCTGGAGAAGGGTACCACTGGCAAAAGCGAGGATGGTTGACGAAAAGGCGAACACGAGGGCGAGGGTAAGCGATACAAGTATGTGAATTGGTCTTCTAAACTGAGAAATACAAGACATCGTCGTTCCTCCTTGAAACAGGTCTTTCCAAACACTCTACGTCTGGGTGAACACTATCGGCAAGTGACCAGGTTACACGTTTGACACTACAAGTACGCTCCACGGGAGTCTCACACCACAACCAGCAATGGCGCAGCAATCACAATGAGCAACACCGGGAGAAACGGGCCAACCGGTGTTGCTGTGCGCATGATGGGTCTCCTCTTCTTCGAGTGGTAAATGGTGGCACTACATCTGAGATAAGATGACACGTGAGCAGGCATGACATGAAAACAACACGCAGCTAGCAATACCTTCCCTCAGATAGAATACTCAAAACATCGGGCAAATGCAAGAGAGAGCGGGCAGAAGCGGTGAACCTCGTGACCGAGTGAACTGTGATCCAGGACTAATGAACGAACCAGCACTGGCAGTGGATGCCAACCACCCGAAGGTGTTAGTAGCTGGCTCCAACGACGAGATCGACATGGAGGCCTGCAACGCCGGAACCGACAACACTTGCCCCTTCACTCCGGGAGTAGGCACGTCGGGGGTCTACTTCTCATTTGACAGCGGCACCACCTGGACTCAGCCCACGTACCAGGGCTTGACCGCCTGCGGCTGCCTGGGAGTCGTCGGGAGCAGCGACCCACCCTGCACGGCCCAGGTTGGATCGATTGGTACGCTACCCAACTATTTTGAAAATGGACTGGTCTCCGATGGCGACCCCGCGCTGGCCTTCGGCCCTAGCCCAGATGCCAGTGGCCATTTCTCCTGGTCTAACGGTTCACGCCTCTACTACGCGAACCTTACCTCGAACCTCCCCGGCACGCAGACGTTTAAGGGCTTTGAAGCCGTCGCCGTCTCGCGCACAGATGATGTGACAGCGGCGGCGGCGGGTAATGGGAGTGCCTGGATGAACCCTGTGATCGTCACCAAGCAGTCATCAACGACGTTCAGCGACAAAGAGCAGATCTGGGCTGACAACGCCGCGAGTAGCCCGTTCTTCGGCAACGCGTACCTTTGCCTCGCCTCGTTCCGCAGCGATAGCCATGGCAATGCCTCGCCGCAGCCACTGCTCGTCGCCACCTCAACGGATGGCGGCGCGACCTGGACACAAAAGCAGGTCACGTCAGCTAGCAACAACCCCTTCAACACCAAGCAGGGTTTCGGGCGATCCGGCTGCACGGTCCGCACCGACAGCCATGGCGCGGTCTACGTCTTCGCCAACCAGTTCGGGGTCGGCACGCCAGGGAATAGTTCTCACATCTTGGTCAAGTCCCTCGACGGGGGCAAGTCGTGGACACGGCCCGTGAACATTGGGCTTGCCGTTGACACCTGCTTCCTCGTCCAGTTCGACGGAACCAGCTTTCGCTGTGTGATGGACGGCGTGGGCGGCGCGCGCGACGACCTCTCGGCGGCTCCAAGCGTGGATATCGCCAACGGTGCGCCGACGGGTGCCGGTGCAACCAATGAGATCCTGCGCACCTGGGTGGACGGTCGCGACGGGGTCAACCATGAGCATGTGTTTGTGAGCTTCTCGACCGACGGTGGGAACACCTGGTCGGCTCCCTCGGCAACAGAATCGTCGGGTGACCGCGGCTACTACTCGGCCATCGCTATCTCGCCTAGCGGGACGGACGCCTACCTCGTGTACAACGCGTTCACCACGCCGCTACGCACTGATACTACCAGCACGCGGACGCTAGTAGGCGTGGTGAAGCACGCGGACATTGATGCAAATGGAGTGCCTGGCACGTGGAGTGAGCTGCACCGCGGTGCACCCGGAGATCCGCGAGGCTCGAGCCAGAACAACCTGTGGCTGGAGTTCCTCGGCGACTATGTGTATGCAGTCGCGACTGACACCTACGGTGCCGGGGTCTGGAATGACACCCGGAACGCAGCCGACTGCCCGGCGATTGACAACTGGCGCGCCGCGGCCCAGGCTGCCGTACAGAACGGGACCATTGTGCCGCCGAAGCCTGCGCCCGAGCAGGACTGCCCAGCGACATTTGGCAACTCGGACATCTTTGGAGGCTCCTATGCTGATCCCACACCGTAAGTAGATCGAATCGGTGGACATAAGCATTTCACCAGGGCTGCCTGGAGGGCATCCCTGGAATGGGAATCTTGTTGTAGAACAGGAGATATCTCCTGTTCTACACATTTTAAGCCAGACTTTATTGACTCTTCCCCCAGAATAACATCCCCTTTGTATACTAAGGTGCTGGCGAAAGTCTCTGAGCAACTCAAGATAGCCATAGACTTCCGTTAACGGCGTGCGCAACTCGTGACTCAGATTCATGAGTAGCAAGTCTTTCAGCTCGCTTATCTGTTGCTGCTGAGTTACTTCTAATGCCTGCCCCTGAGCGGCTAAACGAGCAGTAATGATCTGGCGATGCATTTGGAAAAATTGCGCGGTTGGCAGACCGATAACGAGCCCAGCTATATCGCCGACAATATAATTAATGAGCACACCGCTCGGCCAGGAGAAGCCGTAAGAAGCCCAAAACGAGCAAGCCGTGCCAACGACAATCGCTCCCCAGGTGATGATGGTCCCACGGCTACCGCGGAAGTGGGCAACAAGGCAAAGCGGGACTAGAGACACACTCCCGTACGCTATCACATTGGTAAAGAATTGCTTCACGAGAAAATTTCGCCTACCCATCCAATGCCTTTACCCTTAATGGTGCCTTTTTTGCTGGACTGGGCGCGGGCTTGCTCATAGGCATTTATGATTACCTCGGCTATAATACGACAGCGTACATGGGAGCTGAGATGCGCAATCCTGGTCGCGTCATCCCCTGGTCCATTATAGTTTCTATCCTGGGAATAATGGTACTCTACCTGGCTCTCAACGTCGGGGTAGTGGGAGTAGTTCGCTGGCAAGAAGTTGCACAATCATCGTCAATTGCTTCACTCGTCCTGGAGCGTGTCTGGGGTAAAGGCGTTTCAAGCGTGGTGACGGGCCTCATTATCATCACCGCGTTTGCCTCGGTTTTTGCGGGACTTCTAGGCGGCTCTCGTGTGCCATTTAACGCGGCTCGTGATGGCGTCTTCCTGCGACAGTTTGGCAAATTACACCCACGCTATCACTTCCCGCACATCGCTTTGATCGTGATGAAATGCTCGCCGAACTGGCAACTCACGTAGCCAATCTCGCTATCTTAATTGACCCGGCACGCATAGCCGTTGGCGGAGGACTGATGAGTTCGAGTGATGTGATTCTACACGCACTAGCATTTCGCCTGGGATACGCAGTTCCCTTTCCACCAGAGATTGTCCCTGCGAGATTCTTGAATGATGCATCTCTCCATGGCGCAATAGCCCTGGCATTGACAGGATCTGTCAATGCCAGCCCCTGATTACTGGTCATTCCCTCTTCCTGACTGCGTATAAACTATGACATTATGACCTTTCATAAAATACCCTGAATATCATTAACGATGACACGGCTGTAGGGGCCGGTTCACCGCGCCCACCGCCGATTTATCGGCCCAGGGGCGACCCACAACATATCCCAGTTAATTGTTTAAAATTCATTATCGGCCCTGGCATGCCTGCCCACCCATATCCAGGTGAATTTTTTAAACCTCATAATGTCAGTGTCAAGGAATATCAGAGAGATAGTTGTGTTTGTCGCCCAACAGAGATCGCGTTAGAATACATTTGATGCCCACTAGAGCCGGCATCCTATGTGGTGTCAGCCCTCTCAAAGGCAGCATACTATGGTCAGCGATGAGTAGATGCTCTCAAGCCTGACATACCGAAAGGAATTTGTGCAATGAGCGAAAGCAAATCAACTGAAAGCCTCATCAAGAAATGGGCCGAGACACAGCAGAAGCTGTTGACGAACTGGCTTGACACAATGCGGCGCTCCGGCGGAGCACCGGGTCCGGAACTTTGGACGAAAACCGTGGAAGCCTGGCAAACGTCAGTGAAAGAGACGCTGGATGCACAGGCGGAATGGACCCGCGAATGGACCGAGACCTTAGCCAAAGCCAAGGGGACCCCCGAAGAGCTACGGGAACTTGCTCGACAGGGGCGGGATTTGTTCCAGCGCTGGACCGATGCTGAGCGACAACTCTGGCAGGGCTGGTTCAATATCGTGAGGGATATCAATTTCAGACCAGAGTCTGGAACAAGCCCACAAGCAGCTATGATACAACTCTGGCAAGAGTCTGCCCACAAGATGATCGATACGCAGGCTGCCCTGGTCCAGCACTGGACGTCTGTGTTCACCGGCACTAAGACCGACAAATAGCCACGCCAGTGCAGTATTTCCAATTATACATGACTCAGCAGTTGGCAAAGCACACGGCATAATCCTCTCCCGTGTGCTTTGCCTCCCTTGGCCTATCCAATCGGTACCACCCACGATGGCTTCTTCGGAAACAACGTCTTGATCACCAGCTCAGCCTCATCTTTTACCCACACATCCGGAAAGGCGTAGCGCAGTTCATCCAGGCTGCGATAGCCAAACAGCAATTGCAGGAACACCAGCGGCGGGAACGCCGCGTCCTCGCTGCTCGCATAGGCCGGACTGCGCCAGGATTCAGCCAGCTTCAATCTACCATCCTCGAAGACCAGGCGCAGCCCGCCGCGATACAAGCTGATACGCAGTTCGCCGCTGTAGCTTCCCAGCGGCGACTCCAGCAACCGCCGTTCCAGCGCGGGCGCAATATGCCGTAGAAAACGCGGCACATCAGGCACGCGCACATACCAGGCATAGGGCGGCACACACCTGGTGGTGAGCGGCACATCAGGCACGCGCACATACCAGGCATAGGGCGGCACACACCTGGTGGTGAGCGCGCTCCCCAACACCTCATACACAGGATGCGTGGCGCTCAAACTAAAGCTGATCTCTTGAAACGGACCTGCCCCCGGCTTCGCCTTCAAGCCTTGCCCCTGCACTGCCAGGGCGTGCAAAAGAGGCGGCAGGACGGCCTTCAAGTTCACTTCTGGCCTGACTTCCAGCGCGAAGACCTCCATATTCTTCTCCCAACGCATAATGGGCACTAAAAGGAAGCCGACCGCCATCCCTGCGCGCTCCATGATGATCTGCACATGCCAGTTGTCTTCAGTTTCAATGACGTTCCACATCTTAAGATGGTAGCGCAGCCAGTTCGCTTCGAGAGGCGAACTAACCATACTTTCGCGTCTGCGGCGGTCGTACAGCTCTACAATCAACGGGATATCATCTTCTGTGGCGTCGCGCAGCGTGTATGGCTCAGGTTCATTTTCTTTGGCAGCGGGGATAAGCGAGAGGTTGGTTACCCTTCTTCCGCCCAGATTCAGCGCGTATTCATACCCAAACTGGCGATAAAAGTATCGAATGCCTGTGATGCCCTGGGCCAGGTGGCCCTCGGCCTCACTGCGCGCGTGGATCTCCTCGAACATGCTGCGCACCAGCCCGCGATTGCGATAATCGGGGTCGGTTCCGACAATTTCTGGTCGGCCAAAGCCAAAGCGGATCCCCTCGTACTCCCACGTCTGCGACCAGAAGCAGGTGCAGGCAACCATCTTGTGCTCCCTGCGCCGCGTATCCTCAATGACAATAAAATCACGCGGCCCCATCAAGGGGTGCCGGCCGCTCATCAACTCGCGCACCAGGTTCTCAGCACGCGTATTGGGCGGCTCGTCCGCTTCGTCACGGAACACATTGCCGGTGAGATACACAAGCTCCTCAGTATCGTTTGCCTCCGACCAGCGCAGGAGAAGACCATTCCCGAGGTCGCGTTTGACACGTAAATCGTAATGTGCAGGTGGTAATTCAGTTGACATACCCGTTACCTCATTTCTGTGCAAAAAGGTCTGTGGAAAAAACAAAACAAGACAAGAAAAAGCAAGGACTGTGGTACTGTATACAGCGCCGGTGCGAAAATGTAAGGGACTGTTAACTCTTCAGCAGAAAAAGAGCAGGCTTCCCCGCTAAATGATCACAAAAAAGCTCGGGGCTGTTTCAATACTGCCGGAGAAACCATGGAGGGGGAGGAGCGCCGCGAAGAAGCATGATCCACCCCGCAAACACCTGGTAAGCGTGCTGTCTCATAGATGGACCACTTCTTTCGTCTGGCTAATCAACTTGTGTATCTGTCTCAACTATACCGGGTCGTTTGCTGTTTTGTCAAGAGGATAATTCCTGGTGATTCCCCAGAAGTCGGCAAGGCGACGTGAGTCAGGTGTGCTGGACAAATGTGCGCGAGAGATCCTTCGCTGCGCTCAGGATGACACACCCCGAGCTGTCATCCTGAGCGCAGCGAAGGATCTCTCGCGGACTTCTGGGGAATCACCAGGATCATCCCAACGAGTTGGTGAGCTGGTGTTGTATAATTGACACTCAACAGGATACTTGCGTCACCATAGGAGGTGCGTTTTTGAATATCCAGAACCAGAACCAACCAGATCAGACATCCCAGGCGAGTCATAGCCCCCTCGTCCTCCCTTTGAGCGCTATCGAGGCCAGTTTATTGCCTCTTGTCGGAGGCAAAGCGGCCAATTTAGGCGAACTCATACGGGCAGGGCTCCCTGTGCCGGATGGCTTCTGCGTCACCACGGCAGCCTATGAACTCGCGAGCCAACAGGCGAAGCTTGAAACGATACTCCACGCGCTTGCTGCCACCAACGCCTCCAACGCTGGCGATGCTGCTCGTTTACAGGAATATGCCGCCACCGCCCGTGCCGCGCTGTTAGCGGTCTCCATTCCTACAGCCATCGTAGAAGCTATTCGGGAAGACTATCGTGAACCGCTTCCCGTGGCTGTACGCTCCTCCGCTACTGCCGAAGACCTCCCTTTCGCGAGCTTCGCCGGTCAGCAGGAAACCTATCTCAACGTTATAGGGATCGAGGCCGTACTCGACGCGGTGCGGCGCTGCTGGGCTTCTTTGTGGACGGATCGCGCGGTAACTTATCGCTTGAGCAACCATATCGATCCTCTTACCGTACGCCTGGCGGTCGTGGTAGAGCACATGGTGAACGCCACGGTAGCAGGCGTCCTCTTTACGGCCAATCCCCTTACCGGTCGTCGTCATCAGGCCGTCATTGACGCGAATCCTGGCCTGGGAGAAGCGGTTGTCTCCGGTGCCGTCAATCCCGATCACTTTGTGGTCAATGCCGCCAGCGGCGAAATCGTCGAGCGCCACCTGGGCGAAAAACAAGTGCTTATTCGCGCGCTTTCCACCGGTGGGACGGAGCGCGTCGAGTCGGCAGAGCTAAGCAAGCTCCCCAGCCTCACCGATGAACAGCTCGTCGCCCTCGCGAAGTTGGGGATGCAGGTGGAAGCACACTTTGGGGCGTCACAGGATATCGAATGGGCGATTGATGACAAGGGCAAGCTCTGGCTGACGCAGGCGCGGCCGATCACGACGCTCTTTCCGCTGCCCGCCGATGCCCCCTCGCCAGAAGAGGGCGTGCGCGCGTATTTCTCGGCCAATGTCGCCCAGGGGGTCTATGGCCCGCTCACTCCTATGGGCCTGGCCTTCATTCGCTTGCTGATGGCTTCCGGTGCAGCACTAATGGGCTTTCCTCCCGCTAACCTCCTGGCCGGTCCCGCTTTTGCCAAAGAGGCGGCCCATCGTCTCTTCCTCGATCTCACACCCATGTTGCGCAGCACGTTCTGGTCTCCCTTTCTGATCAAGCTGATGGAACACATGGAGGCGCGCTCCGGTGTCATCCTGGAGCGGCTGGCTGCCGATCCCCGCTTCGCTCCCATTCACACGCCGCGCCGGGCCGTCTTCCGCAAAGTTCTCGGCCTGATGGTACGTCTCCGTGCAGCGCCTTTGCTCTATTTCGTCCAGGACCTGCTCAATCCAGAGACGGCGCGCAAGCGCTTTTCGCGTTTGCAGCAGCAGGTGCACGCACTGTTGAACGAACTTCCGCACGATGCGAGCGCAGAAGAACGCCTGGCAGCGTTTGAGCGCGGAGTGCAGGAGCATTTCCCTGCGATCTTGTCCGGCTTTTTGCCGGTGTTATGGCTAGTGTTTGGCTTACCGGTGGTGGCGAGCAAATTACTGAACGGCATGGCAACCGCTGATGAACTCCAGACGGTGCTGCGCAGCCTCCCCTATAACCCGACTACCGAGATGGACCTGGAGCTCTGGCAGGTGGCCCACCGTCTAAGAGAAGAGACGGCAGTCGTCACCCTGTTCCGCGAGGGGCGACCAGAGCAACTGGCGCAGGCATACCACGAAGGAAGCTTGCCGCCTGCATTGCAGCAAGAGCTGGCAGACTTTCTGCGCACCTATGGGCACCGGGGCGTGGCCGAAATTGACCTGGGACTGCCGCGCTGGTCGGAGGACGCGGCGTATCTGCTCGGCGTACTCGCCAACTACCTGCAACTTACCAATCCAGATGCAGCGCCGGATGTCCAGTTCCAGCGCGGTGCGCGGGAAGCGGAGGCTATGGTGGCGGAACTGACGCGGCGAACGCGCAAACGCGGCTGGCTCCGAGGGAAGCTCGTTCACTTCTGCCTGAGGAGGATACGCGACCTGACAGGCCTGCGTGAGGGTCCAAAATATACCATTGTCCTGCTCATGGCGGAGGCGCGGCGCCTTCTCATTTCGACAGGTGAGGAACTGGTGCGTGCCGGACGCCTGGAAGCTACCGGGGATATTTTCTTTCTCACGCTCGCGGAGGCCCACGAGGCCCTGGCGGGCAAAGACATGCATGCGGTTGTGCGCGAGCGCCGACTGAGCTACGAGCGCGAGTTGGGGAGGCGCCATATCCCGCGCATCTTGCTTTCGGATGGCACCGAGCCGGAGGCCGAAGCGCAGAGCGTGGCAGGAGCCGCTACGAATGGAATGCTCAAAGGAACCCCAGCTTCGGCGGGTCTGGTAACGGCGACCGCGCGCGTGATTCTGGAACCGGTGGGTGCTCGTCTGGAACCAGGTGAAATCCTGGTCGCCCCTTCAACCGACCCCGGTTGGACGCCGCTCTTCCTCACAGCGAGCGGCCTGGTCATGGAAATGGGCGGCCCGATGTCGCACGGCGCGGTCGTAGCCCGCGAGTACGGCATTCCGGCGGTGGTAGGTGTGACCGGCGCGATTGAGCGCATCACGACGGGCCAGCAGATCACCGTCGATGGCTCTCAGGGAACCATCAGCTTTCCATAGGACACGCCACAACAACCCGGTGTCCTACTTGCCTTGCGTTATCACGCGTTGCCGCCATCTTTGTCATGCTGAGCGAAGCGAAGCATCTCTCTGCTGTAATACTTGCCTCGCGTTATCACCTATTGTTGCGGTTATACACAACATTGATCACGGCGATCAACATGGAGAAGAGTACCATGACCAGCAGAATGTATACTCCTGCAGTGGCGTCGGCATGTGCCGCAATGGCAATGACTACCAAAAAAAAGAGCGTGATAACCCAGAGAACGAGCGAAACAATTGCCAGTACCAGGCGTTGGCTCGCACTGGGCGTTTTGCCCGCTGACCCTGAGAGTTTCTGCCCGGCGCTGAACATTCCCTGGCCGGTGGCATAGCTGTTGAACCCGGGTGTCTCCTGGTAGCCGGTAGCGTATGGAGATGGCTCTTCTTGGCCCCGCTCTGTATAATCCATTTGGTGTGACATACCTTTTGCCTCCTTGTGTTTTGGTGTAGACAATTCATACACCCGTTCCTCACCCAATATATTCCTGAAAGTTCTGAGGCAATGCCTTGTTCATCGCCTTAAAGTAGACCGTCGCCTTCCCTAAAAAAATCAACAATGCCTGGAGATAGACATCCAGTTGGAGCTCAACTGGCGTCGAAAAGCCGCCCCGGTCAATCGTCTTCTGCAAATCCTCATCCGAGAAAGCATCAACCGTTGCTTTCAATTCATCGTCCAATGTTTGAAACCACGCCTTAAGTCGGGCGACACTGCTCTCCAAACCCACTTCCCCGTTGTGATATGACCAGTCTTGCCGGAAGGTTTTCAACGACTGAATGTACGAATACTCGACTTCACCCATCTCACGGCATAAAGCACCCAACGTCATATTTTGCCCTCCAGGGCTAAAAGCCAGGTCAGCATCACTCAGGCTGTCTAACAGTTGCGAGCGCATCCCATGTGTTCCCTCAATCCATGGCCACTTCTCAAGCATATAGCGATTCATAACTTTCCTCTTCCTTCTGTAGAACTCCTGATTACTGAGCACAGCATCATAAACGAAACTTTTGGCATGTCATTCTGCCCTCGCTTCGATTGCTGGCCTGATAGTCTCAATATAGTGGGCAATATGATCGGCAGCCCGGCCTGATAGTCTCAATATAGTAGCCAATATGATCGGCAGCCCGTTTCATATACCTGGGATCTCTATAAAGATTACTCAGCATAATGGCGCCCTCAAGCGTAGCAATGAGGATCGACGCTACCTCATCTGCGTCTACTCCTGGGCAAATCTCCTGGCGCTCTATGCCTTTGTTCACAATACGATGAATGGTAGTGCGCCAACTATCCATGGCCACTCTCGCCCGCTCTCGCAGCGCCTCGTTGGCATCATCTGCCTCAATCGCTGTATTGAGAATCGGGCAGCCGCCAGCAACCGGGGGGTCTTCTACGATCCCTTCAAAGACCGAGACAATAGCCAGGAGACGCTCTATCGCGTTCAGCTTCCCTGCCAGCGCCAGGCGCATGCGCTGCTCAACCAGTCCATACGCGTAATCGAACGCTTCCAGGGCCAGTTGTTCCTTACTGGAGAAATGGTTATAAATCCCCCCTTTCTCCAATCCGGTTTCACGCATAATATCGGTAAGGGACGAGCCAAAGTAGCCCTGGCGATTGAAGAGTTGGGCTGAGCGTGCAAGGATTCTCTCCTTTGTCTGTTCGCCTTTGCTCATGTATTTGTTCCTTTTGGTTAAATCAGAGCCTTTAGTCTGAATAAGTATATCATACGCCGCAGGCGCTGAAAATGAACCTCACCCCTGCGCAGGGGGAGATGATGGACGCAAAATGAGACACGTGGTCGTTCCATGCGCATAAAGTTTGCCCTCAGCATCGGTCAAGCGGCCTTCGGCGGTGGCGATGCGTCCTCCAACGTAAATGATCTTCCCCTCGCAATACACCGTTCCCGTCTTCACCGTAATAGGTCGCAGGTAGTTGACCTTGAGTTCGACGGTGGTATAGCCTACTCCGGCGGGGAGCATGGATTGTACGACACACCCAAGCGCCGAGTCCAGGAGTGTCGCCATCACCCCTCCATGCACCGTACCAAGAGGATTGTAATGATACTCCGCTGGCTCGGCGGCAAAGACGACGCGTCCCTCGCTCACCTCGGTGATCCACATACCCATCAAGACAGCAATGGGAGGTGGCGGAAGCTCACCCGATTGCAAGGCTTTGAGATACTCGATGCCATTGATCGTCTTTCCTGTTTGAACTGCTGCCGTGGGGTCTTCCCAGGTAATCACGCGGGTGCGACTCGTTTGAACATTGCTCATCAAGCACTCCTTTCATGCTGGCTACTTCATCAGACCGATCGGTCTGTTTTATTGGCAATAATTTAAGACCGAACGGTCTTAAATAAAGTATAGCTGATTTTGCCATTTTGTCAAGGGATCGTGCAGTTCCCTTAATGCAACTGGAGGGTATTGGGGTGGATGAGGAGACCCAGCAAGCTATTGAGGATTGGCACTATTGGGTGAACCGGGGATACGAATTCTAGCACCGGATTTAGGCTCCCGATCCCGAACTCTTCTCCGTGCAGCAGCTCAATTGGGCCTTTGCTGTGGAGTAAGTGTGCGCTAGCGATTGGCAAACCACACGGCGTAATCCTCCACCAACTTCTGGGTCTCGGCATCGGCCCCTGTGGCCTTCAGATCACACAATGGGAGTTCATTGACTCCATTTTTATGCTTTACCGCCACGATGGTGCCATAGGTGTCGTCTAGAAAAGTGATGGCCAGAACACTGACCCGAGCCCCTTGACGCACCGGCCCGCGCTGATATTCCTCCACGGTGGCGGCAAACGGGAAGACCAGATGCTGCTCCAGGTAAGCATGCCAGGCCCGAAACACGGCGAACTCATCGTGACTCTTTGCCTGGTTCACAATCGCATGAATCCGTTGGCCTTGTTCTCCTCCGAGATAGAGCCAGCTCGTTTGGGACTCAAGCTCTTTGAGGGCTGCAGCCACATCATCCACGGTGTCACGCGCTGCTACTGGTTCCACTTCCTCGGGCGACAGATTCATTTCTGACCAGGACAGTCCCTCTTCTTCACACCAGGCAAGGTGGGCCGGCGGTATACTCTTCAGCGTGAGACTATCCCATTGGAGCGTCAAGATTTCCGCTTCATCCAGGATGGCACTGATGCGTGCCTGCCACCCACCAATATCACGACCCGTATCGGGGTCTGCGACCCCTGGTTTGACCACGACGCTCTCGCCGATGGTCCAATTTCTACTTTGCATAGCTCTTCCCATTTTCAACATGCTCGTACCCGTCCATTATACTCGGAGGTGTCAATGTTGCTCACACTCGACTCCCTCACTTTTTTGCAGGAAGCTCACTCTCATCTCTCATCCAACCTCCTGTCACTTTGAACGTGAGGACTTCCTTGAAGTCATGCAGTTCCTCTATCATCTCTTTCATGGATAACTGTTGTTGCGTCCCGCGCTTC
>WNGP01006271.1_pt1 | contig 14064 bp, 14 predicted proteins | sample 5407671 | NCBI WGS metagenome assembly WNGP01 (sample SAMN13153381, study PRJNA577476) | soil metagenome | isolation source: 40 cm soil or saprolite under Garry oak tree replicate 2 | place: USA:California | collected 2016-06-15 | reverse complement strand
GGCGGCTACCACGGCTTCAGCGCCGACGGCGGCACCTGCTCCGCGATCACCAGCGCCGGGGACGTGCTCACGGGCGGCACGCCAGACGCGCTGGACCTGGCGATCCGGGCGCACTGGGCGCGGGAGGCCACGCGATGAGATTCCGCGAGAACAAGCCTGAGGACCTGGACAGGGCACGCGCTGCCGTGGCGGCCTGGCGCGAGCAGAATCCGCAGGGAACGGACGAGCAGCTCGTCGCAGACCTGGGCAGCCAGTTCCACCCGGACTACCCCGTCGTACTCCGCGCAGTGCTGTTCGCGGTGGATTCACACGGGGCCAAGATCACTACCGGCGTCTCGGTCGCTGAGGCGGCCCGGTGAACAGGCGTGCGACAGCGGGACGTAACCGGAATGCGGGTCTCGGTGTACGGCGTCCGGCTGTCGCATGGCGGGCCGCGGCGGCGCGGGCTGAGAAGCGTGCCGCCGCGCCCGTGCCAGGGCGGCGGCCGTGACTGACCGCCCGCATCTCACCGTCGCCGGCGGGCAGCCCGGCGGGGTGGCCCGGAAGATCCTGTTCGAGCGGGCGCACCCCGAGGTGGCCATCGTCCCGCCTGTGGGACTGCATGGCCGGTGGCGTGCGATCGTCCCGCTCGGCAAGATCCCCGGCCGCCCCGGCGAGACGACCATCGGGTCGTACGGGCTCGGCGGCCTGATGGACCAGCTTGACGAGTGCTACCCGCCGGACGGCGCCGCCGTCTAGCGGGGCAAGTGAAGCACGGCAGGCAGCACCCGATCAGGAAGGGAACCGTCATGACCGCCACCACCGCCGTGGTGCCCGGCATATCCGCTGTCGGGCAGCGCCAAGGCGAGAAGATCGACGCCCTGGACCTCGAACCCGTCGCCTACAAGCTCATGCACCCCGAGCTGGGCGCGCCCGTGATGACGCTCACGGAGGCAGACCAGCACATCGCCGCTTACCGGTGCTTCCTGAAGCTGTGCGCCTGGTACCCATATGAAACCATCGTCCCGTCACAGGAGGCTGACGAGGCGTGGCACGCCCACATCCTGGACACCGCCAAGTACGCGGACGACAGCGAGCAGGCGTTCGGGTACTTCCTCCATCATTTCCCCTATCTCGGGCTGCGCGGCCCGCAGGACGCGGCCAGGTGGCAGGCCGCCTCCGAGCGGACCCGCGAGCTGTCCCGCGCGCACTTCGGTGCCGGGCTAGTCGGCGGCGCGGGCCGCAGATGCCACAACGGCGGGTCAAGCTGCAACCAGACGGCTTCTGCAACGGACCCGGCGCTTGCAAGGGCGGCTCGGCGCTGGACTGGCCCCGCCCTCGTCCTGCCCGCACGGCATCGTGAGCGCCGCCCCGGGGCACCCGGTGCACCTGGCACTCGCCATCGACCGCGACGAGCCCCCGCCTTAGCGGGGGCGCCAGGAGGCGCGGCGGCGGTCCCTCCCCTTACGACCCTCTGCCGCGCCCGCAGCCGTGCCAGGCCGTCGAGCCAGGACAGGCCCCGTGCAGGGAACACCACACCCCGCACACCGCCCGCGTCTGGTTCCGGCCCGGCACGGCCCCCCTCTGGACTCCATGCCGGATAGCGGCGGACAGGCCCGGCAGGTGGCGAAAGGCAGCGACGTGTCGGGACCCGAGCTAACCGCCATCCGGCACGCGCGACGTCACTCGGTAAGAGCATTGTTACCGTGAAGTAAGGACCGGAGAGCAGGGTTCGCGCCGACCAAAGGAGCCGTCTTGCCACTTGAAGGGCCTCTCTCCTTCGATCCCGGCGTTCCGAAATCAGCCCGGATATATGACTACTGGCTGGGCGGCACGACAACTACGAGGCCGATTGTAAGCGAGCCGATGAGATTGAGCAGGTGTATCCGCCTGTGCGGACGATGGTCTGTAACCACCGCGAGTTCGTCGGGCGGGCCGTCACTGGGCGGCCGGGACGCGTGGCATCCGCGCTACTACGTCGACCTCGGCTCAGGCCTGCCGACAGGAGATAGCGTCCACCACATGGCCCGCGCTGTCATCCCCGGCGCTCAGGTCGCCTACGTGGACAACGACGCCGAGGTTACCGATGGGGCTGACGGCACCATCCTCCCGCTTAGCTTCACCTGCTGGGACGCGGGCGCCCGCGACCGCATGGCCGACGCAGCTCGTGCGATCCCCTGCAAGTGGCACAAGAAGGCAAGCGACGACGGCGATCTCCGGGCGTGTGCTCCCGCCTTCGACCGCGCAGGCCCACATCCTGCTCACCGACACTGCCACCCGCATGCAGGGCCTCGCCCTGCTCGACGACACTGCCCAGCTCGCACAGCGGTGCGGGCTATCGCACCAGCTCCGCGCCATCCAGGCCATCCGCCTGGACGCCCTGTCAGAAGCCAGATAGTCACGCAGCCCGGCGTGCCGCGCTGCCCCGGCAGGAGAGGACCGCATGAACCCCGGCGACGCCGTCACCGATCAGCACCGTGCCGACGCCAGGCTCATCTGGGACTACCACCAGATGAACCATCAGCTCCACCCGTGCTCGGCGGGTATCGGGCTGGGCAGCCACGACCTGGGAGTCGCGACGCTCGCCGCAGATCTGTACCACGCCGGCCTGTTCCCCGTGCTGGTGTTCTCGGGCGGTAACAGCCCGACGACCGCGGCCCGGTTCCCGCGCGGCGAGGCCGTTCACTACGCCGAGCACGCGATGGCACTTGGCGTCCCCCAGGACGCGATCATCATTGAACCGCGTGCCGTTAACACCGGGCAGAACATCGACCTTTCCCGCCGGGCCCTCGCCGCCGCCGGGGTGTCCGTCACCTCGGCGATGCTGATATCCAAGCCATACATGCAGCGCCGCGCCTATGCGACCATCCGCAAGAGCTGGCCCGAGGTCGATGTGGTGTGCGCGTCCGAGGACCTGGGCTTCGACGAGTACCTGAAATCGATCCGCGACGACACACTCGTCATCGACATGCTCACGGGGGACCTGCAGCGGATCATTGAATACCCGGCCCGCGGGTTCGCCATCGCCCAGGACGCCCCCGACGGTGTGATGGCGGCATACCGGCGGCTCGTGGCCGCAGGGTTCGACAGCCGGCTCCTGAAGGACTGACCGGACATGGCCCATCCGGCGTGCCAGGGCTGGTTCCTGGAGAGTCGGGCGGGCATAGAGTGGCGGTCCAGGACGAGAAGCTATACGGACCCGATGGACCAGGACCGCGCACGCAGCCTGCTCATCGCCGAGCGCGACGAGGTGCAGGGGCTGCTGAAGGACGCCGAGGCGGCGGGACGGGAAGACCGCCAGTCGGAGGTAGACAGCGAGGCGGGAGACATCGCAGACGCTGCGCAGCCGCTGACCGCCGTGGGCATGGATGACGCCATCGCGGAGAGCCTGCGCAGCCGGCTGGACGCCATCGAGCGCGCCCTGCACCGGCTGGACGACGGCACCTACGGCCGGTCTGTCCGCAGCGGCGAGCCGATCCCCGACGAGCGCCTGGAAGCGGACCCCGCCGCGGAACTCACCATCGAGGAAGCCAGGGCCGCCGAACGCGGCTGAACCCGGGGCGCCCGGAAGCGCTCCGCCCGGTGCTCACTGACTTCCTGGCCGGGTAGAGGATTCGGTCCCTGAAGGATCCTGGGGATAGCGCTGGACGGGCTTCTTGCGGGCGGCCTTCTTGTCCGGCGGAGGCCAGTCGGTGCCGGCCGGCCATGAGGCGACGCACACGGGGGTGTCCGAGTGCGGGTTGCGGCCGCGGGCGACGAACCGTTCCATCCTGGTCGCGCCGGGCAGTTCGACCCGGGCCGAGACCAGCTCGGTCTTCTCTCCATCTATCTCCACCCAGCAGACCTGCTGGTTCCGCACGTAGGCCGGCGGCAGGCCGAACCGTCCGCCGATCCCCTCCACGACCGAGGTGCACGACCCGGAGTTGGCGTAGAAACCGGCCGCGGTGGCGGCCAGCTCCGGGTGGTGCGTGTGGCCCGAGATAAAGCCGTGGTAGCCGTCCGCGACCAGGTCGGCGGCCCGCTGGCGCGCGGCGTGGTTCTGCCCGTAGCCCCGCTCGTCGAGCGCCAGGGCGCTGATCGACAGCCAGGCCCGCCGGGCCAGGATGGCGACCACGGCGGCGAGTACGACGAGGTCGGCGAGCGCGCCGTAACCGAGGATCTCGCCCCGGTGCACCCACACGTCCGTGTCCGGGTAGCGGGACCGGAACGAGGCGAACTCGGGTATCCGGACCAGGATGAGGATCGCCAGCGGGATCGCGATCAGCCACCACAGCCGGCGGCCCAGCTTGCGGTAGACCATCCGGGAGGCGACGAACGAGGGGAAGTCGGTCGGGTCCGCCATCTCGTGCGCGCCATCGACCCAGCCGCGGCCCAGCCACTCGATCCGGGGGATGACCTCGCGCACGATGTGGTGGCCGATCGGGGTGTCCAGCGGGTTGCGCGGGTCGTGGAAGCAGTTGTAGGGGTCGAACTGGTGACCGTGCTCCACCCGGACCTTGCGGCCGCCGGCCAGGATCAGGTCGGCGGCCAGGCACAGCCGGGCTCCGGTCATCTCTCGCACCGCGTCCGCCGTCTTGACGTCCCAGGCCAGATCGCCGTCGTGGTTGCCGATCGTGTAGATGACCTGGCCGCCGCGCGTTGTCACCGTCATCAGCGCCGCGCACAGATCCTCGTGTGCGCGCAGGATGTCCGTGGCCGTCGCTTCGGGGAAGCCGAGCAGTTCCACCACGTCCCCGGCCAGCACCACGGTGAGCATGCCGGTCTCGCCGTCCAGGTGACGTGCCAGCATCTCGCAGGACCGCCCGGACACGTCCGTGCGGACCGGGGGCAGGTGCAGGTCGCTGATGGTGATCACCTTGCCGCCGGGCGGGACGGCCACCTCGAGCAGGTTGGGGATGTCAGGTCGCGGCGCGGGCATGGATGGTTTGGTTTCCTTCTGGCCAGTTCTACCGGGTTCTTTCCCCCAGCACCTAGCAATAATGCCCGAGGACGGGCCGGCTAACGTGCGGCGCCACGCGCTGTTCACGGGCGCTATCTGTTAAGACGCGTCCGGCCGCCGGGCGGTTCGGATCCCGGCCGGGCGGGGACCACCACCCGTTCGGTAAAAAAGAATTTAAGCAGCAGGTCGGTGAGCGGATACCTTCCCTACGTATGGAACTCGGCGAGTATGACCACCGGGCGGTCGAGGGCGCCGCCCGGGAGCTGTGGGAGTCGCACGACATCTACCGATACGACTCCGATGGGCAAGGACCCGTGTTCAGCGTGGACACGCCGCCGCCCTACGTATCGGCGGCGCACCTGCATGTCGGTCACGCGATGAGCTACTCGCAGCCGGATTTCATCGTCCGCTACCGGCGGATGCGCGGCGAGCGGGTCTTCTATCCGATCGGGTTCGACGACAACGGGCTGCCGACCGAGCGGTACGTGGAGCAAGCCTACGGGCTCAGGGCCGTGGACATGCCGCGGGCCGAGTTCACCGCGCTCTGCCTGACCGAGACCCGGCGGGTGGCCGAACGGTACGAGGACCTGTGGCGGCGGCTCGGCCTGTCGGTCGACTGGTCGCTGCGCTACTCCACCATCGACGCCCGCTGCCAGCGGACCGCGCAGACCAGCTTCATCAAGCTGCACGAGGCGGGTTACCTGCGCCGGGCGCAGGACCCGATCCTGTGGTGCCCGGAAGACCGCACCTCGCTGGCTCAGGCCGATGTCGAGGACCTGGAACGGACCAGCAGGCTGCACACGATCAGGTTCGGGCCCGGCCTGCTAATCGCCACCACCCGGCCCGAGCTGCTGCCTGCCTGCGTAGCGCTGTACCACCACCCCGCTGATGCCCGCTACTCCGGGCTCGATCGGGCCGCCGTGCCGCTGTTCGGCTACGAGGTGCCGGTGCTCACCGATGAGTCAGTGGATCCCGGGTACGGCACCGGGCTGATGATGGTGTGCACGTTCGGCGACAGCGAGGACGTGCTGAAGTGGCGGCGGGACAGGCTGCCGCTGCGCCTGGTAATGGAGCCGGACGGGCGGCTCGGGCCGCTCGCCGGGGAATTCGCCGGGATGGCGCTGAGCCAGGCACGTTCGGCCGTCGTGAAGGCGCTCGATTCGGCCGGGCTGCTGGTCAGCAGCGAGCCCGTGCGGCAGGTCGTCGGGGTGCACGAGCGATGCCAGACACCGGTGGAGTTCCAGATCAGGCCGCAGTGGTTCATCGCGGTGCGCGAGCACGCCGACCGGTTCCGGGCTCGCGCGGCTGAGCTCGAATGGATCCCGCCGTTCATGCGGCGCCGGCTGGAGGACTGGATCGACGGGCTGAAGTGGGACTGGAACATCACCCGGCAGCGGCGTTACGGCGTGCCGTTCCCCGTGTGGTTCTGCACCGCCTGCGCAACGCCGGTGCTGGCCCGGCTCGAGGACCTGCCGGTGGACCCGCTGGCGGACAAGCCGCCGGCCGCCTCGTGCCCGTCCTGCGGGTCGGCCCTGGAGGGCGACCCTGACGTGATGGACACCTGGATGACGTCCTCGCTGACGCCGCAGGTCAACGACGGGTGGGCGGTCGGTCATGGGGTCGGGACCGATCCCGCGCTGGCGCCGATGTCCATGCGGGTGCAGGCGTTCGAGATCATCAGGACCTGGCTGTTCTACTCGGTGGTGCAGTCGGAGCTGCTGTTCGGCCGGGTGCCGTGGCGCACCGCGCTGATCTCCGGCTGGGGGCTGAGCGAGCAGGGTAAGAAGCTGTCCAAACGGGATCTCGATAAATCGACAGGGCCCGACGGCTACAACCGGTACGTGCCGGACGACGTGATGGGCAAGTACGGCGCGGACGCGGTCCGGCTGTGGGCGACCAAGGGCCGCATCGGCACCGACCTGCGGTACAACGAGAAGGACATCAGGACCGGCCGCAAGTTCGCGGTCAAGCTGTGGAACGTGGGCCGGTTCCTGTCCCTGAACCTAGGGGAGCCTTCCGGACCTGCCCCGGCGCCAGAGAAGCGGGACATCGTGGACCGGTGGCTGCTCTCGCACCTGGCCGACACGGTGGCCGAGGCCACGGCGGCGTTCGAGGCGCACGACTACATGCAAGCGCACCAGGCCGTCTCGCGGATGTTCTGGTCCATCTACTGCGACCGCTACCTCGAGATGATCAAGGACCGGCTCGGCGGGGGGCAGGACGGGGACAGCGCGCGGTGGACCCTGCGGGAGTCGTTCCGGGTGTTGCTCGGGCTCTTCGCGCCGTTCGCGCCGTTCCTGACCGAACGCATGTACCAGCAGTTCTACCGAGCGCACGAAGGCGTGGTCTCGCTGCACCAGACCCGCTGGCCGGCGGCGGACGAGCGATGGCGCGGCGACCGTTCGGCCGTCGACCAGCTCGCGGTGATCCTGGACGCCACCCGGGTGCTGCGCAGCGGCCAGCGGCTCGGCAACTCGACCCGGCTGAGCCAGCTGATCGTGCAGGCGCACGACGCCGGGGCCGAGGCGCTACTCGGCCAGATCGCCGAGCCGCTCCGGGTCGCCGCCCGGGCCGACGCCCTGGTCCGCGGCCCGGCCGAGCACCCCAGCGGCGTCGAAGGAATCACCGTCGGGATCGCCGTGTAAGGTCGGCCGCGGCCGTGGTAGCGCGCCGGAGAAGGGTTCTGACTAGCCCAGGGAACAAGGCTGGCACAATGCTGGGGTGCGAACGATTGCGCTCGAGGAGCACTTCTGGACGCCCGAACTCGCCGCGCCCCCAGGGACCGGCCCGCTGGCCATGTGGGGCCAGCGGGTGGACGACCAGCTGCGCGACCTCGGCCAGGCGCGGCTGGCCGACATGGACGCCAACGGCATCGACCTGCAGGTCATCTCGCACGTGGCGCCGGCCGCGCAGGGCCTCGAGGGAGCCGAGGGGATCGCCCGTGCCCGCGAGGCCAACGACCGGCTGGCCGGGGCGGTGCGCGCGCACCCGGACAGGTTCGCCGGTTTCGCCACCCTGCCCACCGCGGACCCGCGGGCGGCGGCCGGCGAGCTGGACCGCGCCGTGCGGGAACTCGGCCTGATCGGCGCCCTGGTCAACAGCACCCTGGGCTCGAACGGCGCCTTCCTCGACGACGCCAGGTTCGTCCCGCTGCTCGAGCGGTTCGAGCGGCTCGACGTGCCGCTGTACCTGCATCCCGCGCCGCCGTCGGCGGCCCTGCGCGAGGCGCTGTACCACGGGCTGCCGCCCGCCGTGGCCGGCCGGCTGGCCACCGGCGCCTGGGGCTGGCACGCCGAAGCCGGCCTGCACGTGCTGCGCATGATCGCCACCGGCGTGTTCGACCGGCATCCCGGGCTGCGGCTGATCGTGGGGCACTGCGGCGAGATGGTGCCGTTCATGCTGGACCGGATCGACACGATGCTCCGCCCGCCCGGGCTCGCGCTGAAACCGTCGGAGTACTTCCTGCGGAACATCTGGGTGACGACCAGCGGGCTGTTCAGCCTCCCGCCGGTGCTGTGCACGGTGCAGGTTCTCGGCGTGGACCGGGTGCTGTTCAGCGTCGACTACCCGTTCGGGGACAACGCGGCGGGCCGGGCCCTGCTCGACACGCTCCCGCTGGCCCCGGCGGACAAGGCCAGGATCGCCGGCGGCAACGCCGAGCAGGTGCTGCGCCTGAAGCGCCTCCCGGAGTGATTTAAGTCACGCTGACGTTGCAGAAAAGTTTGCATAAGCCAAGCGATTTACGGCACAATGATGTTGTGAAAAACGTCGGAGCAGCCAGCGGACCGGCCGCCGCTGCCCCCACCCGGGGGCAGGTCGCGCGGCTGATCCTCGAGCTCGGGCCGTGCACCGCCGCCACGCTCGGCGGCCGGCTCGGGCTCACGCCTGCCGCCATCCGGCGCCACCTGGACAACCTGCTGGCCGAGGGCCTCATCGAGACCAGGACGGCCAGGACCTACGGGAACCGGGGCCGCGGCCGCCCGGCCAAGGTCTTCGTCATCACCGACGCGGGCCGCAGCGCGTTCGAGCACGCCTACGACGACCTGGCCAGCAATGCGCTGCGCTTCCTGGCCGAGACGGCGGGCCCGGACGCGATCGCCGAGTTCGCCCGCAGGCAGGTATCTGACCTTGAGCGCAGGTATGCACCCGCGGTGGCCAGGGGCGACCTGGCCAGCCGGGTCCAGGCGCTGGCCGAGGCGCTGTCCGCCGACGGCTACGCCGCGTCCGCGGGGCCGGCGCCAGCGATCGGCCAGGCTAAGGGCGGCGAGGAACTGTGCCAGCATCACTGCCCGGTCGCGCACGTGGCGGCCGAGTTCCCGCAGCTGTGCGAGGCCGAAACCGAGGCGTTCGGCAGGCTGCTCGGCACGCCGGTGCAGCGGCTCGCTACGATCGCGCACGGCGACGGCATCTGCACCACGCATGTCACCTGCGTCGGGAAGACGGCCACGACGAGGGCTGTTGAAGTACCCGTAACCACTGAGAACACCCCAGAGTCCGGAGGGCTCTTGATATGACGACCACCACGCAAGACCAGCTCGAAGGGCTGGGCACGTACAAATTCGGCTGGGCTGACTCCGACGTCGCGGGTGCGACCGCGCGCCGCGGCCTGTCCGAAGAGGTGGTCCGCGACATCTCGGCGCGGAAGAACGAGCCGGAGTGGATACTCGACATGCGGCTCAAGGGCCTGAAGTATTTCGGCCGCAAGCCGATGCCCAACTGGGGTGCCGACTTGTCCGGGATCGACTTCGACAACATCAAGTATTTCGTCCGCTCCACCGAGAAGCAGGCGGCGAGCTGGGACGAGCTGCCGGCAGACATCAAGAACACCTACGACCGGCTCGGCATCCCGGAGGCGGAAAAGCAGCGTCTTATCGCGGGCGTCGCCGCCCAGTATGAGTCCGAGGTCGTTTACCACAAGATCAGGGAAGACCTCGAGGAAAAGGGTGTCCTCTTCCTCGACACGGACACCGCGCTGCGGGAGCAGCCGGATTTGTTCCGCGAGTACTTCGGCACGGTGATTCCGCCGGGCGACAACAAGTTCGCCGCGCTGAACACCGCGGTGTGGTCCGGCGGCTCGTTCATTTACGTGCCGAAGAACGTAAAAGTGGAAATCCCGCTGCAGGCCTATTTCCGCATCAACACCGAGAACATGGGCCAGTTCGAGCGGACCCTGATCATCGTGGACGAAGGCGCCTACGTCCATTACGTGGAAGGCTGCACCGCGCCCATCTACAAGTCCGACTCACTGCATTCCGCGGTGGTCGAGATCATCGTGAAGAAGGACGCGCGCTGCCGGTACACCACGATCCAGAACTGGTCAAACAATGTGTACAACCTGGTGACCAAGCGCGCCATCGCCCAGCAGGGCGCCACGATGGAGTGGATCGACGGCAACATCGGCTCCAAGGTGACGATGAAGTACCCGGCGGTCTACCTGATGGGCGAGCACGCACGGGGCGAGACGCTTTCCGTGGCGTTCGCGGGTGAGGGCCAGCACCAGGACGCGGGGGCGAAGATGGTGCACTGCGCGCCGAACACCTCCTCCACCATCATCTCCAAGTCGGTGGCCAGGGCCGGCGGCCGGACCTCATACCGCGGCCTGGTCAACGTGCAGGAGGGCGCCGAGCACTCCAAGTCCACGGTCAAGTGCGACGCGCTGCTGGTGGACACGGTGAGCCGCAGCGACACCTACCCGTACGTTGACGTCCGCGAGGACGACGTCGAGATGGGCCACGAGGCCACCGTCTCCAAGATCTCCGAAGATCAGCTGTTCTACCTGATGAGCCGCGGCATGACCGAGGACGAGGCGATGGCCACCATTGTCCGCGGGTTCGTCGAGCCGATCGCCCGCGAGCTTCCGATGGAGTACGCGCTCGAGCTGAACCGGCTGATCGAACTGCAGATGGAGGGGGCTGTCGGCTGATGTCGGCTGGACTTCAGGGGGCGGTCGAATCCGCTCCCGTGACAAGGCTGCACGAGCACGGGTCCTACGACCCGGCGGACTTCGCCGTGCCCGACGTCCGCGAGGAAGAGTGGCGCTTCACCCCGCTGCGTCGGCTGCGCGGGCTGCACACGGACTCCCCGCCGGTCCCGGCCGGCAAGGTGACCGTGGAAGTCGACCCTGCACCCGAGGTCAAGGTCTTTTCGGCCGAACGGGCCAGCGGCCTGCCCGGCCGCAGCTTCATCCCGGCTGACCGGGTAAGCGCCCGGGCCTACGCGAGCTTCGATGAAGCGACCGTGATCACGGTACCGGCCGAGATGGACGCGTCACGGCCCACCGTCGTCACCGTGACCGGCCAGGGCTCTGTGGACGCCACCGGCTACGGCCACCTGCTGGTGCAGGCCGAGCCGTTCTCCCGGGCCGTGGTCGTGCTTGACCACCGCGGCAGTGCCACCTACGCGGACAACGTCGAGCTCGTGGTGGGCGACGGCGCCTTGCTGTCCGTGGTCAGCCTGCAGGACTGGGCCGATGACGCGGTGCACCTGACGCATCACTACGCCACGCTGGGCCGGGACGCCAGGCTGCGGCACACGGCGGTTACGCTGGGCGGGTCCGTGGTCAGGCTGGCCCCGTCGGTCCGCTACGGCGCCCCGGGCGGGGACGCCGAGCTGACCGGGCTCTACTTCGCCGACGCGGGCCAGCACCTGGAGCACCGGCTGTTCGTCGACCACGACGAGCCGAACTGCCGCAGCCGCGTCACCTACAAGGGCGCGCTGCAGGGCAAGGACGCGCACGCGGTCTGGATCGGCGACGTGCTGATCAGGCCCGAGGCGACCGGAACCGACACCTATGAGTACAACAGGAACCTGGTGCTGACCGACGGCACCCGGGTGGATTCGGTGCCGAACCTGGAGATCCTCACCGGGGAGATCGTCGGGGCCGGGCATGCCAGCGCCAGCGGCAGGCTCGAAGACCATCACCTGTTCTACCTGATGGCCCGCGGCATCCCGTTCGAAGAAGCCCGCAGGCTGGTCATCCGCGGGTTCTTCGGCCAGCTGATCGCCACCATCGAGGTGCCCGAGCTGCGCGACCGTATCACGGCGGCCATCGAGGCCGAGCTGACGAAGTCCCTACCTTCGGGAGTGCGGGGATGACAGAAACCAATACCCCGGTATACACCCGGGCCTGCGCGCTTTCCGAGCTTCCCGCGGAAGGCGTGATCGGCGTCGAGGTCGCGGGCGAGCCGGTCGCGGTGGCCCGCGCCGAGGGCGAGGTCTTCGCGATACGTGATGTGTGCTCGCACGCCGAAGTGCCGCTGTCCGAAGGCGAGATTTACGACACCACGGTGGAGTGCTGGCTGCACGGGTCCTGCTTCGACCTGCGCACCGGGCAGCCCACCGGGCTGCCGGCCACCGAGCCGGTGCCCGTCTACCCCGTCAAGATCGAAGGCGACGACGTCTACGTCGCGCTCACCATGAACAAGGAGTCATAACGTGGCCACCCTCGAGATCCGCGACCTGCACGTCAGCGTGGAAGAGAGCGTTGGGATCCACCGGGAGATCCTGCGCGGCGTGAACCTGACGGTCCGCGAGGGCGAGACCCACGCCATCATGGGCCCGAACGGCTCCGGCAAGTCCACCCTGGCCTACGCGATCGCCGGCCACCCCAAGTACCTGGTCACCCGGGGTACCGTCACGCTCGACGGCGAGGACGTGCTGGCCATGAGCGTCGACTCCCGGGCCAGGGCCGGACTGTTCCTGGCCATGCAGTACCCGGTCGAGGTGCCCGGCGTGTCGGTGTCGAACTTCCTGCGGACCGCGGTCACCGCTGTCCGGGGCGAGGCGCCGAAGCTGCGCAACTTCGTGAAGGAGCTGCGCGCCGCGATGGCCGCGCTGAACATCGACCCGGCCTTCGCCGAGCGGAACCTGAACGAGGGCTTCTCCGGCGGGGAGAAGAAGCGGCACGAGATCCTGCAGCTCGAGCTGCTCAACCCGAAGATGGCCATCCTCGACGACCGGTTCCGCGAGCAGCCCGGTCACGGGGTGCTCCTGATCACCCACTACACCCGGATCCTGCGCTACGTGAAGCCGGACTTCGTGCACGTGTTCGTGGCCGGCCGCATCGTCGAGGAAGGCGGCCCCGAGCTGGCCGAACTGCTCGAGAACGAGGGCTACGAGCGGTTCGTCGGAGCCCCGGCATGAGCTCGCCGCATCTCGACGTCGAGGCCATCCGCGCGGACTTCCCCGCGCTGGCCAGGACGGTGCGCAACGGCAAGCCGCTGATCTACCTGGACTCAGGCGCGACCTCGCAGAAGCCGGTCCAGGTGCTCGACGCGGTGCGCTCGGCCTACGAGCTGCACAACGCGGCCGCACACCGGGGTACCCACCTGCTCGGCGAGGAGGCCACCGATCTGTACGAGGGGGCCCGGGCCAAGGTCGCGGCGTTCCTCGGCGCCCGGCCGGATGAGGTGGTGTTCACCAAGAACGCCACCGAGGCGGTCAACCTGGTCGCCTACGCGCTGAGTGCCCCGGGTCGGCTCCAGGTGCGGGCCGGTGACGAGGTCCTGATCACCGAGATGGAGCACCACGCCAACCTGGTGCCCTGGCAGCAGCTGTGCGAGCGGACCGGCGCCATCCTGCGCTGGCTGGACGTCACCCCCGAGGGCCGGCTCGACCTCGACCACCTGGACGCCATGATCACCGGCCGGACCAGGATCGTCGCGGTGACCCACCAGTCGAACGTCACCGGGACGATACCGCCGGTGGCCGAGATCGCCCGGGCGGCGCACGAGAAGGGCGCGCTGGTGCTCGCGGACGCGGCCCAGTCGGTGCCGCACCAGCCGGTGGACGTGGCCGCGCTCGGCGTCGACTTCCTCGTCTTCTCCGGGCACAAGATGCTCGGCCCATACGGGACCGGCGTCCTGTTCGGCCGGGCCGAGCTGCTCGAGGCCATGCCGCCGTTCCTGACCGGCGGGTCGATGATCGAGGTGGTGCGGATGGAAGGCAGCACGTTCCTGCCGCCGCCGCAGCGGTTCGAGCCCGGCGTTCCCGCCATCGCCGAGGCGGCCGGCCTGGCCGCGGCCGTCGACTACCTCACCGCTCTGGGCATGGGCAACGTGGCCGCGCACGAGGAGTCGCTGACCGCCCACGCGCTGGACACGCTGCGCGAGACCAACGGCGTGCGCATCCTCGGGCCGGACACCACC
>WNGP01008783.1_pt1 | contig 14067 bp, 14 predicted proteins | sample 5407671 | NCBI WGS metagenome assembly WNGP01 (sample SAMN13153381, study PRJNA577476) | soil metagenome | isolation source: 40 cm soil or saprolite under Garry oak tree replicate 2 | place: USA:California | collected 2016-06-15 | reverse complement strand
TTGCTGTCTGCTTTTGCGCTACCTGCCATTGGTAGCCCGCGACAGCCAAAGCCGTCAGCAAAATCGCTGTGACAATGCTCAACGTCCGGGTCATGAGGCGGTCACGTCGACGCTGCCGGTCGGCCGCCGATCGGCTCGCCGTTACGAGCTGCTCGACGCGGCTCCAACCGCCGCCGTAACGCTCGCTCCAGGCCGGCGTGCGGTCCTTGAACCAGCTCTCGCGATCCTCTGTCGTCGCCGGGCCGAGAACCTTTCTCGGATCCTTCTCGAAAATCTCGGCCTGCGACAGCAGCGACTGCCAGATCAAGCCATCGCGAAACTCCCGATGCAGCCAGCCGTCCGGCGCGGCCGCGAGACTGTTCCAGCAGCGGATCAGCGCCTCGTGGCTGACGTCGATCATCGTCTCGTTGTCAAGACCCGCCGGGGCGTAAGGCGTCAGGAAGGACACCCCGTCGGACCGGAACGCGTCGAGAATCGATATGAGGCGCCCACGCTCGGCGCCGGTGACGGCCATTAGGCTCTGCACGGTTTGCGGCCGCCGGATTGCATGTCCGTCGGCATTGATGTCGCTTAGCGCGCGGAACAAATTCTCGACCACGCGGCGGCCGGACTCGTCCGGCGCCGCGGCGAGAGCGACGGCCTCCGCGTGCCCGTCGAGCAGCCGCGCCAGCGGCCCATGCGCTTCGTAGAGGGGCAGGTCGAGCAGCCGCGGTGCCTGCTTGCCCGGCGCAGCTTCGCCGGCCAGATCCCACATTCGCATCAATCCGTGCTGGATCAGCGGCAATTCATCCTGGCTGCCCTGGACGTCCGCGATCAGCCGATCCGCAAGCTCGATCGTCACGTTGCCGCCGTAGAGCTCGGCCGGCCGGCGGATCGCCCGTCGCAGCGACGCCGTGTCCATGTGCGGAAGCAGGTACTGGGCCGTGTTGACGACCGCGGCAAGGCCGGGCAGCCGCGCGCATTCCCCGAGAAATTCCGATCGCATGGTCAAGATCACGCGCACCGGCGACGCGCTGTCCTGCTTCAGCACGGTCGTGATAAGATCGACGAAGAGGCGGGATTCCTCGCGGCTGGTCTCACGCGCGTAGCGGAACAGTTCTTCGAACTGATCGACCAGGAGACACAGCCGTTCTTGCTCCATGCCGGCCAGATGCGTGACAATTTGCGTGAGATCGGCACCCGTCCGATCGAAGCTCAGACGCAACTCGTTGACGCGCGCGGCTGAGGGCGTCCCGCCCTCCAGTTCGGCGAGTACGTGGGCCAGGTTCCACAACGGCCCGCCGCCCGGGCGCATGCTCGCCGTGCGCCAGCGCCAACCGTGCCGGCGGTGCTGGCGGGCGAGGCGGGGCAGGACCCCGGCAAGGATCAACGAGGATTTGCCCGATCCCGAGCTGCCATGCACCAGGATCAGGCAGCGCTTAGCCAGGAGATCGATAATGTCGTCGATCATCGGCTCACGTCCGAAGAAAACCGAGTCCTCGTCGAGCGTGAACGGGCGCAGGCCGGGATAGGCTCGGCGAGGCAGCGCCGGAGCCGCGACATCCGATACGATCTGCTCTAGGGTCTGCATCAGGCAACAACCTCGCGCGAGCTTTCCGCCCATGCCTTGAGCGACGACCGCCACGCCGGCTCGTTAAGATCGAAAAGCTCGATGCCGTTGCGGCGGGCGAACTCGGCCATCGGAAATGGCGCCCGCGACGCGTCAAGCACCGCGCAAGCAAGCGGCGCTCCTCGCGCCGCGTTGATGCGTTCGCGCTCGTCGATGGCGATGTCGCACAATTCGTCGCCGAAGCCGTTGTCGGCCGATCCCCGCAACAGCGTAAGGGCGTCGCAATGTTGAGCCGCCTCGATGCGCGCCCGGCTCTCCTCCCTCCAGTCGGCCAGCGATCCGCCGGTCTTCGGCGCAATCGGGGTTACCACCGTGCAACCGGCCGCGCGTAGCTCATTCGAAACGTTCACGCGCAACGGTTCGTATTCGGGTCGGGCGTGCAGATAGAGCCGCGGCGGCCGCCGGGCTGCGGCGGCAGTCGTCGCTGCAACCGGTGCTGCTTGCCAATCATAGCTTTTCTTGACCTCGCGCAGCCGCCGCACCAGGGTGGTGCGCAACGCGGCGAGGGCACGGTAGAAGTCCTCGTTGCGGTGGATCAGGTCAGGCCAGCCGTAGGGCTCGACGTTCTCCTGGTCGGTCTCGCGATGGAAACGGAATCCGAGGTCGGCATGGCCGCGCTCGTCCTTAAGGCAACCCGGCCACTTGTCGGCGTCGGTCGAGACCGCCCGCACGATGAAGACGCGACCCGGCCCCTTGCGACGTTCGGCGAACTCGCGTGCGAACCACGTAAGCTCATCGGTGCACCACGCCGAGCTCAAGTAGCGTGGCGACATCACGATCAGCAGCAAGCACGATCTTTCAATCTTCTCGCGGAGTTCGTCGGTCAGCGCGGCGGTCGGATCAAGGCTGCGATCGTCCCAGATCGTCAATTGATCGAACTCGGTAAACAGGCTTCCGATATCGGCCTTGAGACCATCGATCATGGCTTGCGACCAGCGTCGCAGCGGCGGATCGTCGACGCCGGGGACATGACCATGGGCGTAGCTCACGAACATGTCATAGTCGAAGTTAGGTGCCAGATACGGCATGTGGCACACCTCCTGCCAGACGGCGCTGAAATCCCTCTTTGCTGCCGATGATCGGCCTCCTACCAAATCGCCGGCTACTCGGTATGAGAGCGCTATTAAAATATTACAATTTCGAGTTGGATCAAGGCCGAAAAAGGCCATCGGCGAAAGTCAGGGTTCGTCGGGTCGTTATGGAATGGGGCGCCGACTACGGCTCACTCCGGCTTAAGCCCACTGAACCTCACCACCTTGCCCCGCTTCTCGGTTTCCTCGGCGATGAGCTGGCCGAACTCGGAGGGCGAGCCGGCAAGCGGCTCGCCCGCCTATTTCGGCAAACTTTGCCCGCATCGCAGGATGGCGGAGAGCGCTTGATCTCGCGGTTGGACCACATTCGCCGATGTTCCGCGGTTACTTCTTCTTCGCTTCAGCGTATGGGTAAATCAGATTTCCCGTTTTGGCATCTGCGGGCCAGATTATTGGCTGCACTTTGCCATCGCGGAACTGATCGAGATTGTTCGGCTGCACGTTCTGGAATTGCGTCCAGACCTGGCGCGATTTCGCCCATTCGCCGTCGCTCGCGAAGCTGAAGCTGCCGCTTACGGTGTCGAACTTCGCTTGGTGCATGTATGCCGCGAGCTTGTCGTGATCCAGGCTCTTCGTTTCCGTCACAGCCTGCACCAGCACCTGTCCGGCCGAATAGGCGAATGGACCAAAGGCAAAGCCGAGCGGATCGATTGCGGCAGCGCTCGCCTTCACGCCGTACCGCTTCAGGAAAACGGCAGCACCCGGAATGCTTGGCGCCTGCGCTGCAGCGAAGTTCTCCCCGATCAGCAAGCCGTTGGCGAGCGGACCGAGCTGCACTTTGAGCGGGGTTACTAGCATGCCGATCATCGCGCCGCCGAATATCTTCGGCGACAGCCCGATCTCGTCGGCCGCTCGGATGATGCCCACAGTGTCCGGCGGATAAGCACCGATCCAAACGACATCGCCATTGGCGGCCCGCACCGCGCGCATCACCGCCGAGAAGTCCGTCGTTTGCGGCGGATAGCTCTGATCGTAGACAAGCTTCAGGGGGTGCTTCTTGATCTCGTCACGCGCACCATCGGCGGCGCTGCGCGCGAATTCGGCGTCGGCAGCGAGGATCGCGACTGTCTCCGGCTTGGGCTTTTGCGCTATGGCGATGTCGAAGAAACCGCGCGAGAACGCATTCACGCCGTCCGGGCCCACCGACACCATCGAAAAGTATTTGTCGTACTTGAACTTGTCGTTGATCCCGATCGCCGTGAAGCTGATCGTCATTTTGTTGTGCGCCATGATGGCGGGCATGGCCGGCGCCACGAAATTCGTGCCGTAGGGGCCGAGCAGCAAGTCGACTTTGTCTAAAGTAATCAGCTTGGTGTAGATGGCCGGGACGTTCCCCGGCGTGCTTTGATCGTCGTAGACGACAAGCTCGACCGGACGGCCGAGCACGCCTCCTTTGGCGTTCACGTCATCGCGCCACATCTCCAGTGCGGTGTTGATCACTTTGCTTGGAGCCGCACCGGCGCCCGTCAATGCAAGACTGAGCCCAATCCTGATCGGCTGTCCGGTCTGCGCCGACGCGCTCGGCAAAGCCACTGCGCCGATCGCGATCGCCGCGGCGGCCGACCGCATCGCATGCAAGCACCAAGTCCACATTGCACCCTCCTCGCTCGTGCCGTCGGGAGGCCGCCAGGGAGCCTCGGCCAACGCCAGCGCATGTCGTTTGCGCGGACCTCTTTCTACGCGTCTTCGTCGACGAAGCGGTTGCGCATCTTACCCAGGCTTTCGATCTCTGTCTCCACGAGGTCGCCGGACGCCAAGAACGTGTTGGTGCCCTGACCGACACCGCCGCAGGTCCCGCAGCTGAACACGTCGCCCGTCTCAAGCGTGAGCATGTTCGAGGCGTACTCGATCTGCTCCTCGGGGGTGAAGATGAATTGCGAGGTATTGCCGTCCTGCTTGACTGCACCGTTGACGGTCAGGCGGATTGAGAGATTCATGTGATCGCGGACGAAAGCGCGCGGCACCAGATAGGGGCCCATCGGGGCAAAGTTGTCGTGGCTCTTGCCGCCGAGCCAGTCCGAACGCAGCGCCGGCCGATCTTGGCGGATTTGCAGATCGCGGCAGGAGACGTCGTTCGTGGTCATGAAGCCCGCCACGTGATCGAGCGCGCGCTCGGCCTTGATGCGCTTGCCGCGCTTGCCTATGGCGAGCGCGATCTCCGCCTCCCAATCGATCTTCTTCATGCCCCGTGGGATCTCGATGTCGTCGAACGCGCCGCACAGCGTGCTCGGCGCCTTCAGGAATAGATATGGGACCGTCGTCGACTTCTCGCCGGTGAACTTGGGCCCGCCCGCGGGCGTCATGCCGGCGCGGATCATCTCGTCGACGTGTTCCTGAAAGTTCTGCGCGGCATAGAACATTTTGCCGGGCCGCAGCACCGGCGCAAAAACGCGCAAACCCGTTTGCGCAACCGCAGCGCCCGCAGGGACACCATCTTTCTTGATGAAAGCTACCATCTCCTGCAGCACAGCGAAATTGGCGTCCCAGTCTTCGAGGAGATCGAGGATACTGTCGGTGGCGCTCAAGGTCGGACCGCCGCGTGCGGCACGATAGGCCGTGTGCACTGCCGAGAGGTCGATAGCTTCGTCGCCCAACACGAGAGCGGCGAAAGGCTTTGTGCTTGTGTTTACCCTCGCAATCGTCGCTAGCTTGAAGGGCGTGCCATTCATGGGTCGGGAACTCTCCGCTTCAGCATCCGTGTGGATGACACAAGCTCTAAAGGCTCGGCACAGGGTAAGGAGTCTGTTGCGGACGAACAAGGCGCGCAGGCACACCTACGGCGCGTCACCATCTCCTCCCGTCGCTTGTCTTGGCAGAGCACTTTCGCTCAAGCCTCGGCGTCTTTTGGCCTCATTTATTGCAGTGCATGAGTCCGATTCTGGCACTTAGCGTAAATTTCCCTTCTGTACGGAAGTCGGAGGCTATTGGAGGTAAAGCGGACACCGGGTGAAGTTGCTGCCTGCTTTAAACTGCTCGCGCTAGCCGACGAAGTGATCGAATGAGGCGACGCGAATTCATCGCGCTGCTCGGGAGCGTGGCGCGTAAAAGCAAATCAATGGCAGCAAATAACAACATGGCTTTCTTCTAGCTACTTATGATGGTCGGGATTGAGGGCTGCCAACAAAATGGCGACGTGCCGAAGTCGCCGTTCAATAATCGGTAGTTGCTGCTGTCGGTAGGCACAAAATCACGTTCGACAATTGGTGTTGGTTCGTGTCGCGGAGGCCGGTGGCACCCGCGCTCAGAGCCGTTTGCAACGTAAGGAGCCATTATGCGCGCACGCCACGTTATCATCGCGGCTGTTGCAGTTAGCCGGCCGCAATTTTCGTGCTCTGGTCCGTTCCAACACTCCACGCCGTTATGACGCGATGTGGTATCGTTCATGTTGCATCTGAGGTTCTGGGAGTCTGCATGAGACGGCGCGAGTTCATCACGCTTCTCGGCGGCGCGGCGGCGTGGCCGCTCGCCGCGTCCGCGCAGCAGCCCGGCCGAGTGCGCCAGATCGGCGTTCTGATGGGAGTGACAGTGCGTGACCCCGAGGTGCGGCCCCGTATCGCAGCATTTGAACAGGCGCTTCAAGACCTCGGCTGGATCAATAGCCGCAATATCCGCATCGACTACGGTTGGCCTACCGGGGACACTGAACGAATGCAGAAACTTGCGAAAGATCTTGTCGAGTCGGGCTCGGAAATCGTCGTCGCTACGGGTACTGCCTGGGTTGAGGCGCTGTTGCGGCAAACCAGCACGACACCGATCGTGTTCGTGCTAGTTTCCGACCCGGTGGACAACGGCTTCGTCGCAAGCTTGTCCCGGCCAGGTGGCAATGTCACCGGCTTTTCCAACCTCGAAGGGTCGATCGGTGGCAAGTGGCTGGAAACGCTCAGGGAACTTGCGCCTCGATTGAAACGAGCCGCTATGATGTTTAATCCAAGCACAGCAACCGGTTCACATTTCTTGCATTCGTTCGAGGGAGCGGCTCGCTCCTTTGGCGTGACGCCGATTTCGGCTCCCGTTCGCTCGGCCTCCGACATCGACGCTGCCATATCAGCGCTAGGCCATGAACCCGACGGCGGCCTTGTCGTGATGACCGACCAATTTTTAACGGTACATCGCGAACTCATCGTCACGCTGGCGGCACAAAACCGTGTCCCCGCCATCTACCCGTTCCGTTACTTTGTTACCAACGGCGGCCTGATGTCATACGGCGTTTCCGCGGTCGACCAGTATCGCCGCTCGGCCTCATACGTCGACCGCATCCTGCGTGGAGAGAAGCCGAGTGAGCTCGCGGTCCAAAAGCCAACCGCCTTCGAGCTGGTCATCAACCTCAAGACCGCCACAACACTCGGCCTCGAAGTCCCCCCAATCCTGCTCGCGGTCGCCGACGAGGTGATCGAATAGTGGTGCTTTTTTGCTGCGGTGCGCTAAGACGCGATTGGCACTTCGCGTCAGTTCGCATCCCAACATAAATTCGGTAGCAATTGGAGGCGAAGCGGACATGCCGCGACCGCTGGCGCCGTATCAATCCGACGCAAATGACCCAAAGCGGACATCGAACGCGCGCCGATCGGCCTGAGGAAATGGCCGGTCGCAATCAAGCCGGGAGACGCTTGATTGTGCGGCACGCGGCTTGGCGCAATACGCGCCGCTGCTTGTTGGACAAGACCCAATCGGCTGCGGCTCTCTTTGCCGTCACCAAATCGACTTGAGCCAACATACGGATTTCTGTTAACCGCTGATGCTCACCAGATGTCAGCCGATTAAAAGGCTCTTTGATTTTCATTGTTGACCCTCTTTCATTTTTATTGCGCCAGTGCAAGCGGGCGAGTGTACGATCGTGCTAGCCGAGAAAAAACTTCTGGACAAATATGGCTATTCTGTTGAGGAGGCTACACGCCATGAAATCGCGCATTGCAACGGGTGGCCCGCGCACCATCCTGATTAGCGTCCTGCTCGCCGCTGACTCTTCGGAGCATTCCGAAGAGTCGTCTGCGGCCGATTTCGCCACATCAGTCGTCTGACCTCTAATACAAAAGCAAAAGTTGAGGTTGGTAAATCGGTGACGAGCTCGGCGCAGCCAAATCGCGGTCCGCCCACGTCATGACCGCTAGGATGGTCAACGCCATTGCAAGAACCATCCCGACGGTAAACCTAGCTGGTTTTGGTTTTGGTGCCATGTACCACTCCTGGCTCCAGATCTGCCGGATTTTTAGGGGATAATCGGGGGAGATGTGTGAACTACTTCACACTTAGAATCTCAATTATTTGGATGGAAACAATAAAGGACCTTTATATCAGTGCGCGGCCCGCACGTCGGAGAAGAACCCCGCCGCGCCGCCTCATGTCGGACATCGGGCTTCCTCCCGCCTTGGAGCCGCCAGTCGGTCGACCGCACGCTCAACCTGCCGCAGAGGGGCCGGCAAGTCCTTGGGGCCGACCTGAATCGTTCTGAATCGAGGCGGGGCGCTGTTGCGCCCTGCCGCCCTCATGCGCGCCCTGCCGCCCTCATGCTTGCTGCGGCGGGGAGTTAACGTCCTCGCTTTGGCAATTCAGGATCGCGAGCAATAGTCAGTCTGAGCGCTGACCTCGATGGTTCGGGCTTGATTGCCAACGATCCCGATCACAATCAGTTTGTAGACGTGAGCTATTTTGCTCAGACTCCGGGCGGACAAAGGCGGAAGCTAACACCCCACGCTAAAAAACGGAGGAGAAGAATGATCAAGTTAATTGCTGTTGCTGGCTTTGCCTTAGCCATCGCAACTTCGGCGCAAGCAATGACGCCCGCGCCGATTCCTCAGCTGGACGGCATGATCACGCAAGTCGCTGCCGCCTGCGGCGCGGGTAGGACCCGAGTTAATGGTGTTTGCGTGGCCAGAACCACTGTCCGCCAGACCAGGCGAGCCGTCCGCAGGTCGTACTGAGCGCCACCGAACTGGCGTCGATCCATCACAAATCGGACGCCAGTTCCCTTCTTTGGTGCCTACTGCCACACGTTAACCCTATGGTCCGGGCGTCCATCGCACGCTGTTCACGGCGACACATCGACGGCGCGACTGTGGCGCTCGCCATCTATGCCGTCATCTGTTGCGCGGTGACCGTGTGCCTCGCGCTCGGCCTGTACGAGCTGATGCAGCCGAGACGCATCGCCAATCCCGGTCTGGCCGCCTACAAGCCGCCGCCCGGCACAATAATCAATCTTGTCGGTCTGGCGCCACCTGCGCCCCGGCCCGAGATCATAACCGCATCGATCGAGCCGCCCGTAGATCCGCCCGCACAAGCGCTTGAGATCTCGGTGTTGCAGCCGCAAGTCGAGCCAAAGAGGACAAACGCTAAACCGGAACGTCCGAAGCGGCAGCGCGCGGCGCATGTGAAACGGCGGCGCGACCCGATGATGGACTATGCGCTTCAGCCGTCCTTCGGCAGGTCTTGGTCGTGGTAGCAAGCCAGAAATGCGATGGCGCGTCCCCACCGTGCAGATTGGTTGCGGTGCATTCGGTCGCTTTTGGCACAAAGCGGACATAGCGAGACGTGTGCTATTTTGTCCGCTTTCGAGGGCAAAGCGGACATTGGATTTATGAGTACACGCCGTAGCGTAGTCCGCTAGTGCCGTCACATCGCGCTCCGCAATTTTATGACGGGCGGCGAGGCAAGCGATTTACCAGGCTCAAATTTGGTGAGTTTGCGAGAAGCAGCCGGGCCGCACGCCAGCATAGGGGCGCAGCCCGCGCGAGGAGCCATCCCTCGATTGAGAAAAAATCAATACCCCGGAACGCAATAGCTGATGGTGCAAATTCCGCTGCGACGTGCGCATCGGCTCAGGGCAATCACCTTGGCTTCGCCGATAAAGAAGCTGCGACCCCAACCAACGGAGCGCGCGCCGACAGCCTGGCATACGAACGACGAATACAAAAATGCCGAGGCCTCAGACGAGGCAAGCGCGAGCAGCACAGTTGCGAATGTGAGCGAAAATAGCGTCTTACCCATACCCACCTCCTCACCATTAATGAAACCAACACTGCTTCTATAACTGTTTTCCTGGGTGTTGTCTCGGCCACGAGATCCGAGCACGCCCAACTCATTCGCCGCGGGCGGTGTTCGCATGAAGACCAAAACACCGTTCTGGTGGGCGCATTGGCAGCGAAGAACAAATGATTGGCGCAGAGTAACAAATCCCGCACGGGGGTTCCGGCGACTAACAAGCGGTCAAATCCCACAAAGGGTTGACATCTATGAGGCCAGCCGGGACTGCGCCATTGGGTCCCTGGCTGGCGCTTAGGTGGCGCGCGTGTCCCAGCAGGAGGTGATCCAGAGACAAAATGATCACAGCACTGAAGCGGTTGTATGAGCAAAATCACACGGGAGACCTAAGTGCGCTGAAGAAGGCGTACGAGACGCATGCCAAGGACTGCGCTCAGGCCGCCGAGATGACGGTCGATCCAGGACGGCGTGAGGTATACCTCAAGCTGGCACGGCAGTGGACCGAGGCGGTCGCCGCCCTGCAGACGACGCCCAATACTTGATGAGGCCCGCTCCTGGATTCGTTCACACCATTAAACGATGAGGATGATTGAAATGAAAATTAAAATGATCGTTGCGGCTATTGCTGTGCTGTTCAGCATTACCAACGCCGGTGCCACAGATGACGATGAACTACAGCTATTGTGCCAAAGTGAAGAAAACTTCGGATGGCTTCTTGGCACTGAGACAAGTCCCAACCAGCAACTCGGTGATGAAGGCCAAGCTGCTGACTGGTTGGGAGTTGGTACTTGACAACAAGTTCGCTGCCAATGGTGGAGAATTGGTCAAGGTCACCTACGTGGAGAATCTTGGCAACTATGCTGGCGTCAATGCCGAGCCGACCCAAGGATGGGTTCATCGCAAGTACATCAAAGTGTACGAGTGCGGATGCTGAGGGAGATGATTGAGATGAAGAGGCTTTTGTTAAGTGTGGCCCTATTGATGGTGGCGCCCGCGAAAATCTCGCGTGTGTAACAAAGTGAAAAGATGGCAGCGTCGGTTGCAAAGCGCTTTTTGTGATGTGCGTCACATCGCGTGTGCAACTGTGGCTCTAGGCTGGTAGCGGTAGGAGGCGTAACCAATGGCGGATCGCACAGACGAGCTGAGGAGCACTGCCGCGCAGTGTTTGGCGCTGGCACAGTCCACGACTGATCCACAGACCCGTGCGGCCCTGCTCATCATGGCGCAGAAGCTAAACGACATGGCGAGCCATCGGCCCAGAAGTTTCGAGATGGCCCAGCGGGAGTTCAATGAACAGCAAATGCTTCCACCGCAGCCGGCACAGCCACAGCCGCCGATGCAGCAACAACAGCAAATCCAGCCGGAGAAAAAAGAAGAATAGGCGAGTTTGAGCCCATGAGTCAGCTAACCCCGGGACGCAGGGATCGACCATCCAACGGAAGAAAATCCGACCCGTCTTTTTTCATGCCCTTTGACGCACCGAACGGTCGCTATTGGAGGTGAAGGGGACATGGCGCGACCACGGGCGGCGTATCGACCGGTCGCGAATGACCCCAAAGCGGACATGAGCCAGCCTAGCCGCCGCTAACGCTCTTCTTTCTTTTCCTTCGATGAGGCAAATCCAACCCCCGCGCCCACGATCGCGCCGATCACGGTCCCGAGCCCCGGCACGATGGTCCCGGCCGCGCCGCCAACGAGCGCGCCAGAAATTGTGCGGTTCTTATCGGCCCAAGCTTTGGTCCGCTCCCACAGGCTAACCGGTTTTGTTTCGTCGCTCATGTTGCTTCCTCACTGAAAGAGCAGCTGGGATGTTAGCCCATCCGCCGCATCGGCGCGAGACTGCCAAAATGCTCGGCCTCACCTTCCCATTAACGTTGCTGGGCCGCGCCGACGAAGTGATCGAGTGAGCTTGGTTATGTCCGGTTTTGGCACAAAGCGACGTTTCGCTGCGACTCACCGCCTTGGTCGCTATTGGAGGCATAGCGGACATCAATGGACGTGTCGCTTCGGCCAACTCGGTCGAGTTTTGACCCGAAGCGGTCCTAAAGTCCGACCAAAATTGGCGCGCTGTTTTTTGAACGTGATCACCCAAAGCGCAACGTGGTAGTTTGCTTTCTGGCTTATTGGTGCCGTTCTGTCGGCCGTCGCACTGGCAGTCATGACACCTGATGCCAGCCTTGCCACTCGATACTCTGGGGCTACTCGGATTACATTTTTGGCAGGTGTCGTCGCCGCAACCGCGCTCATAGTCATCGACTAAACGGGAGCACCGGCTCGGACCCTATCCCGGCCGCGCGGCGCCGATCCCACCCGGCACCGCGCGGCCGATCCGTTTCTGCCGTCGGCTCTACTTGCGCGCCAACAGCCGGTCGATGCTGAAGCGGCCGCCAGCGGTCACGAACGCGAAAACGAGGCCGCCCATTATGGCGAGGTTCTTGTAGAAGTTGTTGTCCTGCGCACGGCGCGCGGCTGCTTCGGCGAACTCCCAGTACCGGTGCGAGCTCAAGGTGGCGATGATCACGAACAGAAGCAACAACGCCGCGACATAGCGGGTCGCCAGCCCGAGGATCAGTGCGATCCCGCCGAAGAACTCCACCGGCGCGGCCACATAGCCGAGCCATCCCGGCAGCCCGCGGCCCGGCATGGTGGCGATGAAGGCGTTGATGTCCATCAGCTTGCCCAGGCCGCTGCGCACGAAGATCCAGCCCATCAGAATGCGGGCGATCAGTAGCAACGTGTCCGAGGTGCTGGCCGCCAGGCTGTCGGTGTACGACAGCGTCGAATGCGACGATGCGGTTACGGATTGCGTACTCATGGTCGCCCTTCCCTTTCGTTTGCCCGTAGCTGGCGCAAACATATCGAGGCGCCGCGCCCGGCCATCTTACCCGACATTCTCCAGGTGACCAGGGAAGCATTTCCTCGCAATTCTAAACACCGCCGCCGCGCCGCCTATTTCGTGGACAAGATTTTGAAAGTACGGAACCGAGCGACATTCCGATCGAGCAATCCACCAAATTCAGGTCGGTCGTCAATCTCAAGACCGCAGAGGCGCTCGGCATCGATTAGGACGCTGTTTGCCGTGGTGCGCACGAGTCCGGAGTTGGCACTTCGCGACATAGCAAGATCGCGGATGGACTTCCGCTTTCGGAGGAAGTGCGGTCATGCAGCGGACATGACCGCAATACCCCGAGCTGACATGCGCGGCTGGGGCTTTAACTGAACCACTACCCCATTTCGCTGGCCGCGGTTTCCTGTTTTGATGGCCTGAGTTGAAGGTACACGAATGACCCGCGAAGGCAGTTTGCCGTGCTTACTCTGAATCACAGAACCAGATTGTTTGGCGTCGCGCTCGTTGCGCTCGCCTGTTGCGCGCCTGCGGTGGCCGAGGACTATCCCTCCCGTCCGGTCACGCTGATCATCCCGTTCCCGGCCGGTGGCGGGGTCGATACCATCGGCCGGGTCATCGCCGCCAAGCTCACGGCGGCGCTCGGCCAGCAGGTCATTGTCGAGAACCGGGCCGGCGCAGGTTCCGTGATCGGCATCCGCGCGGCGGCGAAAGCCGCGCCCGACGGCTACACCATCCTAATGGCAACGACGGGCGCGGGCGTGCCGGCCAATCCGGGCTACGACATCATCAAGGACTTCGCGCCAATCGGACTGATCGCGTCGATCCCGATCACTGTCCAGGCAAATCCGGCGGCGCCGGTGAATTCGCTGAGCGATATCGTCGCCATGGCCAAAAAGACGCCCGGCGGGCTCACGGTCGGCACGCCGCCGCCGCCGACGCTCAATTATCTTGGCGCCGAGCTGTTCAAGTCGCTGACCGGCGCCGAGGTGACGATTGTCACCTACAAGGGCACCGGCCCGCTCACCAACGACTTGGTCGGCGGCCACGTCATGGTCGCCTTCAACACGCTGCCGCCGGCGATCAGCAATATCCAGGCGGGCAAGATCAAAGCCATCGCGGTGTGCGCGCCCACACGGCTCGCAGCTCTGCCCGATGTGCCGACCGCGGCCGAAGCAGGCCTGCCTGGGCTCGACGTCGTGCTCTATTACGGACTGCTCGCGCCGGCCGGCACGCCGTCCGCTATCATCGAGCGTCTCAACAAATAGCTGCGCCAGGTCGTCAACTCCGATGACGTGAAAAAGCGCCTGATTTCCGACGGCGGCGGGCCGGTGCCCAGCACGCCCTCGGAGTACGCCGCCAATATCGAGCGCGAGGAAGGCAAGTGGCGTGCATTGGTCAATAAGCTCGGCCTCAAGATCGAATAGCAGCTCGCGCATGGCGGGCGCGCTTCGTCCGCATGTCGGCTCCTGTGAAGGTTTTCCGATGCCGGCCGCTGAGGGAGGGGTGGCGCGCGCATGGGCGGCCGGCGTCGGAAAACCTCCAAG
>WNGP01003035.1_pt1 | contig 14068 bp, 11 predicted proteins | sample 5407671 | NCBI WGS metagenome assembly WNGP01 (sample SAMN13153381, study PRJNA577476) | soil metagenome | isolation source: 40 cm soil or saprolite under Garry oak tree replicate 2 | place: USA:California | collected 2016-06-15 | reverse complement strand
TGGGGTGAACCCCTAAGGTGGCACAAATTATTTGGACACAGCTTCCGCGTTCATAAGAGCGTTCTTGCATCTCCTAGCAGGAGAAGGGGTCTGGGGAAGGGGACGGCATTTGAGTCCCCTTCCCCAGCAGTCCTTTAGAATTCTTTTTGTTGTTCTCTTTGTTCTCAAAAAACACCATCGTTGCGCTTCGAGATTCGGCCGAACCTGACGCCTCGATCTGTTGCTCGAACTCTTCGGGAGGTCGATAGCCCAGCGCCGAGTGCAAGCGCAGCCGATTGTAATACTGCTCGATGAACTCTTCGATATTCGCTCGCAAATGTTCCAGGTCGTCGTACTTGTGGGCGTAAATTTCTTCCCGCTTCAGCGTCTTCATGAAACTTTCACAGCTCGCGTTGTCATACGGATTTGCTGGCCGGCTCATGCTCGGAATCACGCGGTTGTTCTCAAGGACTTTCACGTATTCTTCGGAAGCGTATTGCAATCCTCGATCTGAGTGATGCACCAGGCCAGGTTTTGGTTGTCGACTCTCGATGGCTTGCTCCAGCGCCCGCATGGTCAGTCGAATTGCCAAAGTCCGATCCAATGCCCAACTCACCACTTTCCGAGAGAACCCATCCAGGATCACCGCCAAATAGACAAACTCGGCTTTCAGTCGGATGTAGGTGATGTCGGCCACCCAGAGCTGATTGCTCCCGCTCAGCGTCATCCGAGCAGCTAAGTTCAGATAAACCTCGAACTTGTGGTTCGAGTTCGTGGTGACCTTGAACCGCTTCGGTTGTAGGCCCAGCAGGTTATCTTCTCGCATGATCCGCGCCACCCTCTTGTGGTTCACTGGCATGCCCCGGCGATGCAGCTCCGCCGTAATCCGTCGATAACCGTAACGGCGGCGATGCTCCAAGGCAATTTGTTGGATCGCAGATCGCACTTCCATCTCTTCCTCAACAGGTTGCTGTTCCTTCAGCGACCGGTAAAAGCCCCGGCGGCTGACCGCCACCATCTGACACATGCGCTCGATACTCAGGCTGCCTTGCAATGACATCACTTCTCGGATCTGGTCGTAGATGCCATTTCGCCAGAGCTGCTGTTGCGCTGGCGTCGAGCCTCGATTTTTTGCAAGGCACCTCTGAAAAAATCCACCTCCAGGGTCTTCTCTGCCAAAAGCTGCTTCAAGCGATGGATTTCTTTGCGGTGAGCAGATGCGTGCGTGCTGGGCCGCGACGCTTCTTGTCCTGGTTCAACCATCTCCAGCTTCCTGCGCCACTTGTACAGGCATCTCGGTCGCACCCCGAGTTCTCGCGCTAACTCACCGACATCTTCACAAGTCTCCATGCGTTCGACAGCCATTCGCTGAAATTTCCGGGAGTATCTCTTTCTCTTCACTGTGGTTCCTTTCCCGGAAACTGTGTCCAATTTTGTGTGTCACTTCAAGGGTTCACTCCATTGTGGGAATTGAAAACACTATTAACGTTTGCCGCCGACCGGACGGATGACAGGGTTCCGGAATGAGATTAGGGAAGAGTTGCGACAATCCGCCCTGGAGCTCCTGTTTCGCGCCACTGGTTGACAACAATCCGCTCACAGAATTGTAAAGACTCGCCAATGGCGATTACTGATCGTCTTTTTGTAGTGATGGAGTTCCTTCGACTGAATAAAACCCCATTCCTTGGATTGGGGCGGCATTAGGAATCCACCGCCACGACGGGGCGATAGCGGAGAGCTACTCCGGATTCGCGAAGAAAATGGGCGTGGACAAGGCATGGAACCTTACGCTAACCTGCGAGCTCTTTTGCGGATGAGGGCATATGGCGCAGCTTACCAGAAGGGATGTGCTGCTGGCAGGACTGGCTCTTCCCGGGTTCGCCGGGGCTCTTTACCGGGACGCGCCAGGCGACGATCGTTCCTTGAAGCCGAAGCGATTCGAGGAGACCGCCGGTTTCGAACTGGCGGAGGTCGTGGAAAGCCATTTTCTGGCGATTCTGCCGCTGGGAAGCCTGGAGTTCCATGGTCCCCACAATCCCCTGGGATCAGATTCCATCATCATTTCGGGAATTGCGGAACGGGTGGCCGCGCGGACCGGCGGGTTGCTGTTTCCCATAATCCAGTTCACCCAGTGTCCGGCACACACGGCGCATTTTCGCGGGACCATCTCGGTTCGCCCCGAAGTTATGACCATGTACTTTGCGGACGTATTGCGCAACATTCTCCACCTCAGATTTCGCAAGGTCTTCATCCTCAACGGGCATGACGGCAACATCGGGCCGGGCCGCGGCGCGATCGCGCAAGTCGCCGACGAGACGAAAGACGCGGCTTTGCTCTTGGTAAGCTGGTGGGAATTCCTCCCCAGCGAAATGATGAAGACCTTGGGCATGTTTCGTCAGGCCAACGGCGGTCACGGCCACGGCGGACCGCTGGAGACCTCCGCGGTTGCCGCGTTCCGCCCTGATCTGATTCATCTAGAGAAGGCGCACGACCTGCCCGAACCGCCTGACCTCTCTGGCGGAGCGCCGTATTTTCTGCAAAAGTCCGCGGCGGCTGACTGGCCGGGGTATTCTGGACAAGTAAGCGAGGCGTCCGCGGAAAAGGGAAAAAGACTGGTTGAGATCAGCGAAGACGGAATCGTGAAGCTCATCGAGAATTGGTTGAAGCACGACGAAGTCCCCGGGAGTTGGTAGGCGGGTCGGAACCAGGAACCCATTGTTTCGCGCAAAACCGAGTTCAGCTACGCTGAGTGAAGGAACGGGGAGAAGCGATAACCGTGAGGGCCTGCCGGGTTTTGAGGCGATCTATCCAGGGGACGGGCACTTCCTTGCTCTTTTGTTTCACGCTCACGATTACCGGCCAGCAGAATCAATCCTCAGCTCAACCGCAAAGGCTTCCGTCCTCCGGGCCGCTCGCGGAAGCGCAATCCTCTCTTGCGCACGGAAATGCAGAGGAAGCAATACGGATTCTCTCAGGCTATCTTCAAAATCGCCCTAAGGACTCCGGCGCAAGGATTCTGCTCGGCCAAGCGTACGCCATCGCCGGAGAGAACGACCGCGCCGAGGAAGAGTTCCAAACTGTTTTGCAAAATACGCCGGAGAACTACGTCGCTCTGGCAGCACTCGGCGAAATCTACGAACAGACAGGCCAGCCGGAAAAGGCCGAGCCAATGCTGGCGCATGCGGCAAAAGCTAGCCAGGGCACCCCACAGATTCGAACGGAGTGGGCGGTTGTCCTCGCGCGCCTCCACAAGTATAAGGAAGCCCAAACCGCGTTGGCAGGTCTATCGCCACCCGGTGACCGTGAAGAACGCATCGGGTTTCACCGGCTGAAAGCTTCGGTGGCTCTGGGACTTGGAAATGCCCTGGCCGCCGCATCAGAAATGGAAATGGCTCTTATCCTGAAGCCCATGGACTCTGGGCTCGCCATGGCGACGGCCGTGGCAGAACTGCAATCTGAACATTGGCAACGCGCTGCAAGTTTGGCAGAGCCAGTATTTTCCCGCACCCGCGATCCCCAAGCTGGCCTCGTTCTTCTGGAAGCACAATTGGGAATGCATGGAGATTTCCATCAAACCCTGGAGTTGCTTCGCTCGACACAGTTGAATTCCGCAGACAAGCTGGTTTTTCTGCAGCGTTTAGCGGAACTCCTGATCTCTCATGGCCAATACTCCGAATCCATTGAAGAGCTTAAGGGGGCGGCGGAGCTCGACTCGCATCGTGCTGACTTACAGTTCAATCTGGCTCTCGCACAATTCCGGGCGGGCCGCCCGGACGATGCCTTGGGGAGCGCGGAAAAATGCAAGGCGTTTGGCGACAACGCCGATCTCGAAGACCTGCTCGGCGACATTCAAGAGTCTCGCGGCGATAACCTCGCTGCCGTGCGGAGTTATCAGGCCGCTGTGGCCCTGGCTCCGAACGAGGAAAAGTATCGTCTCTCGCTCGTGGTGGAATTGATCCGCCACAATAGCTTCGCAGCGGCTAAGGCTGTGCTCAAACAAGCAGAGGAGCTGCAACCAAAGTCCTGGCGGATACAATTGGCGCTGGGCATGGTGGAGTACTTTGCGGGTACCGACGAGGAGGCCACCCGGTTTCTTCTGCATGCGGCCGAATTCGCGCCGGAGCCCCAGCCTGCGTTGAAGTATTTGGGAGACATTCAGATGGACCGGGCCTCCACGCCCGATCCTGCCGCGGTGGCGCAGCTATGCGCGTATTCAGACCGCCGACCGAAGGACGGCAATATGCAGTACTACTGCGGTGCTCTGCTCTTTCGCAGAGACTATGCCTCTGGATGCAAGACGCACGCCGATGAGATTCTGCGGCGCCTGGGCGCCTCTGCAGGTCTTCTCCCAAAAGACGCCTCGCCGCATTGCCAGCTTGGGAGAGCTTATCGATGGTTGGAGCGCTGGCAAGAAGCACTTGGCGAATCCGAAACCTGCGCGCGCTTGGACTCAAACTCCGCGGACGCGCACTACCGCCTTGCCCAGATTTATCAGCATCTGGGGCAACTGGAACATTGGCAAAAGGAAATGAAACTCTACGAAGGGGCCTCAAAGCGCCTTGCGGATGAGAACGCCCGGCGCGATGAAACAATGAAAACGTTCCTCTACACGATCCAAAACAAAACACTTGACCATAAGTGAATATGGTCCGGTGTCCAAGAAAGTCCTCTCTCCCCAACTCATCAGGGAGTGGACTTCCTCACCGTGGTGAGGGGTGCGTGGGGCGAGAACCCAGGCCCTGAGGATTGTTCGCAAGGCTAAGCATGTTGGCGAAAATGCGGTACGCGCCCGGCACGCCGTCGGGCATCTGACGATAGAAGGCGTAAGCATTATAAATGTAGATGCCCTTCCCGTATTTTGCATAAACAAGGCCCCCTTTTTGGGGAGCTTGACCCGGATCGTGCGTTTCCAGCAAAGGCTCGTAGGCTGCGTCCCAGCTCTCAAGGAACTTCGAGCCGCGCTCTTCCACCCAATTTTCAAAATCCTTGGTGGTGATTTTGTTGGGCCAGGTAAAAACGGGATTAGTCGGGGACAGGATTTCGACCTGGGATTGCTCGTCGGTAACCTCTTCCGGGTTGGAACCCATTTTGTATGGATAGGGACCGTAGTTGTGGTCATACTCCGGCGTGTTGTATTGAACGATGACCACGCCGCCGTTTTTCACATATTCGAGGATGCGGCCATTATAAATTTTGAGATCTTCACGGACGGCATAGGTGCGCACGCCGAGAAGGATGGCGTCGAATTTTGAGAGGTTCCCGCTGGCCAGGTCTTCCGGCGTGAGGAAATGAACGTTGATGCCGAGATTCACGAGAGATTGTGGCATGTCATCGCCGGCGCCCACGATGTACCCGACATTCAGGCCCGGAGCAACTTTCACATTCACTCCCGTGGAGCGATAGGTGGAAGCGCGGTAGAGATTGTAGGGACGCAAACCGGGGAAGCCGATCGTGTGATAGCCCTCTTTGTAATCGCGGCCGTCGTAGGTGGCTACCGCTGTAATTGCATACGCCTTTTCCATGAGCCCCGCGGGCGTGACGTCGAATTTAAGCGTCTGATCGTCCCCGTCCTTCGACGTTGAAAATTCTTCTTGGGGCGCCTTCCAGCCTTCCGGTAAGTCGAGTTTTACCGTTCCGTTTGCGGGACCTTTGACATTACTGTGAATGTTGACTGTCACTTCAAAGGTTTTGGCGCCCAGGGGAACAATTCCTGCCTGCGGCGCGATGGAAACCGAAATGGCCGGACCTGTGATCAGCGGTTCCAGCACCGTTCCCATGCCCGTTACCCGCTTCACGGATTGAACCACCTGTGACAATTCGAACGGCACCCCGTCGAATACGAAATGCAATCTGGCGGAAAGCGGATATGGCGCCAAGGATAGATTGAGGTCCTTCGATTCCTGGATATCATAGTAGGCCTGCTCGATGTCCGGACGCGTAAAATGGGGCCGTGTGAAGCGCGCGTTGGACGCAGCTTGAACTGTAAACCGCAAATCCGCGGACTGATTTCCGTTGAGCGCGCCGCCCGATTGCGTCGGTGGATCGATGGTCCATTGTTCGTTCATCGGAGCTTCCAATACCGCGCTCTCCAGTTGCACGGAACGATTGGTTGGGTTCGTCGCATGGACGTTCACCCAGAACTCTTGTCCGGGGATGGCCACCTGGAAGGTAGGCTGATTTCTGAAGAAGCGTGCAAAAGGCCCGGTCGGTTCTTTCTCGGGAGCAACCGTCGCAAGCACCGAAATGCCTAGCGATTCGGCGAGTGCATTGTCGAATTGTGACTGCTTGACTTTAAGTTCGTGTGCTACGTCATACTTCGTATCGGCTGTCAGGTCGCTGCTGGCGACTTTTTCTATCAGCGCGCTCGTCCGTTTCAGGCCTGCCGCCAGCGTGGGCGCGATCGCTTCGGGATGCTGGGCCGAAAAATCATTCATGGCTTTTTCGACCAAAGAATTGATCCGAGAAAGACCATCCTTCAGGAAAGTGCTGTCCCCTCCTTGCGCCAGGCTCTCGATACCCATAAGCGAAATGTCGATGCCATCAAAGAAAGACGCCTCCTTCTCCGAAACGGAGACGAGAGATGCAAACCGGTGATACGGGCTCATCTCCGCTTCGGCCGGTGGTAAGCCAGTCCCGCCGCTCTGCGACTTCTGCTGGCCAAGGCCCAGGCGGGATATCTGCGCGTACGTTAATCCGAGAAGTGGGTTGTACTCGCCTTCCGGAATTTCGACGGAAGCGGAAAGCGCCCCCTTGATGACGGTGCCATCCGTATAGTTGCGAAATTCGGCGGGATAATACTTCCCGTCTGCATAGTCATAAATCCCCTTGTCGGTGATGGGGGAAAACGGTACACGGGCGTAATCCTTCATCGGCTTCCAGGGGCGCAGTCCCTCTTTGATCTGCTCGGGAAACATGGCTGGGTCACCCGCCGCCTTGAAAGCCTCCTGCGCCATCTGTCCGGCAACCTGGTGATTGCCGTGGCCGTCCGTGCGCCCTCCGACGAAGACAGAAGTAATGACGAGAGGGCGCGTCATGCGGACAACGCGTACAACATCCGCAAGCACTCGATCGTGTCCCCACTTGTCGAGAGCCTCTTCTTTGGTCTTGGAAAAACCGTAGTCGCACACCCGCGTCCAGAATTGTTGTGTTCCGTAGTAAAGATCCGCCGCCAGAAGTTCTTCCGTGCGCACCAGCCCTAGCGCGTCAAAGTAATCCGAAGACATGACGTTGGCGCCGCCTTCGCCTCGGTTGAGCGTCAACAGTGCCACTCGACCTCCCTGCCCGCGCGATTCATAGGTCAACATTCCTCCGTCTTCGTCGTCGGGATGCGCCGTCACCATCAGCAGGCTGGTGCGCGTATGGAGTTTCTGCAGGCTCTGCCAGAGTGCGGCGGCGCCCCGGTCAAAAGCCATCGGCTGGGCGGCCGGGATCGGCTGCGAACTGACAGCATTGGGAGATTGCGCTCTCACGGAAAGCGATCGAACTAGAAAAGGCACTGCGCAGCCCAACACGGCAAAAATCAGGGGAAGTAACTTGCTGGACCTTGATGCGATTCTCCCTCCTCCGCCTTTTCCGAAATATCGAATTAAATTTTCCGCAGCCACGGGGATCGCCGGCCACCATCGAGGATTTCTGAATACGCGCCGTGCATGCCGTTCCGGAATTCCGTAGCTGCCGATCAGCGATCTGCCATGCCCACATTGCGAGTGATGCGGATGCAGCGGTGAGGATCCGGTCTGCGGAGTGCGCGGTGATTCGAATTCGTCCAGGACTGCGGCGCTCGGCATCAAACCTCCGTAATTTTGTTTGGAGTAACGGCATTGTACGTCCGCAAAGGGCTTTGTCAACACAAAATACCAAAACGTTTTGGCATCAATCACCAAGAAGCAATTCGAGGCACGCATATTCATTCCAAACATGTAAAACTCCGCAGTAGAGGCAGGAGTTCCAAAAATTGGTAAATGGTCTTGACAACGAATTTTGCGGGTGTTACATCTCAGCGCATTGGTAACCGAATCGTTTCGGCACACTTGAGCGATGGGTTTTTTGCAGGGAAACTCTGAGGCCGAATCCCATTTTTTTGTTTCCGCCTTTCGTGGCGATCTGGTTGGGAATGCGTGTCAGGCACTGTGAGCTTGCGCGCGTGAACCGTCGAAGAGACCAATCATTCGGGGGCGATTGGGTTCGTCGGCGAGTGGAATTTCAGAATGCACAGGATAGGGTGGAGCGTTTAGTTTCCTTATTTGTTTCCAAGTGAGTGACGGCTGCCTGAGTGGTTTCGTACCGAACTGCGTCAATGGTTGGGGGACTGCTCTTCGAATCTGAAAAGTGGAGGCTGCAATGAATCGAGGGATGAGAACTCGGAGATTCCTTGACTGGACATTGTTGCTTGGGGCGTTGCTGGCCATTTCTGCTCTGCCGGCGATTGGACAAATTGATCGTGGTGCAATTGAAGGGAGAGTTCTGGACTCCTCCGGCGGCGCCGTGCCGAACGCCATCGTGACAGTCACGAATAAGACTACCGGAGTTGTTATTACCACGCCTGTCAATCAGCCAGGAGAGTATCAGGTTCTCGCGTTGATCCCGGGCACTTATTCGGTAAAAGTCAGCGCCGACGGCTTTGGAAGTGTTTTGCATGATGACATCGACCTGCACGTGCAGGACCGCCTCTCCATTGACTTCACGCTGAAAGTCGGGTCGGTGAAGCAGGAAGTAGTGGTTACCGCCGGTGAACCTCTCCTCCAGACTCAGTCGGCCGATGTGGGAAGTGTTGTCGATGAGCAGCACATCAACGATCTTCCTCTTAATGGGCGCCGTTATGCTGATTTGGCGCTCCTGGAACCCGGGGTGCAAAAGTTTTATGCCGCCAATAACCCCGCGCCAGACCGGTTCAGCGTCAACGGAAATCTGGAACTCCAGAACAACTTTCTTTTGAATGGCGTCGACAATAACTCCTGGTCGGAAAACCTGCAGGAGTTTTCCGTGCAGGTGGTGCAGCCCCCGCCCGATGCCGTGCAGGAGTTTCGTGTGCAAACCCGGACTTACTCCACGGAATTCGGCAATTCCGCCGGAGCGGTGATCAACGCGACCATCAAATCTGGCACCAACGCCTACCACGGAAATCTCTTTGAGTATTTGCGGAATGCCGTACTTGACGCCAACTCCTGGATTAACAACGCACAACAACCAAAACAACCGCGCGGCGGCTTCACGCAGAACCAGTTTGGAGGTACGTTTGGCGGTCCGGTATTCAAGGACAAGACCTTTTTCTTTGGCGATTTCGAACGCTTCACCAGCCGGCAATCCACCTCTGTCACCAGTACGGTGCCCACGCCGCTGATGAAGGCGGGCAATTTCACAGAATTGCCTTACGCTTTGAACAATTCATCCGTCCCCGGGCAGTCCGGCTGCTATGTCGGCAATATCATCCAGTCAACAGGCACGACCGGCCAGACTTGCCTCGATCCCGTTGGGGCCAAGCTGATGACTTTGCTCCCCGATCCTAACGTGATTTCCAACTTGGTGGGTGTGCTAGGGGTGCCGGCCGGCTGGACGGGAGCTCCGAATTATCTCTTCGCGACCTCCGTGCCCGACGACGTCTATTCACTCGACGGACGTGTGGATCACAATCTAAACGAAACGAATCGCCTGTTTGGCAGCTATAGCTATCGTCATTTGAGCCGTCAGGATCCCCCGTGGACCAGCAACGGCGTAATCGGCAGCGGCAACTTCGCAACACAGTATCGCATCCACACCCAGTCCTTCGCCTTGGGTTGGACACGCACTCTTTCGCACGCCCTGGTCAACGATGCGCGTTTTGGCTTCAACCGTGATTACGCCCACAGCGATCCCATCGGCGTAACTCTCGGTAGTTCCCAGGCCCAGGCTCTGATTGGCTTGACGGGAATTCCCAATGGACCGGGCTCCGGTGGATTGCCTCCTATCGAGATCAACGGTCTGACGCGTATCGGAACGTCGCCGTGGCGGCCCCAGTACCAAATTTCGCAAGCCTGGAACATCATTGACAACCTGAGCTGGCTGAAGGGTAATCATAGCTTTAAATTCGGTTATCAGTACATAAAGCGGGCCGACAACTTCCTCGACCTGCGAGCCCCGCAAGGCGAGTTGCAGACGAATGGCATTTACACCGCTGCTGGGCGGCTCGGCCTGGCCGACTTCTTGCTCGGTGATGTCGACGGAGTGCACTTCACTACACCTCTGGTCGTCCATTATTTCCAGCCGGGGCACTCTTTCTATGCCATGGACACCTGGAAGACGACTCCGAAACTCACCCTCACTTACGGCCTCCGCTACGAGCTCTTCGCGCCAATCATGGAACGGAAAAACAACACCTCAAACTTCACGCCCGCCAACGGCGGAGGAATTGTCACTGCGGCAAGCAGTGCATCCGGTTGGTATGCCCGTTCGCTGATTCATCCGGATTTGAACGATTTCGCTCCGCGTCTTGGATTTGCTTACCAAGTGACGAATCGCGTCGTGTTGCGGGGTGGCTACGGCGTTTTCTATCAGCATAGCAACCGGATTGGCTCGGAAAGCCTACTCCAATTGAACCCGCCCGCACTTCTTGACGTGCAGCTGAATCAAAGCGGGGCCAGCACCGTCTTTCAGCTAAAAAACGGCTTCCCATTGAGCTCGATCACCGGATCGGGTTTTGATTTGACCCAACTCCAACTTCGCGCCCAGGATCCGAACCAGCGTTCCAGCTATGTCGAGCAGACTAGTTTTGGTCCGGAAATCCAATTCACAAACGCCACCGTGCTCGCGGCTACCTACGTCGGAAACTGGGGCCGGAAGATGAACCGCCTGCGTGACTACAATCAGGCGCATGTGACAGGCTTCGATAACGGCTGTCCCATTCTGATGTATCCCTACGCCAGCCTGAACACGGTAACAAATATTGATACGTTTACCGGCACCGCTGGCAAGTGTGCCTCCACGGGCCAACATGCCTTCCTGGAGTACGCCAGCAACGATGGGAACACCGCCTACAACTCCCTCGAAGTTTCCTTGCGCAGGAAGATGTCCAAGGGCTTGGGCTACTCGCTGGGTTACACCTTTAGTCATGGACTCGCCGACTTCGGCGACAACCTCACCGCCGGAGCTCTCCCTCAAAACGCTTACAACTACGCCGCAGAGATGAGCAATTCAAATCTCGACATTCGCAGTCGTTTTGTCGGGAATTTCATCTGGGATTTGCCCCTCGGCCAGGGGAAGCGCTTCCTCTCCGGTCCTGGTGCGGCTAGCCGTTGGCTCGGAGGATGGCAACTAAACGGAATCGTGACGCTGCAGACCGGCAGTCCATACAGTGTCGTTGCCGCGAATGATGGCTTGATCGGCTTTACCCATGCCGTTTACGCCGACTGCATAGGGAATCCATTTACTGGTGCGACGACCGATCACAATTCCTATACAACGACAGGTTTTCTCATCAATCCGGTGGCATTTGCGCAACCCGCTAACGGAGCCTTCGGGACCTGTGCTCCCCGGAAGTTCCATGGCCCTGGGATTCAGATGGTCGACCTGAGCGTGTTCAAGCAATTCAAATTTACCGAAAGATGGCAGTTGCAATTTAGAGCGGAATTTTTCAACACCTTCAATCATCCTAACTTTGGTAACCCAAGTGCCGATATTTCCTCACCAGGTTCGTTTGGAAGGGTCTCCAATACGCTCGCGCCCATTCTGGGTACCGATTCTGGGGGACCTGGTGATCCTCGCGAGATCCAGTTTGCATTGAAGTTGTACTACTGATGTGCCGCGCGTTCTTGATCCAGCCGCGGGATGGGATCAGACGTCTTTGAAGGAGGCGGTTTGGCGTCCACATGTCGAGCTACGGCGGCACAGGCCACGATCAAGTTCCTGGAAAATCAGTATGTCGAAAGGGACGGAGTCGAGCGTCCGTTTTTCGCAGGCTGCTTCGGGATATTTGCCACGGCAATGTAGCGGGAATTGGACAAGCGCTGCAGCAGAATGAGGACTTTCCTTATTACCTGAGCCGCAACGAACAAGCTATGGTTCACAGCGCCGTGGCCTTCTCGAAAATGAGCAACCGCCTGCGGGCGTTCGCGTGCACTTCTTCGATTGGTCCGGGAGCTACCACATGGTAACTGGGGCTGCTACTGGTACCGTGAACCGCATTCCTGTGCCCCTGGGAGACATTCGCGCGCCGCAACGTCGCACCTGTTCTCCAACAACTCGAATCTCCGCAGACAGAAGACATTTCCGTCAACGATTGCTTCAAGCCGGTCTCCCGTTTATTGGGACCGCAGCAACTCCTGAGTGCCTTACCGGAAGCCGTACGGGTCATGACCTCCTGTCCGTACCTATAGTCCCGGCTGAGTCAAAAGCTGCTGCGAGAGGGAAGCGAAGAATTCAGATCGATCTGTATGTGGCGATATTGTTTGATACAGGCGCCAGGACTTAGCCAGTCCAAAAGTTATGCGAGGCTACTTTCTGCCAGGACTAGATCCTGCTTCTTTATTCGGACGTTGGCTTCGCGCCTGGAACACGGCTTTTCAGGAATTTAATCTGGCCGTCGTGGTTGGATTCGTGTTCAGCGACATGAAACCATTTGGCGTAGTTGTTCGCTGAGAAGTCGCCCTGGGTAACTAGCGTCGCTAACCACTTATCGTCCCGAGTGCGAAATTCGGCAAGGCTCTTCTCTCGGACTTGATGCAGGGCATCAAGGTAATAGTCGAGGCTGTTTCCCTTGATTGCCTTGCGTGCTGGCTCTCCGAGATTCATCGGAATGTCCCACTTTTTCTTCACTTCGTCGGACCACGAACCCCAGCTCATCCCGCCAAAGGTGTTCATCTGATAGTAAGTTTCGGTGGCCGCGAGATGTAGGAGCAGTGCGCCCATGGTGTTCGCCTTGGCATCCAGCAGAAAGTCAAGATCCTGCTGCGACAAACCCTTCACGTTATGTACAACCTGCTCACGGGTGAAGGCCAGCATGGATGTCAGCGTTCCGATCTCGGGCGTGTAGCCGGGTTGCGGTCCAACAATCCATGTGTTTTCCGCAGCGTTGGCTGATACGGGAACAACGGCAAGAGCGGAGAAACCCAACTGCCATTCCGAGCCCCCCCTTCAAGAAATTGCGCCGAGTGGGCACACATTCGACTGGGGGCATAGGATTTCCTCCATTGGAGATGCGATTTGCTGAAGGGATCATACTGCGATGAAAGCAAACTGGCGAGTGCATATGGTACGACCTCAAACATTGGAGACTGCTTAGCGGACTTTTCCGGTAACGGCGTTTGGGCGCTACAGTTCAAATCGGACGACGCAAAGCGAGGCATTTTGAACCAGAGCCGTCAGGGTCGTAAAACACTTCGCCAGATTGGTCAGTACAAAACGCTCGAATCCCAGTCCTGCCAGGGTTAACAGGGACGGCGACTACTTGATAGTGGGTCACGATTCCGCTTGCGTCTGCCGCGCAGCCCGCGACCCCGAACCTATATCCGCTCCACTCACCGGTCAGAAGAGCTGACGTAGGGTCGTACAAATCGTTAACTTTCTCTGTTGGTTGAAGCAGCGGCAATTCACAGGCGAATCCTCTGTCGGTATGCCCAACAGCATACTGAGTTTCCAGTGTATTGACCCTGCGAAGTCCACCTATGGCAGCAAATTCGTTTTGGCGTGGCGGATGTGAGTGATTGGGTACAAACAGCAACACGGCTACAACAATGAGAAAAATCAAAGTAATGGCAAGTATTAGCCAGAAGCTCCGCTCCGATAAATTGCGTCTTCTACGGACGTTCTCAGACGTGTCCACGTGTCCACCCACACATACGCTGTGCCTTGGACAATCTTAGCGTAGCCAGTTACAGCAAAACCTACTTTCCGACGCGCTAAGTCCCGGTAAGTCGCCTAACCGGAGAAGTGGAGAAGTCAAACCACACATTGTACGATTTCGGCGTTAATCACGCATGTAGGCTATCATTCATTGATGTTATGAGGACGCGATTGCTCATTACGGCGTGTCTCTACATACTGGTAGCTACTGTTGTGTCTCCGGCGCAGGACGAATTGGCAGGCCGAACTGACGCGTACAGCGTTTGCATACTGAAAA
>WNGP01003033.1_pt1 | contig 14071 bp, 13 predicted proteins | sample 5407671 | NCBI WGS metagenome assembly WNGP01 (sample SAMN13153381, study PRJNA577476) | soil metagenome | isolation source: 40 cm soil or saprolite under Garry oak tree replicate 2 | place: USA:California | collected 2016-06-15 | reverse complement strand
ACGCGAAGCGCCGAGATCACGTAGCCGATGACTTCGTCCTCGATGAGTGAGCGGCCGCGCGCGAGGCGGCAGGGAATGCCGGCGCGCAGCAGCCGGCCCTCGATGTGCTCGCCGACGCGGTGCTTGCGGTAGAGGATCGCGTAATCGCCCCACGACAACGCCGCGCTGGTGCGGTCGGCGCGCAGATCGTCGAGCAGCCATGTCGCTTCATGGTGCTCGTCGCGGAAGCCGTGCGCCACGACTTCGTGCGGCGATTCCTGATCCGCCGTCAGCTGCTTCTGAAAGAGCTGCGGATTCTGCGCCAGCACGCGGCGTGCGGTCTCGAAGATCTGCCGCGAGCAACGGCGATTCTTGTCGAGGATGATCGGCTCGACGTCGTAATCGCGGTGGAACCGCTCCAGGACGTATGGGTCCGCGCCCGTCCACGCAAAGATCGACTGCTCGTCATCGCCCACCGCGAAAAAGTTGCCATGCGGCTCGACTAACTTCTTCAGCAGGTCGTACTGTACCGCATTCACGTCCTGGAACTCATCGACCAGCACGTAGTCCCAGCGGTCCGCGACACGATCGGCAAGCGGCTCGGCCTTGGTGATCAGCTCGTCGAAGTCGACCATGTTGCGATGCCGGAGCCAGGAGACGTATTCGCGGAACAGCCGCGCGTCGCCGTCCGTCAGGGGGCGGCTCTGAAAACGGTAGCGGCTGAAGAGCGTCAGGAGTTGACCTCGCCGATCGAGCGGCACGTTGATGCGGCCGAGGATCACTTTCTGATACGGCTCGTCGGCGACGCCGAATCCACGCCGCAATCCCGCCTCGTCCACGAATTCGCGCAGCACCGCCAGGCAGAATGCGTGGATGGTTCCTCTGCACACGTCGTGCGTGAGGCGACGCGCGATCTCCTCGGCGGCGCGGTTGGTGAACGTGACGGCGCAAATGCGGCGCGGATCGATGCCCGACGCGATCAGGCGCTGGATGCGGGCGATGAGACAGTAGGTCTTGCCGGCGCCGGGCCCGGCGACGACGAGGACGGGGCCCATCGGCGCTTCGATGGCCAGGCGTTGCTGTGGCGACGGAGTTAGATCCACCGAGTCATAATAGGGTTCATGACCTGAAAAACACCAGCGACACAAGCACAAACAGCGGCAACAGAATTCCACAGCTGTACGCCAAATAGCCGAAGAAGGACGGCATCTTCACTCCGTTCTCTTCGGCTATCGCTTTTACCATGAAGTTGGGCGCATTCCCGATATAGGTATTCGCACCCATGAAGACCGAGCCGGTCGAAATCGCGGCGAGCAGCTTGGCCGCGGCGGGATCGAGCGCCATCGCTCCGATGTAGGACCCGTGCGGGGCGACCCCCTGGAGCCCGGCGGCGCTCGCGGCGAACGCGAGATAGGTCGGCGCGTTGTCGAGCACACTGGAGAGCGCGCCCGATGTCCAGAAGAAATGCGCCGGTGTTCTCAGCGCGAAATCGGGTCGCTGCGCCCAGGCATTGAGCATTTCCAGCACGGGAGCCATCGTCGCGAAAATGCCTGCAAAGAGCACCGCGACCTCGATCAAGGGCCCGAAGGTGAAGACGTTCTTGGTCCGCCGATCCTGCGACCCGGCGAAATAGCCGAACAGGGCGAGTACCACGATCACCACCTCGCGCACATTCTGCCCCCACGGCTGTCCCGCGGCCGCCGCGCGCCCCGCCGCCACGATCGTCACGATGACGCCGAGCAGGACCACCATTTCGACAGCGCCCTGGATGCGGAGCGGCTCGTGGATCAACACCTCCTCGTGCTGCGAGCCGGGCAGCTCTTTCTCGTCTCGGTCGAGCGCCCATTGGTCCCAGAAGTTGAACAGGACGAGCAGGATGGCGTTGATCGCGAGCCATTGCGGCCACAGCCGGAGGGTCCAGGTGAACGGCACGCCTTTCAGGAAGCCGAGGAGCAGTGGTGGGTCGCCGATGGGGGTGAGGAGGCCGCCGCAGTTCGCGACAATAAAGATGAAGAAGATGACGATGTGGGCGACGCGCTTGCGCCGCTGGTTGGCCCGCAGCAGGGGCCGGATCAGCAACACCGACGCACCGGTCGTGCCGAGCACGTTGGCGAGCACGGCGCCGATGCCGAGCACGCCGGTATTGAGGAGTGGCGTCCCGGCCAGCGAGCCCTGAATGTGAATCCCGCCCGTGATCACGAACAGCGCGCCGATGACCACGATGAAGCTCAGATACTCGTGGAATTTCTCGTGCAGCGCCTGACGTCCCGGCTCGCCCAAGTCGAACCAGAAGTAGACGACAATCGGGAGCGAGAGTGCGGCCGCGACGAGCGCCTTGTTGCGGTTCTGATGCCACCAGTGCGGCGCGCCGAGTGGCAGCAGCGCGATCGCCAGGAGCAGCGCGACGAAGGGCAGGGCAGTGACGAGCGGAAGCTGGGCGCCGAGCATAAGTTGGCACCATGCTGCTATTAGTGCTTGCGCTTGCGCAAGCCCCAATCGAGTTGACACCCGGACTTGTGATCACGCACTCGGTCCGCGTGAAGTCCAGGACCTATCGCCTCGCCGGCTCGCCGATCACGATTCGGGGCGACAGCATCACCGTCGACTTCGCCGGCGCGACATTGCAGGGCAGCGACCCGGAGGTCGATCCCGATCAGCGGCGCGATACCGCGATCGTGATCGATGGCGGCCACAACATCCAGATCCTCAACGCGCGGATCCAAGGGTACCGGTTCGGCATCCTCGCCCGCGGAACGGAGCGGCTCACCGTTCGCGCCAGCGACTTGAGCCACTCCTGGAAGCCGCGACTCTTCAGCCTGCTCGAGCACGAAAGCCTTGTCGACTGGCTCTCCTTTCACCACAACGAAAACAACGAATGGCTGCGGTTTGGGGCCGCGATCTATCTCCAAGACGTGAAAGGCGCGGATCTGCGCAATAACTCCGCAGTGGATGGCATGAACGGATTGATGCTGGTGCGCTCGACTGGTGTGGTGGTTCGCGACAACAACTTCTCGTTCAACTCCGGGCTAGGCATCGGGCTCTATCGCTCTTCCGAAGACACGATCGTCCACAATCGGCTCGACTACAACGTCCGCGGCTACAGCCATGGTCGCTACTCGCGCGGCCAGGACTCAGCCGGCCTCCTCGTGTTCGAGCAGAGCTCGCGCAACTTCGTCGCCTTCAACTCGCTGACGCACGGTGGTGATGGGATCTTCTTGTGGGCGGGCCAGAGCACGATGGACTCGGGGACCGGCGGCGCAAACGACAACATCTTCTACGGCAACGACGTCAGCTACGCCACCGCCAATGGCGTGGAAGTCACCTTCAGCCGCAACAACATCATCGGCAATCGCGCGTGGGGCAGCGAGTACGGCGTCTGGGGCGGCTACAGCTTCGGGACGCGGATCGAGTCAAACGATTTTCGCTTGAACCGCACGGGCATCGCGATCGAGCACGGCCAGTACAACACCATCAGCGGCAACCTGTTCGACCACGACTCCACGGCGATCAGGCTCTGGGCGGATTCGATCGAGCCATCGGAGTGGGGCTATCCCAAGCACCACGACACCCGCAGCCACTCGTACTGGATCACCGGAAACGCGCTCGTAGGCAATCGCGTCGGCCTGAAGGTGCGCAATACGCAGGGCGTGGTCTTTCAGGGAAATCGCGCGAAAGCTGTGGACTCGCTCCTCCAGTGGGAGCCGATACCCGATTTCCAGGTGGGCGCCGTGACCGAGGATACGCTGCCCGAGCGGGTTCGTGACGCCGTTCCCGACAGCATTCCGGTTTCCGACCTGAGCCGTCGCGACCGGTCGGCCATCATCGTCGACGAGTGGGGGCCCTACGATTGGCAGGCGCCGAAGCTGTGGTTCCTCGGCCGCGACTCGAGCGACGTCCCGCGCTACCGCCTCGCCGTGCTGGGGCCACGGCCGGAACGTTGGCGCCTGCTGGTATCGCGCGGCGTCACGCAAATCGCGCCAACCACGGGCTTCGTCGGCGACACCATCCTGGTCACCCCCGAGTCACGCGGCGACTGGTCGGTGACACTCGTGTCGGGCGGGAGGCGGTTCGGGTATACCCGGTTCCAGCCCAGAATCGATTGGGCTGTCAGGTTTTTCACCTGGACCGACTCGACGAATTTCTTCGAGCAGCGGCTGGGTGATTCCCTCGCGGACGTACCGCCGACGCCGCGACTCGATTACGAGTGGTATCGGCCGCCACGCGGATTCCGCGGCTTGCCGCAGAGCAAGTGGTCGCTGCGTGGCACCGGCAGCGTCACGCTCCCGAGCGGTACTTACTCACTCCGAACGATCAGTGACGATGCGGTCCGAGTTTGGGTGGACAGCGTACTCGTCATCGATAACTGGACCCCGCACGAATCTGAGGTGGATTACGCGCCGCTCTCGCCGGGGACGCACAACCTGCGCGTCGAGTACCGGCAGGTAGACGGCTGGGTCGAGCTGCGCGTGGACATCATTCGCGGGTCAGAACGGAGCTCTGGATCCCCAGGGCCGCATTAGCTTCCTGCACGGCTTTGTGATTGATCGCCAGCGGCTCGGGTTCACCGTATTCGATCGTTCCTTCGAACACGACGATGGTATGCCAATCTCCCGACAGCGCCGACCACCACCTGAGCCCCGCGAACCCTTCCTTATTTAGTGTCGCGGCCACGGATTGCGTCTTCGCGATGTCGCGACTCGCCAACACGTCGGGCCGGATGTCGTACTTCACGAGCGTGGCGGGATCGCAGAGGTCGGCGAGCTGGATCTTCCCCAACTGACATTCGACGAGCGCGAGCGCCTTGCCGGACTCGATCAGGTCCCTCCGGTCCATCTTTTGTCCCCGGAAGCGTTGCAGCTTCTCGGCGACCGCGTGGACGGCGGTCTCGGCGAGATAGACGACGAGTTTACCGGCGATGTCAAAGCGGCCGGAGCCTTGATCCGGGTAGATGTAGCTGGGTGAGAACGGCTCTCCCGGTTTTGCGGCGGGGTCCCATGGAAAGACCCGCCACGGCCCTCCCATTAGGCGAAGGCGCCGGCCTTTTCAGCCTCGATTGCGGCGACGACTTCCGAGAGTCGTCCCTGCCGAATCACATCGATGGGTCGCCGATCGCCCAGATGCGCATTGATGCCGCGCAACCATTTGGCGATCGATCCCTCTTCCAAAAACCCTTCGAGCAGCGACACGACCGTATCGAGCCCCACCAGCTGCTCCCAGTTCCTGGCCGCGGGCGCTTCCCCGCGCTTCCAGCGGACCACGGCGCTGCGGTGCACGCCGAGGCTGCGCGCCAGGTCCGCATCGTCGGGGAAGGCGACTTTGGCGATGTGATAGCGCTGTTTGACCAGCGATTTATTGGTGCGAACGCGCCGAGCCATATACGCAACAATATTGTTGCGCAGCTGCAGAGTCAAGGCCACCCGGTCGATCTGATCGGATTATGACTTTTCGCGCGGTTCCGATTGCGCGCGTACCCGAGCCCTGCGAGTGTGATTCAAGACAGGCGCAGAGCCCAGAAAGGTCGCGTTCATGAGTGACATTCCCGATCGCACCGCCGCCTACCTCGCCCAACGGCTCGATGCGGCGCGCGACCTCTACTTGCTGGCGCTCGCCCTCGACGAACGGGGACCCAATCAATTCGGTGCCCTCATCCAGGAAGCGCGCCTCCACTTCATCAACGTCATCGAAGAATCCCGCAGCGCCGGGCTCGACACGATCGACATTCAGAACATGCTGGCCACCCACGACGTCGATCTCGACGATGCGATCCGGCCGGACCTGCTGGAGCGGCTGGAGGAGCTGCTGCGGGCACACGCCAACCCACGCTAGTTCGTGGGTAGGGGCGCAGCATGCTGCCCCCTACAACTAGATTCCTTATTTCATGCAGCACGAATCCGTCATCATTGCCGGTGCCGGGCCCATCGGCCTCGCGTGCGCGATTTCCGCCAAACGGCGCGGGATCGATCCCGTCGTGATCGACGCGGGCGCGCTCACGAATTCGATCGTGCACTATCCGATCAACATGACGTTCTTCACAACGCCCGAACGGCTGGAGATCGGGAATCACCCCCTCGTCTGTGCCGGCGCCAAAGCCACGCGCGAAGAGGCGCTCAAGTACTACCGCGGCGTCGCCCGTGCGGAAGGCATCCGCGTCCAGACCTACACGAAGCTCATCTCGACGCATGACGTCGAGACGCGCTTCGGCCGCGAGCCGATTTCGTGGGACAAGCTCGTGCTGGCCACGGGATACTTCGATTCTCCCAACCGGCTTGGCGTGCCAGGCGAAGATCTGCCGCACGTGCATCATTATTTCGATGAGGCGCACCGCTCCTACGGCCAGGATGTCGTGGTCATCGGCGGCAAGAACTCGGCAGTGGAAGCGGCGCTGCAGTTGTTTCGCGCCGGCGCCCGCACCACCATCGTCTACCGCGGCAAGACGTGGCCCAAGAGTGTGAAGTACTGGCTGCGCCCCGACCTCGAGAATCGCATCAAGGCGGGTGAGATCCAGGCCCGCCTCGCGAGTCAGGTGATCGAGATCACGCCACGCGAGGTAGTCGTGCGCGGCTGGCTCGGCAACAGCGAGCGCATCCCCGCCGATCGCGTCTATGCCCTGATCGGATTCCACCCGGATCTGCAGCTGTTTGAACGAATCGGGATTGCGTTCGATCCCGAATCGGGACGGCCGGAGATCGATCCCGACACGCTGGAGACGTCAGTGCCGGGCGTGTTTGTGGCGGGCAGCGTCACCGCGGGCGATAAGATCTCGGAGATCTTCATCGAGAATGGCCGCTTTGACGGCGAGAAGATCTTCGGGACTCCGGCCGAGCGTGTCCAGGCGAAAGACAAATACCAGGGGATTAGACGCGAGACGGGCGAATAGTCCGCCCTAGTCCCTTCCCATCCGTGACATACGCGGGCTAACTTGCGGACCTATGTCTGAACTCCGTGGTGCCCTAGCGGACGCGCTCGGCCCGCTGTATCGGATCGAACGCGAGGTACGGCCGGTCGGTGAGTACCGCCTGTTCGTGGCGACACAATCCGAGAACGGCACGCAGCTGCTGGTTAAGCTGCTGCCCGCCGTCTTGTCGCTGGGCATCAATGATCTGCAGTTCGAGCGCGCAGTCCTCCTGCTCAGTGAGCGGCTGAGTCATCCCAATCTCGTTCAGCCGCGTGGCGCGGGCCGTGCTGGTGCGTTCGTCTACCACACCCGGCCGTTCGTGCCCGGCACCACGCTGCGTGCCTGGATCGGCAACAACGGCGCGATTCCGCTCTCGCGCACGGTCGAAATCCTGCGCGGCATTCTGAGCGGGCTCGCCTATGCGCACGCCGCCGAGATCGCGCATGGCGATCTCAAAGCGGAGAACGTGCTGCTGTCGGATCAAGGCGTGCTGGTCGCCGATACCGGCATCGCGGGCGCGCTCGGCAAGCCGGCGACGCAACGCAACGACATGGCGGCGGTACAGTCCCTCGCGAAGGAGATGCTCAGCGGGGCGAAGCCCACGGTGGGCGCGGAGCCGCTCGAGCGCACGCGGGCACTGCCGCTGTGGCTGACCGAATGGCTGCGCTCGCGCTGGTCGGATGCCGGGCGCGCGCTGGCGGGGATGCGACCACCACCCTCTAGCTCGCAACCTCAGCTCTTCGCGTAAACGCTTCTTACCAGCGGTGACACCTTCCCGTCATTCTTCGCGTAGTAGGCATCGTCCCCTTTTCCATGGATTGTGGTCATGAAGCCTGTCCTGCAGCTCGCGGCCGTTGGTCTGATCGGCATCGGCCTTTGGAAACTCGCGGCGGTATTCCTCATGCCCCTGCTTTTCTTCGTCTTCAAGATCGGGCTGATCATCGCCTTGGTCATGCTGGCCTTCTGGTTCTTCAAGAAGAATCGTGGTAAAGAGGACACGCCGCCCCCCGCGGCATAGTGTCTCCCGGAACACAAACCGAGGCGCGCCAAGGCTGAAGCTGCCTGGCGCGCCTCGTGCTTTTCCCCCCTGTGAAAGGGGGGCACCATGACCAACTGGAAAGCTGTCACCATCTCGCTGGCGCTCGCTTTGGGCTGGATCATGGGGAATCCGGCGGTCGCGCTGGGCCCCGCTCCAGAACCACAGGCGGAGGTCCAGATGAGTATCGCACGCGTCGAGTCTCTCACTCAGCATCTGCGCAGCCATCCTGAGGATGTCGGCGCGATGGAGGACCTCGCTGCGCTGTACATGTCGAACCAGTCGTATGACGCCGCGATTGCACCGCTCGCTCGAGGGCTGCAGCTCGATCCGCATCGACGGAGTCTATGGGTGGCGCTGGATGTTGCTGTTATCCGGTCGGGACGGAAGATGATTACAGATGCCGAGCTGACCCGGCGGGCGGCGAGTTTTGCTAAAGCGTTGAAATAGGACGGTAAGAAGGTACGGTGCGCCCCGCTCCGCGACAAAACCGCACAGTCGCTTCGCGTGGCACACCGTACCTTCTGTTACCGTCGTTTTATTGATCCACCCACGTCGACCGCACGTCATATGTCACGTTGTACACCAGCTCGTTGATCAGCCGGCCATATGCGTCGTTGGGATCTCTTGCGGAGAAAGAAGGCGTCCCGCCGATGAAAGAGAGCCCGCCGACCTCTGCGGTCGACGACGAGCTCTTGCGCCACATGATGCCGCCGGTGCGCGTGTTCATGAGCCACACCGACAGATCCACGGTGACCGTCGCGCGCACCACCGGTGCCAGACCGGACGTCAGTCCCCCGTGGGGCTTCACATTCGAGATCTTCAAATGCCCGAAGAACGCGACCGGGCAGCCGTTGCTATCGGAGGCTGCCGCAAATACGCGTGAGGAATCGGCGGACGTGAATTCGCGCATCTCGATTCCGGTCTGCGCGGCGAGGACGTACTCCTCGAAGCGATGCGTGGCGAACTCGTGGAGATTGCCTTTGGCGTTCTCGACGGAGAATTGGAACAGCCCAATGTTGTGATACGGCATGAGATTCAGCGTCGGTGGCAACAGCACGCGCTGCCGCACCGGGCGGTGCGATCCGCCGCAGCCGAGAATCGCCAACAGAACGAAGGAGCAGAAGAGGCTGCGATGCACGCGCATAGGCACCTCGGTCGGTGGAGACTCGGAGCACCAACATAATGCGTGCCGGTGGTATGATGGGAGCCTGGATCACAGTCCCCCTTTGGCTCTAGGGGCGCCGTCTTCTCGGACGCGGGGGAGCTGTCTCAGTGCTAGGCCACACTTGCGTCGGAACGACACTGGGAATTGGCTGCGCGCGGATGTAGGCGATGACCTTCCATATCGCGCCGGGCGACATGACACCGCCGTAGGCGGGCATCCCGCGCGGCCGGCCGTAAAAGATCGACATGAACAACGCGCCGTCCGTGCCACCGTAGCGCCAACGGCCATCGACGAGACTCGGTCCCACCCACCCGGTCGCGCCGCCGCCGTGGCAGCCGTCGCAATTCATGGCGCTGAAAATCTTGGAGCCGTCCGCCACGACGGTGGAATCGGACGCGATTGGGTTCTTCACATCGATCGCGGGCGGCTGGTTGCCGCCGGCCGCGACGTGATCGGGATATCGCACCGACACAGGCACGCCCCCCCCGCCCGCGTTCGAGCGTTCGCACGCGGCAAGACAAGCGAGCAGGACTAGAGACCGAAGATCCAGACGATCCCTCCCTGGCTCGTATGGCGCGCGAGGTCGGGCGCAAAATCGGCGGGGGGCCGGACGTCGGCGGGATCATCGGATCGTACGTCGCCGGAAAGCAGAAACCAGTCGCCGCCGATGCCGGCGTAGACGGCGATGTACTGCCTGCCGTCGGGTCCCCGAAACGAGATCGGCGCGCCCACGACACCGGATCCCACTTTGAACTTCCACAGCTCTTTGCCCGTGCGCGCGTTGGCGGCCTTGAACCAGCCATCGAGGGTACCGTAGAACACGACGTCGCCTCGCGTGACGACGCTGCCGCTCCACACCGGAAACTTTTCTTTGATGCCCCAGACCTTGCGGCCCCGCGCCGCGTCCCACGCGAGAAACTCGCCCATGTTGCCGCCGGGCCCGGCGAAATACGGTGTCGTCGCGCCGATGTACGGCGTCCCCGGAATGCGCGTCACCGCCGCCGCCTCGAAATTCATGCAGAGGTTGTTCGACGCGGTGTAGAACAGTCCGGTGCGTGGCGAATACGAGGACGGCGAGGCGGGGCTCTTGCCGCCTTCGAGACTCGGGCAAATGCCCTTCACGTCGCCGCGCGAGACGCCGGTCGTCTTGCTCGTGTCGAGCACGGGCAGACCGGTCGACCGATTGATGTGCTTCGCCCACGTGACATTCGCGAACGGCTCGGCGACGAGCAGCTCACCGGTCCTACGATCGATCGTGTACGCGAAGCCGTTCTTATCGAAGTGCACCAGGACTTTGCGCAGTCGTCCGCCGACCACGAGATCGACCAGGATCATCTCGGCGTTCGAGTCGTAGTCCCAGCTGTCGTGCGGCGTGAACTGATACGCCCAGACCAACGATCCGTCCCCGGGCCGGCGAGCGAGCACGCTGTTGGTCCATTTGTTCTCGCCGGGCCGTTGCTCGGTGTTGTAGGGGCCCGGGTTGCCGGTGCCGAAGTAGATCAGGTTCAGCTGCGGGTCGTAGGAGATCCAACCCCACACCGGTGCGCCGCCACGGCGCCACGAATCGCCCAGCCAGGTCGAGACGCCGATATTGGCGTCCGCGGTGTAATTCCCACGCCCCGGCCGCGCCAACATCAACGAGTCCGGGCCCATGTTGTGGGCGGTCCAGAGGATCTTGCCCGTCCGGACGTCGAGTCCCTTGACCCAACCGTAGATGCCGAACTCGCCGCCGGACGGCCCCACGATCACACGGTTGCCGGCGACGAACGGCGCCATCGGCGTCGTCTCGCCCTGGTTCATGTCGGCGATCTGCGTCTTCCATACTTCACTGCCCGTGACAGCGTCGACGGCCACGGTGTGCCCGTCGAGCAGGTTGTAGATGATCTTGCCGTCCGCGTACACGGCGCCACGATTGATCGCGTCACAACACACGATGCCGAGCGCCGTCGGATTCACCTCGGGCCGATACTTCCATTTGAGCGGATAGCCTTCGCGCGTCAGATCGAATGCGTAGAGGACGTTGGGGAAGGGAGTCACGACGTACATCGTGCTGCCGACGACGAGCGGCTGTCCCTCATGGCCACCGAGGACGCCGGTCGAAAAGCTCCACACGGGATGGAGATGCGTTACGTTGCGGGCGGTGATTTGCGACAGGCCGCTGTAGCGTGTGGCGGCGTAGTCTCTCGCCGGCATGGTCCATTGTCCGTCGTCGCGAGCAGGAATTCCCTGGAGGATTGGCAGCAAAAGAACTAGGGAAAGCGCTCGACGCATGTTGTAATGATACCAGTCCGCAGCTAGAGCGCCCACCGCAGCGACAGGGCCGCCGAGCCATAGCGCCAGGCCCCCGCGGTCGTCGCTGCTTCACGCGCTACCATCGAGTCTTCCCCTTCGAGCTCGAGCTGGAGCGCGCGCCCGGGAGCGAGCGGCGCGGTGATGAAAGCGTACCCGCGCAGCGAGCGGGTCCACGGCCCCGGCTGGCCTCCAAACTCCGCGACCCGCTGCGCGCCCGCGCCGACATCGATGGCGAGCAACCAGCCGCCAGGGCTCTCGAGCTCCACGTAGGACCCCGCTTCCACTACCTGCCCGAGCCGCGGCGCGAAGTAGCCCGCGGTGCTGGCGTGCGAGTAGCGGAGCTGGTGAACCTGACCCGAGAGCTCGATTGCTGGTGACAAGGGGAGCGCCAACACCAAGCCGAGCTCGGTGCGATGGTTGACGTCCGCCGTATCACTCAACACGGCGGTCCGGCCGAGGCCGCGCAGCTTGAGCGCGCGCGTCACGGGGATCTCTACCACCGTGCGCACTTCCGTTCGCACCAGGCGGTTGTCCACGAGCAATGGGCTCGCTGCCAGTACGCCGCGTTGCGCGCGGACATCGACGGCGGCCCCGTGGGAACTGCGCCAGCGCGCGCGCAGACGGCCCGTGGGGACGACGGTCGTGCTTTCGCTGTCGCTCGGTTCGAGTCGGGTCCCTCCGAGGGCGCCTTCAATGCTGGCCAGCCTGCTCGGCCGCCACGCCGCGCGCAGTGCGATCTGCGCGAGCCCCGCGGTAGCGACGCCGTCGGTCACCCGATCACGATTCGCTTCCACGCCCAGGCGTAACGCCCCCTGCGCCGCGAGCTCGGCGCTGCCGCCGATACGAAACGTCGTGTTACCGTCCGAATCGCGGCTGCCACTCACCAGCGGCGTGACCGCCGGCGCGGCGACGCGAGCGCGGGGGAATACCTTGGCGCGGCCGGCGATGGCTTCGGGCTCGCCCGGCGCGAGCCGCAGCGCGTCGTCATACGACTGCAGCGCCTCCGGGTAGCGGCCAGCTTGGGCCAGCGCGTCGGCCACGGCCATGTAGCCCCACGGATCTTCCGGTTCGAGCTCGACGTAGCGCTGGAAAAGGCGGAGCGCTGCAGCGGGGTCGTTGCGCGTGAGCTGGGCGAGACGATAGGTCGCGTGGGAGTTCTCCGGATCCGCAGCGAGCACGGCCGCGTACTCGCTGGCCGCTACGCTCTCCGCTTTCGCTGCCCAGGCCGAGTCCGCGCGTGCCAGAAGAGCAGCCACCCGGCCAGGACTTTGCGCCAACGCCCCATGCGGGTCGGGGACGACGAGCCCGAGCATGAGTAGCATTGCCACGCGCCGGCGCTCCTGCCCGACGTGTGGGTCGGCGCGGCCTGCCGGCATGGCCTTCCCACGGAGCGGCGACCGCGTGCCACGGTGCACCAACAGCCGCAGCAACTCGACCCCAACGAGCACGCCGACGAGCGTGCCGAGGGCGAGGGTGACGCTCGCGATGAGAAGCACGTTGCTCGGAGGTAGCGAGGTGCCGAGACGGGCGATCGGCCGCGCGGCTGCGAGCGCGAGGCCCAGCAACCGCCCCGTTACCCACATCGCTCCCAGGATCCCGCCGGCGATCGCCAGCTGCACGGCGACGACGCGCCGGTTGCCAGCCGCCCGCCCGCGGACACGGCGGTACGCTTCGCGGAGCGGCATCGCGAGCGCGCTCGCGAGATAGAAGATCCCGCCGATTCCCGTGCCCGGCAGCCCGGCGTTCACCGTCAGTGTCCCTTTTTGTAGTGCCGCAGGGGGCGACCCAGCAGCAGCTCGGCGCATACAGCACGCAGGAAGAAGACCGCGTTGACGGTGCGGAGCAGGAAGAACGCCGGAACGCTCGCCAGGGCCCGCCCGACCTCTCGCCGCGGGATGGCACCGGCGAGCACGGGAACCAGCACGGCCGGGGCGTCGATCACATAGCCCAACAGGACCCAGGGGCTCGCCAGCAGGAGGGCGAGGGCCGGTAGGGCGACCAGATACACCGCAGCAGCGACCGTGGCATCCCAGAACGCCACCGCGACGGCGGAGCGGAGGTACGGCACCGCGAGCACGTCGCGCCAGTGCAGCTTCACGTTCTGGACGAACCCGTGCGACCAGCGCTGCAGCTGGGTCCCCATGAGGCGGAAGGTGCGGGGCTCGATCGGGTAACACACCGCTTTCGGCACGAAGCGCACCTCGTACCCTGCCTGATACAGGCTCCAGGTGAGATCCATGTCTTCGGCCATGGTGCGGTTGGACCAGCCGCCCTGCGCGCGCAAGATGGCCGTGCGGTACATCGAGAAGCAGCCGGAGGAAATGAGCGGCTTCCCGTAATACTCCTGCACCTGCTTGTAGAAGGTGAAGGCGAACAGGTACTCGATGTAGCGCCCGCGCTCCCACAGGCTGCGGACGCGCTGCGGCAGCACAAAGCCGCACGCGGCCGCGACGCGGGACTGCGCGAAGGCCGGCAGCAGCCGCTCGATCGCGTCGGCCGCGAGCACCGTGTCCGCGTCGACGGCGATGGTGAGTGGGGTGCGGACGTAGCGCAGCGCGAACGTCTGCGCGCCGGCCTTGGAGCCGGTGTTCGCCGGTGGGCGCACCACCGTGACCCCGAGCGCCCGGGCTGCGTCGCCGGTCCCGTCGGTGGAGCAGTCGTCCACGACGATGATTTCACTGGGCCGTGCCGTCTGCGCCTG
>WNGP01009533.1_pt1 | contig 14081 bp, 14 predicted proteins | sample 5407671 | NCBI WGS metagenome assembly WNGP01 (sample SAMN13153381, study PRJNA577476) | soil metagenome | isolation source: 40 cm soil or saprolite under Garry oak tree replicate 2 | place: USA:California | collected 2016-06-15 | reverse complement strand
CACACCCCGACACGATCACGCGGCGGTTCAAGCAGCTGGCCGCGGCGGCCGGTCTGCCAGAAATCGACCTGCATGACGTGCGCCACAGCTACGCCACCGCCGGCCGCGATGCGAAGATCGACTGGAAGGCCCTCAGCCAGCGGATCGGTCACGCGGACGTGGCGTTCACCATGAAGCAATACGTCCAGACCGACCTGGAGGCCGACCGCCAGGTGGCCAACACCCTGGCGGAGCTGATTATCGGCGGTTCGCTCGTCTCCATGGAGGTCGGCACGAGCGAAGGCGCTGCTTGAGCGGGCGCCCGTGCACAAATCCGTGCACAAACCACAAGCAAAAGGCCCCTTCTCTGTTCGAGAAAGGGCCTCTCGCCTTGGTAGCGGGGGCGGGATTTGAACCCGCGACCTCTGGGTTATGAGCCCAGCGAGCTACCGAACTGCTCCACCCCGCGTCGGTGTTCTTTTACTTTATGAACTCCCGGCGTCCAATGCAAATCACGGCCGGGCCACGGACCGCTCCCAGCGGGGTTGCGTCACGGGGGTTGCGCCACGGGGCCCGGCAGGGCGTAACCTTCCGGCATGACCGAGGTCGTGATCTACACAGACGGCGCGTGCAGCGGCAACCCCGGGCCGGGCGGCTGGGGCGTGGTGCTCCGGTGCCAGGACAAGGAACGGGAGATGTACGGCGGCGAGCCGCTGACCACGAACAACCGGATGGAGCTGATGGCGGCCATCCAGGCGCTCGAGGCGCTGCAGCGCCCGACGACGGTGAGCCTGTACACCGACAGCAAGTACCTGCTCGACGGGATCACCAAGTGGATCAAGGGCTGGCAGCGCAACGGCTGGCTGACCTCGGCCAAGAAGCCGGTCAAGAACGACGACCTGTGGCGCAGGCTGGTCGAGGCGATGAGCCGGCACGAGGTCACCTGGCTGTGGGTGAAGGGACACGCGGGCGATCCCGGCAACGAGCGCGCCGACGCGCTGGCACGACGCGGCATCGAGGAGGCCGCCACCGCGGTCCGTTCGGGACCATAACCCCCGCGATCCGTAACGCGGCGCGAAGACGACGACCGCCTCCGTCAACTGTGCACGATTTCGGTGTGGTGGCAGAAATGCACCCGTTCGGGTTGCAGGGAGCGGATCCGCCGGATGGAGTCGCGCCAGGCCGGGAGGTCGCCGGCCTGGCCGACCTGGCCGGTCGGGAGCTTGTCGCTGGCGGGGTTGGCGTACTGCCGGGGGGTGTAGGCGGCATCGCCGATCAGCAGGTCGAACGCGCCGGGGGCGCCGCGCACGACCACGCACTGGTGGCCCTCGGTGTGCCCGGGCGTGGCGATCACCTCCAGGCCGGGCAGCACCTCAGCGTCGCCGTCGAGCAGTTCGAACTGCGCGTCCATGAAGCCGAACCAGTCGTAGAGCTCCGCCGACTCGCGCCGCATCCGGCTCAGTTCGGCGCGCTGCACGTAAAAGGGCGCGTGCTTGAACACCGAGTTCTGGCCGCAGTGGTCGAAGTGCAGGTGGGTGTTGATCACCAGTCCGATATCGGCCGGGCTCATGTCCAGCTCGGCCAGCGCGTCGGCGACCGAACGGTTGACCAGGCGCCAGTCGTCCAGCATGTGCTGCGGCCCGCCCACCCCGGTGTCGACGAGCACCGCGCCGCCGGGATGGGTGACGACGAACCCGTGCACCGGCCAGCGGCCGCCGTCCACGCCCTGCAGGCTGGCCAGGTGCAGCCGCTTGATCTCCAGTGTGACCTCCAGTGTCATCGGCATCAGTACCTTTGCATTGTTCGCCCGCCCATGGTCGGCGGTCAACGACCGGCGCGGCGGACGGACAGCCTTCAGGCGTCGGCGTAACTTTCGGTGCCCGGCCGCTGGCCCAGCCACTCCGTATAGGACTTGGATTCATCCGGGCCGGGTTCCATGCTGCCGGGCATGGCCTGGTCGAACACGTGCGCCGCGGTGGCCTGGAGCGCGCCGCGGAGCAGATCGGCGGGGCCGGTCGCCTCGAATCCCAGGGTCCACCAGTCCTGGCCAGTCATGCGGACCTTGGTGAGGTCCACCGCGCACCGCGGCTCCTGGCCCAGTCCTGGCGCTTGGGTCGCGACCAGCCCGCTGGCCAGTGAGAACCGGCTGATTCGGCGTCTCTTGCGTACCGGTCTCCAGCCGCTCAGGTCACCGTGGTCCTGACGGAGCGGGCTAACGGGAAAGGACCACTTGCGCCAGGACTCCATGCGTCCGCGGGCGCGTCCCGCCAGATCGAGGATCCCCGGGCTGCCGCGGTACACCTTCACCTGCAGTGCTGCCGCCCCGCGGACCTTTACCGACAGTCCACGCAACTGCGGATCCACGAGATAGGTGTCCTCGCGTGACTGCGTCTCGGCCGGGAAGCGCGCGAACCATTCGGCCACCGCGGTCTTCAGCTGGCCCGGGAAGATCCAGCGCACCTCGAGGCTGCCGACTCCCGCGATGACCGGGCCCTCAGACATGTCCCGATCCTCAGGACTTGTCGGACTCATAGACCTCGGTGAACAGGTCACCTTGGGCAGCCCCGGCGGCGGACTTATCGCCGCCCCGGCCGCGCAGGACGAAGGCGATGCCGACGGCGAGCACGGCGCCAGCGATCGGCCCCGCGATGTAGACCCAGTAGCCGGTGAAGGTGGTGCTGACCAGGTCGGGTCCGAAGGTGCGGGCCGGGTTCATCGAGGCGCCCGAGATGGGGCTGCCCCACAGGCCGGCCAGGGCGATGTAGCCGCCGACCCCGAAGGCGCCGATGATGCCGACGTTCTGGGCGCCCGAGGCCGTGCCGAGGATCACGCTGACCAGGCCCGTGGTCAAGATGAGCTCCATCCAGAAGGCGGCCGCGGCGGAGTAACCGCTGGCGGGGTAGTTGGACCCGTAGGTGGCGGAGACGTTGATGACGGCGTGCAGGAACAGGGCGGCCAGGGTGGCGCCGATCAGCTGCACCACGATGTAGCCGGGGACCCGGTTCCACGGGAATTCCCGGCGCAGGGCGAAGGCGATGCTGACGGCCGGGTTCAGGTGGGCGCCGGAGATCTTGCCCATGAACAAGATGATGCCCATGACCGTCAGCGCGGGCGCGGTGACGGCGGCGGTGTGGCTGATCACGCCGGGGAAGGCGTGGCCCATCATGCCCCCGCCGGCGGCCGCCAGCACCAGGAAGAAGGTGCCGAGCAGTTCGGAGAACAGGCGCCGCCACTCCTGGTGCGGGTCGTTGAAGTCGGCGATGCGGTCGATGAGGTCCCGCTCGTAACGAACGAGCGGGCTGGGAGGGGCCGGGGTGGGTGCTGGCTGCGCCGAGGTCATGGCATAAGTCAAACCCATGAGGAGATGACCTGGCCTCACCCGAACTGGGTGGCTGTCAGTGCGCCGGCGGACTCCGGCGCACCACCAGCACCACGGCCCCGACGATGAGCACCCCGCCGCCGATCATCGCCGGGGTCAGCCGCTCGCTGAGGATGAGCGCGCCGAGCAGGACCGCGATCACCGGGTTCACGTACGCGTAGGTCGCCACCGTCGCGGTGGGCAGCGTCCGGACCGCGATGCCGTAGGCGGAGAACGCCACGATCGAGCCGACGACGATCAGGTAGCCGAGGGCGAGCCAGGACCGCGCCGACACCTCGCCGAGCCGGAGCGAGCCGAACTCCCCGGCCGCAGCGGCCAGGACCAGCAGCGCCGCGCCCCCGGCGAGCAGTTCCATCCCGCTGGCCAGGGCCGGACTGGACGGGATGGTGACCCGGCGGGCCATGATCGTGCCGAGCGCCCACGCCGCCGCCGCGCCCAGGATGGTGATCACTCCGGCCACGGAGGTCCCGTGCGAGTTGCCGCCGAGGCCGGACAGCAGCGCCACGCCGGCCAGCCCGAGCACCAGCCCGGCCAGCGGCGCCAGGCCCAGCCGGGCGTGGTTCAGCCCCGCGTCGATGCCAAGCAGCCACAGCGGCACGGTGGCGACGAGCAGCGCGGCCAGCCCGGACGGCACGGTCTTCTCGCCCACGCCGACCACGCCGTTGGCCACCAGCAGCAGGATGCCGACGATCGCGCAGCCCAGCCACTCCGCACGGGACGGCCAGCGCCGCGCCGGTGCGTCTGGCCGGCCGGCCCGCACCACGGCCCGCCGGTTCCGCAGCGCGAGCGGGAACATGATCAGGCCGGCCACCAGGTTCCGCGCCGCCGCCATAAGCAGCGGCGGCATCGACTCGACCCCGACCCTGATGGCCAGGTAGGTGCTCCCCCACACGACCCAGACGATGAGCAGGCAGACCCAGGGGACCACGGATTTGGGTCTGGCCGACCGCACCGGACCTGCATTTTCATGATCCCGAACGCCCTTGGTTGCCTGCGCTGGCACCAGGGACGTGTCCTGCTTGCTCACGATATTCAAGCCTGCCCCGCGGCCGCCCGGCTGACGAGTGGCAGCATCGCCACGTTTGGGCGAAATCCTGCCAGCTTACCGAGGGGTAACTTTGAGGGCTGCGATGGCGCGCCCGCGTGGATACGCTAGCGGCGTGCCCGATAGCCGCCTGAGCCGCCTGCGCCCAACCCGGCTGGCCCCAACCCGGCTGGCCCCAACCCGGCTGGCCCCAACCCAGCTAGCACAGAGCGCGTGGCTGCGCGCCGCGCTGCTGGCGGTCGCGGTCGGGCTCGCCGTGTACGGCCTGGCCTCGCAGTGGACGCAGGTGCACGCCGCGCTGGCCAAGCTGGCCGGCTACGACGTGGCGGGCGCCGCGGTCAGCGTGCTCGCCGGGCTGGGCGCCATGCTGATGGCGTGGCGGGCGCTGCTGGCCGACCTCGGCTCGCCGCTGCCGCTCCCCGCCGCGATCCGGGTGATGTTCGTCGGGCAGCTGGGCAAGTACGTGCCGGGCGCGGTGTGGGCGCTGGCCGCCCAGGTCGAGCTGGCCCACGACTACGACGTCCCGCGCCGGCGCAGCGCCACCGCGAGCCTGGTCGGCATGGCGATCACCCTGGTGGTAGGGCTGATTGCCGCCGGCGTGATGCTGCCGCTCACGTCGGCCCACGCGGCCAGGCACTACTGGTGGGTGCTGGCCATCGCGCCGCTCGCCGCGGCCTGCCTGTACCCGAAGATCATCAAGTTCGGCCTGGACCTGGCGCTGCGGGTGCTGCGCAGGCCACCGCTTGAGGCGTCGGTCAGCGTGCACGGCATGGCCCGCGCGCTGGCCTGGACGACGCTGGGCTGGCTCTGCTACGGCGCGCACGCCTGGTTCCTGATCAGCAACTTCGCGGGGACGGGCGGGAATGCCTTCGCGCTGTCGCTCGGCGGCTACGCGCTGGCCTGGTCGGTCGGCTTCCTGATCGTCTTCTTCCCCGGCGGTATCGGGCCGCGGGAGATCGCCCTCATCGCCGTGCTCGCCCCGGTCATGTCGTCCGCGTCCGCGCTGGTCGTGGCGCTCGCCTCGCGGGTGGTTATGACGATCGGCGACCTGGTATGGGCCGGGATCGGCCTGGCTATCGGCCGGGCGCGGGGTCCGCGAGGTGCTAGCCTGCCAGCAGCGTCCGCAGATATGCAGCCCAGCACGGCTCAGGATCGACGGCTGTGATCCCGGCCCGCAACCGCTGGGCCGTCTGCGGGACGCTGATTTCCTTCAGGGCGCGGAGCAGGTCCTCGACGTCGTCCGGCGCGCAGGTCAGCCCGTCCACGCCGTCGCGCACCGCCTCGGCCAGCGCCCCGGCCGTGGTGGTGATCACCGGCACGCCGTGCGCGAACGCCAGCAGGGCGTTCTGCGAGGCGGTCGCCTCCCGGTACGGCAGGACGAGCGCGTCCGCCGCCGCGAACAGCGCCGGGATCGCGGCGGCGGGCATGTAGCCGGGGCGCAGCGTCACCCGGTCGCGCAGGCCGAGCGCGACGATGAGCTGCTCGGCCGGTCCGGTACCGCCCCAGAACTCCCCCGCGACGGTCAGCGTGACGTGCGCCGGCGCTTGGGCCAGGGCGCGGAGCAGCACGTCCAGGCCCTTGTAGGGGCGGACGATGCCGAAGAAGAGCAGGCGGGTCTGAGCGGGGGCGGGCACCGTTGGCCGTTCGGTCTCATGGTTGTGCGGGCCGGCGACGGGGAGGTGGGGAGGCATGGTTACGGTCCGCACGGTCGCGCCCGGGGCCAGCTCGCGGGCCTGTGCGCGACAGCAGGGCTCTGGTCAGCGCTACGTCGCCGGGGCGGCGCTCGTGCGGGAGCACGTTGTGGGCGATGACCGCGGTGCGCGGGCGCCCGGGTTTCCGGCTGGCACCGAGGCCGGCCATGACCACCAGGTAGGCAGGCACCTGGAGCGGGGTCAGCAGGGTGAAGACGACCAGGTCGGCGGCCGCGAGCCTGCGGCCCGCGGCGAGCCAGCCGTCCGGGCGGTACCAGGCCAGCCTGCGGTGGGTACGCGGGTACGGCTCACCCTCGGGGACGTCGACGGTCTGCCGTCCGGGGTAGAGCCGCCGGGGGTACTGGGCGCGCCACGACTCGATGATCACGTCGTGGCCGGCCGCGGCCAGCCGGTGCGCGAGCTCGGTGGTGTGCCGGGCCCCGCCGCCCTTGTAGGGGTGGGCCGGGCCGATCAGTGCGATCCTCACCGGGCGATCCTCACCGGGCGATCCTCACGTGGCGCCGTTCACGTGTCGCCGCGGGAGCGGACGATCAGGTCGGCCAGCAGCGCCAGCGAGGCCAGGATCATGCCGGTCACGAAGATCAGCAGGGTGTCGTTGGCGAAGTGCAGCGGGTGCACGACCAGGTCGTAGATGCCCTTGGCCGCGCCGAGGCCGAGCAGGAACAAGGCCGGCGGCATCAGCACCTTGAGCGGGTTGAAGTACATCACCATCCGGAGCACCTGGAGCACGTACCGGTAGGCGTCGGAGAAGAAGTGGAACTTGGACCGGCCGGCCCGCTTGGCGTAGTCGATCGGGACGTAGCGCACCTCGTGCCCGTTGGACAGGAACGCCAGGGTGATGGTGGTGACGCAGGAGAACCCGGGTGGCAGCAGCTTCAGGTAGGGCAGCGCGACCGCGCGCCGGAACGCGCGCAGGCCCGAGTTCAGGTCGGGGATGTCGGCGTTGGTCAGCCGTTCGGCGAGCTTGCGGACGAACCACTTGGCCGGCACCCGGGCGATCTTCAGCGTGCCTTCCTCGCTGGTCCGCGCGCCCACCACCTGGTCGACCGCCGGGTCTTCCGCCAGCATCGCGACGAATTCGGGTATCCGCTCGTTCGGGTAGGTCAGGTCGGCGTCGGTCCAGACCACGATCTCGCCCCGGGCCTGCTGGGTGCCGATCCGGCGCACGGTGCCCGCCCCGCCGTTACGCGGGAAGTGGATCACCCGGAGGTTCGGGAAGTCGGGCTCCGCGCGACGCAGCCGGGCCAGGGTCTGGTCGGTGGAGCCGTCGTCGATGGCGAGCAGTTCGTAGCCGATGCCGCTCTTGTCCATGGCGGCGCAGATCCGCTCGACCTCGCGCAGCACGTGCTCTTCCTCGTTGAAGCAGGGCAGCACGATGGAGGCGTGCGGGATCTCCTCGCCGTCGGCGCCGGTGAATGTGCTCACGACCAGCGAGGGTACTAGGCCCCGGCGCCAGCCGGGGCCGACATCCATACCGTGTAGTGAATCAGCCACGTGCGGGTCGGCGGCGCGGTCAGGTTGTGCGCCTCCTGGGTGGTCAGGAGGTTGAGCACTTCCCTGGATGACCCGGTGAGTTCGGCCTGCTCGTGGGCGAGCAGCACCGGGCGCCGGCCGACGCCCTCGATGCCGGATACCACCGTATTGACCGTGGTCGGGTTTTGCTGGTCGAGCACCGCCGTGGGAGTGCCGCATATCCCCCTGATGACCTGGGCGAACCGGTCGGCGGTGAGCGAGTCGAGGATGACCACCGACGCGTTCGGGCCGATCGCCCGGCACAGCCCGCTGACCGCGCTGAGCTCGCCCACTCCGATCTTCCGGAACGCCATCCCGTGCGCGGTCAGGCCCCTGCCTTTCGTGACGCTGCCCTTCGTGACGCCGAGGCCGAGGGTGGCCAGCGCGGTCGGGATGAGCATCGAGGCCACGCAGCAGGAGGCGACCACGGCCGAGGTGATGCGGGTCCGGCCGAGCTGGGCCGCCTGGTCCTTCAGCCAGGTCGCGGCCCAGATGCCGCCCAGGATCAGCGCGGGCAGCACGAACGGCACCAGCCGCCGGCTCGCCCACGGCTGGTCCGGGGCGACCGCGGGGCGCAACAGCACGGTCACGATAACCCAGATGGCGATCATCAGCGGCAGCGCCCAGACCCGGGCCGCCGCGCCGGGGTCCTTCCAGGTCAGCACCGCCCGGGCGCAGCGCCGGGCCAGCACCGCGAGGCCGAACGCGCCCAGCAGCACGGCGGGCACGCCGAGGTACCAGATCACCCAGTACAGGCTGTCCTCGTAGTACTGCCGCCGCCCGTTGACGGCCAGGCCCGCGAGCTTCTGGAGTTCGGCCACGTAGGCGATCGAGGTCGGGTCGGTCTCCCCGGCCACCGTCTGCACCAGCGGCCTGACGGCGAAGCCGACGAAGATCAGCACGATCACGATCGCGGTCGCCGCGGGCAGCCAGCGCACCACCCGCGTGGTTCGCAGCCTTCCGGCGGTGCGCCGCGCGGCCCCGCTGCGCGTCACCACGATCCCGGCCAGGGTGGCGGCAGCGGCGGCGGCGGCGATCAGGGCGAGCGGGCGCAGCGAGGGCGCTTCCAGGTCCAGGTAGGGGCGCGACTTCAGGTAGCCGTCGGCCAGGCCGTAGCCCACCCCGATGACCAGCGCGACGCCGAACGGGACGGCCTGCCGCCGGCGCGCGGCCAGCAGCAGGCCGAGGAACGGCACGGCCGGGAGGATGTCGCTCAGCCCGTCGACGCGGACCAAGATGGTCAGCCCCAGGGCGAGCCCGGCCAGCGCGGCCAGCACCTTGTCCTGGCCGGGCCAGCCGGTCTTGCCTTGCGTGCGCCTGGCCAGCAGGGAGTCGGCCAGCAGGCACAGGCCGCCGAACAGCAGCACCTGGGCCAGCGGCTCGCTGAACGTACCGCGGCTGGTGTACTGCTCGGGCAGGCTCAGCGCCAGGACGGCCGCCGCGGCCGGCGCCCACCCGGGGCCGGCCAGCCGCCCGGCCAGGCCGCCGAAGGAGAGCACCGCGCACCCGCCGATCAGCGGCGTGATCACCAGCGCGGCCGGCACCCCGCCCAGCCAGATCCCGGCCGCCAGGACGAGCGGCGTCCCGGTCATGAACTGCGGCACGATCCCGGAGCCGCGCGGGTAGTAGTTGGAGCTGGCGAAGCCCAGGCCCGGGTGCGGGCCGCCGAACGCGGTCACCGAGTCCGGGATGGGCAGCGAGCCGTGGTGCGCGATCCAGTAGCCCACCTGGAGGTACGTGGCGGGGTCGCGCAGGTAGATGATCTGCTCGGTGCGCTCCGCGACCTGCCAGGCCGCGAACGCGACCGCCACCGCCACCGTGCCCGCCAGCGCCCACCAGGGTACGGGTTTCTTGTCCTGTTTGTTCGCGCGGCGGAAGCTGGGCCAGCTGGCGGGCAGCTGCCGCACGGCGAAGTAGCAGAGCCCGGCGGCCAGCGGGGCGAACATGAACACCATCGGCCGCGCCGCGAGCCGCCCGGCGAGCAGCAGCGGGAAGGCCGACAATAGCCACGCCGCGGCCAGAAGCGCGGGCACGACGGTGACGGCGCCGAACACCCGCCCGGCCCGCCCCGGGTTCTCTTCCGCCGCGGGAGACCCCACCGTGGCATCGTCTGCCTCAGTGGCCTTAGTGACCCCAGTGGCACGTGGCCCAAGACGCACGAACCCACAATAGGCCCCCAGCCCCCGACCGGGGCGCCGGGCCTAAGCCCGGGACCACTGCCTCCGGGTCGCGCTGGGCGGCGGCGGACTTGCGGCCGGCCTGGGAGGCCACCAGCCACAGCACCATCGCGGCCGGGTAGATAAAGTAGCCGAACCTGGTCGAGGGCGCCAGCACGAACATGGCCGAGAGCCCGAGGACCAGGCGGGTGGTCGCGGCGGGCACGTCCCGGGGCGGCCGGAACACCAGCGACACCGCGATCGCGAGCCCGGACCCGATGAGCAGGATGACGACGATCGTGTGGCCGACCACCCCGGCCTGCGCGAGCACGTGGCCGAGCAGCGGGCTGGCCGCCTGCGACTTGACGCTGGCCAGGCCGAGCGGGAACAAGACGGTGTTCTTCACCAGGGCGCCCGGCTTGAGCACCGCGAACGGGCCGACGATGACGGCGACGACGGCCAGTGCCACCGCGGTAAACCGCCAGGCCGCCCGCAGCCCGTCGCGCACGTACAGGAGCGCGAACGCCACCACGAGGGCGGGCCAGGCGGTCGCCTTCATCGAGGACGCGACGCCCAGGGCCAGCCCGGCGGTGACCGGGCTATTCCGCTGCGCCCGCCAGAGCAACGCGAAGCCGAGGCACATGAACGCCACCATGGGCACGTCGGTGCCGCCCACGCACAGCTCGAACGCGATGATCGGCGAGGCCGTCATCAGCAGCGCCCACCGGACGCTGTCCCTGGCCCCGGCGATCCGCAGCGCCACGGCGAACACCGCCAGGAACACCGCGCCGAACCAGACCCGGGGATCGGTGAGCAGGCCGGTGCCGAGCAGTGCCTGCGGCACGCCGAACGCCGCCATCAGCGGCAGGTACGGGTTGTACTGGTTCGGGTTGGTGGTGCTGGCCAGCACCTGCGTGCTCCGGTAGGGGGTTCCGTCCTTGATGAGCGTCTTGGCGGCCGTGTCCACCACGCCGACCTCGGGTTCCCCGTGACCGTGGGCGACCATCCAGAGCAGCGGAAACAAGATGGCGCCGCAGAGGATCACGCCGAGCGCGACGTCGACGCCGCGGGTTTCCCGCGACCGCCAGGCCAGCACCGCGAGGGCGGCCAGCGCATACGCGCAGGCGGCGGACAGCCCCCACAGCCGGTGCAGCGAATCGTGGCTGAACAGGCTGACCCCGCCGGCGAACAGGGCGCTGGCCACCAGCCCGGCGCTCAGCCAGGCCCAGGGCATGGTGGTGACGGAGTGCCAGCTTCTGGACATGGTCATCTCCGCGCAGCCCCTGACCCCCGTCGTGGGCGCGAGTACGCGAGTATCGCGTCTCTCCACACGACATATCGTACGCGCCGGCCTCTGAACGGTCGTCATCCGCGCGGGCGATATGCCGTCACCCGCGCGGACGACGTACCTGGTAGCCCACCGGGAGCAGCGACCAGCCGAACCGGTCGCTGGCCAGCCCCCACAGCCCGCGCGAGGCGACCAGGGTGGCGATTACCGCCAGGCCGCCGACGATAACCAGGTACCAGGCTCCGTAGGAGGACAGCGCCTCCTGCAGCCCGAACAGCACGAGCGCGCCGAGCACCGGGCCCTCGATGGTGCCCATCCCGCCGATGAGCACCATGAACAGCATGTACACGCTGTACTGGATGTTGAAGACCGAGGTCGGCTCGACGTACAGGGTCTGCAGCGCGATCAGCGCTCCCACCGCGCCCGCGCCGCCCGCCGCCACCAGGTACGCCAGCCGCCTGATCCGCCCCACCCGGACGCCGGCGCTGGCCGCGGCGACCGGATCGCTGCCGACCGCCCGGGCGTCCAGCCCGAACGTCCGCCGCACCAGCAGGTAGACGCCCGCCACGCTGACCACGGCGACGGCCAGCGTGGCCCAGTAGATCAGCGCCTCGCGCAGCACCGGGTCGTAGCCGGCCAGGCCGGGGACGCTCACCCCGGTGGTGCCGCCGACCGAGGGTGACAGCGTGGCCGCGATCTGGAACACGGCCGCGATCACCAGGGTGGCGACCGCGAAGTAGCCACCGGACAGCCGCAGCACGAGCGCGGACACCGGCAGCGAGATCACCGCGGCGACGATGGCGGCCGCCGCGATGGCGGCGAACGGGTTCACCCCGCGGGAGGCGACCAGGTAGAGCGCGTAGGCGCCGAGCCCGATGTAGGCGTGCTGCCCGAACGAGGTGAGCCCGCTGAATCCGGCCAGCAGGTTCCACAGGCTGGCCATGGCGACGAAGGTCAGCAGGGTGATCAGCGGCTGTTCGGCCGGGCCGCCGGCGAAGTAGGGCACGGCCGCGAGGACCACCACCGCGACCACCGCCACGCCGGTGAAGCCGGATGCCGTCCGGCTCCACCGGCTGACGGTGACCAGTTGCTCGGTACTGGTCACAGGAGCCGCGGTCCGTTTCATCCCTGTCACCCCAGGGCTCCGGCTTCGCGGGCGGCCTGGTGGCTGGCGAACAGGCCGTTCGGCCTGACCGCGAGCACGGCCAGGAAGAGCAGGTGCACGGCGAGCACGGCGTAGGCCTGGTTGACCTGCCCGACCACGACCTGGGTGACGCCCAGCGCCATGCCGCCGGCCAGCGTGCCCCACAGCGACCCGATGCCGCCGATCACCACCGCCTCGAACGCGAAGATCAGCGAGTTCGTGCCCTGGTACGGATCGAAGGTGCCGATCGTGCCGATGAACACCCCGGCCAGGGCGGCCGTGGCCACCGCGATGCCCATCACGGTGGCGAAGACCGGCCGCACCCTGATGCCGACCAGCCGGGCGGTGTCCACGTCGTCCGCGGTCGCCCGCACCTTGCGCCCCCAGGACGTGCGGGACAGCAGCAGCTGCAGGCCGGACAGGACCGCGCAGGCGGTCAGGAACGCCGTCATGAACAGCCAGGACACGGTGATCTGGCTGCCGATGCGGAAGCTGGCCAGGGCCAGCCCGCCGCCGGCCAGGCCGCGCGGGTCGGACGTGGCCGCCACTTGCAGCAAGTTCTCGATCATCACCGACAGGCCGAACGTGACCAGGACCGGCGCCAGCACGCCGCCCCGCAGCGCCCGGCCGAACAGCAGCGCCTGCAGCGCCACGCCGGCCGCGAACGCGGCGGGCAGCAGCAGCGGCAGCGTGACCCAGACCGGCACGCCGAGCGCGGAGGACAGCACCAGGCCGAGGTAGGCGCCGCACACGGCCAGGTCCCCGTGGGCCAGGTTGACGATCCGCATCACGCCGAACGCCAGCGAAAGACCGCACGCGATCAGCGCGTACTGGCCGCCGAGCAGCAGCCCCTGGATGACCGCGTTGACCCAGGTCACGTCGCGGCCTCCCCGAAGTATGCGGCAACGACTTGTTCTCTGGTGACCGCGGGGACCGGGGTGGCCAGCGCCACCCGGCCCTCCAGCAGGCACACCAGGTCGTCGCACTCCGCCATGGCCCGGCGCAGGTCCTGCTCCACGATCAGCAGCGTGGCGCCTTCTGATCGCAGCGCGGTCAGCGTCTGGTAAAGCTCCCCGACCACCCGCGGCGCCAGGCCGAGGGAGATCTCGTCGAGCAGCAGCAAGGTGGGCGCCGCGGCCAGGGCGCGGGCGATCGCCACCGCCTGCTGCTCGCCGCCGGACAGGGTGGACGCGCGCTGGCCGCGCCGCCGGGCGAGCATCGGGAAGACGCCGTAGATCCGGTCGAGCGGCCAGTCGGCCGAGGCGGCCGCGGTGGCGCCCACCTGGATGTTCTCCTCGACGGTGAGGCTGGGGAACAGCTTGCGCCCCTCCGGCACCAGGGCGATGCCCCGGGAGATCCGGCGGTGCGGCGGCGCTGCGGTGAGGTCCTGCTCGCGGTACCTGATGGCCCCGGAAGCGGCCGCCTGCGCCCCGGCGATCGTGCGCAGCAGCGTCGTCTTGCCCGCGCCGTTGGCCCCGACCAGGGCCATGGCCCGGCCGCCGGCCACCGCCAGGGACACGCCGAACAGCGCCTGGAAGTCGCCGTAGAACACGTCGAGCCCGGTCACCTCGAGGAGGGGGCCGGTCATAGGACCCCACCGCCAAGGAAGGCGGCCCGCACCTCGTCGCTGGCCAGCACCTGCGCGGGCACCCCGTCGGCGATCACCTGCCCGTCGGCCAGGCACACCAGCCGGGTGGAGACCGCGGTGAGCACCCGGATGACGTGCTCCACCCACACGATCGTGGTGCCGCGCGCGTTCACCGCGCGGATGGTCTCGATCAGGATCTCCGTCTCCGGGTCGCTCAGCCCGCCGGCGATCTCGTCGAGCAGCAGCACCCGCGGCTGCATGGCCAGCGCCCGGGCCAG
>WNGP01003025.1_pt1 | contig 14081 bp, 13 predicted proteins | sample 5407671 | NCBI WGS metagenome assembly WNGP01 (sample SAMN13153381, study PRJNA577476) | soil metagenome | isolation source: 40 cm soil or saprolite under Garry oak tree replicate 2 | place: USA:California | collected 2016-06-15 | reverse complement strand
GCGGTCACGTGGGTCGAGTTCAAGGCGCGCCCCGATGCACATTGAGCTGACGGAGATGCTCCGCTGTCCCGAGGCGCATGAGCTCGACGTGCTCGTGCTCTCGACCGGAGAGATGGTGGGGCGGATGGTACGCTCCGGCGTGGTCGGGTGCCCCGTCTGCAAGCACGAATACCCGATCGTGCGCGGGGTGGTGGATTTCACGGGAGGCGGGATGCGGGATGCGGGAGGCGGCCCCACCTCCACCCCTCCCGCATCTCGCATCTCGCATCCCGACGCAGCCCAGACCCTCCAGGCTCTCCTCGATCTCTCCGGCCCAGGTGGCTTCGTCGCCCTCGTGGGCGACGCGGTGCGTCACGCCGAAGGGTTGGCGACCCTCATGGGCGGGGTTCACTTCATCGGCGTGAACGCGCCGGGCGGGATCGAAGAGCTCCCGGTCCTGAGCCTCGTCAAGGCGCGATCGCTCATTCCGCTCCGGCCCACGGTCGCCCGCGGACTGGTGCTCGGCGCGGACGCGGCGGTGCCACCGTGGCTCGAGGAGGGGCACCGCGTCCTGCTGCGGGGCCGGCGATTTGTGGTGGAGCGGGAGGACGTGGTGCCCCCGCCCGGGATCCGGAAACTCGCGGTCGGGCAGGGGCTGTGGGCGGGGGAGAAGAGCTAGAGCGCTGCGCCGGCGCGACAACGCGCAGTTCGGCGTGCGTCCGCGTCTGGACACGGTCGGTGCAGTTGCGAATACTTCGATGGCCACCCTGCTCGAGGTGCCGCATGCCGCACGTTCGACGGATGTCCCGCCTATGCTTTCTCTGTCTTCTCGCAGGATTAGTCGGCGTGCTTTCGGAATGTCGCGCCTCGGAGCAGCCGTCCGACACCGGCGAGATCACGAGCCTCCCCCGCGCCCTCACCAGCGCAGAGGCGGGGCTCGTCGGGGCGGACAAGACGTTCGGCTTCAAACTGTTTCAGGTTATCGCTGACTCTGCCGGACCCGACGCGAACCTGTTCATCTCCCCCCTGAGCGCCGCCATGGCCCTCGGCATGGCCTACAATGGCGCCGCGGGCACAACGCAGGCCGAGATGCAGCAGGCGCTCGCGCTCCAGGGGATGACGCTGGCCGACGTCAATCAGTCGAACCGCAGCCTCATCGCCTTGCTGCGAGGACTCGACCCGCGCGTCGTCTTCACGCTTGGGAATTCTGTCTGGTACAGGCAGGGGTTCACCATGTTGCCGGACTTCCTGAACGCGACTCGCACCTACTTCGACGCCACCGTTGAGGGTCTCGATTTTGCCCGTCCTGACGCGGGGCTGACGATCAATAGTTGGGTGAACAGCCAGACGCAGGGGAAGATCCCGACGATTGTGCCCGACGTGATTCCAGAGAACGTCGTGGCCTATCTCATCAATGCGATCTACTTCAAGGGCAATTGGTCCATTCAATTTGACAAAGATCGCACTCAGCCGGGGACGTTTCATCTCCGAGCCGGGAGCGCCACGACCGTCCCGATGATGTCGCATAAGCACGCGGTGCCCGTTGCTTCGCTTCTCGATGGAGGCATCCGGGTCATCGATCTGCCGTACGGAGGGAAGGCGTTCAGCATGACCATCGTCCTGCCACGCGACGCGAATGGCATCGACTCGCTCGTCCCCGCCCTGACCGGCGCGCGTTGGAGTGCGTGGACGACGGCACTCGACGCGGCGGGCGGAGGCATGTCCCAAGATCTCTACCTCCCCAAGTTCGTCCTGACGTATGGCCTGAACATGAAGAGTGTGCTGAGCGCGCTCGGCATGCCGTCGGCCTTTGACTGCAACGGCGGCGCCGACTTCACACGGATGGCGGCGCTCCCGCCCGGAAGGTTGTGTATCACCGACGTCCGCCACAAGGCGACGGTGGACGTAAACGAGGAAGGGACGGTAGCGGCGGCGGCGACGTCGGTTGGGATTGGGTTCAACAGCGTCCCCGCTCCATTGCGGGTGGATCGCCCCTTCGTATTCGTGATCCGGGAGCGCTTCTCGGGCACCATCCTGTTCATGGGCCGCGTGATGAACCCCGCTGCTTCCTGACCCACGTTAGCGCTCGCCGCCGTAACCACGGTGCCGCATTGGATGAGGAGGGCCCGATGACATGTCTTCGGTACGTCAGCTACGTAGTGCACACGAGGTCGAGACCCTAGAACACCGCGCTGAGCCCGCAGGAGAATCCCGGCACCACATCTTCCCCGTCGAGCGTCTCGTCACGGGCGACGAGCATCTCGGTCCCGTCCTGACGATACACCCGGGCTAAGCCCCGCTCGGGGTCCACAACCCACACAAGCCGAGTGCCAGCGGAGAGCCAGTCGGCGACCTTCGCCAACACCTCGCCAGGACGGTCGCTGGGGGATAGTACCTCCACCACGAGATCGGGAGCGAGATCGGCAAACCCCGACGGCTCGGGTTCGAGGAGGCGCTGGGTGCGCACGAACGCAACGTCAGGGGCGCGCACAGTGTCGGGATTTCGGAACAGCGTGAACCCGGTTTCGGCGGCGTACACCCTCCCCAGTTTGCTCCCTTCGACATGGTTTGCGAGCCGGCGTGCCAGCTCCATCGCGACCCGACCGTGCCGGGATCCCGCGGGCTCCCGGACCACGAGCACGCCTTTGACCAGCTCCACGCGCTTGTCGGGGATGTTGAGGTGCAGCAACTCGTCCGCCGTCAGGAGGGCTGGGAGCGACATACTGGGAACGTAGGCGCGCTCGGCGGGCATGGCAACCAGAGTTTCGGCGCGGCGCGTCAACGCGCGGTCAACTCAGAACCGCACTGTGGGGAACACGACGGTGACGCTCTGGGCTCCCTGCGTCAGGAACGTCGCGGCGATGACGATCGCGTCGTACCAGAAGTGATGGAACACCGACTCGCGCACACTCCAGCCGTTGCGCCGGGTGAGCCACCCTTCATAGAACCCCCAGACCGCGATGTCCGCGGCGAAAGGTCCCGCCTGCGGGACGTGGAGCCCGCCGAAGATCGTGGCCTGCAATCCGTCCGCCAGCCAGAGATGCCGGCCCAGGTTCTGGTATAGCAAGGGAAACAGCCAGCCGCGAAATGCCGCCTCTTCGCCCGTGCCGGCGCCGTAGGCGAGCGTCGCGGTGAGGGCGCCGTCGTGCAGCTGGAAGGGCACGTACCGCTTTCCCGGCCTGGTCTCGCTGATGACGAGAGCCGTCGTCACGATCGCGGTGTGCGCGAGGTCGATCCAGGTCGTCCAGCGACCCAGCATGTGCGCGTCGAAGGGCGCGAGCAACAGGTGCCCGAGGGACTCGTGCGCCGTGATGAAGCCGTACTTGCCCACTTGCCGCAGGCTGGGGAGCGCGCGCTGGAACGCGTCGTAGGCGCTCAAGAACCCGGCCGCCGTGGCGATCTCGAGGCCGGCGAGGGCCTGCTGGCCCGCGGGATTGCGGGGGAGGTCAGTGAGGTGCGCCGAGGCCGTGTCGCCGGTGAAATACAGGACGTACCCCACCACCGCGGCGCCCGCAAAGCCGGCTCCGGAGGGCGGATCTCCTCCAGCAAACTGGCCGACGCCCGGGACCGCGGCGCTCACCAGCGGCATCCAGAACTCATCGCCGCCGCGGGGCGCGCGTGGGTGGGGGGCGGTGGTGTCCTGGAAGATGAGCAGCGCGGCGAGGAGCGCGCTCACCCCTCGAGCGCCGCCGCGATCGCGTCGCCTTCCGCGTACGTGCGATCCACCAGCTCCTTGTAGCGCTTCTCCACCACGCGCCGCTTCACCTTGAGCGTCGGCGTCAGCTCGCCCGACTCGATCGTGAAGTCGTGCTCGAGCAGCAGCACCCGCTTCGGCATCTCGAACTTCGCGAGGTCGCGCAGCTCGCCCATCACCTCGCGCTCCACCTTGGCCTGCGCGTCGGGGAGCGCGATCAGCTCGGCGCGCGACGCGAACGCCAGGTGCCGCTCGCGCGCCCACCGCTCCAGCTGCTCGAAGTTCGGCACCACCAGCATGATCGGGAACTTGCGCTTGTCGCCGAGCATCACGCCGTTGGCGACGAATTTGCTGCTCTTCACGAGGTTCTCGATCGGCTGCGGCGCGATGTTCTTGCCGCCCGCCGTGACGATCAGATCCTTCTTGCGGTCGGTGATCTTCAGGTAGCCCTCGGCGTCGAGCTCGCCGATGTCCCCCGTGTGGAACCAACCGTCCGAGTCGATCGCCTCGCGCGTCGCCTCCGGCTTGTTGAAATAGCCCTGCATGATCCCCGGACCCTGGGCGAGGATCTCCCCGTCCGCCGCGATCTTGAGCCGCACCTCCGGAATCGCCTTGCCGACGGTGCCGATCTTGATGCGCTCGAGTGGATTGATCGTGAGCACAGGCGAGGTCTCGGTGAGCCCGTAGCCCTCCACCACGGGGAGTCCGGCGCTGAAGAAGAACTTCGCGATCTCCGCCCCGAGCGGCGCGCCACCCGAGACGAACAGCTTCATCCGGCCGCCGGTGCGGGCCCGCAGCTTCGCGAACACCAGCCGGTCCGCGATCGCATGCTTCACGGCGAGGCCGAGCGGCACGCGCAGCCCCGCCAGGCGGTAGGTCGCCCACTCGTCGCCGGCCCGCTTGGCCCAGAAGAAGATGCTGCGTTTGAGGCCGCCGCCCGAGAGCGCGTTCTCGAGCACCGCGGCGTACACCTTCTCGTAGAAGCGCGGCACCGACAGCACCACCGTCGGCCGCACCTCGAGCAGGTTCTGCCGCACCAGCTCGAACGACTCGGCGTAATTGATGATCACGCCGGCGTGGAACAGCGTGTAGTCCACCATCCGCTCGAACACGTGCGAGAGCGGTAGCATCGAGAGACACTCGTCCCCCCGGCCGATCGCGATCACCTGGAGCGAGCACACGACGTTCGACCACAGGTCGTTGTGCGACAGCATCACGCCCTTCGGATCGCCGGTCGTGCCCGACGTATAGATGAGCGTCGCGAGCTGGTCCGGCTCCACCGCTAGCGCCTCGGCCCGGAACTGCGGGTACTTCGCGACAACGCCGCGGCCCAGTGCCTCGAGGTCGGCGAAGGTTCTCACTCCCTCTTGCCGAGCGTTGGCGTCGAATACAACCACGTGCCGCAGAGCAGGGAGAGCCCCGCGCACCTCGAGCACCTTCGCCAGCTGCGCAGGCGTAGAGCAGAACACCACCGCCGCGTCCGAGTCGCGCAGGATGTACTCGACCTGCTTGGCCGGCAGCGTGGGATAGATCGGCACATCCGCGGCGCGGGCGCACAGGCAGGCGTAGTCCGTGATCGCCCACTCGGGCCGGTTCTCCGAAAGGATCGACACGCGGTCCCCGGGCCGGACGCCGAGCTCTCGCAAAGCCAGCGAGATCGCGCGGACGCGCTCCTCGACTTCGCGGTGCGAGAGCGACATCCAGCGGCCGCCCACCTTGTGGCGGTACGCCGCCGCGAGACCGGCCTGGCGCTCGACGGCGTCGAAGAACAGACGGACCAGCGTCCCCTTCGTCACGGCACCAGCCGGACGACGAACGTGATCGGCGAGCCCGGAACGGTCGTGCCGACGGCGCGCCGGGCGCTGGCTGTGATCACGACGGAGTCGGGGAGCGTGCCGCCGCCCAGGTACCGCACCTTTACCGCGGCGATCCCGGTGGCGCTGGTGCGCACCGTGTCGGTGGTCGTGACCGCGTGCGCCGTGTCGTTCGTCACGAGCGTGACCGTGGCGCCGGCGAGCGCGTAGCTGATCGCGAACGTGACGGGGCGGTTCGCGAGCGGCGTCGCCGCGGGCGCGGGGGGGGTGACGGTGTCCGCGACGACGACGGCGAGGGAGTCGGAGAGCGAGTCGCGGGCGGTGACGGAGATCGTGTCGTGCGTCGCGGTGGTCGCGGTCACGGTGTCGGCGGCGGCGGTCACCTTGACCGCGATCGGGTTGCTGCGCAGGGTGCCGGTGCGGGCTTGCAGGCGCGCGATGCCCCGCTGTCGGCCGACGAACACGCCATTTGCGCTGTCCACAACGCCGAGCGACGCGGTATCGAGGCTCGCCCAGACGACGGTCGCGGCCACCGAGTCACCCGCCGCCGTGAGCGCGACGGCGTGCGGGCGCAGCGTGTCGGTCTCCTCGACCGTGCTGTCCACGACCACCGAGAGGGCGATCACCTGATTGAAGTCCGTCCCGAGTTTGCCGCATCCCCAGTCTCCTTCCACGACGGCGGCGCCCGCGAGCATGGCGCCGGCCCGGAGCCAGCGGCTCAGGGGGCCTCCGCCGAGACGGCCTGCGACGGGGAAGGGCCGGCGCCGAGATCGCGCAGCGCTTGCGTGGCATGCTCGATCCACTTCTGGGCGTCGGGGCCCTTGGGTGGGTGCGCGAGAAACGCCTTGAGGTGCCGCTCCGCGCCGTCGGGGTCGCCACGCTTGAGCAGCAGGAAGGCGAGTCCGTAGTGTGCGCCGGCGAGACTGCTGTCCAGCTCCAGCGCCCGGCGGTAGTGCCGGATCGCTTCGTCCACGCGCCGCGTCTTGGTGAACGCGATCGCCATGTTCTGGAGGATGCGAGCGTCGTTGGGATGATCGCGCAGCGCGAGGCGATACGACGTGAGGGCGGCTTCGTAGTCTCCTTGCCGCTCGAGCGCGAGCGCCTCGTTCAGGTAGTCGAGGCGCTGCGGACTGAGGTCCTCACCTCGCGAGCCGCCGAACAATCGGCGCCAGAAACTCATGGGCCGAAAATAGCTTGCGGCCGCGTCGTTTAGCAATGTAGCTTCTCACCCCATGCCCCCCATCCGCCGACCCCCATCGTCGCCCACCACGCGCAGCGGCCGCAAGCCGCCGCACGGGGTGCTTCAGGTCGACTGGCCGTTCTTCGGGGAGCTGTGTCGGGCCCTCGCGTTGCGCATCTTCCGCGAATACGACCCCGATCTCGTTGTCGGAATCGCGCGCGCAGGCGTCATCCCGGGAGCCGTGGTGGCGAGCATCCTGCAACGCGACTTCGCCTCCATCGCCATCACGCGCGAGGCCAGCGGCGCGCGTCCGACGGTGATCGCCGGACCGCCGCGCATCGTGACCGGGAGGCGTGTCCTCATCGTGGACGAGACCTGCGATACGGGCGACACCATGAAGCTCGCCCTCTCGGCGGTGCGCGAGTTGAAACCCGCTGCCGTCAAGACGGCCGTGTCGTTCCGGACCGGCGACTACAAGCCCGACTTCTACGCCCTCGAGTCCGAGAACTTCATCATCCTTCCGTGGGACCGCGAAATCATCGTCGACGGGGAGATCGTGACGCGTCCCGACTACGCGGAGAAGCTGCGGGACCTCGGGGAGTGAAGGACCGCCTCACCGACGCGCTGGCGGCCTCGCGCGCCGACTTCACCGAAATCCGCCTCGAACGCACCTGGACCTCCTCCGTCTCGTTTCGGGGGCGGCGGCTCGAGTCCGTCACCGCGAGCGAGGACCAAGGCGGTTTCGTGCGTGTGCTCAATCGTGGCTGCGGCTGGGGTGTGGCCGCGTTCACCACGCTCGCTCAGCTGCGGTCCATGGTCGGGCGGGCGGACGAGCTGTCGCGAGCGCTGCGCCTCGAGCGGCCCATCCGCCTCGCCGCCGTGGCTCCGCAGCAGGCCGACGTGCTCCTCGACCTGGACGGCGACGTGCGCGGTGTGCCCCTCGCCGAGAAGAAGCGCCTGCTCGAGGCCTACAACGCCGAGATGCTCGCCGTCGATGCCCGCGTCGTGGATACGCTGGCGAGCTACCACGACGAGGTCACCGAGTACTGGTACGTGAACTCCGAGGGGACGCTGCTCCACGAGCTGCGACCCGAGGTCACGCTCTCGGGGAGCGCGGTGGCGCGGCGCGACGGGGTCATCGAGAAGGGGCTCGAGTCGATCGGCCTGCGGCGCGGGTGGGCGAGCGTGCAGGGCCAGGGCGCGGGGTTCCGGGCCGCCGCCGAGCGCGCGGTGGCGCTACTCGACGCCCCGCGCGTGAAGGGCGGGACCTACCCCGTCGTGCTCGACCCCGAGCTCGCCGGCGTGTTCATCCACGAGGCGTTCGGCCACCTGTCGGAGGCTGACTTCATCTTCGAGAACCCTCAGGCGCGCGACATGATGACCCTGGGCCGCCGCTTCGGGAAGCCGGTCTTGAACGCGGGCGACAACGGCGCGGCGGCCGGGTTGCGCGGCACTCTCCCGTTCGACGACGAGGGCACGCCCACGCAGGACACGGTCCTCATCCGCGAGGGCGTCCTGGTCGGCCGGCTGCACTCGCGCGAGACCGCTGCCGCGATGGGCGAGCGGCCGACCGGGAACGCGCGCGCCACGTCGTTTCGCCACCCGCCCATCGTCCGGATGACCAACACCTACATCGGGAACGGGCGCGGCAGCTTTGCAGACCTCATCAAGGACATCAAGCTCGGCGTGTACGCGTGCAGCGCCTTCGGGGGTCAGACGCTGCTTGAGAACTTCTCTTTCACCGCCGCGTACGGCCACATGATCCGCGACGGCCAGGTGGCGGAGCTCGTGAAGGACGTGGTGATCGCGGGCAACCTGTTTCAGACCCTGGATCGCATCGATCACATCGCGGGCGACTTCCGCTGGAACCAGATGGGCGGGGGCTGTGGGAAGGGCGGGCAATTCCCCCTCGCGGTGACGGAAGGCGCGCCCCACGTGCGCATCGAGCAGGCGCTGGTCGGGGGCGACGTTTCCCCCACGCCCGCAGCGTGATCGAGCGCCTGCTCGAGCAGGCGCGGCGCCGCGGCGCCGGGGCCGACGCCTTGTGGCGCCGCGCCGAGCGGACCTCAGTGGCGTTTGAGTGGGGCCGGCTCAAGACGGCAGGCGTCACGGAAGAAGCGGGTGTCAACCTCCGCGTCGTGAACGGTGGGCGGGTCGGGGTCGCGGGCTCGACGGCGGTGGACGTCCCGCCCGACGAGCTCGTGACCCGCGCTTTCGCTGCGGCGGAGCTGGGGGAGACCCTCGCCCTCCCGTTGCCTTCTCCGGCGCCCTTCCCGCAGGTCCGCACGCATTTCGATCGCGCGGCCACCGCGTCGCTCGATACGCTGATCGGGATCGGGCGGCAGCTCGCCGAGCAGCTCGCGCGCGAAGGCTGCCAGGTCAACGTCACCGTCGAGCGCGAAGTGGCCGAGACCAGGGTGGCGAATACGGCGGGCGCCCGAGCGGCGTATCCCTCCACCGGCATCGCCGTGAGCGCCGAATTGTGGCGCGTGTCGGGCGACGACGTGCTGGCGCTGGGCGATATGTTCGAGGGCGCGGATCTCCCCGAGGCTCTGGACCTCGCGCGCGTGGCCCAATCGATCAACGCGCGGCTCGATCTCGCCCTCACCGTGGTCGCGCCACCGGAAGGCGCGCTTCCCGTGGTGTTCACACCCGCCGGGCTTTCTGCGGTCCTGCTTCCCGTCACTCAGGCCCTGTCCGGCAAGGCCGTGTTGCAGGGGATCTCGCCCCTCGCGGGGCGGCTCGGCGAGCAAGTGTTCGCTGCCGCCTTCTCCCTCACCGACGACCCCCTCGCGCCGGGACGCGGCGCGTCGCGCCCCATCGACGACGAGGGAGTGCCCTCTCGCACCACGTCTCTCGTGGAACGTGGCGTCGTGCAACGGTTCATCTACGATCTCGAGACCGCAGCGCGCGCCGGCGCAGCGAGCACCGGAAACGGGCAGCGAGGCATTTTCTCGAAACCGGTCGTCGGATATACGAACCTGATCATTGGGGACGAGGGACGGGGGACGGCGGACGGGGAGCTGGGTGGCGGCCTGCTGCGCGACATCGCCGACGGGCTCCTGGTCGATGAGCTGATCGGGGTGGGGCAGGGGAACGTGAGCGGCGGCGCGTTCAGTCATCCGGTCGCCCTCGCGTACCGGATCGAGCGCGGGCAGATCACGGGCCGCGTGAAAGATGCGGCGATCGCCGGGAACAGCTACGAGCTGTTGAAACGCATTGGCGGCTTCGGGACCGACCGGCGCTGGTACGGCGCGCGTTCGACGCCGTCGCTGCTGCTGGAGGGAGTGAGTGTGGCGAGGCGCTAGGCCCCCAACGCCTCCGAGTAGGTTTTCCCCTGCGTAATCTGGTCGTAGACGACGTTGAGCGTGTCGGGCGAGGCAGAGAGAAACCGGCAGCGGGCGTCGTGCCGACTGCGACATTCCACCTCCATGACCGACACCGGCTCGCCGGAGAGGCGCCCCAGGAAGTCCGCGAGCATCCCGGACGAAAAGAAGCACATCGGCGTCTCCGCGGTGCCGGGCTCGGCCTCGGCCCAATCGCTCGAATCGATCACCAGCGCCGCCCCGCCGAGCCGGCCCACCGTCAGAGAGCCCCAGCCCATCGCCCGGAAAAAGTCCGCCAGCACGTCGTTCAAACGGGCGGCGTCCAGCTCCTGCGGCTGGGCCACGCCCGTCTGGCCGGGGAGCCAGGCGCGGAACGCCTCGTAGATCCCCTCGCCCGCGGCGAAGCCTGCGTCCTGGAGGATGGTGACGGCGTGGTCGGCGGCGTCGCGGAGCAGGCTCTGGTGCAGTTGCCGCAGGGCCCCGCGGCCGATGGTCAGTCCGTCGGTCGCGGGGCCGGAGGGGGGTGTCATATCGGACGCCAACTTAGGGTTTTCGGTGCGCGCGGCGCAAGAGTTGCGCCTCGTCGATCACCGGGATGCCGAGCGCCGTGGCGCGGTCCCGTTTCGAGCCCGCGTCGGCGCCCACCACGACCGCCGTGGTCTTCTTGGACACGCTGTCCGTGACGTGGCCGCCCGCGGCTTCGATCAGCTCCTTGGCCTTGGCGCGCGACAACGACGGCAGCGTCCCGGTGATGACGAAGGTCTGGCCGGCGAGGGGGCCGCTGGCCTCCGCGGCGCGGGGCTCCTTGAAGTTGAGGCCGAGCCGCTCCAACCGCTCGAGCAGCTTGCGATTCTTGGCCTCGTCGAAAAACCCGAACACTGCCTCGGCGATGGCCTCGCCGATCCCGGCGATGCGGTTGATCGCCTCTGGCGTAGCGTTCCGGAGCCCCTTCATGGTGCCGAAATGCCGGGCCAAGAGCTTCGCGCCCTGCGCGCCGACGTGCCGGATGCCCAGCCCAAAAAGCAAGGTGGAGAGCGGCTGCCGCTTGGAGGCCTGGATCGCGTCCACGAGCTGCTGGGCGGACTTCTCGGCGAACCCCTCGAGCGTGAGCAGGTGCATCGGGGTCACCTCGTACAGGTCGGCGACGTCTTTGATGAGCTTGGCGTCCAGCAGCGCCCGCACCCGCTCGTACCCGAGGCCCCGAATGTCCATCGCGCCGCGTGAGGCGAAGTGGACGATGCTCTCGAGGATGCGCCCCGGGCACGACACGTTCGAGCAGTACGCCATCACTTCGTCCGACGGGTACTCGACCTTGGAATGGCAGACGGGGCAACGCTCGGGGCGCTTGAACTTCCGCTCCTTCCCGGTGCGGCGCTCCCGGACCGGCCCGAGGACCTGCGGGATCACCTCGCCGGCGCGCGTGACCTCGACCCAGTCGCCTTCGCGGATGTCCTTGGCCTCGATGAGATCGAAATTGTGCAGCGTGGCCGTGGTGACCGTGACGCCGCCGATCTCGACGGGCTCGAGCACGGCGTACGGGTTGAGCGCGCCGGTGCGCCCCACGTTGATGCGGATTTCCTTGAGCTTCGTGACCTGCACCTCCGGCGCGAACTTGCGCGCGATCGCCCAGCGCGGCTCCCGGTTGCCGACCGTGCCGAGCTCCGCGTGCAGCCGCAGCGGATCGACCTTGACCACGACGCCGTCGGCCCCGTAGTCGAGCCCGTTCAGGAGCGGCTCCAGCTGCGCGACCCCCTGGTTCGCCCCGGCGAGATCCGCGACCCGCTGGTGATGAGGCTCGACGGGGAAGCCCCAGCTCACGAGCCGCTGCAGCAGCTCGTGCTGCGTTTCTGCCGGGAGCTTTTGGCCGGAGGCTTCAACATGAAAGCAGAAGGTCCGCAGGCCGCGGCGGCGGGTGACGCTCGAGTCGAGCTGGCGCAGCGAGCCCGCGGCCGCGTTCCGGGGATTTGCGAATGTCGGCTCGCCTGCGCGCTCCCGCTCCCGGTTGAGCTCTGCAAAGCGCGACTTGGAGAAGTACACCTCGCCCCGCACCTCCATCTGCTTCGGCCATCCCTTACCGCGGAGCCGGAGCGGCACGTCCGGCACGGTGCGCAGGTTCGCGGTGATGTCCTCTCCCTCGATGCCGTTGCCGCGGGTCGCCCCGATCACGAACACCCCATCCTCGTAGGTGAGGCTCACCGCGGCGCCGTCGATCTTCACCTCGAGCGTGTAACCCCCTGCCCGCACCTCGGGAACGAGCCGGGCGTTGCGGTCCTCCCACTCGGCCAGCTCGGCTTCGTCGAAGGCGTTGGCGAGGGAGAGCATCGGGACGAGATGCCGGCGCTTGCGGAACGCCTGCGCCGGCGGGGCGCCGATCCGGTGGGTGGGACTGTCGGGGGTGCGGAGCTCGGCGTGCTGGGCTTCGAGCTCCTGGAGCTCGCGGAACAGGCGGTCGTACTCGGCGTCCGAGACCTCGGGCCGATCGAGCACGTAGTAGGCGTGGTTCGCCCGCTCGAGCAGACGCCGCAGCTCGGCGGCGCGCGCCGCCGGCCCTTTCACCGCCCCTTGGCTTCTTCCTGGATGACCGCCATCGCGACGCCGACCAGGCGGTCCAGCTCGTCCGCGCTGGCGCGGGGCAGGAGGCCCTCCGCCCACGCGCCTTCGCGCCCCCCGAACGCGTCGAGCAGCCGTCGCAGGAAGGCGAGCAGGGCTACGCGCTCCAGCTCCATGCGCCGCACCGTTTCACCCGTCTCCTGCTGGCGCTGGGCGAGCCGCTCGTAGCGGTGGGCGTTGCGGAGCGCCTGGGCGGTGAGCGCGGCGACGACCTGTACGAAGCGCACGTCCTCGTCCGAGAACGTGGGGCCGTCGCGGAACGTGCGCAGGAAAATCGCCCCGATCGCCACACCGCGCCACGTGATCGGCACCACCGTGATGGACTTGACGTTGCGGTTGATCAGCTCGCTCTTGACGTGCCGCAGGCTGGGATCGTTCGCGGCGTCGGGTATGAACACCGTCTCGCCGCCCTGCATCGCCCGTTTCAGCTCCGGATAGCGCTCCAGGTCCACGACGTAGTTGCGGATCGTCGGGTCCTCGTACGACGCGACGAGCCGCACGGACTTGCCGCCGCGCTCACCCAGGAAGATGGAGCAGCGGTCCAGCCCAAACGCCTCACCCAGCTTGCGCGCGATCGCCTGCAGGATGTCGATGAAGTGGAGCGAGGTGGAGACTTCCTTCAGGATCTCGATGACGGCGAGGAGGTGCTTGCGCTCGCGCTCGAGCTCACCGATGCGCGCGGCGAGGCGCTCCGCTTCCGCGTGCGACAGGGCCGAGGAGATCGACATGGCATAGTTTGCCCTCGGCCCCCACGACCGTCAAGCCGTTGCCGCGCTCCCCAACCGCCCCTACGTTTCGTCCTTATCGTTCTTGATGTCGTCGAGCAGCGCCGCGGCATTGGTCTTGTACTCGTGATCGAGGACGTCCGCGATGGGGAGGTCGTGAATCATCCGCAGCTGATCGCGCGCCCGGGCGTACTTGCCGACGTCCACGTAAACCTCGGCGAGCTCGAGGTGATGGAAGATGTTCTGCGGCCGGAGCGCCACGGCCCGCTCGAGATACCGCTGGGCGTCGGGCCAGTTGCCCATGCTCAGGAACCCGCCGCCGAACAGGATCGCCGCCGCCTTCCGCTGGAACCAGGAGAGGCGCTTCACCTCCGCGTGCCACGCCCCGACCAGGTGGCAGGCGCCGTCGTGCGTCGAGTCCAGCGCGATCGCTTTCATCCCCTCGTCGTAGATGAGCTTGGCGAAGCGCACCCGCTCCTTCCCGCCCTTGGTGCGCGACAGCCGCCCCAGCGCCTGGCCCACGGTGAAATGGCCGTCCGCCCCGCGCGGGTTCACGCGCACCGCCGCCTCGCCCTCGGCGCGCGCCAGCGTGTACAGGCTGTCCCGCAGGTGCTTGGACGAGTCGTCCCTGCCTTCGATCTGCTTGGCGATGTCCACCAGCTCGCGCCCGGCCTTCCACAGGGCTTCGTAGTTCGTGGAGTCGTGCGCCAGCGCCGCGCGGTAATGCACCAGCGCCGCCGCCGGCTGGAGTGC
>WNGP01003024.1_pt1 | contig 14081 bp, 13 predicted proteins | sample 5407671 | NCBI WGS metagenome assembly WNGP01 (sample SAMN13153381, study PRJNA577476) | soil metagenome | isolation source: 40 cm soil or saprolite under Garry oak tree replicate 2 | place: USA:California | collected 2016-06-15 | reverse complement strand
ATTCCGGTTTCCTACACCAATGTTTTCTGGGGCGGGCGCAGCGAAATCAAACCGTCCGAAATTTCGCCGAAAATTTACCGGGAATGGCTGTCAGATTCGCAAGTGGCATGAAGTCGCGCTTCGTCTTCCTTTGAAATCGCTCATCGAAAAACTTCGTAACGGTCGCGATCTGAACGGGGCTGACATCGATACTGCGGTCGCGATTCTACTTTCGCCGGACGTCGGCGACGAGGTGAAAGCGGACTTCCTGACTGCGTTGCACCGAAAAGGAGAGACCACTGAAGAGATTGCCGCTTTTGTCCAGTCGTTGATGAAACGCGCAGTTGATCCGATGATTGATCGGGCTGAGATGCCCGGCCCGATGGTGGACGTTTGCGGCACCGGCGGCGATGGCGTCGATTCATTTAATATTTCGACGACGGTCGCCTTTGTGGTGGCGGCGGGTGGCGCCGTGGTGGTGAAGCACGGCAATCGCCGCGTCACTTCCAGTTGTGGCAGCGCTGATGTTCTCGAACAACTTGGCGTGCCGATCGATCTCGCGCCCGAAGAATTGCGCGAATCTCTTAAACGCCACCGACTCGGCTTTCTCTTTGCGCGGCAATATCATCCAGCGTTTCGCGCGCTCGCGGAAACGCGTGGGCGTTTGGCACGGCAAAATGCGCGCACGATTTTCAATGCGCTCGGACCGCTCTTAAATCCGGCCCGCCCATCGCGGCAGCTGATTGGTGTCTATTCGCCGCACCTGACCGGTATCTTCGCTCAAGTTCTGCGGGAACTTCGACATGAGCGCGCCTGGATTGTGCATGGCCTCGGCGATAACAGCGCAGGCATGGACGACATCTCCGTTAGCGGTGCGACCACGATCGCGGAACTCATCGACGACAAAGTCACGTCCGCGATCTTGGACGTAAGCTGGCTCGGCATTCCGCGAGCGCCGGTCAGCGAATTGCGAGGTGGAGACGCGCGCGAAAACGCCGCCACGATTGAGGGAATTCTTGCCGGGAAAATTTCTGGCGCAAAGCGCGACATGACGATTGTGAACGCAGCAGGAGGGTTCGTGGTCGCCGGTCTGGTCAAAGATCTGAAAGAGGGGATCGAATTGGCGCGCGAAGAAATCGATAGCGGTCGCGCGTTGGAGAAATTGCGGGCGCTCCAAGGAACGCGATTGTAGGGCAGGCGCTCCGCCTGCCGGTCTTTAGTTGGCAACCAATGCGGTTGCCCTACAATTTATTCAGCGAACCGATCGCGATAACTTGCGTCCAAATTTTGCAGCAGCGCGACTGCGAGCTGGTGACGGTCAACTTGTTCACCGCGGTAAATCCGCCTTGTGGCAGATCGATCCAACGCCATCGCTAAAGAAATCGCGCGCGGGCGAAGCTCATCCGAAAAATCTTCGGCGCGCTGGTTCACATTGAGGCCGATCCCGACGATCGCGATGTGGGCGGAATTTTTCTGTGCGCGCATTTCAACCAGAACGCCGGCGATCTTTTTTCCGGCGACGACAACGTCGTTCGGCAACTTCACCGTCGCTTCGCGCACAAATTTCGTTGAAATTGTATCGGCGATCGTGCGCGCGGCCCATTCAGCTAATTGCGGCGATGCTCCGATGTCGATCTTCGGCCGAAGTAAAATCGAGAACCAAAGTCCTTTGCCGGCAGCCGATTCCCAGGAATTATTGCGCTGGCCGCGCCCGGCGGTTTGGCGCTCCGCGAATACCACCAGACCTTCGGGCGTTGATGGCGAAGTGCGCTCCAAAACAGAATCATTCGTCGACGTTGTCTCGTCGACGACCACAATGTCGCGGCCGATGATCGCAGAATCGAGATCGGCGCGGAGCTTGTCGCCACTCAGCGTGTCGAAGGTCAGCATGCAGGGAGTGGCGTTAACTCGAGAGAAAAATCGATCGCGCGTGGAGAATGGGTGAGCGCGCCGATGGAAATATAATCGACGCCGGTGGCAGCGATTTGTCGGATGTTTTTCAAGGTCACGCCACCGCTCGCTTCAAATTTTACTTTGTCTTTGCCAAGCGCTATCGCTTCCCGAATCTGCGCCGGCTTCATATTGTCGAGGAGAATCACGTCAATGCCGTCGACTTGCAGAAATGCGCGAACTTGCTCGAGCGCGTCGGCCTCAACTTCAATTCGAACATTCGGTCGCGCCTCGCGGAACTTTTGCACTGCCTTTGCGAACGCGGCAAATCCCGCGCTAACGGTCAGGTGATTGTCTTTCAGCATCACCATGTCGAACAAACCGAAACGATGATTGGCGCCACCGCCCGCGACCACGGCCGCTTTCTCCAGCGCGCGCAAACCCGGCGTCGTTTTGCGGGTGTCGAGAATCTTCACGTGATCGGTTCCGGCAGCGTCGACAAACTTTCGGGTGAGCGTCGCGATTCCAGACAATCGCTGCAAAAAATTCAGCGCCACCCGCTCAGCTTTTAGAATCGAACGCGCCTGGCCGCGAAGTTCGATCACACTCTCGCCAGCATTTATCTCGCTACCGTCTTTTTTGACAACGGTGATCGCGACCGTGGAATCTACGCGACGGAAAACTTCTGCGGCTGTTTCTGTGCCGGCAAGAGTGGCGCGCTCGCGAGCCACAATTCGCGCCATCGCCTGCTGATTCTTCGAGACGAAAAAATCAGTGGTCAGATCGCCCTCGCCAATGTCTTCGCTCAAGGCGACATCGATTGGATCGACTCTGATTCGTTTCATAGCGCGCCGGCCGGGCTTGGTGCCTGGTAAATGCATTTGCCGCGAACGTACGTTTCCAGATTCGCTTGCGGTCCGCCGCGATAAATGCAGAGCGCGACTAGGTCCTCGGGCGTAAGTTCGGCCAAAGCGTCCTCGCTTGGATAGGGCAAAAGCGCGCCCAGGTCGACAACGATCAGGTCCGCTTCCTTACCGGAATCGAGTGAGCCGATGATATGGGCTTTCCCGAGCGCACGTGCGCCGCCGAGGGTGGCGAGATAAAATGCTTCGCCCGGACGAAGCGGTCGCAAATTCGGTTCGTAGGCGCTGCGCGCTTTTTGCACTTCAATCGCCGCGCGCATTACCTGCCACATGTTTAACTCCGGCCCGCCGGCCACGTCCGAACCGAGTCCGACGTTGATTCCAGCTTTCAAAAGTTGATCGAGCTTCATCAGGCCGCTGCCGAGAAAAAGATTCGAGCTCGGACAATGCGCCACGCTCGACTGTGCCGCGGCGATCGCGGCGATTTCTCGGGGATTGAGATGAATGCATTGGCCAACCACGGTGTGCGGTGTGAGCATTCCGCATTTTTCATAGACGTGGGTGTAGTCGCGCGCGCTCATATAAAGGTGGTGCACTTTCTCCAGCTCCTCGCGGTTTTCCGCCAGGTGAGTCTGCAAATAGGCTTCGAACCGCGCGGCCAGCTCGGCGGCGCTACGCATCATTTTTTCCGAACAGGTAACGGCGAAACGGGGACTGAACGCGTACTCGAGCCGGCCTTCCTCGGACCGATGCCATTTTCGACAAAGGCGCTCGCTCTCGAGCAACGAAATTGAGAGCACCTTTTTCGGCTGGAGCTGGCCGTAGGAGCCGAGATCCATCATCATTTTCCCGAGGATCGCGCGGATGCCGCTTTGCTTGGCGGCCTCGAAACCGGCATCGCAACTGTCTTCATAAATCGCCGCGTAGGCCATCACCGTGGTGGTGCCATTGCGCACCAACTCTTGAAAAAACGCGGGCGCTTCGGCGCGCGCTTTCGGTCCGGTAAACTCCCGCTCGACCGGAAAAATGTGCTGCCGCAGCCATGGCAACAGCTCGCTTTCACCGCGCGCCACGACCGAGTATTGCGGCAGGTGCGTGTGACAATCGATTAAGCCCGGAAAAATCGCGGCCGGCCGCCGGTCGAGCCAGCGAATTGAATTCGGGTGCAGCCGGCGCAGATCGTCGTAGTCGCCGATTTTCGAAATTTTTCCGTTGTCGATCAAGACCGCGCCATTAGGCCGGCCGCGCAAAGTGCCGAACTGTGGTGCATCGATCAGAAAGCCGCGGAGGCCGAACGGGCTGGTATCGCTCTGCATAAACGGCGACTGCTATCAAACCACTTTGGTCGGGCGCGCCGCAACACCGCAATTGAGGGCACTTTCTGCGGAAAGGATAAGGGCAATTGACTTTGCCACTCCGGTTCGGACTCGCCCAGGCGACATCGGTACAAAAAAAAGATTCGGGCAGCGCACGCCAAGGAGAAACAGCAAATACAAGAAACGTGCAACCGCCCGAATCGCCTTAACCTGTTAATTTGGACAGCGCCCAGCGGCTGGCGTTCGAATTATTTACGATTTTTTCGGACTGAGTAGGCTCAACTACGCCAGGCGCTTACAACTTCATCTCCTCTTGAATCGAACCGCCGGCCCTCGCCGCCTCGGTTTTTACCTCCTGCAATAACGACTTGAACTCGCATTTCTCCAGTTGGGCGATCAGCGCCGGATAATCCGGTTGGATCCGGAGGTCATCAATCGGGATTGGAAGCTCCATGTGACAATCGAGCTCCACCATTTTTCGGTTCTGTAAAATTTGTTCGCGCGCGACGGTAAGCTTTTCCCGGTTCCGATTGCTCTTCACCTTGTCGATGTTCGCGAGCAGCTTTTCCAGCCCGCCAGATTCGCGGACTAATCCGGCCGCAGTTTTCCGTCCGATACCGGCGCCGGGGATGTTGTCGACCGAATCGCCCGAAATCGCCAGCACATCGCCGATCAGTTTCGGCGGCACGTCCCATTTCGCAGTCGCTTGTTCCTCGCCGAGTAAGGCGAACCCGTCTTTCGGCGAAGCCAGATCGGCTTTGGCTGTGGTGTAAACTTTCACGCACGGGCCGATCAGCTGATACAAATCTTTGTCGTTCGTGGCCAAGACCACTTTCATTCCTTTGCGCTTGCACGCGGCCATCGCGTAGCAGCCCATCAAGTCGTCGGCTTCGGTGTTGGGGAGCGAAATGTTTTTGAATCCGAGCAGGGGGGTAAGCTTTTGAATGAAATCGAGTTGCGGCACCATCGGCAACGGCATCTCCTTGCGCGTTTCTTTGTAAGCCGGTTGCAACTTCACTCGCCGTTCCGGCATGCCTTCGTCCCAAAACACCGCTCCCAGCTCCGGCTGGAGATGCTTAATCATCAAGCGCAGCGTCTTGGTGAAACCAAAAATTGCGTTCGTCGGCTCGCCTCGCGAGTTGGACAGGTTCGGGATCGCGAAAAACGACCGGTAAACGTAATAATGCCCGTCTATTAAAAGCAGTTTCACTAGAAGAGAGGATTAACTGGATTCTGCCGATTTCAAAACCGAACCTGCAAATTCGCTTCAGCAAATCCCTCTGTTAATCCGGTGAATCCTGTCCAATGATGAGGGCATGGCCGAGCAGTGGATCATTCGAGTTCAGGGAAAAGAATACGGCCCGGCTGATCTGGCGACGTTGCGTGAATGGAAAGCTGACGGTCGGGTGTTGCCGGCGAATCCCGCCCGCCAGGCCGATGTCGAGGAGGCTCATTGGAAAACGGCCGGCGACATTCCCGGATTGTTTCAAGTCGAACCACCGCCGGTTCAGACAAATGTAGAGGCAAACGCCAGTCCGGCTCGGACCGTGTCGCGCGCAGGAGCGTCCGGCGGCATTGCGGCCGACACGGCCACTACAACCTCCAAACCGCCGAGTCGGAACATTTTGGTTGAAACCTTTCGAATTTATTTTCGCGGTTTCTTTCAATTCTTCGGCCTCTCATTGCTGAGCATTGTCCCGATTGTCTGCGCGGAGCTCAGCAGTCGTTTCGTCGACACCGCACCGGGCGTGAACGTCGATCTGCGAACACTCGTCGCCGTCGCGGTCGGATTATGCATGCTCGTGCTGCGAATTGTTTTGGTTCCAGTCTATATCGCCGGCATCCAGATTCTCACCGCCGAGCTTGCGACCGGACATCGGCTCGGTTTTTTTAGCGTCCTTAATGCGGCGGTCAAATATTGGCCGCGCGTGGCCGGTCTCGGCCTGTTTGTCTACGGCGTTTTCTTTTTGCTGATCCTGTTCGCTCTCGGCATCGCGATCATGGTCGTCACTTCAGCGGCCCTCTTCTCGATCGTGCTCGCGCTCGGCTTGCTTGCATTTCAAGTCTGGTTGTTCGGCCGATTTTTCATTAACGTTCTTTTCTGGCAGCAATTCACCGTGCTCGAAAACGCGAACGTGAACGAGGCCCTCCGCGAGAGCAGAAGACTCGCGCGCAGCGGGCGGGATCTTCCCTGGTATCAACGCCCACTTTGGCGCGGCGCGCTCATTGTCTCGATTTGGATTGCGTTTGCTTTAGCAATCGCCGTCGTCGCGATGTGGCCAAGACTGGCTGCGGAATGGCCGTTAGTCCGAGATTCTTTCAGCCAGCTGGGCGTCGCGCAGGATCCTCAGGTTGTTCTGCAGAAAATGATGGCGAGCCTGCCAAAAAATCAGACTGCCAGCTTTTCCGAACTGGGTCTCACCGTTTTGCAGCGAATTCTTCAACCGCTCCTCGGCATCGCCTTCGTCGTCCTTTATCTCGATAGCCGGCAAGAAGAGTAAACGATATAATTGGGTTCTCTCTCGAGATGCGGTCGTGAAACGGAAATTGCTAGCTTACTTCGCCCCGGCGCTGTTGGCGGCGACATTCTTAATCGCTGCCGATCGATCTCAACTCAAATTGCCGGACGGATATGTAATTCCGCCATCAAGTGTTTCGCCGAATCGTGAATATGGCGTCAGTGCATTCGACAACACGGTCAATCCGATTCCCGATGAGATCAATGAGAACAAGATCGTAGATCTTCATACTGGCCAAATCGTAGGAATCATTAACGGCTCAAGTGCAATGATTCACATGAATAACGAAGAAATTCTTCCGGCTCGCTGGTCTCCGGATGGATCACTGCTGCTATGGGAGGTGGATGGGAAATGGTCTCCATCGACTTTGACGCTGCTAAGAATAGAGAACAGTAAAGTTAAATGGGCTCTCGATGTCCTTAGAACTGTGCAACAAGCGATTCTTGTTCGTACGCGCAAAGTCGCTCCGCAGAAATACGCTGTGGCAAAAAAAGAGAATAAAGGCAACGGCACTGCGTTTCCCGACGGGTTTACGGTAAACGTTCGAGTGGAGGGCGATCAAGAACGAGGTGGCGCTACGGAGAACGTAGAGGGTAAACCGATTTCTCTGCCTTTGAAGGTTCATGCCGAACTGACTTCGAATCCGAAAGAGATGGAAGATTGGCCAAAGGAAGCTCAGCTAGACTCCGAGCTGGATGGGGTGATAACTCCGGAACGGCAGCTCAACGTCACTCGCTTCCGTTTGCGCGAGACGCCTTTTAGCAACGCGACGTCGAGTTCTTGGCTGGAACTTACAAATCCTGATTGATCGCCCTGGCACTTTCGAAGTGGACGGCGCTCTCGGTTACGAGAACCTCAGATCAAGTTCTAGTTGTAACTTTGAGAGTTGACGGACGACGTACACAAATTTTTAACGAAACTGCGCAAAAGTTCCTCAGTTAAGGCGAAGGTACGGCAGCAAACCGCGGGGCATCCCTTGATCGATCACCGGCGCCGGACGCGGCGCATTTCGCTCGGGGCGAGCCGCTTCGAAACGCGCAATCGTTTTCATGAATCGGTTCTTGAAGCTGGTCGGGGAAAAAGTTTTGCTGGATGGTGACCACTCTCGCGTTGCAATCCGATTCATACTCCAAAGCCGCCAGCCAAAGCAATCATGCAGACGTTCCTCTTGTTCCTCGCCCTGCAAGAGCCGTCTCCGGGCTCGTTCTTGATTGCAGGCGCTATCAGTCTGGGCTTGCTCGCGATTTTCCTCCATCACAAACTCGGCTAGGCTGGAATGCCATTAGCCCGCGGTAGTTGAATCGCATCGGCGTGCTTGCGCGGCGCAGCACAAATTGAAATCATCACCCAATGCTGATGAAAGGCGAGATGTCATGTCAGATCCTGCTTTGCGGCTGCGCAGCCGTGATGCTCTCGTCCCGCGTGATCGCTCCCAGTGCGCTGCAACGATTTGATCAACCGCGGACCGTCTCGTACACAGCCGATATCGTCGTGAACGGTCGATGGCTCCTTCCACGCGACATGCTTGGGCACGTTGCAACGAAACCACCATTAGTGAACTGGATGGCAGCGCCGGTCGTCGCGCTCGGTTTCTGGCAGGAATGGGCCGCGAAGTGGCCAATGGTTGCAGCGACACTGCTCACCACTGCCCTGACTGTGAGAATCGCACGTAATTTATTTCGAAAAATTCCCGAGACCGAAACGGTCGCAAACGAAGCCGCTCTTCTCGCTGGGGCCGCGTGGCTGGTGAATCCGGCCAATATGACAATGATCTATCATTGCCGGCCCGATCCGGTCCTGGTGCTCTTTCTCACGGCGGCTTGGATGTGCGCGACCGCGGTCATATTTGAAAATGACTCCGACAGGATCGCCATCGGCGGGTTTTCGATTGCCATCGGCTTGGCGGCTTTGACCAAAGGTCCAGCAGCGCTTCTTCCGATGATATATCTGCCGTTGGCCGCCTGGTTAATCCGAGGCCAACCAGATCTTCTCTGGCGTAGTCACTGGTTGTGGGCAATCTCAGTTGCGCTCGCGATCTTCTCGCTCTGGGCATTGCCGACCGCGATCCGCTACCCGGCGCCGTTTTTTAAGCAGCTTATCGGCCGTGAGCTAATCGGACCAACCTTGGGATTGGATCATCACTTCGGCGGCAAACATTACATTGATGGTCCAATCGTTGCGCTAAAGCTTATTCTGCAAAATCCGATCTGGTTTGTTCAGCGGTTTCTACCATGGTCGCTCCTGACTATCGGCGCACTTTGCGCCATCGGGTGGAAGCGGTGGTTTCGACATCCGCTTGCGCCCACAATTTTGTGGATATTTCTCGTGCTCGTATTTTTTGCTCTCTCGGTGCGCAAAACTGCCGATTACATCCTGCCCGCTTATCCCGCGGGAGCGATTCTAGCCGCTTATTTTTGTGTAACTTATTTGCGAAGATTTCGTATCCAGCCTTGGCAGGTCGCGGCATTCGCTCTCGCGCTCGCCGTTGGACTGAGCGCAAAACACTTTCTCAAGACGAGCAAGGATCGCGGCGGCGAAAACTTGAAGCTATTTGCGCGTGAAGTGGAGAGCACGATCGACGACGATCCGGTCGTATTTATCGATACCGATTACAACACGCTCCAGTTTTTTCTGCATCGACATCAGCCAGGTGCGCCGACCGCGGAACAAATGGCCGTGGCAAAGTGGGCCATTATGCCGTTGCGCGACGAAGTTCCCGCGGAATTGCACTCGGACTTGGTCACCCGAAATCAAGAAAAGCAGTTTGTGTTGGGATTATATCGAATGGAGAATGTGCGAACTCTGATTCACCCAGATTCGCCGCTTAATTTTGGATGGCGTCCACGATTGTAAGCTGGCCGCTTCTATGACAATGGTAAAGACCTGGCCCGGAAAACCATATCCGCTTGGCGCCACTTGGCTGGGAAACGGCGTCAACTTCGCGATCTTTTCCGAACACGCCACGGGCATTGATCTCTGCTTCTTCGACAACATCGGCGCGCCGAAGGAAAACCTCCGCATTCCTTTCCGCGAGCAAACCGAGCAAGTGTGGCACGCGTTTTTGCCCGATGCGCGGCCGGGACAACTTTACGGTTACCGCGTCTATGGCCCGTACGATCCGAAGCAGGGCCTACGCTTCAACGATTCGAAATTGTTGCTCGACCCCTATGCTAAAGCGATCGCGGGCCGGATTAATTGGTCGGACGAAATGTTCGGTTACGTGGTCGGCGATAAAGCGGAGGACCTGACGCGCGATTCGCGCGACAACGCGTGGGCAATGCCCAAGTCAGTCGTAGTCGACGATGCCTTCAATTGGCGCGACGACAAACGGCCGAACACTCCGCTTTCCGAAACGGTGATTTATGAAATGCACGTGAAAGGATTCACGAAACTTTTGGGAGACGTGCCGGAGCAATTCCGCGGCGCCTATGCTGGAATCGCGAGCGAACCGGCGATCCGTTATCTCAAAACGCTTGGCGTGACCGCGGTCGAACTTTTGCCGGTGCACACCCATCTGGATGACAAGGCGCTGGTCGATCGTGGCCTGACGAATTACTGGGGCTACAACACGATCGGATTTTTCGCACCGCACGGGCACTATTCGAGCAACCGTGAGCTGAGCGCGGAAGTGACCGAATTCAAATCGATGGTGCGAGCGCTGCACGCCGCCGGGATCGAAGTGATTCTCGATGTTGTTTACAATCACACCGGCGAAGGAAATCATCTCGGACCGACGGTCTGTTTTCGCGGAATCGATAATGGGGCGTTTTATCGGCTGATGGCAGACAATCCCCGTTTCTATTTGGATTACACCGGCACCGGCAACACGGTAGACACGCTCCACCCGCGCACGCTGCAAATGGTGATGGACAGTCTGCGCCATTGGGTGGTGGAAATGCGCGTGGACGGTTTTCGGTTCGATCTCGCTCCCGCCCTCGGACGCGACGGCACCGGATGCAATAAGTTCGCCGCCTTTTTCAAAGTCATTCAACAGGACCCGGTCCTGTCACAGGTGAAATTAATCGCGGAGCCGTGGGATGTCGGTGAAGGCGGCTACCAAGTCGGCAATTTTCCCGTGCCGTTTTCGGAATGGAACGGAAAATTCCGGGACGCGATGCGCAGTTTTTGGCGTGGCGACGAAGGTTTTATCGGCGAAGTCGCGTATCGACTGACCGGCAGCCCCGATCTTTATCAACACGACGGCCGGCAACCCTACGCCAGCGTTAACTTCATCACGTCACACGACGGCTACACCCTCCACGATCTCGTCAGCTACAACGACAAGCACAACGAAGCCAACGGCGATGAGAACCGCGACGGCGACGGCCATAATCGCTCCTGGAACTGCGGGGTCGAAGGGCCGACGGACGATCCGAACATCAACAGTTTGCGCCGCCGGCAGGAGCGCAATTTTTTGACGATGCTTTTTTTGTCGCAAGGCGTACCGATGCTTTTGGGCGGCGATGAATTTGGCCGGACGCAAAAGGGGAACAACAACGCCTATTGTCAGGACAATGAGATCAGCTGGCTAAATTGGCACTGGGACGAAAAACAGAACCGCCTGTTCGAATTCACCAAAAAATTGATTCAGCTGCGCCGTGAGCATCCGGCATTTCGTCGTCCGAAATTTTTTCAAGGCCGCCGCGTCCCGGGCGGCGAGATCAAGGACGTAATGTGGTTCAATCCCGGCGGGAACGAAATGAGCGAGAAAGAATGGAATTCGCCATTCGCACGTTGTCTTGGGATGCTCATCAGCGGCGACGCCATTGGTTTGGTGGATGAACATGGCGAACCGGTGCGCGACGACACCTTTCTGCTTTTGATCAACGCGCATCACGAACCAATTCCGTTCGTGCTTCCGGGCGAGGAGCACCTCGAGTGGGAACAGATTCTCGACACCGCGAACGAAGATGGTTTTCTCAAGGAACCGAAGAAATTTTCGTCCGGTGATGATGTCGACCTTGGTGGACGAGCGAGTTGTTTGTTCAAGCTCAGCCGCGGCGAACAACCGCGCGCGCGTCACGAATCCTGGAAGAAACGCGCCATGGCGGCGCTCGCGGCGATCACCGGTGACGAGGAACGCGCGAAGAAATAGGTAGGGGCGATTGACCTTGCCAGTCCGGCTCGGACTCGCCCGCGGGCGATTCGGTGAACCACCCTACCAGAAGAATTCTGTTCAACGCAAGATTGCAACACGGCGCGATTCTATTATAGAGAATTCATGAGCGCTTCTTTGACGCGCCGGGAAGACGCTCGTCCAGTTAGCCTATGATACCGGCTTCACTCGTAATCGCGGCAGATCGCGGCAGCTTGAAAGCGTATCGGGTCAACGAAACGCCCACCCGCGGGCCGAGCTTAAAATTGATCCAGGCTTTCGATATCACCGATGCGCACGGCAAGCTCGTCGACAAGGTGACCGACTTGGCCGGACGTTTTCCGGTCACCGAAGGCGCAGGCACCCATCGCGGCCCGGCTTCGATCGCCGAGAGTAAACTGGAAACCGAGACCGATCGGCGGATTAACAAAGAACTGGCCGAACAAATCGCCAAAATTGTCAACGGCAGTGGCAAGGAAGGCTGGGCGTTTGCCGCGCCGTCCGAGATTCATGGGGCGATTGTCCATCTTCTACCCGATCGCATTCGCAATCGAATCGTCGAGCACGTGAAATCCGATCTGGTCAAGGTGGAGCCGGCGAAATTACCGAATCATTTTCGTTCCCTTCGTCCGGTTTAAGCTCAATATTTTAATTATGCAATTGCCCGTCAAGATCACCTACCGCGGCCTGGATAAGTCAGATAAGATCGACAACCTCGTTTTAGATTACGCTTCGCGCCTCGAGAAATTCTGCGACCACATCAACCGATGCGATGTCGCGATCGAGCAGCCGAACCATACTCATCACAAAGGTAATCCTTACCGTTGCCGGATCGATGTCACGGTGAGACCGCGTCACGAGCTGGTGAGCGACGAAAAACAAATGGACAACGGCTCGCACGAGCCGCTCAACAAGGTCATTCACGACGCGTTCAAGACGATGGAGCGCCAGCTGCGCCACCTCGTCGAAAAACAACGCCGCGAGTAGATGCAGTTCTAGGTAGGGGCGATTGACCCCAATCGCCCGGTTCCCCCAAAAGTGAATAAGCACGCTGTTCCGGCTCGGCCCGTGCGGAAAGTGCTGGATCATTCGATTCATTTTCACGGGCGGTTCGGAGCAACCTATTTCATTACGATTTGCTGTGATGCGCGAGGCGTGAACCAGCTTTGCAAGAATCAAGTCGCGCAGATACTTTTCGAAACTGCGCGTCGGTATCATGAGTTGGAACAGTGGTATCTTAAACTGCTCTTGCTGATGCCGGACCATTTGCACCTTCTCATCGGCATTTCGCCTGATGCAGAACTTTCTAAACTCATCCGTGACTTCAAACGGATTGCGGCGCGAAAGGGAAAAATCGAATGGCAGCGAAACTTTTTCGATCACCGATTGCGCCATGACGAAAGTGAAACGGAGAAATTCGAATACATTTGGGAGAATCCGATTCGGGCGGGATTGATTGGGCCAAATGATGACTGGCCTTACATACTCATCGGCAACGAATAGGTAGGGGCGGTTCACCGAACCGCCCGCGGGCGATTGAGGTGAATCGCCCCTACCTGAACCAACCCGGCTCGTAGGTAGCGCGCCCAATCGTCATCCCGCCGATGTGCACAAGTTCGAATTTCCCTTTTTGCATCACCCGCACTTCATCCGGCGACTCGAACCGCTTTAGAACGGCGCCGATCTCTTTATTAGCCATTGTCGCTCCAGAACTTCCACCACGGTTTCCTCGCTTCCAGTGGTCTCTCTTCCGAAATGAAGATGGTGCAGCGCGCGGCGCGGATCGCTTCGAGCTTTGGGTCGCTGGCCGGAACCGGCCAAATGTCGATGTAAAATCCGTTAGGCAGAATTTCTGGCAGATGACTACTTAGTGAGTCTAGAACCGCTTGCGTGTCACTGGAACGCAAGGGCACGACGACGAGAATCTGCTTGGGCGCATCTGTGTACCTTCGACGAAGCATTGCGGAAGATGCGCTTCGGCAATTCCAGGAACGCTGCCGGCGAGCGCCTTCAGCGCATCTGAAATCGCGAGCGGCATCGGCTGCGCGGGCGCACCCAAATAAATTCGCGCACCTTTCGGAATGTGGATGGGCGTCATGCGCGTGCGATCTAACCTAACGAGACAAAAGCTCGGCCACGCATTTTGCCCACGCAACTTCCGCTGTCGCCCGAATTGAAGTCCGAAATATCAAGAGATGTCTCGACTTCGCTCGACATGACAAATGCGACGGTCATAGACCGACGCTACAGAAAACAAATGCCAGTCCGGAACGGACCTAAGCCGGTGCGCCGCCGAGTGCGCCTGGAAGTGGCGGGGCCTCGGGACCGACTACGACCTGGCGCGGCGGTTTTTCGGGCGGCATTTTTTCGCCCGATGTCGGCGTCACGCTTGGCGGCGGATTTATCAACTCGCCGTGCT
>WNGP01006017.1_pt1 | contig 14082 bp, 13 predicted proteins | sample 5407671 | NCBI WGS metagenome assembly WNGP01 (sample SAMN13153381, study PRJNA577476) | soil metagenome | isolation source: 40 cm soil or saprolite under Garry oak tree replicate 2 | place: USA:California | collected 2016-06-15 | reverse complement strand
GCCGGCCGCCGGCGAGGCGCCGCTCGCGCCGAGCGTGACGCGGCGGCTCATCGCGCACTTCACCGACCGCACCCGGGCAGCGGCCAAGACCCCCTGGGGCCTGGACGAGCTCACCGACCGCGAGCGGGAGGTGCTGGCGCTGGTCGCCCGCGGCCTGTCCAACGCCGAGCTGGCCGCAACATTGCACGTGACGCTGCCCACGGCCAAGACGCACGTGAGCCGGATCCTGACCAAGCTGGGCGCCCGCGACCGGACCCAGCTCGCCATCCTCGCCTACGAATCGGGCATCGTAACCCGCTGAGCCGATCCCCGTCAGTCTGGGGGATGACGCGGATGGTGCTGCTTGCGCTCGATGACGGCCGGCCGCCGGCGGGTCACGATGTGTGCCATGAACGTTATCGACCTGCAAGCCGTCTCGCATCACGCGCCCTGTTGGGCTCGAATACACGATTGGGGCGTTGACCTGCGCCTTCTCGTAACATCCTGAGGATGTCAGGCGGCGATCTGGTACTCGTGCGTGAGTCCGCCGAGGACTTGTTTCCGGCGGATCCGGTAGTCGGCGAGGTTGATTTCCGGAGGAGCCGGTGAACTGGCCTGCGCGATCCCTGATCAGGAACTTGAGCGGAGCCGTGCGCTGGCCGAGGTCCATCAGGAAGTTACGCGCCGCCTGCGTCGTCCACGCGCCGTCGGGGTTCGCGGTGATGCCGGCCAGGTGTACGCGGCGGGTGCCGTGCTCGATGACGATCAGGGCGTAGATCCGCCGAAGAGCACGGTGTCCGCGTGGACGAGATCGATCGCGAGGATGCCGCGGGCCTGGGCGGTCAGGAACTGCTTCCAGGTCGGGCCCGTGCGGCGGGGAGCTGGGTCAATCCCGGCGTCGCGCAGGATCTGCCCCACCGTGGAGGCGGCGATCGGGTGGCCGAGCTTCACGAGCTCACCCTGCACGCGCCGGTGCCCCCACCTCGGATCGTCCATCGCCATGCGGATCACGAGCTTGCGGATCGCGGCTGCCGCGGACGGCCGGCCGGGACGCCGCCGGCTGGAGTAATCCCATTTGCGGGTGACCAGCCGCCGGTGCCAGGCCAGCAGCGTCGCCGGGGCCACCACGAACACCCCGCCCCGCCGGTGCCGGGGGATTAACCGCGCGAGCCACAGCCGGTCGCCCGGCTGGTAGCGGACCCGGCTGATCTAGCGGCGCAGCACCGCGTTCTCGTGCCGGAGGACCAGCAGCCCGGCGTCCTTGGACGCCTCCCGCCGGGCCAGCACCATCAAGCAGCCCAGCAGACGGCACACGAGCAGGTAGACAGCCGAGAAGATCACTCAGCGATGATCTCAAGCGGGGAGCCTGCCCAGGCCAGGCAAGGCCAGATCGAGTAATCGAGCCCTACAGGATCGCTGGATGCCCGCTGTCCGGATACGGTCGATAGCCTCATGAACGACCCTCAGCCCTGATCGTGCACGGTCTCGTCAGGAGTCGTGTGCGGAACTCGGCGCGCTACGACGGGGCCATCGGGCCGGCGGGAATGGTCAGTCTCGTTGCTCGCGCACCTGGCGCTTGATCCGGGCCAGCATCGCCGCCATGCCGCGCAGCCGCAGCGGGCTGACCAGGTCCTGCAACCTGAGCTGGCTGGAGAACTCGCCGGGCGTCTTCAGGATCTCGTCCGCGTCCAGCCCGTCCAGCCCGGCGTGCAGGATGCCTGCGAAGCCGCGGGTGGTCGGTGCCTCCCGGGGCGCGTCGAAGAAGAGGTGAACGGTGCCGTCGTCGTCAACCTCGACCGCCAGGAACAGCGGCGACTGGCACTCCGGCACCTGCTCCAGCAAGTCCTGGTGCTCGGCGTACCGGGCGGGCAGCGGCGGCAGCTCCTCGGAGAACTCCAGCAGCAGTTGCAGCCGTTCGTTGTCCGGGACCGCGCCGAAGTCCTCGGCGATCTCCTGCAGCCGGGGATTGAGGGTGCCTGTGCCGGCTGTCACGGGTTCTCTCCCCGGCGTATGGGCGCCCGGACCGAGTTTCCCCACTCGGTCCACGACCCGTCGTAGTTGCGCACCTGCGGATAGCCCAGCAGGTGGTGCAGCACGAACCAGGTGTGGCTGGAGCGCTCGCCGATCCGGCAGTAGACCACCACGTCGGCATCCGCGCGCAGTCCTGCCTCATCCTGATAGATCGCCTCAAGCTCCGGGCGGGTCCGGAACGTGGAGTCGTCTGCGGCCGCGCGGGACCAGGGGACGCTCTTAGCGCCGGGGATATGCCCGCCCCGCATGGCGCCTTCTTGCGGGTAATCCGGCATGTGCAGCAGCTCGCCGGTGTACTCCCCGGGCGAGCGAACGTCGATGAGCGGCTGGCCGAGGTGGGCCAGGACTTGGTCCCGGAATGCCCGGAATCTGGTGTCGTCGCGCTCGACTAGCGGGTAGTCGGTGCGGGGCCGCTGCGGCGCCTCGGTGTCCAGCGGCCGGCCCTCGGCAATCCACTTTGTCCGGCCCCCGTCCAGGAGGCGCAGGTCCACGTGACCGAACAGCGTGCACACCCATAGCGCGTACGCCGCCCACCAGTTATTCCGGTCACCGTAAAGGACCAGCGTGGCGTCCGGCGAGATCCCCTTCCCTGACATCAGCCGCGCGAAGCCCGCACCGTCCACGTAGTCGCGGGTGACCGGATCGTTGAGCTCGGTGTGCCAGTCGAGCTTCACCGCGCCCGGGATATGGCCGGTCTCATACAACAGCACGTCCTCGTCGGACTCGGCAACGGCAAGCCCAGGGTCCCCAAGGTGCCCGGCCAGCCACCCGGTCGTGACGAGCATTTCCGGCCGGGCGTAGTCCTGGAACTTCGCCGCGGAGTCGTACGGCAGCGCCACGGCCAACCACCTCCGCTCGCTATCCGCTCCCCGGTCGCACACCGCGCCGCGAATCCTAAAACTACCCTCTCGGCAGGTAAACGTCGTGGCTGCGCTCAGCCTTCCCCACGTGCTCAGCCGTCGCGAGCAGCGAGCACCGCCGACGGTGGACGGAACCGGGATGCCGCACGTCGTTCCCCTCGGCCGGCGCTACGCCCCCGGATCGCTGGCGCAGGCGCGCGCATGCTCGGCTTGGTGAACGTCGATGCTCCTGCGGCTGGGTGACTCGCCTGGCGGATCCGCTTGCGAACTCGTGCTGGGCGTTGCCGTTTCCTCGCGGCGAGCCGAAGCTGAGCCGGTTTCTGTGCGCAGCTAGTCACCAGGCCGGCTTGCGGGTCACCGCTTGGCGTACTCCGTGAACCCTTGCCAGTCGATCACGACGCACGGTTCGTTCCCGACGATCCACGCGTCGTGGCCCGCAGGGATGATGCTGAAGTCTCCGGGGCCGAACTCCATCTGCTCGCCGTCGTCCATGACGACCTTCATCCGGCCGGGGTAGATGTCCGCCGCGGCGGTGCCCTCGACGCTGAGGGTCTGCACTTCGAACTCGACTCGTGGCGCGCCGAGGAACCCTTCCAGCAGGAGTTGCATGACGTTGGCTTCGTACAGCGGCTGGTAGAGGCAGTCGCTGCGCAGGCTGCGCTTGACCGCCAGGGCGAATATCAGCTCGCTGGGTTCGATCCGGCCCTCCAGACGATGGAATGCGTTGCGCAGCAGCTCCTGTTCGGGTGGTGAGGTTCGGCAGTTCCCGCCGCCAGCTCGGCTCGCCGCGCTCGCGTTCAGGCAGGACCACGACCGCTATGTCGGGCGTGCTCGTCGGAAGTGCCAGGCCGTGCCGGGCCTCCAGGTTGGCGCGGATGTCTCCGATGCTTTGCTGGGCCGCGGGCACGAGCAGCTTGACCCAGTCGTAGCCGCGGGGCAGGTTGAGGACGGCGATCTGCCGTGCGGGGTCGCGGTGCACTGCTGGCCTGGGGTAACGCGGTTCCGTCCCGCCACGGCGCGCCGCATGCCCTGCGGGGCCAGCCGCCCCCGGCAGGCCGGGCAGGAAAGCGGGCCCGCTCTCAGAATTCCCTCCACGGCGGCGGCATCCTTGCTTACCGTGAGCATCGGTGCTCCCATGCACCAGGCTGCGGCCCTCCCCGAGCATTCAGCAAGATCACGGGGAGGGCCGTCCCTTATCTGACGTGCTCTCGGTGACGTCGCGCACCAATGCCCCGCGACCCGATCGCGAACAGCCACCGCGTGCCCAGCATCAAAGACGCCGGTCAGGCCCTGCGTGCTCAGGATGAACGGCGCCTGACAAGCGGGAGCCCGGTCAAGATGCTGCGTGCTCAGAGCTGGACGTTCGGCGTGCCATTAAGAAAGGCCTGCCTGCCAGGACTGGATGTCAGCGACCAGTTGGAGCGGATGGCCAGGTCACGGCTGCGGGGACGAAAACTGCAGGGAGAACCCACACACCCGCCCAGCCGCTGACCGGTGACACTGCTGGTCGCTGGTGGTTCGGCTTGGCCCGGGGGCTCCTTGATGATCTCTATTTGATGGCGGGGCCAGGCTGCGGAGACTTGAGGCGCCGCAAGGAGGGTGCCCCAAGCGTCACCGTCTGACCGGGAGGCAGGCACCGGCAGCCCAGCCACAATCACCCTGCCAATTACCTGCGGCGGGTGCTGAGGATGACCCCGGATACATGGCGGAGTTCGACCGCGGCCAGCAGCGGACTCGTGAGCAGTGCCCGGCGGGCATGGTCTTGGTTGGCACGCTGTTCGGTGGTCCAGTCACGTGTGGGCGTCATGTCGTCGACGATGAGCATGCCATGGGAGCCGAGGGCGGCGATCGTGCGGTCGAGGCCTTCCCATTTGCCGCCTTGGGCATCGGCGAAGATCAGGTCGAATGTTCCGGCCTTGGCCAGCACCTCTAGCGCGTTGCCGAGCCGCAGCCACGAAAGCGGGCCAGTCGCCGTCCGCGGCCAGCGCCGCGGTCCGCGGGTCATTTTCCACCGTGGTTACCGTGACGTCGGTTCGGGGCAGCAATCCGGAGACGATCCAGGCGGTGCCTACTCCGGTGCCGGTGCCGAGTTCGAGGACCCGGGCCCGGGTGGGCAGGTGGGCGGCGAGCACGGCCAGCAGGTGCCCGACGTCAGGGTCGCACGACAGGGTGAAACCGGCCAGCCGCGCCCTGCCGGTGGCGGCTCCGACCAGCGCTGGCACCGGGTCGCCAATAGTCACTGGGGCCTCCGTCCTGTGATGCCCCGAGAGGGTGAGCGCTGCTCTTCTTGCGTGGCGCGTTGTCTCAGCGCCACGCCTGGATCAGTGGATGGATCGGCCGCCAGCTGGCGGGGGCAGGGTCTGGCGCGTGGTCAAAAGCGGGTCCAGACCAGCAGGATCGTGGATGCGGCCAGCAGGGCCGCCATGGCACCGTTGAGGACGCGCCGTGCGCGTGGCGTCCGGAGGAAGCGCTGGAGCGCGGCGCCGAACGCCAGCCAGGGCAAGCAGCTGGGGAGGGCGACCAGCGTAAAAAGGGTCGCGAAGATGACAGCCTGGGCCAGGACACCGCCGGCGCGCCGGTCCAGGAAGGTGGCGATGGCAGCGACCCCGACCAGCCACCCCTTGGGGTTGACCCACTGGAAGGCCGCCATGCCGAGGAATCCAGCGGGTACGTTCGTGGCCCCTTCGGCATGTCCCGTGGTCGCGATCCGCCAGGCCATCCAGCAGAGCATCGCTGCCCCGCCCCACTTCAGGACCTGGAGGGCCAGAGGATGAGCAAGGAGCACGTTACCCAGTCTCAGGGTGATAGCGAACAGCATCGCGCCCATCCCGGTCACCTGCCCCAGCAGACTCGCGAGACCCTGCCGGACGCCGACCCTTGCACCGATAACGGTCAGCAGCGCATTGCTGGGGCCGGGGGTTCCAGCGACGACCGCTGAGAAAGTCACAAACGCGGTCACCTGGGCGGGGTCATGTATGACTTCCATCCGCCGCTCCGTAGATTTGACCCATGGCCCCCAGCCTGGGTGATGCAGTCGGCGCTGGTCTTGAACGTTCGTGCGACCCCGACGAGTGGGTAGACGCCACGAGGCCGGTGGATGGGGTGGAACTGTTCCGCGCTCGTCTGCGTGGCCGCCCGTTCAGCCGCCACCGGCACGATGTCTACGCGATCGGCGTCACCGAGGAGGGTGTCCAGGCGTTCGGCTACCGGGGCACGGTTGAGCGCAGCCTCCCGGGACAGGTCTTCGTGCTGCATCCCGACGAACTGCACGACGGCAGGGCAGATGGGCCGGGTTTGTTCGGCTACCGCCAGATCTACGTCAACCCGGACCGGATCGCCTCCGCCTTGCCAGCTCTCACGGGACGGCCGACGCCGCTGCCCTTCGCTCCCCCGGTGACCGACGACCCGGTCCTCGCGCGCGTGGTGCGCACCGCGTTCGCGCGTGCGCCCGAGCCGCTGGGCTTTGACGCCCTGGTGCTTCAGCTGGCGGAGGGCCTGCTGCGGTTCAGCGCCGCCGGTCTCACCGCCACCCAGCGCTGCCGGGTTGACCTGCCCGCTGTCGAGCGTGGCCGCGACTTCCTGCGGAGCCGGCTGACGATAGTGCACTCGAGCGAGGTGGAGGCAGTCACGGGCCTGGACCGCTACCAGTTCGCACGCCAGTTCCATGCCGTCTACGGGACCAGCCCGTACCGGTATTCAGTGATGCGGCGCCTCGACGTGGCCCGGAGCCGGCTGCGCGACGCGCGGCCCCTGGCAGAAACGGCGCTCGAGGTCGGCTTCGCCGACCAGGCCCACTTCACCCGGACGTTCAAAGCGGCATTCGGCATGACACCCGGCCGGTACGTGAAGCTCTGCGCGGCCCGTGCCGGTGACGGAGCCGCTCGTCCGGCCGCCCGGGCAATGCCACCGAAATAGGTAGTGCCGTCGGACGCAGGCCGATAACGCGGCGCTGCCCGGAACTGCTCTCCGAAGCCAGCCGCCCGCCCCACCCGGGCCAGCACATAACAGGCTAATCAGCGCAACTTCGACCAGCTACGAGGCAGCCCCAGGGCATGGGGCCGGTGCTTGCCGGTCACGGTGGCGGACGGGGCGGGTGGGGGTGGCGTACCGGGGCGGCGTGGCGGCTGCCGCCACTGCCACTCTCATATGCGGCCCTGGGACTGCTGCCAACTATGCCTGGGAATTCGAGAGGACTCGCTGCCCAAGCCATCTTTCAGCCGCCACCTATAGCTGGGGGTCGCACCGGTCCCGACCGGGGCTGCCAGGTCGTGCGCTGGCCCTGCCCGAGTCAGTGGCAGGCAGCGGGCTGGCGAGTGCCGAAGGTGCGACGGCCAGCTTGGACCAGGGCAGGCGGCAGGGCGACAATCTTAGCTTGACGGCAAGCCGGCGACAACGTTACGTTGTCTCCATGGAGGCGGTGAGTGTGCCGGCGCTGGCGGATGAGGTTCGCCGGCGCGCTGCGGGCGCGCCGCTGGACCGGGTGGCAGCCGCGCTGGCCGTCAGCGAGGATCTGACTGCGGGCGCGGACGAGCTGATCGGCCGGTTCGTGGATGAGGCCCGCCGCGCGGGGTGCTCCTGGACCGAGATCGGCCAGCGGATAGGGGTGTCCAAGCAAGCGGCCCGGCAGCGCTTCGCGCAGCCGCTCGGGGTCGCTGGTGATCTGGAGTGGCGGCCGCGGCTGCTGGCCTGCCTGCAGGCCGCCGGGCGGGAGGCCAGTGCTGACGGGGCCGCCGAGGTCGGTACCCATCACCAGCTGCTCGGGCTGTTTCATGAGGGGGTCGCCGCCACGGTCCTGGAGAAACTGGGCATCCATGCCGACGCCGCCCGTGCCGCCGCGCGAGAGCTGTTCCCCGGCGGCGGCCAGCCGGGCGGCCAGCCGCCGCCGGACTCCGCGGAGGCCCGCCAGGCGGTCCAGCGAGCGGTAGTGCTGGCACGGCAGGCTGGTCACTGCTACGCCGGCACCGAGCACCTGCTGTGCGTGCTCGCTCTCGACCCCGGATCCCGGGCGCGGCGGGTGCTCGGCGAGCTCGGCGCCGACATCCCGGCGATCAAGAAGGAACTCGCCCGCCACACTGGCATCGGCGAGCGGCGCCGACGCAGGCGGGGCAAGGCAGCCGAGGGCGCTTGTTCCTTCTGCGGCAAGCAGCGCAGCAGCGAACTGCGGCTCGTCGCAGGGCCGGGGGTGTGGATCTGCGCGGAGTGCATCGGGCTGTGCAACGAGATCCTCGCCGAAGGCGGAGAAGAGTAATCAGCACGCGGCGTGGTCTCGCCGGCTGCCGCCCGAGGACAGCCGGGAGACCGATCTGAGCGGCGGCCCACCAGCCTCCGTGCTCAATGGACTCAAGTGCCAGCCACCCTGCCCAGCACATGCCAACCTTCGTGCCCAGACTCTCCGAAACTGCCAAGTCGCAGCGTTCCGAGGCGCCAAACTCGGTGCCAGTCACAGATCTGGCACCGCGGTTTTATCACCGATCTGTCACTTTCCTCGGCGCCGGTGCGACGGACGCCGCGAGCGGGCCACTGATGACGACCTAGGAGGCCTATGAACAAGGCCTGTCAACGGGCGCCTGTATTCGCTCTGCGGGCCGGACACGCAGTGACAGGTTCGGCCCGTCCCCTGGTTTTCGTGATGAGCGGCGCCTGGTGGCCCCGCTGAGAGCCCTTCCGTGCCCGGGCCACGGGCCGGAGCAGCCCGCCAGGGGCTGCCAGCCTGTGCGTGCCGAGAATGTCGTCCATGGCTCTGACCAGCAGGGTTGCTCTCGCGGCGGTCCGGCCGTGATGATCACCGATCATGTGCCTGCGGTTCGTATTCCTCCTGATCACCCATGTCACTGCGTGGCTGCGGCTGTCCCGGCGTGACGATGCCTGGAAGACCGCGGAGAACCTGATCCTGCGCCATCAGCTCACCCTCCTGCAACGGCGGCGGCCATGTCGTCCGCGGCTGAACTGGACAGACCGTGCCCCGCTCGCGGCCCCTGCTCGCCGTGATACCCAAGCGCGGCGCCGCCGCCTGCGACTGCTGGTTGCCCCGGACACGATCCTGCGCTGGCACCGTGACATCGTCCGCCGCCGCTGGACCGTCAGGTCCGCGCACGCCAGGACCGGCCGGCCGGCGACCCGGCGGAACATCCAGGCCCTGGTCCGCCGGCTGGCACGCGAGAACCCCGAGTGGGGATACCGGAGGATCCACGGCGAACTGGCTGGCCTGGGCGTTAACATCGCGTCGACCGTGTGGGAGATCCTCAAGGCCAGCGCATCGACCCCGCCCGGCGGCGGACCGGGCCGGCCTGGTCACAGTTCCTGCGGTCCCAGGCCGAGGCGATCCTGGCGTGCGACCTCTTCACGGCCGACCTGCCCGACGGCACCCAGGCCCATGTCCAGGCCGTAATCGAGCACGCGACCCGGCGCATCCGCATCCTCGGGGTCACCTTGCATCCCACCGGGCAGTGGACCGCCCAGCAGGCCCGCAACCTCCTCATGGACCTCGGCGAGCAAGCTGACCGGTTCAAGTTCATGATCCGCGACCGCGGCCCGGACTTCACCGCCGCGTTCGACGCCGTCCTCGCCGATGCCGGGATCCGGACCGTGCTGTGCAACATCCAGACGCCCCGCATGAACGGGACCGCCGAACGCTGGATCGGCGGATGCCGCCGCGAGCTCCTGGACCGCACCTCATCTGGAACCCGGCCCATCTGCGGCGAGTCCTGGAAGGCTACGAGGCCCACCACAATCAGCACCGGCCACACCGCTCCCTGCACGGCGCCGCGCCGCTGAAACCGCTACCCGAACCCGTCGATCTTGCACGATACCGCGTCCGAAGACTGGCCCGCGTCAGTGGCCTGATCAACGAATATCACCTGGTCGCATGACATGGACGAGGTTTTCGGCACGCACAGGCCGCGCGCCGGCGGGAAACCGGCAAGAGAAGCGACCAGCCCGGCCGCCTGATCGAAGGCCAGCGGGTCTTGGGCTGGCGCGAGGCGCTGAGCGAACTCGCCGTCGCCTACCCAGGCCGCATCATGTAAAAGCCAGGACAACGAGGTACAAAGCAATGCGTCACAGGGTCGTTGTCCCAGGTTGGGGTGGACGCCGACAGGGAGTCGGGCGTGTGCGGCGACGCGCTGCAGCAGCGTGATCAGCCGGGCCTGGTCGGTTTCGTCGAGTGTGGCGAGCAGTTCGGCGTCGTATTCGTCGGCGGCGTGCTGGGCTTGGGCGAGCAGATCGCGGGCCGCTTCGGTGAGGTGAAGCGCGTGGGCGCGCCGGTCGGCGGGGTGGCGTCGCCGCTGCACCAGTCCCCGGTCTTCGAGGTCGTCGACGAGCCCGACCATGACGTTGCGGTGGATGCCCATCGTGTCGGCGAGTTGTTGTTGGGTCTGCCCGTCGCCTCCTGCCAGGTGGGCGAGCAGGACGAAGTGCCGGGGGTGCAGGCCCAGAGGCGCCAGCCGTTCGGCAAACCGCGTGGCGGCGTGGAGGCCGAGGTGGGCGAGCAGAAAGCTGGGACGCTCGCCCAGGGGCGTGGGCGTCGGGGGGCCGGTCGTGTCGGTCATTATCCAGCCATCCTAGCCATTTGCCATCTACCGTGATTGTATATTAGCGTGACAATCATGCGGAATGGCAGTCCTGGGAGAGGCGGTATCCCGCCTGGAGCGGAGTGCAGCTGCGCACTCACGACCTGGACGTCGCGGGGAAAGGACGACCGGTGAGTTCAGGTCGTGCAGGACGCCGCCGTGCCGGGATCACGCGACTTGCCGATTCGAGAGGTTCACATGACAACTACCACCAATTCGCCGGGTCGTGGCGCCATGATCGACGTGGAGGGTGTCAGCAAGTCCTTCGGTGAGACCAAGGCGCTCGCCGGCGTGGACATGAGCGTCCCGGCGGGGACCGTGCAGGGCCTGCTCGGCCCGAACGGGGCAGGCAAGACCACCCTGGTGCGGATCCTGGCCACCCTGCTCGCCCCCGACACCGGGCGGGCCCGGATCAGCGGTGTCGACGTGCAGAAGGATCCGAACACCGTTCGCAGCCTCATCGGGCTGGCCGGCCAGTACGCGGCGGTGGACGAAACGCTCACCGGACGGGAAAACCTGGTCATGGTCGGCCAGCTCTACCGGCTGGGGTCCAAGCTGTCCAAGGCCCGGGCCGGAGAGTCCCTCGAGCGTCTGGGGCTGGTGGAGGCAGCGGACCGTCCGGTGAAGACCTATTCGGGAGGCATGCGCCGCCGCCTCGACCTTGGCGCCAGCCTCGTCGGCCGGCCCCAGGTCCTGATCCTCGACGAGCCGACCACCGGGCTTGATCCCCGCACACGGCTCGACATGTGGTCATTCATCCGTGATCTGGTGGCCGGCGGAACCACGGTGCTGCTCACCACCCAGTACCTGGAGGAAGCCGACCAGCTCGCGAACCACAGCGTCGTCATCGACCGGGGCAAGGTGATCGCCTCAGGCACCTCCGATGAGCTCAAGGCACGGCTCGGCAGCGACCTGATCGCGGTAGAGGTGCCGGCCGCCGAGCTGGACCAGGCCACAGCGGCGCTGCGCGGCATCGGCTGCGGCCCGCCGGCCATCGACCAGGCGCACTCACAGATCACCATCCCGGTCTGCCACCCGGTCCCCGACCTGATGGCGGCCCTGCGCATCCTGGACACCGCCGGGATCGTCCCCGTGGACCTAGGACTGCGGCGGCCCTCGCTCGACGACGTGTTCCTGTCGCTCACCGGGCGCAGCACCGGCGACGACGACCTCGCCGCGCCGCTTACGACCACACCCCGCACACCCCAGCCTGCACGGAGCGCCGCATGACCGCCGTCCCGGCCGGCCCCGCCGGGCCGCCAGCGCAACCGGAGGGGCTGACCACGATCGAGCCCGTCCGGCTCCCGCGCTCGGCCATCTTCGCCGACGCCGTGGTCATCGCCCGCCGCAACCTGACCCGCATCGCCCGCACACCCCAGCTGCTGGTCTTCGCCACCATCCAGCCGATCATGTTCGTGCTGCTGTTCCGCTACGTCTTCGGCGGCGCCATCCACGTCCCCGGGATCAGCTACGTCGACTTCCTGATCCCGGGCATCATCGTGCAAACGGTCGTGTTCGGCGCCACCTCCACCGCGGTCGGCCTGTCCGAGGACATGAGCAAAGGCATCATCGACCGGTTCCGGTCGCTGCCCATGTCCCGCTCGGCCGTACTCGCCGGACGAACCATCGCCGATTTGGTCCGCAACGTCTTCGTGGTCCTGCTGATGATCGTCGTCGGCACGGCCGTGGGCTTCCGCTTCCACAACGGCCTCCTGCCCGCCGTGGCCGCCGTCTTCGTCGCCCTGCTGCTCGGATACGCCCTGTCGTGGGTGTTCGCCCTCATCGGCCTCACGGTCGCCGACCCGGAGACCGCGCAGCTCGCCGGCTTCCTGCCCATCTTCCCGCTGGTGTTCGCCAGCTCCGTCTTCACCTCGACCCAGAGCATGCCCGGCTGGCTGCAGGCCTTCGCCAACGTCCAGCCCATCACCCGAGCCGCCAACACCGTGCGGGCCCTCACCCAAGGCGGTCCCATCGCCACCAACCTGCTCTGGACCATCCTGTGGAGCATCGCCATCCTGGCCGTCTTCGCCCCCCTGGCGGTCCGTCGCTACCGCAAGGTTTAGCACCACCAGGCGCCGGGTCAACCAGAGGACGCGGGAAGGGCTTTGTCCGCCCCGAGATCATGATCAGCGAGCGGCCGGCCGAGGCGGAGGACCGGGCCGTGCCCGGTCACCGGGAAGGCGACCTCATCCTCGGGCTGAACAGCTCCGCGATCGGCACCCTGGTCGAGCGCACCACGCGGTTCACGATGCTGCTGCACCTGCCGCCCATGCAAGGCCACGGCGGGCCCAGCGCCAAGAACGGTCCCGCGCTCGCCGGGCACGGGGCGGAGGCCGTCCGGGACGCGATCGCCGCCTCCATCACGACCCTGCCCGGGCAGCTACGCCGGTCGCTCACCGGGGGCCCAGGGCGGAGAGATGGCCAGCCACGCGCAACCGCGCATCGGCACGGGTCTCGATATCTACTTCTGCGGCCCGCACAGCCCCTGGCAGCGCGGCAGCAACGAGAACACCAACGGACTCCTGCGCCAGTACTTCCCGAAGGGAACCGACCTCAGCCGGCACAGCGCCGGCGACCTCGCCGCAGTTGCCGCGGCACTCAACGGCCGCCCCCGCAAGACACTCGGCTGGAAGACCCGACCCAGTCGCTGGAAGGCGACGTCGAGGCGACCCGGCAGGTCCTGGACGAGCTGGACGGCGACGTCGTCTGGTCGGCCAGGACTACGGCGGCGCGGTCATCACCGAGGCCCGGACGCACCAGGGTGTCGGCGCTGGTCTACGTGGCCGCGTTCGCCCCGGACAAGGGCGAGTAGGTCACCACCCTCATCGCCAACCCGCCGCCGGGCGCACCAGTCCCGCCCATCCTGCCGCCCCGCAACGGCTACCTGATCTTGGACCGCGAGCGCTTCCACGCGTCGTTCGCCGGCGACCTGCCGGCCGCGCAGGCAGCTTTCATGGCCGACTCGCAGGTTCCGTGGGGCGTCGGCGCCCTCGAAGGCACCGTCACAGGGCCGGCGTGGCGGGTCAAGCCCAGCTGGTACCTGGTCGCCAGTGACGACCGGATGATCCCGCCGCCCGCGCAGCGTGCGACGGCCGAACGCGCTGCTGCCACGGTAACCGAGGTCCTGGGAGCCACTCGGCGTACCTGTCCCAGCCCAAGGCGGTCGCCTCGCTCATCGAGCAGGCCGCCGGCTAACACCCGCCATCCCTCTCACTCGCTCGGTGCGGTCCCGGCACGGCCGGTTCCGGGACCGCGCCACCTGCTCGACAAGGAGTTGTCCGTGTTGCGCAACCTCCGCGCCTACGGTGCCGAATCTTCGGAACGGAACTGGCGCGGAACATTGTCGCGCAGTAGATCACCGGAATCCAGGAACCCGCAGGTCAGAGCGCTTGCCAGTGTTCGAAGGAGCCAGTCTGTAAAACCGTCGGCTCAGCCTACGTTGGTTCGAACCCAACACCTGCCACCCGGTAAAGCCCCAGGTCACCTGGCATTTGCTACCGCATAGCTAGGCTTTGAAAGCGAACGGTGTGCACACCGTGCCGCGATGAGGCCTCGCGACTGCGCGGATCGCCCTGACCTGCGGAGACGACCCCGGCAGGCTGCGTCAGCCCGCCCTCTCCTGCAGCCCTGAACGGCGTTTACTG
>WNGP01003017.1_pt1 | contig 14092 bp, 14 predicted proteins | sample 5407671 | NCBI WGS metagenome assembly WNGP01 (sample SAMN13153381, study PRJNA577476) | soil metagenome | isolation source: 40 cm soil or saprolite under Garry oak tree replicate 2 | place: USA:California | collected 2016-06-15 | reverse complement strand
AAGGTGGCAAGCCCTAGAGGACGATTTTAGAATTCTTGGCCCACTCTCTGTACGGGAACTGCACTCATGAGCGGCCAGATCTAACCTCTCCCACTCGTCCGATAACGCGACGACACCTACTAATGACCTATGCAATTGTAATTTTCCATAGCAAGAGCCAGATGCCGAGCGAGCTCACCCGCCAGGGTGTCTTCCGAATGCGCCCACTTGGGCGGGTGGCCCGAACGATAAATCCTAAAACGAATCTGGGTGCCCAACACATCGGTTTTACGTGTGGGACCTTTGATTTTGATTTTTCCTTGTTTGCCAGGCGTGTTCAGCGCGAGCGCGGCGCAGAGGCGGCTTCGCCGCGTGAATCAATGTGCACAAGGCCGCCTTGACGGATTGTTCGTCGGGGTAATACTCGGCGACGTCAGGTGAGAGGAGGCGAAGTTCGTTCCCGCCCGATACTGCGCGATGTATTTTCCGCAGGCGGCGACCTTCAGCTTAGAAAGGCCGCACTCCCCGCGTAGCTCGTCACGCCGTGCTCGTTTGTCCGTTTTTTTTCTTCATAGCGTTTTCGCTCGCGGCGGCGCCGTCAAAAATGGACAACGAAGCCGACCGAGAGGCGCGTGCAATTGGCGGTCTGGCCGGAGTTGCGCAGGCCGACGTAGTCCAGTTGGGGGCGCAAAGCGAGGTGCGGAAGAAGACCGACATCCACGCCGCCGCCGAAACTATAGGCGAATTGGTTGGACGAGCCGCCGCCGGATCCGGCGGTCAAACGCGACCCGCCAATCAGGAATTGCGCAAAGGGATTGAATTTGGAGGGGTTGCGCAAAGACGCGCGGGGGCCGAAGAGATAGGTGTAGGTGTTGAGGGAAACGCCGCCGGGAGAGGCGTGGTAGCCGCCGAAGTCGCCGACGATACCGAGCCACCTGTTCGGATTATAGGCGACAGAGCCACTAACGCCGTTCTGGTTGATGCCCCCGAAAGCACCCAGGCGGAAATAGGAGTAGCCGACGGAGGCGTCGACGGACTGGGCGCGCGACGGAAGGGCAAAGAGGAACAGCCCGAAGCTAAGCAGGAGCAGTCGTCTCATAGGAATCGATCCTTTCGAGCGTGATTGAGCGTTGAAAATCCGAGCCGGAAGGGCGCGGTAAGGGCAGGGCGGGTAGCCTTCCCCAACGGCAGATACTATTTTGATGCAGCGAGGGGGAATTGGCTAGGGATAAGGGATAGAGGAGAGGTTTCTTGGGGTGCAATGGCGGGGCTGCTGGTGTTGGCCAAGAGTAGCTGGCGCAAACTATGACGGGCATTTTTCATCGCCGTGGGCGAAGAAAAATGGAAGTGGGGGGAGTCCGGATATCCCTGGCTATTGGCTCATTACTTTGCGGATGCGCGGCGGCTTTGAATTTTCCGTTTTTTGATTTGGGGTGCTTGCTCCAGCCGCCGAGATCGAGGGCAACGGCCATGCTGGCGTCGCGGAGTTCCTCGGCCAGGGCGGGGTCGACCAGGCCCGGGCCACCACCATGCCTCCGATGCACAGTGAGGCAATGCCTTGCGCGGTGGCGCGGCGGGGACGGCCGTTCTGGGTCAAGCTGCGCTCGAGGACGCTGACCATGGAGCGGAAGACGGCCTCCGAAGGCACTCCGAGCGGGTTTGCCGCTGCGGGCGACGTCGGTGGGCAAGGCCACCATGGGGCAGGAATCCTCGACGTTTTCAAAATGCTGGCGGGAGAGATAGGCGCGAACGACTTGCGGTCATACGTCGCCGGAGGATAGGTCCACTTTCACGCCTTCCCAGCAACTTTTCCAGTTTGGGTCGGTGAAGAAGCAGGTGAGGACCTCAGCGTAGAGATCGCTCTTGCTTTTGAAATAGTAGAAGCCACCATGGGTGAGGCTGGCGCCGGCCATGATTTGCTGGATGGAGACACTCTCAAAACCGTGGCGATTGAAGAGTTTGCGGGCGCTATCGATGATGTTTTTCTTTACGAGTGCGCGGTGACCGGCGGCGTACGGCCTGGGGGGCTCCTTGTTTTTGAGGTGCCGAAGTATGCTACCAAGAGGGTTACACTTTCCACGAAAAGATTATCTTGAACATATTTTGGAGAGGTGGTTTTATGCCGGAGGGTCGCGCGGCAAATTCTGGAGGAAAATGATGAGCGATAGCAAAAGGACGTGCGCATTGGTGAGTACGCCGACACGGAGGCAAGTGGTCGCGGGTGTGGCCGTTGCGTTTGGGGGACTGAGCCTGGGGTCAGCGATGAGTTGGGCGGCAGCGGAGGAGGAGATTTCGCATACGGCGGAATCGATCCACCAGGAGCCCATTTTCAAAGCGAGCCGGAAGCGGGTGTATGAAGCGCTGACGGACGCAAAACAGTTTGACAAGGTCGTGCAGCTTAGTACGGCGATGAAGTCCGGCATGGCGCCAGGAGCCAAGCCCACGGAGATCGGTCGTGAAGCGGGCGGGGCGTTCGCGCTATTCGGGGGCTACGTCACGGGAAGGCAGCTAGAGCTTGTGCCGAACGAGCGAATTGTCCAAGCATGGCGAGCGGGAGGCTGGGATCCGGGAGATTACTCGATTGCGAAATTTCAGCTCGTGGAGCAGGGGGCCGGAACCAAGATCGTGTTTGACCATGCCGGATTTCCTGGAGGCAAAGCGGAACATCTGGCGGAGGGATGGAAAATGAATTATTGGGAGCCACTGGAGAAGCTCCTGGGGTAGCTATTTTTTGAAGAGGTTTTCGAAGGCCTGGCGGGCGTCCGTGTGGCGCGGGGGTGCAGAAGGGGGCGCGGAACCAGGAGCCGGCGGCTGAGTATAGGAAGTTGGGGCGGTATCTTTTTCGATGGTCATGCGGAATTCGTAAAAGGTGCAGGCGTTCTTGGCATCTTTGGGAGAGATGCGTTCCGGGATCGGCTGAGTGCATTCAAACTGCGCGCCGGAATCGAAAAAGCGGCACTGTTTGCAGCAGTGCAATTCGAACTGGCACTTGGGACACTTGCCATTGGGATCGAATCCTGGAGTGAGAACGGCGCCGCAATTGGCACATCGCGCGCGCGTGACGGTGCCCACCATGCGCGGTGTGCGGGGGCCGAATTGGTCGGCGCCGCGCGGGCCGCCGGCGGGCGGCTTGCGGTCGTGCGATTTGTCTTTTTTATCGGTTTTTTCCGCGTCGCGGTAACCGCGGTGACTGTACTTTCGATCCACAAAGGCCTCCGTCCGCCCGTTTCGACGGACTGCCACAACTGCAACCCGTGCTCATGCGCTCTCGCGCTTGCCAACTTGGCTTGTATCCAATCGGATTGTTACACTCGGCCGGACCGCGCAATCATTCCCTAGAGTTTGCTTGCAGAAATGCGTAAGTCCAACGAGCAGGAGACGGGACATCTATGTTTGTAGCCCTCTGGGAGTACGAAGTCAAGCCGGGTTGTGAAGAAAGATTCGAGAACGCCTATGGCCCGGCGGGTGACTGGGCTCGGCTCTTCCGGAGCGACTCGAACTACCGCGAGACTCGTCTTCTGCGTGATCCCGTTCGTCCTGCGATTTACCTTACTCTCGATTTCTGGAATTCGCGGGAAGCCTACGAACAGTTCATGGCCGCCCACAAAAACAGGTACAAGATGCTGGACGCCGCGGGGGAAGAACTAACGAGCCAGGAGCGGCGCATCGGCTGGTACGAACTGGTTGGGCCGTGAACGGATATCGGGCAATGGTTTTCAGTTGTTAGCTGTTGGTTTTAAGTTGTTGGAAGCTATTTCAAAGCTCCCATTTGGCCCTTCTAAGTCAGTGATCCGAAAGATGCCGAATGAAGTCTTGAACTGCGTTCTCGTTATTGTTCTTCGTTCCTATTCCAGTGGTTTTTTCGGTCCGGGGTTCGTGGTTATCATCTACCTGACGCTGTGTTCTGCCTCCCAAGCCACATGGCGATGAATCCATCGGGCGCGAGATCCGGTTGCAGAAATTTTCCGGGTGCGCCCGCGGTGCGAAGCAGAGCTTCGGCGGCGAGATAGCCGCTGCGCACGGCGCCTTCCATCGTCGCGGGCCAGCCGGTGTCCGTCCAGTCGCCCGCCAGGAACAAACGTGGCAAGGAGGTCTGCTGTTGGGGACGCCAGCGATCAACTCCCGGCTCCGGGGAAAACGTCGCTGCGGCTTCTTTTATGACGGTGGCCTTCAGCAATTCGGCGCCACGAGCCGCGGGCAGAGCCTGGCAGACTTCTCCTAAACAGAGGTCGATGATCTCTTGGCGTGGCTTCTGCAGCAAATCGTAAGACGCACTGATAACCAGTTGCAAGTACTGCCCCGCGGGGGCGGTCTTCTCTTTAGCGTTCGAATCGGCGTAGAGAGCGGACTTATTGAAGATCCACTGGGTGGTGGTGTCCAGGAGCGTCAGGAACGGCTCGGTCATCACTTGTCGGTCAAACCAGAAATGAACTCCGGTGATCGGGGCGACTTTGATTTTGTCCAGATTTGCGAGCAAGGGAACGCTCTGCTTCACGCTCTCCGGAAGCAGCTCGGCCAGCACGGTGTGGGGCACTGCGAATATGTAAGCATCGGCCGTTTCTTCGCGCCCTTCGTCGAAGCGAACTCCGGAGAGTTCGCCATTTTCCATTTTCAGGCCGCGCACCGGAGCGCGCAGAAGCACTTCCCCGCCGCGGCACTCGATTTCCGACTTGCATCCATCGTAGAGATTGGCGAGCGGGACGGCGGGCACTCCCATGCGATAGCCGGTGCTATTGGAGAGGAAGGCTTTCCAGAAAACGTCGACGCCGAAGCGCGCGTCGGTGCGATCAAGTTCCTCGTCGAGAGCGCTGACGAGGACAACGCGCCAGAAACGTTCGATGGCGCGTTTCGTTTGGCCGCGGCGGCAGAGCCACTCGAGCATGGAGATGCCGCCGTTTTCCTGCAGGTCCGAGGGCTTACCCTTGGTCCGCAGAATATCGAGCATGGCGCGCGCGATGGAAAGCTTGTCCAGCAAAGCCAGCGGCGCAAAGGCCGCGAACGATCCGGTGAGATGAAACGGCGCGGGCAAGAAACCGGCTTGCATCTCGCCATGGCGGCCCTCGGGGTCCAGGAAGAAGAGGCGGTCGAAGAACTTGATTTTGCCGGCGGCACCGATGCGCGTGTAGAAATCTTCGAGATTTGTGCAGCATCCCAGAGTCACGTGCTGACAATTGTCGACATGCTCGCCGTCGGGCAACACGTAAGACGTTGCGCGGCCGCCAAGAAAGGGGCGCTGTTCAAACACACGTACCCGCCAGCCGGATTCAGCCAGCGCGATGCCGGCTGCCAGTCCCGCCAGCCCGCCCCCGATCACGATCACGCTTTTCAAGGATATTCTCTTCCGTGTGGCGGCCGAAGCGCGCCTTGGCAACGAACATCATCTTTTCCGCTTTGGGTAGCCGCACACGCTCGCCGAAGACGGCAAAGTCCAGCGACTCGATGCGTGCGAGCAAGGCGCTGTAAGTATGAACCAGCAGCCACAAGGCGCCGCGGCTGTCCGCATCGATGAGCCCGAGCAAGGCAGAACCTTCTTCATAGAGCTGCCAGGCGCGTTCGGCTTCGAAGCGGAGCAATTCGCGAATGCCGAGAGTTGCTTCGCCGCGGCCAAAGTCTCCCGGTGAAACTCCGTAACGCTGCAGATCTTCTTCCGGGAGATAGACACGCCCGAGTTTGTGATCCTCGTGCACGTCGCGAATGATGTTCGTCAGTTGAAAGGCAAGGCCCAGCTTTTCCGCCAGGTCCAGGGCACGCGCGTCGCTGAAGCCGAACACGTGCGTGCAGGTGAGTCCAACCGTGCCGGCTACACGATAGCAATATTCGCGGAGGCGGTCGAAGGTCGGGTACGTCTGCACCGTCAAATCCATCTCTGCGCCGCTGATCAGGTCGTGAAGATAGCGCGCGGGCATTTTGTAACGGTGCATGGTATCCACCAGCGCGGGCAGAACTTCGGCCTCGCCATAGGAGGCCTCAGAAGGCAAGGGCATCACGGCGGTGCCATCAAAAACCTGCGACTGCCCGGTAGCGGCCTCATCCAGAGCGGCGCGCCATTTCGCGAGTCCGCGCTGCTTCGCGAGGAGCCCTTGATCTTCATCCGAGACGTCATCCACCAGGCGCATGAAAGCATAAAGCGCGGCCAGGGCGTCACGCTTCGCCTTCGGAAGAAGAAAAAAAGCGTAGTAGAAATTGCTGCGGGAGGCGCGCGCGATGCCATGGCATGCTTCGTAAGATGCTTCGATCGATTCGCTCGATAGGGGCGCAGCATGCTGCGCCCCTATCGCTGCTGGCGCTGGCACTTTCTCACCGGAGTAGGAATTCTTGTTTAGTAGATGCTTTACCAGGGTGCGAACCAAGAGCCCCGCCTGCTGCACTTTGCTGACGGCCGGGCGGTGGTGGAGCGTGTCATATCCCATCGCTTCGATGGCATCGAGTACGGCCCAACCGCCGCGGGTAAACATCTCGAGGTCCACGCTTAGGCGTCCATCGACCATTTTTGCGAGCGGCCTGCCTTCGGCAAAGAGGACGCGTGTGCGCGCGATCAGATCCTTCATCAAACGCCTATAGCGCTCATCGAAGCGCCGTTCGACGATGTCGCTCTCGGAGAGCCCCTGCGCCGCGGCCGCATCGAGCGGAATGTAAATCCGTCCGATCTCCAGGTCACGAGAGACATCCTGCCAGAAGTTCGCGAGCTGAAGCGCCGTACAAGTTGCATCCGACAAACGCTGGCGTTGTTCGTCACGGTAACCGCACAGGTACAGCGCCAGCCGTCCCACCGGATTTGCCGAATACCTACAATAGCCGAGCAGGGCATCCCAGTTCGGATAGCGCTTCACGGTCTGGTCCTGACGGAAAGCGGTCAGGAGGTCCGCGAAGGGCTGCTTGGGAATATCCTTCGCGACGATCGTCTCGCGCAACGCCACAAAAACCGGGTGCGACGGTTTTCCCTGGTAACACGCATCCAGCTCGCGCTCCCACCAATGGAGCAATTCCAGGGCGCGCGCCGCATCGGGAACTTCGTCGCCGAGATCATCCGCCCAGCGGCAGTACGCATAGACGTTGTAGAAATGCTGGTGAAGCGATTTGGGGAGAAGCCACGATACGACGTTGAAATTCTCGTAATGATGCGTCGCCAGCCATCGCGCGTACTGCTGAGCGACATCGGGCGAGCAGCCGGGCTTCGGCGCGTGCCGCGTGATGTCGATTTCACCGGGGAGCAACATTAGAAGAGAGGTTCCTCGCTTTGCAAATCCGCCCGGAGCGCAAATGGCACGCTTCGCTCGGTCCTGCAGCACCATCGGGGATGCGGAAACCACAAATGACGAGTTGGTTTGGTTTGCACCGGAAAACTACGGCCGCACGGCCAACTTGATCTCGCCGCTGCGCGACTTCATGCGCGCAAACGCCTGAGGCAGGTCCGCCAGCCGGATTTCTTCGGTGACGAAATCACGAGCCGAAATGTCCCCGCGCCGGATGGCTTCCAGCGCTTCGCGAAAGAACCGCGGTGTGTGATGAAAGGGTGAAATCAGCTTGATCTCCGAGTAGTGAATCGCCGCCGGGTCGATTTCCACGCGGGTGCCCGAAGGCAAGCCGCTAAAGAAATTCACAACACCACCGCGCCGCACCATCGCCAGGGCCTGCTGCCAGGTGGCCGGATTGCCCGCCGCTTCGACCACGGAATCCGGTCCAAGCTGGTCTTCTGTAAGCGCTTTTACCGCGGACACGACATCATCCGTCTCGGTGACGTTGAAGGCCGCCACCGCGCCCAGCCGCTTGGCAATATCGAGCGGCGCCGCGCGGCGCGCTAACGCGATGACGCGCACTCCGCGCCTTGAAAGCATGCGGACAAACTTTAATCCGATAGGACCGCAGCCGATCACCGCGGCGGTATCTCCGGCACGCACTTCCATTTCGTGAATTCCACGAAGCACGCAGGCCAGGGGTTCGGCCAGCGCGGCGCTCTGATCGTCCACCGAGTGCGGCACTTCCAGCATATTTTCCACGACGATGCGGCCGGGGATGCGCATGTAATCGGCGTAGGCGCCGTTGTTGAACAACAGGTCGTCGCAAAGATTTTCCTGGCCACGGCGGCAGTGATAGCAGCGCAAACAAGGCGCGGAATTCGCGGCGATAACGCGCATGCCGATCCGCCAGCGTGGATCCACCCGCTTGCCGACGGCCGCGATCTCGCCGACCAGCTCGTGGCCAAAGACGGCCGGCGGTTGAATCATTTTCGCGTGATAGCCGCGCTTCCAGACTTTGAGGTCGGTACCGTCGGTAAGCGCCAGCCGGACGCGCACCAGGACTTCGTCGGCGGCCAAAGCGGGCACGTCGATTTTTTCAATGCGAAGATCTTCGCTGCCATACAACACCGCCGCGGTCATCTTCGAGGGCACCGTGGCGTGGGTTACGGCAGCTTTCACTTCTTCGCCTACCTCCAACTTCTTTGGCGTCGTCGTGCTCATGCGTGTGTGATCAAAATCTTGAGTGATTCCGCCGTCGGCTTGGCGGCCAGATCCAACCCTTCTTGGATTCTAGCCAACGGAAAACGGTGCGTCACAATTTCCATGACCGGCAGTTCCTTTTTCAGCACCAGGTCAGCCCCTGCTTCTTGGATGTCCACGGCCGCACTATAGCTGCCCAGGATTTCTTTTTCGTCGATCCCCACGGCCGCAGCGGGAAACTCAATCCTGGTTACCGGGTCGTTTGCGGCAAACAGAAGTATACGTCCACCGGGCCTTGCCGCTGCCAGCGCATCGACGACAACAGACGGCTGCGCCACAGCTACCAAAACCGCATCGGCGCCTCGACCCTCAGTCCGGGCCTTCATATGTTCCACAAGCTTACCATCACTGGGGTCAAAGGACTCTAACGCTCCTAAAGTTAAGCTCTTCGCGCGCCGGACGGCCATGGGGTCGCTGGTATAGAGCTTCGCACCCTGCAGATTTGCCACCATCTGCAATTGCAGGCCGATGGGGCCGCAGCCGACGATCAATACCGTTTCGCCTGCCGTTACGCGAGCCTTCTGCACGGCTTTCAGAATCGTGTTGATCGGCTCGATGAACGTGGCTTCCTCGAAACTAACGTCATCGGGCAGGGCCACGATCCCGCGTTCGGCCACCCAGGGCATGGCTTTCACGTATTCGGCGAATCCGCCGCCGTTTGGCGCGAATCCGCCTGTCAGTCCCGTGGTCTTGTACTGTTTGCATTGGGAGAAAAGGCGTCGTTCGCAATAGAAACAGTTCCCGCAGGGAATGTGATGGAAACTCATCACGCGGTCGCCGAGCTTCCATTTCGTGACGCCGCGGCCAACAGCAACCACCGCGCCTGCCAATTCATGTCCAAGGATTTGCGGAGGCGGAACGTAAGCGTGAAAAATCTTCTTGATATCTGTGCCGCAGACCCCGCAAGCGGCAACTTTGATGAGGACTTCGCCGTCGCCCACTTCGGGAACAGGGACTTCCTCGACGCGGACGATTCCCTTTTCGCGGTAGACACCGGCGCGCATGGTCTTGGGGATTGGACCCAGCGTCTTCACGGCTTCTAGCGTTGTCCCGATCCGGCTCATCGCGCCGCCACCTCTTGGAGTTCAGGTGGAGGCCAACCGTGGCTGCGGAGGGAAAGCTCCTTAATAAATACCTCCAGAAAATGACAGAGTGCCTCTGCGGCCGTGTGACTGTGTCTTCCCAGCCGGATCAAAGCCGGCAATTGCAACGGATGTGACGCCAAATGTTTGACCACTCCGCCAATCTTCACGCGTCCCCGCTCGTCCACGGTCGTCGAAATATCGGCTGGCATGTCCTCGTCAAAGCGGTCGCTGACCACCCGGATTGCTACTGCAGGCAGTTTCTTTTCTTTTGCCACCGACAATATCGCGAAGCTCTCCATATCGACTGCGTCAGCAAATGGACTCAAGCGTTGCTTCTCTTCCACCGTGGCAATCACTTTGTCTGTCGTGAGGAACATCGCTGCCTCAATCGCCCGATTCACACAAGCCGCCCAAAATAAATTGCGGGAACACTCAATGGTCTTCGATTTTCCCAGTAGCTGAACGGCGCGCGCGGCCAATATATCACCGACCTTGTGGGTCCCCTTGAGAGAACCTGCGAAACCTGATGCGATACAAATCGTATGAGGAGCGGCCATCGCTACTGCGGCCCCTCGGCGGGCATTCTCCATACCCATGCCGGTCATGACAAAATCTACGGTGGCGCGGCCGATCTGGCACCGAAACATCTCAAGACCATTGAGGTGTACTGGTTCTAGCGTTCTGAGCTTGCGCCAGGGGGCGAATTCGGCTTCGACGGCGAATGTGACGAGGATACGCATTGATTCAAAGTTCGAAAAACACCGGTCTAAAGACCGGCCACTACAAAACCTTAAGCGGCGGCGTGGGCCATGCGCTTGGCGCGGCTTTTCGCGATGTAACCGTTCGCTTCGTACCAGCGCACCGCACGCTCGAGCGCCGCGGCAACCGGCCCCGCTTGAAATCCCAATTCACGCTTGGCGCGCGCGCAATCCACAAACATCATGTGGCGCGCGATTTTGACGCCTTCGACCGGAATGCCGGGCTCGCGCCCGACCAGCCGCGCAAAAGCCGTATTGGCATAGGCTACACCCAGCGCGAGTCCATGAGGAATTTTCAAAATGGGCGCGCGCAGACCGGTTATCTTCGCGAGTGTGTCCAGCATCTGCTTCAGCGTCAGATTCTCTCCGCCCAGCAGGTAGCGCTCGCCGACTTTGCCCTTTTCGGCGATCAGCAGGTGCCCTGCCGCGCACTCTTCCACGCCGACAAAATTCAAGCCGGTCTTCACGTAGCCGGGCATCTTGCCATTCAAAAAATCCAAAATAATCTTTCCGGTGGGCGTCGGCTTCCAATCCCATGGACCTACCGGCGTGGTCGGCATGGCCACAATGACCGGCAATCCGCTCTTCGCGGCGCCAAGCGCTTCCTTTTCCGCCATCCACTTCGAGCGCTTGTAGTGGCCCACCATTTCTTCGAGCTTGGCGTCGGTGAATTCATTCGGATGCTGCGGCCGGTCGACGGCAATGGTTGCCACCGTGCTGGTGTAAATCAACTGCTCAACGCCGGCGCGCTTCGCGGCGTACAGAAGATTTTTTGTTCCGCCGACGTTGGAATCGTATATGTCTTGCTTGCGCTTGGCCCACAAGCGGTAATCCGCGGCGACGTGAAAAACGCGCTTCACGCCTTTCATCGCGCGATCGAGCGAGGCGGGATCGCGGAGATCCCCGGTCACATACTCGAGGGGCAAATCCGCAATGGCGCGATTGGTGCTCGAAGCGCGCAGGAGCACGCGCACGTCGTCGCCGCGGGCCACCAACTGCCGTGTCACGTGGCTGCCAAGGAAGCCCGCCGCGCCTGTGACCAGCGTGCTCATCCGGCTTTGATGCCTTCTTCATCCGCTCTTGCTTCGTGTTCGAGGTGCACCGCTGAAGCGCCGGCTGCCGGCACGCTCCGCGGTTCGCCGAGGAGCACTGGTCCAGCAAGTTGTGAAAAGGACTCCCACCAAAAATTTCCGATCCGTTTACGGGCTTCGGTAGATTTCTGCGACAAATCTTGAGCGGCCGGAAGGGCGGAATTCGATTCGCCGCGGGTGGGCGAGATTACAAATCCATCCACATCCAGAGAATGCGCCAGGTGGAACAACCCCGCTGCATCGCTCATTTCCGTTTCCGGAGCAACGCGCACGTGAACGCAGATCAAAAATCCAGAGAGCCTCGCGGCGCGGATGCCCTCCATGGCAAGTTCCGATGCTCCCCGCCGGAGGCCGCTGGAGGTGCGATGCGGCGCGCCAGACTCCAGACGAACGGTTAGAAAGAGCCGCGACACCGGCTGAAACTCATGAATGCGGCGGCGGAGAAGAGTTCCAGCGGTTTCGAGAAAAACAAAATGACCGCTCTGGGCGATGGCGCGAACCAGATGCGCAATGCCTGGATGACACAGCGGTTCGCTTCCCCCGATCCAAATGACCGGCGAGCGGCTGCCAATAATATCGCGGATCTTTCCGTGTGAAACCGGATGACTGGAATCGGGATGCAAAATTTCTGCCGCATCCACGAATTGGATGGGGCGGGCGCTTTGCGCGAGACGCAGCTTCTCGGCGAGCCGGGCCATGGTGAGTTCCGCAGTAAGCCGCAGGGGGAAGCGCATCATGCGCTCTAAAACCCGCGGCGCAGCCGGAATTCGCTGGGCTGGAATTTCAGCGCCACGTACTCATCCGCGCCGCGCGACTGGTGGGAATAGCGCGCCAGCGCATAGACCGGAAAGGAATTCCTGTAAAGGTGGTATTTCAGGTAAAACACGCCCGGGAAACCTGTGCCGGTGAAATCCGGCTCGCTCCATGAGCCATCTTCTTTCTGCTGGTGCACGAGGTAGGAAACCGCTTTGACGATGGCAGGCTCGTGGAGATCCCCGCCCGCGAGCAACCCAATCAAACCCCAAGCCGTCTGCGAGGGCGTGCTCGGTCCCTGCCCTTTTGTGGCCGGCATCTCATAGCTTCGCAGCGACTCGCCGAAACTGCCGTCGGCTTTCTGCATCGTGCGAAGCCAGAGCAGGGCGCGCTGGCAGTAATCGCGCGCGGTCAGCGAAACGGTTTCCAAGGCGCGCAATACGCCGCTGGTTCCGTAAACGTAGTTGACGCCCCAGCGGCCGAACCAGGAACCATCGTCGGATTGGTCTTTCAGCAGAAACTTCACGGCGCGCTGAATGGCGGGATGTTCCGCGGGCCAGCCAAACCTGCCGAGGCACTCGACTACGCGCGCGGTGACATCGGCTGTGGAAGGATCGATCATCGCGTTGTGATCCGCGAAAGGAATGTTGCAGAGGAACTTTTGGTCATTGTCGCGGTCAAACGCGCCCCAGCCTCCGTCGCGGTTCTGCATGCTGAGCAACCATTGGATTCCTCGGCGTATGGCGCCTTCCATGCGCTCGGGATCGGGGTACTTCACGCGCTGGAGAGCCATCAGCACAAACGCGGTGTCGTCGACGTCGGGATAAAAATCGTTGCGAAATTCAAAAGCCCAGCCGCCCGGTTCGGCGTCTTTGTTCTTCACCTGCCAATCGCCCGGCCCGAGCACTTGCTTCGAGAGCATCCAGTCCGCGGCCTTCACCATGGCGGGATGATCCGCGGGCAATCCGGCTTCTTCCAGGGCAACCATGGCGATGCAGGTATCCCAAACCGGCGAAACGCACGGCTGCATGCGGATGGTGTCGCCTTCTTCAATTTCAAATCGCGAAAATTCCTTGATTTCCCGCCAGGTCAGCGGATCGTCCGGGCCATGTCCCAGGGCCATCAGTGCGAAAATCGAATTCATCATCGCCGGGTAGATCGCGGCAAGTCCCTCGGTCCGCTCGATGTGATTCAGCATCCAGGTCTTCGCTTCGCGGAGCGCGCGCTGGCGCAGCGGCTTCCAGGGCAATTTCTCGTAGAGCTTTAATCCGCGATCCAACGCCAGGAAAACGTTTTTCCAGGAGATGAGCTGGGTACTCCAATCAAAAGCCGCGGTCTTTCGCGTGGGGTCCTTGAACAATTCATCGACGCGCGCGCGCTCCGGCAAGCGCCAAGCAGGCCGAAGCGAGGAAAGGATGGCCATCGGAATCACGATGCCGCGCGTCCACGAAGACATTTCGTAAATGTTGAAATAGAACCAGTTCGGTAGGAGCATCAGCTCCGGCGGGATCGAAGGAACAAGCTCCCATCCGACCACACCGATCAGGGCCAGGTAAAAACGCACGTAGGAATTCGTATGCTCGAGGCCGCCGAGAAGATGGACGGTCTGGCGCGCTTGCACCATATGACGCGCTTCCGTGGAGTCGCCCGCCAGCTTCAAGGCGAAATATGCTTTGCAGGTAGCGTTCAGCTCCGAAGGCCCACCAGGATAGATAGACCAGCCGCCGTCGGCGAGTTGTCGGTGGCGTACGTAGTTGGCAAGTTTGGCAATGCGCTCCGGATCGGCCTTTCCCAGAACGTGCAAATAGTAGATGTAATCGGATTCGAGGGTGGTGTCCGCTTCGAGCTCGCCCTGCCAGTATCCTTCCGCTGCCTGGACGGAAAGGAGATGATTTGCGCCGCGCTCGATGGTTTTTTCAAGACGCTCC
>WNGP01003015.1_pt1 | contig 14096 bp, 14 predicted proteins | sample 5407671 | NCBI WGS metagenome assembly WNGP01 (sample SAMN13153381, study PRJNA577476) | soil metagenome | isolation source: 40 cm soil or saprolite under Garry oak tree replicate 2 | place: USA:California | collected 2016-06-15 | reverse complement strand
TGGCAGGACTCCGATGCTCCTGCTGGGGGCGGGCTTGTTCGGACGACGCAGGTCGTGCCCAGCCCGCCTGCCCTGCCATCCAGCCGACGATCGGCGCGGCACGCCCGCGCCAGCAGCCACCACGCGCGCCGCCGGACGTGGCCGATCCACCCGGGTGTGGACGGTCCCGACCGCTTGCCCCGGTTTGGGTGCCAGCTTGTGCGGGAAGGCGAAGCTGTTTGGGAAGGCTCACGCGAGCAGGAACGCGGGCGGCTCAAAGCAGAGAGCCACTCCAACGCCACTGGAGGCATCATGGCCGCATTGTTCCTGGTGCTCGCGGTGGCCGACGCCGTGCTAGTCGGCGACGCCGTCCTCGCCAACACCAGCACCACCTCCGTATCCGTCTTCAACCACTCCGTTACCGGCTTCACCCAGGGCCAGCTGCTGCTGGTCGCCGCCGGGCTGGGCCTGCTGGGTGCGCTGCTGCTGGGGCTCGCCTGGCGCTCCTCGGGCGCCCGGCGCGCCAAGCGTCGCCAGCTGCGGGCGGCACGACGCGACCTGCAGGGCAGGGTCGCCGAGCTCGAACGCGACAACGCCACCCTCCGCCAGGAGCAGGAGCGCCTCGGCCGCCTGGCGGAGCTGCGCGAGGCATCCAGCCAGGCACAGCAGGCCCGGGAGCGGGCCAGCCAACCGCCGGTCGACGCGCACGCGTAGGGCTTCGTGGCCTCCACCCGGACTTCCGGGCAGCGGACCGTCGCCGATGACGCGCCGGCCGTCGTCGCTTCGGCTTGCCAGGCGGACCCAGACCCCGCCCGCCAGCCCCGCTGCCCGGAAGTCGGGGGGCGCGATCGGGTGGGCCGTGGCCACACCAGAGCGTCTGCCCACGGCAGTAGCCGCAACGCAGGCAGGGGGCAGGACATGGAGATCTCGTTTGCCGGCTCGCCGAGCTGCCTTGCCGAGCTGCGGCGTGCCATCCGACACAGCTTGGCGGAGGTGCCAGCTGCCATCCCGGACGAGGTGGTCGACGACCTGGTCCTGGCCGTCAGCGAGGCCGCCACCAACGCCATCCTGCACGGGTCCGGCGACGCGCAGCCGGTCACGGTGACCGTCAGGGTCGGTGGCGGCTGGGTCGAGGCGACCATCCGCGACCGGGGCCGCCCCGCCGCCCCACGCACGGCTCCCGTGGCGAGCCTTCGCGGGCGTGGGCTGTGGCTGATCGGCCAGCTGGTCGACGAGTTGCGCCTTGCCAAGGCCCGCCCCGGGACGCTGGTAACGCTTCGCCGCTGCATCGGCGACCGCGCCGTCGGCGGGTCGCCAGATGGCCCAGTGGCCATCAAGGGGCAACGGCCGCCACCACGTGGCTGACCGCAAGCTGGCGTGATCCGGTGTGGTGCGGTTGCGGGCGCCCGCCCATCGGGACTGGGAATGGCGTGCCGCATCGAGTATCGACCTGGGACTCTCCGCACGCGGCACCCCACAGAGAACGCTCCGACCTGTGATGCGCAGCGACCAACGGCTCACGACAGGCGACCTGGAGGCCGTCGCCGGTCAAGTGCTTGGCCGCGTGGGCCGCGTGGTCTGTTGTTTCTTAAAGCGCCAACCTCACCAGTGGGCTGCTGGACGGCTGGGGCGGGACGTGGCAGCTCTGCTACGCCTGCCGCCGCTGAGCCGCCTTGCGCCACGCGGAGGACACGATGGCCACCAGACGACCATGCACACCACGCGACGGCCAGGCGAGCCTGCCAGCCACCAGGCCCGCAGGGTCGAGTCAGGATCAGCGCACCGATACCGCTGAGCAGTACGCGTGCGCTGGCGGCCGAGGCTGCGCAGTCGCTCGCCACGGACCCGCAGCGGTGGCACCACAAGCGCACGATCGAGGTCTCCAGGCGTCCTGGGGAGCGCCGCGGGAGGGCCATGCCATGACCTCCGGGGCAACGGCACCGGGCAGGGAGCTGGAGCGCCACCGCCGCTGGGTGCGGCGCTTCCTGAGCGGCACCCTGCCGGTGTCGCCCACGCGCTGGGGATGTGGCCCTGATGGGCGAGTACGCGCGTACCGTTGCCGCTGGAGCCGAACCACGACCGGGTGAGGCGTCCCATGACCAGCCACCGCCCCAAGCAGCCGACTCCGGCCGGCAAGGCCGAGCGGGCGTTGCTCGGCGCGCTCGGCCGCCCCGGGCAGGATCGGCGCAGCGCCGCGGACTACGCCGCCGACCTGGCTCGGGAGACCGAGGCCTCGCTACGCCGCGACCCCAAGCGGTGGCGCACGCGGCGCACGATCGAGGTCCCCAAGGATCGCAGCAGCAGCCCTGGGGGTACGCCGTGACGAGCCGGCGGGCGCAGCGGCGGGCGCTGGAGCGCGCCATCAGGAACTCGACGCCAAGAAGTACGCTGGTGACCCTGGCCTGCGCCGCCGCGCTCAGCGAATCCTGCGCGTCCTTGAACAGCTCCTCTCGTCGGTTCCGGACAGCCAGGTGATCCGTCTCGGCGACGAGGTGACCCTTGAGGTGTTAGATGATGACGACAGGCATGTACGGCGCTCCAATGCCGACGACGAGATCCTGGACCGCTGCGAATACCTTGAGCGAGTGACGAACTCGCGGGTACTCGTTGTGACCGGCGACGTCGGCATGCGAGTTCGTGCCAGAGGCCGGCACCTGCGCGTACGGTCCATGCCCGATGAGCTGCGGTGGAAGCTCGATAACGTTACCAGCGAGACACCTTGACCGGAGCGTACCTCGCTGTTGCGGAGTCCGTACTACACGCGACTACACGCGCCGCAATAGCTACTCAAGTCGGTCGATACGATCGAGCTGCCTGGAGATCTACCGCTCGCCTCCCACCAGCCCACCTCATGGCTCACGTCACAGCCGGTCCGCAGGAGAGAGGCGCCGATGGGCCTCGCGGGCGCGGGCGTCGGCGGCGGAGGCGCCGTAGCGCGCGAGCATGGCGCGGGACTTCCAGCCGGCGATGCGCATCAGATCGGTCTCGGCACCACCCTGGGCGAGCCACTGGTGGGCGAAGGTGTGGCGAAGCTGGTGGGCGTGCAGTTCCGGGAGGCCCGCTCGGGCGCCACGGCGGCGTACCATCATCACCAGTCCCTGGTCGGTGAGTCGGCCTTTCTGCCCCAGCCAGAGCCACGGTAGGGCGGCGTACTTATGGCGGACGCGGGCGCGTAGGTAGCGGTCGAGCGCCTCGCCGGCCCTCCGGCCAAACGGCAGGGTGCGCTCGCGGCGGCCCTTGCCGAGGACCAGGAGGACGTCGAGCTCGAGGTCGACGTCGTCAAGGGTGAGGCCGACCATCTCGGCGCGGCGGGCGCCGGTGTCCAGCAGCAGCATGATCAGCGCGGTGTCGCGGCGCGCCTCAAAGGTGTTGCCGGCACAGATGTGAAGCAGCCGCTTGAGGCCGTCCTCGGGCACGATCGGGACGGGCTTGTCGGGCACGATCGGCGGCTTCATCCGCGCCATCGGGCTAGCCGCGATCTCCTCCTCCTCGACAAGCTAGGCATACAGGATCTTGAGGACTTTATAGTACGTCGCGGCGGTGCTCGCGGCCCGGCGGCCGAGCAGGTCGCCCATGAACGCTTCCAGGTCGGCGCGGGTGGCGGTCTGGATGGTGGTGCCGTGGGTGCGCAGGAACTTGTCGGCTTGGCGGACGCCGATGAGGTAGGCGGCGACGGTGCGCTCGGAGCGGTTCTCGGAGCGCAGGCCCGCCCGACCGGCCCCAGAAACGAAACTGACCAGCGTTTCCGCTGGTCAGACCCTGTTTGGAGCCCCCCGGCGGAATCGAACCGCCGACACCATCCTTACCATGGAACCACCAGGAACCGCTGTGCGGACCGCCCTTTTCCCAGGTCGCGCCCGACCGTCGGGGCCGAAGTTAAGCGGCTCTTCGTCATGAAGCGTGGAGAGTAGCCTCGCAGCCTTGCGGTTCGGTGAGTCTGTCACGCGATGACGCAGCACCATAGCCCCGGCACGATAGCCGTTGACCGTGGCCGTCGGTGACGCTCGTCCCATGTAGTGTCCGGCCGAAGTCCACTTCGCCTGTGCAGATAGGCCGTGTCCGCGCTGGTTGTCTACCCGACGCGCGGATACCTGTCCGATCCCTACCGGCCGGTCGATCGACTGATGCCGCGATGGCTATTGGCCTGATTGTCGCTTGGCTTGGCGGCGCGGCCGCTCCGCGCCCGGTGGACGGGTGGCGCAGGTGCCGGTGCGCATGTTCTTCGCCGGACCGGCCCTGCCCGACCCGGGATCTCGGTCGGAGCCTCGGCATCGAGCTGTAACCACCGACTATGGGCTGGCAACGAGGACTACCTTGCCAGCGTGTCCGCCGCGCTCGAGCAGCTCGTGGGCACGAGCGGCCTCGACCAACGGTATGCGCGCCGCCACCGCCGGCTTGATCTTGCCGGCGACCAGCCAATCGAGGAGCGCGGGGAGCGTTTCGCGGTACCAGGCGGTGCCGGCATTCGGGGTCGTTGACACCCGCTTGCCGTCGGGAATGAGCGTGAGCCCAACTTTCGTCAGCAGGCTCAGGGGAATGACCCGCATCCCTGCCTTGGAGGTGGCGGCCACGCCGAACCACACCAACCGCCCACCCTTGCGCAGGGCTCGGTAGGAACGCCACAGTTGCCGTGCGCCGCCGATGGGGTCGAACACCGCATGCACCCCATCGCCGGTGAGACCACGGATGCGCTCGACGAAGTCCTCGGTGCGGTAGTCAATCGGCGTGGCCCCGAGTGCGGAGATGAGTTCGTGGTTGTGCCTTGACGCCGTGCCGTACAGCTCCAACCCGGCCAGCTTGCCGAGCTGGAGCAGCGCGGTCCCGACGCCTCCCGCCGCACCGTGGACCAGGACGCGCTGGCCGCGCTGCACGCCGGCGGTTCGGTGCAACGCCAGGTGCGCGGTGAGGTAGTTCGCCACCAGGCAGACGGCCTCGGCAGGATCCACGTCCGAGGGGACGGCCACCAGCTCGCTGGCGGGCCGGCAGATGAACTCCGCATAGCCGCCACCGCTCCGAAAGGGCCCTAGGGCAACCCGCAGCCCCGGCTCGGGGGTCGACACCCCCTCGCCCAGCTTGTCCACCACGCCAACGATGTCCACGCCTGGGGTGAACGGCACGCGTGGAAACCCGGGGAACCAACCTGAGCGGACCATGAGATCGAAGGCGGAGACCCCGGCGGCCAGCGTCTTCACCCGAACCTCGCCGGCCCGGGGTTCGGGGAGTTCCTCTTCCACCACCTGCAACACCTCCGGCCCGCCACGCCGCGGAACCACGACGCGACGATGTCGTACCTGGTTCATGCCGACTCCTTCGATCTGGGGGAGGTCTCGTTGGCCGCGGCCAAGCGTGCTGCGGCGGTTCAGGTCCGGTCCGACAACTAGGTGTTCTGACAGATGAGGGCTGTAGGTCCAGATGATGTGACGTATGGCATCCAACAGACCATCCTGCATCGCCGTAGCTTGAGCTATCGACTCCCTGCTGCGGACGGCGGCGACCGGCGACTCTGCCGAGCTGCCCGCCCGGCACGCCGGGTTGCTGCGGGTCGCCCACATCGACGCGACCTGGCCGAGCTGGTCAGCGACACCGACGCGATCTAGGACTCCCGCTCGGCCTCACGGGCGGCCTGCTCGACCTCGTCGAGATCGTCCAGGCGCCCGCCGGCCGCCGTCTTGCCCTCCTCGACCTTGCCGGCCGCCTCGTCCCTGGGCGCCTCCATGCCGCTCAGGCTGGCGTCTACCAGTGCCAGCAGGCCGGAGATGCCGAGCTGCGCTTCGCAGACCTGCATAGCTGAAACCGCCCACTGGATGGAAGGTCGCGGCTAGACTGAACTTCGCACGCCGGCCGACCAAAGGCTTCCGGACACTACCGCTTCGGATCACCCAGAATGCCTGGGGAGGCTGCGATGGAGAGACTAGGGTCCGTTATCGGGATCACCAGGGTTTTCTTCGCCGTCCAAACTTGGCATTGGATAGGTTGCCGGCCTCGTGGTGACTCCCAGACTTCCCGGCCTTGTGGTGAACGGGCAGAAGGGTCCTCCGATGCGTGACGACACTCGCGCCGATGTGCCCGACGAGACGGGATCCGAGATTCTGGACGAGGTGACGCTCCGGGCGCTTATCGAGCACGTCCCGGCCACCGTTTATATCGACCGCTTGGACGAGACCGGCTCCAATGTCTACACCAGCCCACGGCTTGAGGCCGAGCTTGGCTATACCGTGCAGGAGTGGGTCTCCGACAAGGAGTTGTACGCGAAGGTCCTCCACCCCGAGGACCGCGAGCGGATCCTGGCCGAGTACCGCCGCACGCGCGACACCGACGAGCCGTTCCGGGCGGAGTACCGCATGATCGCCCGCGACGGGACGGTGCATTGGTACCTTGACGAGGCGGCGGTGATCCGCGACGAGGCCGGCCGGCCGGCCTACTTCCACGGCTTCCTCCTCGACATCACGGAGCGGAAGCGGGCCGAGGAGGCGCTGCGGGCCTCCGAGGAGCGGTTCCGGGGGGTGACCGACGCCGCCACGGACGCGATCGTCTCGGCCAGCGGCGACGGACGGGTGCGCTCGTGGAACAGGGGCGCCGAGCGCATGTTCGGCTGGCGGGCGGACGAGATCGTGGGCCGGCCGCTGACGGTGATCATGCCCGAGCGGCTGCGCGTCCTCCACGAGCAGGGCCTGGCGCGCGTCCGCCAGACCGGCCACTCGAAGCTGGCCGGCAGCGTCGTCGAGCTGGTCGCGCTCCACAAGGACGGGAGGGAGTTCCCCATCGAGCTGTCGATCGGCGCCTGGGACTCGAGCGACGGGCCTGCGTTCTCTGGCGTGATCCGCGACATCACCGAGCAGAAACAGCTGGCAGACGCACTCCGCAGCAGCGAGGAGGAGCTCCGGCGGCAGAAGCAGTACGTCGAGTCGCTGGCGGAGATCAACCCGACCGCCATCGTCACCGTCGACCGGGACGGCAGCGTCACCTCCTGGAACCTGGCGGCCGAGGAGCTGTTCGGCTACTCAAGGGACGAGGCGATCGGACGCAACCTCGACGACCTGGTCGTCGGACGAGAAGACTTGCGCAGCCAGGCGGTGAGCTACGAAGAGGTCCTCCGAGCGGGACGCTTCCATACCGTTACCCAGCGAGCCCGCAGGGACGGAACACTTGCGGACGTCGAGCTGATCATCGTGCCGGTGGTCGCGGAGGGCGAGCCCACCGGGTATCTCGTCATCTACCACGACATCAGCCAGCTGCAGCGGCAGAAGCAGTACTACCAGTCGCTGCTCGAGGTCAGTCCGACCGCGATCGTCACGACCGATCCGGACCACAAGGTGACCTCGTGGAACCCTGCGGCGGAGAAGCTCTTCGGCTACACCCGCAAGGAGACCATCGGGCAAGACATCGATTCGCTGGTCGCCAACACCGAGGCCGTCCACCACGAGGCCGTGCGGCTGAACCGGCAGACCAAGGAAGCCGGGCAGGTGCAGCTCACCACCCGCCGGACGCGCAAGGACGGGTCCCTGGTCGACGTCGACGTGCGCGCCGCGCCGATTCGCGTCGGGGGCGAGCTGGTCGGCCTGTACGCCCTGTACCACGACATCTCCGAGCTCCAGAGAGCGCGCGAGCAGGCGGAGGCCGCCACCCGGGCCAAGAGCGCGTTCCTGGCGATGATGAGCCACGAGATCCGCACGCCGATGAACGCCGTGATCGGGATGACGGGGCTTCTTCTGGACACCAATCTGGCCCCCGAGCAGCGCAGCTACGCCGAGGTCATCCGCGGCAGCGGTGAGGCGCTGATGGCCGTCATCGACGAGATCCTCGACTTCTCCAAGATCGAAGCCGGCCGGTTGGAGTTGGAAAGGCGACCCTTCGACCTGCGCAGCTGTGTGGAGTCCGCCCTTGAGTTGGTCGCGGCGAGCGCCTCGGGCAAGGGCCTGGACCTCGCCTATCTCCTGGACCGGGGGCTGCCCGGCGCGATCGTGGGCGATGCCACCCGCCTGCGGCAGATCCTGATCAACCTGCTGAACAACGCGATTAAGTTCACCGACACGGGTGAAGTGGTCGTCTCGGTGGACGGGGAGGCGCTCGAGTCGGGCGAGGAGGAGATCGCAAGGGAATACAAGCTTCACTTCGCCGTCCGGGACAGCGGCATCGGCATCCCCCCGGACCGGCTGAGCCGCCTGTTCGAATCCTTCAGCCAGGTCGACGCCTCCACCACCCGCCGGTATGGCGGCACCGGCCTGGGCCTTGCGATCAGCAAGCGGCTGAGCGAGCTGATGGGCGGGACGATCTGGGCCGAGAGCCGGGTCAGGGAAGGCTCCGCCTTCCACTTCACCATTCAGGCCGAGCAGGCGCCCACCCTCGCCCCTGTTCATGAGCACGGCGCGCCGCCCCAGCTTCATGGCAGACGGGTCTTGATCGTGGACGACAACGCCACCAACCGTCACATCCTTGTGAGTCAGGCGGAATCGTGGGGCATGCTGGCGCGCGATACCGCCTCCCCCGCCCAAGCGCTGGAGTGGATCCGTCGAGGCGATCCCTTCGACCTCGCGATCCTTGATATGCACATGCCCGAGATGGACGGCGGCACGCTGGCGGAGGAGATCCGCCGCTACCGCGACGCGCGCGAATTGCCTCTCGTCATGCTGACGTCGCTGGGATCCTGGGGAGAGCTCCGGGGAGGTGTGGAGTTCGCCGCCTCTCTGACGAAGCCGATCAAGCCGTCACAGCTGTATGACACGCTGATGAGCGTCTTTGGTGCGACCCCGGCCGGCGTGCAGGCGCCGGCGCCCCGAGAGGGCCCGGTCGAGGAACCGGCCGAGCAGCGGATGCCGTTGCGGATCTTGGTGGCGGAGGACAACGTCGTCAACCAACAGCTTGCCTTGCTTCTGCTGGGGAAGCTCGGCTACCGGGCCGACGTGACCGCCGACGGGCTGGCGGCGCTCCAAGCGCTCGAGCGCGAGCCCTACGACGTCGTGCTCATGGACGTGCAGATGCCGACGATGGACGGGCTGGAGGCCACGCGCCGCATCCACCAACAATGGTCAGAAGGGCAACGGCCGCACGTCATCGCGGCGACCGCCAACGCCATGCAGGAAGAGCGCGAGGCCTGTCTGGCCGCGGGGATGGACGACTACCTCCCCAAGCCGATCCGCGTGGAGGAGCTGGCCGCCGCGCTGAGCCGCTGCCGCCCGCGCGTCGCCCCACGGCCCCCAGCTGCGGCCAGGGGGGCCGGCGTGGGCGCTCAGGCGCCGCCAGAGCGCGAACCACTAGGGCAGCTAGGGCAGCCTCGTTCCGCTGGGGTGCTCCATCCGGCGGCGCTGGAGCGCCTCGTGCAGACCATTGGAGACGACGATCCCGATCTTCTTGCGGCGCTCATCGACACGTTCCTGCGCGACGTGCCCCGGCTGGTCGACAGCGCGAGGCAGGGGCTGCAGCAAGGTCAGGCAGACGAAGTGCGACGAGCGGCGCATACGCTGAAGTCCAACGGGGCCACCTTCGGCGCGACGGGCTTTTCCGAACTGAGTCGCCAGCTCGAGTCGCTGGCCAGGCCGGGAACCCTGGAAGGAACGGCCGATCTCATCGCACGGATCGAAGCGGAATTCGAGCGGGTCAGGATCGCTCTGGAGACGGTTCGGGAGCGGGGCAGACCATGACCGAGGGTCCCGGGGTCGTTCTGGTGGTCGACGACGATGCGGTCAATCGCCTGCTCCTGTCCCGAGGCCTCGAGCGAGACGGCCATCACGTGCGGGCGGTGGCGAACGGGTTGGAGGCGCTCCAGGCGCTCCGCGACGGGCCGTTCGACTGCGTGCTGTTGGACGTGCTGATGCCCGAGATGGACGGCTACCAGGTCCTGGAGCACATCAGGAGTGATCCCAAGCTGCGGCACACGCCGGTGATCATGATCTCGGCGCTCGAGGACATCGACAGCGTCGTCAGGTGCATCGAGATGGGCGCGGAGGACTACCTCCCCAAGCCATTTGACCCGGTGCTCCTTCGGGCCAGGATCAATGCGGGGCTTGCCAGGAAACGCCTCGACGACCTCGAGCAGGAATATCTGGAGCAGGTGGGCCAGGTCGTCGCGGCGGCGGCAGCCGTCGAGGCGGGAAGCTTCGAAAGCGGACAGCTGGACAGCGTCGCCGGCCGGGACGACGCCCTAGGGCAATTGGCACGCGTCTTCCAACGGATGGCGACCGAAGTACGGGCGCGCGAGCGGCGTCTGAAGCAACAGGTGCGGAAGCTGCGCATCGAGATCGACGAGGTGAGGGCCGCCCGGCAGGTGGCCGAGATCACCGAGACCGAGTACTTCCAGGACCTCCAGCGCAAGGTCTCTGAGTTTCGATTGGACTCCAAGTCTAAGAGCCGAACCATTCGACATCGTCCTGCTCGACGTCCTCATGCCGGAAATGGCCGGCTACGAGAGGGAGCAAATGTCCAGAGCCTGATGCTCGACTGCTTACCCCGTATGTCGAACTCGCCCAGGTAGACGAGGTCGCTCGGTGGGCGCAGGAGGGCCTGGCGAGTTGAATCCGCAATGAGAATTGATTGCCGCGTAGTCTTCGTCATTCCCTCGAGGCGTGACGCCGTGTTCACGGTGTCCCCATGCACGGTGTACTCAAGCCGACGGGCCGAGCCCACGTTTCCGGACATGAACGGTCCGCTGTTGAGGCCGATGCCCATCTCGAAGCCGTTGCCGAGGGCCTGCTCGCGCACACGACGGTTGAACCGGAGCAATCTTGCCGTGAGCATCTCGCGCGCCGCCGCAAGAGCCCGATCCGCGTGGTCGTCGAGCGGAATCGGTGCTCCGAACACGGCGAGGAGGCCGTCGCCGCGGTAGCCGACCAGAGTCCCCCCGTGGTCGAAAATCGCATCGATCATTTCACCGAAGTATTCGTTGAGAAGATCGATGACGCGGTCCGGTGGCGTTGTTTCGGTGAAAGCCGTGAACTCTCTGATGTCGGTGAACATCACAGTGCCGACACCGCGACTGCCGCCGAGGCGAAGATCCTCATCCGTCCGCTCCAGGACGTCATCCACGACGTGCTCGGGCACAAATCGGGAGAACACCCCGCGCACCCGCTCGCGTTCCACCTCGTGGAGACGCTTCTTCGCCAGTGCGGCGTTGATCCGAGCGCGCAGGAGAACCGAATTGAAGGGCTTGGGGAGGTAATCCTCGGCGCCGATCTCGATACAGCGGACGACAGTGTCGATCTCGTCGACCGCCGAGATCATGATCACAGGCACGTGCTGAAGCACGGGATCGCGCTTCAATCGCTGGAGCACAGAGACGCCGTCGAGCTCGGGCATGACGATGTCGAGCAGGACAACGTCGAACGGATTCTCGCGCAGGATCTCGAGCGCCTCCTGGCCGTTTGCCGCGGAGCCGACCCGGTGGCCCTGCTGCTCGAGGCTGCGGGTCAGGAGCATCCGGTTGAGCGGGTCGTCGTCGACGACGAGGACGCGGCCGGCGAGCACGTCAACGCTCATCAACCCAGCCTCCGAGCGGTCCTAAGGCCTTTCCGCCCCCGCCCCACCCCGCCTCGGCCTGCGGCTGCAGCCGGACCACTTCGTCGAGCGCAGCCTCGCTCATGGCCAGGATTTCACGACAGAGACCCGCAAAGCTGGTCTCATCGAGTTGATCGATGTAAACAGCCACGGGGCTCTGCTCGACGAAGGCCCGAGGTCGCTCCTCACCGAGGAGCCTCCACTCCATCGCGCCGCGTGCGCTCGGTCTTGCCTGGGCCCGCGTTTGCTGACTCACAACTCTGGAGAGCCTTCCTGACGAACGCAATCGCTCGTCGGCGTGAATTAGATGACTCCTCGTTCATTGCGTGGCCGGAGTGAAAGAGAGCGCGGAGCGGCGGCGCTCATCTCGCGTCAGCAGGAGGAGCTAGGCCAATGTCGGATCGCCGGAGACCTGGATGAGTCGGCGTGCGACGGCCTGCAGGATCTTGAGTTCCACGCCGGGGTTGTCGCGGATCATTTGCCGGAAGTCCCTCCGCGTGAGCACAAAGAAGCGGAGTGGCGTCTGCGCGGTGACCGTCGCCATCCGCCGGGTCTGCTCGAGCAGCGCGATCTCGCCGAAGAACTCGCCGGCTGCGCGCGTCGCCACCCGCTTGCCGTTCTTTGTGACCTCGACTTCGCCGTCGATGATCACGAAGAACTCCTGGCCGACCTCGCCCTCCTTACAGAGCACCTTGCCGGCCGGAACTTCGAGATCCTCGCTCACCCTTGCGAGCTGAACGAGCTGCTTGCGCGAGAGACCCTCGAACAGGGTGGCGTGCCTGAGCGCCTCCACCTTTGTGTCCTGGCTGAACAGCTTCATGCGCTCACGGTAATCTCGTCCACTCGCCGAGTCCAGCCGCGAATAGACCGTTCACCGGCCTCGCGCGGGTGATCGAAGTCTGCCTGGCGACGTGACCGCAGGGCGGGATCTGCGCTCGTCGTCCGGCCATGGATCTCGGAGGCGGCGCCCGCGCAGCAGGCCGACGAGCTCGAACGTGTGGCGGTCGACCGGTCGCGGCGAACACGCCGATGCACGGGCTGGCCGCGCTGGAGGCTGGTAGGTCCACCGCGATCAGCCTGCCGCCTCACCGGCTACGGCGGACCGGTGAGCGGCAGGTCGAGCTGGCGCTCGCGCACCGGCCGGCCGAGCGCACAGCCGATCGACACAATCGCCACGGTAACCGCGAACGCTCCCAGCTTCACCGCCTCGAACCGCGCACGTGAGACGCCCACTCGTCGTGAAAGTCGTAGCCGAGCCCGAAGAGCTTCTCGAGCGTGCCCGGGAAGACCGCGACCCACGAGCCGAGCGCCACCCACAACGTGGTCAGCCACCGGTGTCACGAAGGGAATCGTCATGATCACCATGGGGCCATCCTCGTCGGCTTGGCCATCTACATCCTCTGGAATCGTCGCTGGCCCACCACCAATGTCGGGCTGCTCCGGCGCGCCGGGATCCTGCTCATCGCGGCCGGTGCAGTCACCATGCCGTGGCAGTGGTGCTCAGGCCTTCCAGAGGTCGCAGTCGCCGCGCTCAGCTGGCGCCAGCAGCGCCAGCGCCCAGCCCGCCCGCCTGAGCAGGCGTAACCATCCCTAGGACGAAGCCGGGGGAGAACCGTCCCCGGCTTCCTGACGGTCTGCTCACCCACTAGGCTAAGGCCCGAGATCCCTTATGGAGCGCTGGCAGCGCTCGTCGTTGCGGATCGCGCCGGCCCCTCCATGATCGGTAAGGTCCTTCAGTCTGATATCCGCGAACGTAACAAGCGGGACGGACGCACTCCAACTGGATGCGACCACTGGACAGCACGATTCCTATTCGACTTCGCCGCCTACCGCCGTAGCGTACCGCCTTCTATCGACATCGCCTGCCGCTCCGAAGGCATTGCCATAACGGATAGCCGCCATCGTCTCGCTCTACGCTCGACCCAATTCTTCAGACGACAGCGATGCACCACGGGTGCGTTGCTCGCCCCCACCAAATGCGGGAGGGAGCGGCAAGGGTGGTCGCCGACGTGGCCGATCTGGCGGTCGGGCAGGAGGACGCTACACCCGCGAGTTCGCCACCGACCACCAGGCGTAGCTGTCCGGCTACGGCGAGTCACCAGGCCGCTGGTACGGCGCCGGCGCCCGCTCGCTCGGCCAGCACGGCCAGAGCATCCGTGGCCGGGTTCCAGCGCATCTTCCAAGGTCGCCACCCGACACGGAGGAGTTCCTCGGCCGCACTCACGGCAAGGTCGCGGTGCCGGGTGCCCACCCCACGCCCCCGGATCCAGATCGCCCGGGCGCTCCCAGTGATCTCGGCTCCATGCGGACGCTGATGATGCTTGTCACCCCGGCGGCCCGACGGCCGCGCCGACGGCCCGATCGTCCAGAAGATGCTTGAGATGGGCGCGGCCGTTCCCGTATACCCCCGCAGGGTAGTGGTGCCAGGGTTGGGTGCCAGCAGGCGGCGACGGCAGGAATCCAAGCCGCCATAGGGCTCTGACCTGCGGTTTTGGTGGCGTGCCGCGAGGGATTCGAACCCCCAACCGCCAGATCCGTAGCCATCGCCCGCCCGTCCCCGCCCATCCTCTCTGTCCCTCCGCGTCCCTGTCTTCCCAGCTCAACGGCCATGCCGCCGGTCGGAGTCGGGC
>WNGP01003013.1_pt1 | contig 14097 bp, 10 predicted proteins | sample 5407671 | NCBI WGS metagenome assembly WNGP01 (sample SAMN13153381, study PRJNA577476) | soil metagenome | isolation source: 40 cm soil or saprolite under Garry oak tree replicate 2 | place: USA:California | collected 2016-06-15 | reverse complement strand
CAACGGTGATGGCCAGAGAGCGTCGGAGGCGCCGTTGTAACAACTGCACGAGTGGGTAGATGATGTAGGCGAGCAGTGCAGAAAGGAGCAGGAGAATGACTGCACCTGCGATCAACGAAAGCGCATACAGTGCAATCGCTATGATGGCCAGAAACGCCAGGACCGTCATTGCGGTGACCAGTTTCCTCCGCTGGCCGCGGTGAGAAGGTAAATGCATCAGTTGCTGCCTTTCCGTGTGCGGTTTCAGTTGTATTTCGAGACCTGCCTTTTTCGTCTTTGCGAGCCTGCTGCATTTTACCGAAACGCGGTGTAAGGCTCTAGGCCTCAACTCTATAGTAACGTTTAAACAGCTTGAGTCGCAACATGGCTTTTCCGCAGGCTCTCTGATGTTGGCTGCCTGTCTCTTTCCTCCTGGTGTCTTTGATTGTCTTGCTCGCGCGCCGTCAGACTGAGCCAGTGCGGCCATTTCCCACCGGGTTGGGCATGAAACCCATGTTGCACCAGTTCCACGCGAAACTGTCCTAAGAGTGCCGGGTGATCAAATCGTTCTGGAGCTTGTATCCAGAATGCCTTAAAAAGCGCAAACAGTTGCTCGTCAGCAATGGAGTACAGTCCTCCTATCACACACCGTTGCTCGAGAAATCGTGTCATCGCGCGAGAGAAATGTCCGTCTTCATCGGTCCTCATCGCTACCTCCTGCTTCGACCCTACCTGCGCTCGCGATCCAACCTCTTGCGGAGTGGATCGCGAGCAAGATGTACCCAAATGGATACTGTTCAGGCCACGCTAGCTGACGACAGGGAGCGCGATTCGAAGTACGCCACGATGTACATGACTCCAAACACAATCGCGTAGACCCCGATCAACCAGACGACGGCGAGCAGCCCGGATGCAGGTTGGGCGGCGATAATAATACCGAAGACGATCGATACCAATCCGGCCAGCACCATCAACAAAGCACGCCCACCTCTCATGGGGAACGAGAGCGGGGCTACGACTTCTATAATGCCAATAATGATCGCCCAGGCCGCCAGCAGGTAGAGGAAAGCGAGCGCGGTGATATTGGGCCAGACCAGGGCCACCACCCCCGCCAGGATACCCAGGATGCCCTCGAAGAGGAGCAATCCCCACCCCTGCTCTCCCCTGTTCCGCAGGGCCGCCGCCACCGCAGTGATCCCGCTGATGACGGCAAACACGCCAAACAAGAGCACCAGGACAGACAGTGTCAGTTGCGGCCAGACAAAAGTGAGTATGCCGAACAGGATGGCGGCGATGCCGCGAAACAAAAACATTGTACGAAAGTTACCCATAAGTTGTTGCATGTTGTTGCTCCTTGTTGTCGATTGACAACGAAAAAAACGATAAATCACTGTACCAGGTTGCTTCCCCTCGCGCCGACTGGCAACAAGAGGTGAGAGGCAAACAGTGAGAACACACCGAGAGTTTCACCCCATTCAGTTGGGGAACGTTTTTGCTCTCTCCCTGCATGATAGAAGCTCTTTGTGAAGGAAAGCGTTTGCTGGTCCGTAATAAAGCCTATAGGTTTTACACTATGAGATATCCACCTCCTACAGGCTGTCGCCAATCACTCTGGCCTGGCTCAGCTGTTCGGGTGTGATGAGCGCGCCTTCCAACAGAGCCCAGTACAGTCGGGCCTCGCGCAAATCCGCACCGCGCAAGTTAGCTCCTGCAAGGTCGGCATACCTGAGATTGGCCTCCCTCAGATTGGCCTGGCTTAAATCCGCAGCGCTCAGATCAGCTGCGGCCAGATTGGCCTCACTCAAATCGGTCCCGGCAAGCCTGGCTTTGCTCAGGTTTGCATTGTTGAGATCAGCCCTGCTCAAATCGGCCCCACTGAGGTCGGCCCCGGCGAGATTGACTTCACCCAGGTTGGCCTCGCTTAAGTCAACTCCGTTCAGCTTGATCGCTGTGTCGGGATGCTCTGCTCTCCACATGTTCCAGGTCGTGGCTACCTCCTGCTTTAACAGGTCCACCTGTTGCTGATTTGCCATGATGATTTCCCTCCTCTTCAGCGCGTCTCAAAAAAAGCTCCGGTAGGACTGCCTGGAGGTGATCTTGGAAAGGCTGGAGCGGCTTGTCCCGCTGCACCCCTATCCGACAATACCAGCAGGGTTTGCTGGCCTCTTCTTGCGCCTGCATGTCTCCAGGTCACCTTTAAGGGCCGATGTATCGTGCCCGCCGCCTCCTTGCATGAGCCACAAGCGACGCATCTTCCTTGCGTTAGCGACAAGGGAGGCGTAGCCGAGACGTCGCGTAACGCATTTAAAACCTGCGGAGACGTGGCGTCATGCATTTCGAGTCCCGATTTACCGGACAGCCGCATGTCTCTCACGCCTCTCACGCCCCTCCTGACTGCCCCAGCCACAACCCGCCGTCCCCGCCCATTCCTGGCCTCTGCATGGGCATGTCCGTTGACAGGAGCGGGACGAGGGGGACGGACCTCCTCAACCGGGTCGTCCTCGGCCTCTTCTTGCATGACTGCCGTCAAACGTCGCTGTACGAGCCTTTGGCGGGTCGCCCCTGCCTCCTGATACACCACCTCGCGGATCATCTCGCGAGGAAAGGCATATCCCTCAAAGCCCCGCGACTCTTCAACCTGTGTCCCCTCACAAAGCAATCCATTGCCCAGGAGCTCCTCCAGGGCACGCAAACCCTCTTGCTCATCGAGCCGGGCCACCTGAATGAGTCTCTCGAAGGTCAATCCTTGTCCCAGCGCTGCCCCGGCCACCAGTAGCGCCCAGGCGGACGGGGTGAGCCTGCCGAGTTGGGAGCGGATCAGCTCACGCACGCTCGCCGGGATCAGATCGCCGACCGGTATCTGCGCCAACAGCCCGGTTCTCAGCACCAGCCCCCAGGAGCCATTCCCCTGAAGCGAAGGGAGAAGGATCTCGCGCTCGAGCAGTTCTTTGAGGGTCTCGACCAGGTAAAGCGGGTGCCCCTCAGTCTGAAAATAGAGCCAGTTGGTCAAGGGCACCAGAACATTTCGAAATGTGGAAGCTTCCCTTCTCATTACAGCCCTGCTGACGGGACGTAGACACGCAGGACCCTGTCTGGGAGACAGGTAATCGTTGCAAGGCTGGATTGATGCCGAATTCTCGGGGCAACCGCAGGTTGAGCCCTTGTTCCCCACCTCCAGTGGCTGCTCTGCCCATGCAAGCTCCTGCACGAAGCGCTGCGTCTCTTCTTGTGTGAAAGCAGCGAGGAGCAGTGCGGTCAGCGCAATGCGCGTCCGCTTGAGGGCCAGCAACCAGGTGGACTGCACGTCGGTGAAGTTCTCAGTCCCCGTGCGCAGGTTGAGCAGCAGAAGGACCGGCGCGGGCTGTTCGGCGAGGCTCCGCGCGAGGTAGAGCACCAGATCGAGCGTCGCTGTATCCGCCCATTGCATATCATCGAGCACGAGCACCAGGGGATGCCGTGCGGCCCATATCTGGACGAGACGAGCGGTGACTTCGAACAGGCGATGGTGCCCGAGCGCCTCATCCGTCGAAGGAACGGGTAGATCGGGATAGCGGTCGCGCAGTTCGGGCAGCAAGCGGGAGAGTTCGGCCAGCCAGACATCGCTGAGGAGATCATCGGGGGCATGTTCTTGCTCCAGGCGGAGGCGCAGGACATCGATGAGTGGCTGGTACGGGAGTTGCCTTCCGGTTTGCAGAGCTCGCCCCACCAGCACATCGGCCCCCTGCGCCTGTGCCCAGCCGAGAAACTCGCTGGCCAGGCGCGTCTTGCCGATCCCTGCCTCTCCCTGGAGCAGCACCAGTTGGGGCTGTCCCGCATACGCGCGCTGGTAGCACTCGATCAAGGTGCCGAACTCGGCTGCTCGTCCCAGCAACGGGCCGTCCAGCAGGTTCGCCGGTGGCTGTCCGGGTGAAGCGTGAGGCGGCAAGAAACGGCGAGGCTGCGCCGGACGTACGGGAGCGGCGTGGCGAATGCGTTTGGCCAGCGCCACGGTCTCGGGTTCCGGCTCGACCTGCAGTTCGTCAGCCAGCACGGCCCGGCCGTTGGCGTACGCGCGTAAAGCCCCGACCCGATCTCCTTGAGAGAAGCGCAGTCGCATCTGGCGCCGGTAGCCCTCTTCATTGAGGGGATCGAAGCTCAGCCAGCGGCTCACGGTCTCGATGGCGCGCTCCCCATCTCCCGCCCGTTCGTACATTATCGACAAGGCATCAAAGAGTTGGTGCACGCGCAGATGCCAGTACTCCCGTTGTTGGCGCGTCCAATCGTCGAAGAATTGTGAGTCGCGCAGCGTGAAGCTTGCCAGGAACTGACCTCGGGCCTGGCGCGTGGCCTGCTCGAGCTGTGCCAGCAACTCTTCATTAGTCTGGCCCGTGAAAGGCTCAACACCGCGCCCTACCTGCTTGCTGGCAAATTCGACGAAACGGAGGTCCAGGATAAGCGGGCTGCCCTGATCGAATCCAAGCGTCTCGCGCTCGACCAGCAGGTGAGCCCGCTCGCCTGGTCCGTGAGTGCGCTCAAGAACCTTGCGCAGCTCGAGCAGGGTAGCCCGTAAGGCAGCCCGCCCATGCTCCGCGTCCAGCTCCGGCCAGAATGATTCAGACAAGGTTTTGCGTAGGTGTGTTCCACCTTCCACCGCCAGGTAGACGAGCAGGGCCAGCGCCTTGCGCGTGGAGAAGGTGAGTGTGCGCTCACCGTGCTTCACTACCGGCGTACCAAGCAGCGACAATTGTAACTGGCTCATCGTGTGCTCCTTTTGTCCACAGGACGATAAACGACAGAAAAGGTTCTGCACCATTCCCCTCAATCATGCGTCGTGATCACGGCTTAACTTTGCAGGCGACCCTGCTGGTAGAGCCAGCGGACAAACGCCATCCGCTTGTATTCAGGAGTGGCCTCGTGATAGGCACCTTGCTGATAGAGCGCTTTGACTCTGATTCCTCTTTCAAGAGTATAGAAGCATGCGCAGGGAAAGTCAGCGTACATCAGATGGCATATCACTTCAATTCGCTTCACTTCTTGGGGCAGGCACCAGGAGAGCCTGTGCAAGATGCTCTTCGTCTGTCCGCAGGGCAATCGCCTCTCCATTTTCAGGCGTCTTAGAGAGCGTCCGCAGGCAGAAAATGTGCTATGATAGAGGGAGAGAATTGAAGAGGTTGACCAGGATCGCTTGGCTTTGCTCCCGGTTAACTCCGGACAGGCGTTGACCCGCTTGGAGGGCACACCCAACAGTTACCAGTATACCGATGTTCCCCTATGGAAGTCACCGTCCATTGGATGACATCTCACTTCATATCGCTTCACATTGCTTTAATCTGGAGAGTCACGCGGAAAGGAGGCCTCGAGCTTACCTGTGTGGCGACTGGGATGTTACGCATCTTCGCCCAACGGCGCGAACGTCTGGACGACTTCATACATGCCTGGCTCAAACGTGGCGATGGCTAGCGCCTCCTGGAGAAACGGAAGAGGGGCGGGGTCCTGGCGCATGGCTTGATAGTCTTCGACGCTTCGCCACTGGGCATACATCGTGACCTTCGTCCCGTCGATTCGATGGAGACTCGCCGAAACAAAGCCAGGCGCGTGGCGTACTGAGACCTCTGTTGCACGGGTGAGGAGCTCAACAAGCCGTGGCTGATTGGTGGGGTCAACCGTGAAGACATTGATCAGCGTCACGACGCTGCTCTTCGTGGATATGTGGATCATGAGGTCCGCTCCTTTTCAGTGGAATGCATGACGATTTGCAAGCAATTCATTTTCCAAGCATGTTTTCTAGTCTCTGTAGCAGTGTGCCCTTAGATGGTGAAGAAAAGCGTAGGGAGATGCGTAAAATAGATTGCACATTCGTATCTGAAAATGTAGCCTCCTTGAGGTGAGATGCTAACAGTGCATGAGCAAGTTGCTCCTCGTTGGTCAGAATATGTGCTATGATAAGGGAGAAAATTGTAGAGGTCAGATGGAGTCGCTTCGCCTAGCCTTCCATCCAACCTCAGACAGGCGTTGACGCCCTTGGAGGGCGCACCCGCTAGTATCAGTATACTGGTGTTGTCAGGGGAAGTCACCGTACAGCAGATGACGTAGCACTTCATATCGCTTCATAGTATTGCGTTCCGCTGGGTCACGCAGAATGGAGATCGCTCGTGAAGAGATACTCTTACAGTGAGCGAGACTATGCCTTCGGTCAGCTGATCCTGACGCTGCGCACCAGCATTGGCCTAACACAAGCCGGACTGGCCGACCGGCTTGGCATTTCCCGGCGCTCGGTGGCAGAGTGGGAGGCAGGCAGCAGCTACCCCAAAGCTGAACGCCTCAAACAGCTCATTACCCTGGGGGTGCAGCAGCACGCCTTTCCCGCCGGGCACGAGGAAGAGGAGATCCGCGCCTTCTGGCGTGCGGCACGTCAGAAGGTGCTGCTGGATGAAGCCTGGCTCCAGGAACTGGTCGCTCCTCCTGCGCCCGTCGCGCTTTTCCCACAAGCCGAGACGCTGGATGCCCACGCGGGATCGGAGCCCGCCGCCTTCCCGCGCGTCGATTGGGTGGGAGCGCTGGACGTGAGCCACTTCGCAGGCCGCGAGGTGGAAGTGGCCGAACTGACCCAATGGATCGTGCAAGAGCGCTGCCGCATGGTGACGCTGCTAGGTATGGGGGGCATCGGCAAGAGTATGCTTGCCTCCTTCCTGGGTCAGCACCTGACTCCCCAGTTTGAGGCGGTGCTCTGGCGCTCCGTACGCGACGCCCCTTCGTGTGAAGACCTGGTTGCCGACTGCATCACGTTCTTCTCCGAGACGCCGCCCGCCGCATTCCCCACGTCGCTGGAGCAGCGGATCAACCAGTTGCTGGCACGCTTGCAGGCTCATCGCTGCCTGCTGGTGCTCGACAATCTGGAGACGCTCCTGGCCAGCGGTGACCGCGAGGGCAACTACCTGCCAGGCTACGAGGGCTACGGGCGGCTGATCCAGCGCCTGGCAGAGTCGGCCCACCAAAGCTGCGTGCTGCTCACCAGCCGTGAGAAGCCCAAGGAGATCGGACCGTTGGAAGGGATGCGCGCGCCGGTGCGCTCGCTCCGTCTCGAGGGGGTGGACGAACGGGCCGCACAAGACCTGCTCATCGACAAGGGACTCAGCGGCACGCCTGCCGCCTGGCAGCGACTCGTGGCCAGTTACGCGGGCAATCCCCTGGCCTTGAAGATCGTGGCGCAAGCGGTCTCGGACCTCTTCAGTGGGGATCTCGACCGGTTTCTGCAAGAAGGGGAACTGATCTTCAACGGCATCCGACCAGTGCTGCACCAGCAGATGGGGAGGCTCTCGCCCCTGGAGCACCTCCTGCTCACCTGGTTAGCCGTGCTGCGCGAGTGGACGCCGCTGGACACCCTGGTGCAGGTCCTGCATCCCAGGGTGCAGCGCGCGCAGATGTTGGAGGCCCTGGAGGCGCTCTCGCGACGCTCGCTGCTGGAGCGGGGGCACCAGGCGACCTTTAGCCTGCAATCGGTGGTGATGGAGTACCTCAGCGATGTGCTGGGCGAACGTCTGGGCGAGGAGATCGTGCTGGACAACCCCGAGCTGCTGCGCCGGGTGGCCCTGGAGCAGGCGCTGGCCAAAGACTATGTCCGACAGACGCAGGTGCGCCTGCTGGTCCATCCCCTCGTCGAGCGGCTCCGCTCCGAGCTGGGAGCAGACGCGCTGGTGGAGGCACATCTGCTGCGCCTGCTCTCGCAGTTCCGTTCCGAGGATGAGGCCTTGCAGGGCTATGGTCCCGCCAACGTCATCAGCCTGCTCAAAGCACTGCGCGGCCACCTGCGCGGCCTGGACCTCTCCCGGCTCTCCATTCGCGGGGCCTACCTGCAAGGCGTCGAGATGCAGGATGCGACCCTTGCCGGGGCCATGCTGCACGAGGTGGCCTTCACCGAAGCCTTTGACGCGGTCCTTTCTGTGGCCGTCAGCCCCGATGGGCGCTACATCGCGGCGGGCAGTAACAGCGGGCAGGTACGGATCTGGCGCGAGGAGGGAAGGGTGGCGCACCTGACCATCCGGGGCCATACCGATCGCGTGGGTGCCATCGCCTTCAGCCCCGATGGAGAAACGCTGGCCACCGCCGGTTGGGACGGCACCGTCCAGTTATGGGATCTGGCCAGCGGAGCAACCATCTGGACGTTACAGGATCACAACGTTCCAGTCACCTCCATTGCCATGAGTCCCACCGGGAAGCTGATGAGCGGGAGTTATGATGGAGCCATGCACCTTTGGGATCTAAGAGCCGGTACACAACTGTCTCGTCCTCAAACGCAGGGCGGGGGAATTCTGACACTAGCCTGGAGCACGGATGGACACCTGCTTGCGAGCGGCGGGCTCGATTCCGTCATCCGGCTGTGGGATGCGGAACAGGGTGCGCTGCTACAAGAACTGCACGGTCATCGCGACCAGATCAACAAGCTGGCCTTCGCTCCTGCTACGACCCTCCTCGCCAGCGGCAGTAGCGACCAGGCGGTCAAACTCTGGGAGGTAGAAACGGGCGCCTGCCGTACGACGCTTAAAGGACATACCGGCGCGGTGATAGGGCTTGCCTGGGCCCCCGATGGCCGAACCCTGGCAAGTGCCAGCTACGACACGACGATTCGGCTCTGGGACAGCCAGAGCTGGCAGTGCCGCCACATCCTGCAGGGGCATCGTGATTCAGTCACGTCAGTTGCCTTCATGCCCGGGGGAGATCGCTTGCTCAGCGGCAGCTTTGATCGCACCGTGCGCACGTGGGAAGTGATGAGCGGACAGAATGTGCGCACGATGCACGGCTATGCCCTCGCTTTGTTCGCGCTCTGCTGGAGTCCAGATGGGCGCTTCTTACTGAGTGGCAGCAGCGAGGCGACCCTCACGCTCTGGGATGTAACCACCCGGACACCTGTGCGGGTCCTGCGCGGGCATAGCCAGCAGGTGTATGCCGTCGCCTGGAGCCGCGCCGGAAACCGCATCGCCAGTGGGAGTTCTGATCACACGGTGCGCCTCTGGGATGCGCAGACGGGCGCCTGCACGCATATCTTGCGGGGTCATACTGCGACGGTTTTCAGTGTGGACTGGAGTTTCGATGGGAGCTTTCTTGCCAGCGGCAGCTTTGATCGAAGCGTACGTCTCTGGGATATGCAGGAAGGCTCCAGCCGGGTGGGAAGTGAACAGACCGGACCGATCTTTGCTGCCGTGTGGTCCCCCGATGGCACGCTCGTTGCCAGCGCCGGTGAAGATGGGCTGGTCCTGGTCTGGCGAGCGACGGATGGCGACCTCCTGCGACAGTTCGAGCATGCAGGGTTTGTCAGCGCCCTCTCCTGGAGCGCCAACGGTGATCAGCTGGTGAGTGGGGCAGTTGACGGAGAAAAAGGGGTGTTGTCCATCTGGGATGTGCGACAAGGCGGACTCGTGCGAACGTTAGAAGGCCATAGCGGGTCTATCTGGGGCATCGATTGGTCTCTTGAACAAGATATCCTGGTGAGCGCGGGATCTGATGGCACCATCCGCTGGTGGAATCCGGAACAAGGCGTGAATCTCGCGACGGTCCAGGCTCACGACGCGTGGGCCCGCGCCGTTCGAGTCAGCCCCGATGGGAAGACGGTCGCCAGTTGCGGGGAAGATGGCGTCATCAAGCTCTGGGATATGCAGAATCACCAGAATCTCGCTACCTTGAGAGCTGATAGGCCGTATGAGCGGCTGGATATCAGCAACACGAGTGGACTGACGAACGCTCAGCAGGCGGCGTTGCGAGTCTTAGGCGCTTCGAGCGCGGATAATGCAACACCTCTATTGTTTTGATCTCGCTGTTTTTCATTGTGTTCGGGAGGTGCGAGTCGGCGTGCAATGGCTGATGAATTTTCCCAATCAAGACCGGCATTGACCTGTCATCCTGAGCGCAGCGAAGGATCTCTGCGTGGCGAGCGAGATCCTTCGCTGCGCTCAGGATGACATTCCCGATTCCCGATTCGGTTGTTAAAATTCATCAGGGCAAGGTCCACGAGATTCCTATTGGGTAGTATCGACTGGCTGCGCAGGTGGAAGGTAGCCCTCAACGCGGGTCAGTGGACTCCGCACAAAAACGAGCGAAAGTCCGACCATAAACACACCCAGTACGCCAAAGACCAGGACCACATTTTTCACCTGGTCTATCACCAGCCCTCCCAGTATGGTACTGAAAGGGACGCTGAAAATGGCCAGCACACTCGTAAAAGTCAGGACACGCCCAAGGAGCTGATTAGGCGCGATGGCCTGCAGAATACTGTTAAAGGCCACATCAAAAAGGCCGATCAGCCCGAACATCACCCCGAAACAGAGCAGGTCAACCCAGTAGAGCCGTGTAGCAATCAGGGCCAGTACACTCAGGCCAGAGAGCAGTATCGAGCCAAGCAAGATCAGGCCGTACGAGAGACGTTTATGCAGTAAGCCGGCCGAGAGCATAAAGATGACCGCTCCAATTCCGGCAGCGGTGAAGAACAGGCCGACCTGGGCGTCGCTGGCAACTAACACTTGTTTGGCGTAAAAGACGATCTGCGGGTACAGGACAGCCACGGCCAGATTGGCTAGCAGAGCGAACAGAGCCAGAGTCCGTACCACCGGCTGGGCCAGGACGTAGCGCAGTCCGTCGAGGATGTCCCGGCGCAGGCTGGTCTTTGGCCGGGTCTGGGGAGCAACCGCGTTAAAGCTGGTTTTGACCAGGGCCAGTGAGAGTGCTGAAACGACAAAGGTGAGCGCATCGCACCACAAAACCGCCTGCAAAGAGGTGACAGCCAGCAACAGCGCTGCCAGGAATGGTCCGATGATGGTGGCGAAGGGAGTGCTTGCCCGTATGCGCCCATTCGCCTTCACCAGACTATCCTGGGTAACCATGCTTGGAATAGCGGCAGTGGTTGCGCTCTGAAAGCCAATCGTCAGCGTGGAGTTGATGAACGTGACAAGGTAGATCCACCAGATCGGTACATGTCCGAGCAGCGCCAGCAATGGCAACACCGCAAGGACAACCGCGCGGCAGATATCCAGGCCGATCATCAAGCGCTTACGGTTCACTCGATCCACCCAGGCACCAATGAAGAGCCCAAAGAGCGGGTATGGTACCCACGTAGCCGCAGAGGCCAGTCCCAGGTCTAAGGCCGAGCCGCTGAGTTTGAAGACCAGTAGGAGCAGTGCCGTACTGCTGAGCGCACTGCCAATTTGTGAAATGATCTGACCCGTCCAGAAGATCCAGAAGTCACCTGCTCTTCTCCTGGAAACGGCCAGCATATTTTGTGCCATCATCCGTTCTTCTCCTCGCTCTAAGCTCCTTCAATAGAGTATTGTATACCCGATGAGAAGGGGTATCGTCATCCTCGTGAAGCGGTGTGCGGGATATTTTCTCCTTGTCCCTACACTCATACACTGCAAGCATAGTGGGAGAGCGTGAAAAAAAGAGTTGGGAGATGCGTAAAATAGATGACTCGGTACCAACGGGTGACTGCGTCCTTTAGAACGTGTGAAACGTATGGATAAGAGAAAGGAGTCCGCATCATGTCGGTAGAACAGGCCCAGGCTGGACCAACGCAAACAGCAGACCAGCGCAGCGTATGGATAGTATTTAGCGGGCTGATGCTGGCCTTGTTGATCGCATCGCTCGATCAGACCATTGTAGCAACCGCTTTACCGACCATTGTGAGCGATCTCGGTGGGTTGAGCCAGTTATCGTGGGTGGTCACCGGATACTTGCTGGCCTCGACAGTTTCCACACCGCTCTGGGGGAAGCTGGGTGATCTCTATGGGCGCAAGCGACTCTTCCAGGCGGCGATTGTCATCTTCCTCGTCGGTTCTGCGCTGTGCGGCCTCAGCCAAAACATGGCCGAGCTGATTCTTTTTCGCTCCTTGCAAGGGCTGGGCGGTGGCGGGCTGATTGTGCTCGTCCAGGCCATCATTGCAGATATCGTCCCTCCACGTGAGCGCGGGCGGTATCAGGGCCTGTTTGGTGCAGTCTTCGGCCTCACAAGCGTTGCCGGCCCCCTTCTTGGAGGCTTTTTTGTCGATACCCTTTCCTGGCGCTGGATTTTCTACATCAATCTCCCCATTGGCGCCCTCGCCCTCCTCGTGATCGCCCTTGCCCTGCCCGCCTCAGGCCAGCGAGGTCAGCACACGATTGACTACCTGGGTACTATTTTGTTGACTGCCGCGGCCAGCAGCCTGGTCCTGCTCACCACCCTTGGCGGGAGCATCTATCCATGGGGATCCGTGCCGATTATTCTCCTGGCCATTGCCGGGGGAGTTTTCATCATTGGCTTTGTCGTTGCAGAACAACACGCCGCCGAACCGGTCATGCCGCTCCAACTCTTCCGCAATCCTGTGTTCTCGCTGTCCTGTGCGATTGGATTTGTGGTCGGGTTCGCGCTCTTTGGCGCGACAACCTATCTGCCGCTCTTTCTCCAGGTCGTGAATGGCGCTTCCCCCACGAATTCTGGTCTGCGATTGTTGCCGATGATCCTCGGTGTGCTTCTCACTTCTATCACCAGTGGGCAGCTCATCAGTCGCTGGGGTCGCTACAAAGCCTTTCCGATTGTGGGCACGGCGCTGATGACGCTGGGCATGTTCCTGCTTTCGCGAATGAATGAGCAAACGAGCGTGCTCGTGTCCTCGCTGTTTATGTTGGTATTGGGACTGGGTTTGGGCCTGGTGATGCAGGTGCTGGTAATTGCCGTCCAGAACGCCGTGGATTACCGCAATCTTGGCGCTGCGACCTCTGGAGTGACGTTCTTCCGTTCCATTGGTGGCTCGTTCGGCACGGCGATCTTTGGTGCCATCTTCTCCAACCAACTTGCATCACACCTCTCTTCCCTGTCTTCCTCACTGCCGTCCGGTTTCACTCTCAGCACTGCGGAGAGTGTGGCGGCGATCCAGCATTTGCCAGCAGCCGTGCGTGCTGTGGTGGTGCATGCCTATGTGCAATCGCTTTCGACCGTCTTCCTGGTGGCGGTACCCGTTATAGCTGTGGCATTCATATTGTCCTGGCTGCTGCCTGAAGTACGACTTCGCACGACGACCCAGGCGACCGATGTAGGACATACCTTCGCCATGCCAACGGCACGCTCGTCGCAGGAGGAGATCGAGCGGGCACTCCACGTGCTGGCGAGCCGTGACAGCCTGTTCCTAATTTACCGTCGTCTCGCCGCCCGCGCTGGTGTGACTCTCGATCCGCTCTCCTGCTGGCTCCTGTTCCGTCTCCAGGACCAAACTCCGCTTTCCCAGGAGAGCCTGGCACAGCGATTCCACGTGCCAGCCGACAGGCTGACTCCTTCCATCGAGTCGCTTCTTCAGAAGAAGCTCGTCACCTTGACCGCACAGGCAGATGGTCAGGCAGGTGATCAACTCCAACTCACAGCTGCCGGGCAGCAGACCCTCGATAGATTAACCACTGCCTCCCATGACAGTCTTGCCGAACTGCTTGACGGCTGGTCGCCCGAACAGGAAGCGGAGCTTGCCACGCTGCTTCGTCGGGTGGCAGCGGACCTGTTCAGTGAACAGAGCAGTAAAGAGTTAGTCAGCGCATCTGCTTGATCTGCATATCTATTTTGTCGGCTGGAGAAGATTCGCTACCACAGCCGTCCACCCGGTCTGATGGCTGGCGCCTACACCGCGCCCGCTATCACCGTGGAAGTACTCGTGGAACGGAATGTAATCGCGCCAGTGCGCATCGTGCTGAAAGGTCGTACTGGCGCCAAAGACCGCCCGGCGGCCCTGCTCGTCACGCAAAAAGATGTGTGTGAGACGCCGCGAGAGTTCCTCCGCCACCTGCCCTAACGTCAGTTTCGTACCGGAGCCGGTCGGATATTCTACCAGGAAATCATCGCCATAGAATTGATGGTATTTCTGGAGCGCTTCGACCAGCAGGAAATTGATGGGAAACCAGATCGGCCCGCGCCAGTTGGAATTTCCCCCGAAGGCTCCGGTGGTTGATTCGCCCGGCTCGTAATTCACAGAAAAGTTCCCATACCTTGTATTAAGCTCATAGGGATGTGCCGCGTGATACTTGCTGATCGAGCGAATACCGTAGTCGCTCAGGAATTCCTGGGGGTCCAGCATGCGTTTGAGGAGAACTTTCAGATCAGCGCCGCGCACGAGGGCCAGCAGAGAGTAGTCTTTT
>WNGP01013463.1_pt1 | contig 14100 bp, 12 predicted proteins | sample 5407671 | NCBI WGS metagenome assembly WNGP01 (sample SAMN13153381, study PRJNA577476) | soil metagenome | isolation source: 40 cm soil or saprolite under Garry oak tree replicate 2 | place: USA:California | collected 2016-06-15 | reverse complement strand
GCTAAATGCTCGAGCCAGTTGAGGAGGTTGTGTATTTGATAAAGATCGATGCAGTTGCCAAAAAGGGCGAGGGCCCGTTTTACCTGCGCCTGTCCCTCGCTTCTTGTCGCAGCCCATACCTTGGTAGCTATCAGCGCCTTATCCCGCTGCCCTTGCAGCGCCTCACTCAACACTTGTTCAGCTGCACCATACATCGGTGAAGAGTCGAAGAAAGTTGTCCCAACTTGAAGTGCCCTATCCACAATAGCACGAGCATTCCTCCTGGCTGCCTCTCCTCGCACGTCGAAGGTTCGCCATGTGCCCATACCAACTACAGGTACCTGCAAGCCAGTTCGCCCCAGTGTTCGCTTTTCCATGTTCCTCTCCTTATTTTATTGCGTGCCTGCCTGGTAAAACAGGCGCAATAACAAACTCTTAGCGTATGACCTCTTCCGCCGCCTTCACTGCTTGCTCTACCGTCACTCCTGCCAAACACCTGTACCCTACAGGACACACAGCATAACCACACGGCCGGCATGGCACCTCATACACCAGTATCCGGTATGGGCCATCCTTCAGTGGAGCATACACTTCTGGACTGGCACTACCGAACACCGTCACCGTAGGAGTCCCGAGGGCATAAGCAATGTGCGCAGGTCCCGTATCATTCGTCACCAGTACCGCCAGCCGTGCTATCACTGCCCCAAGTACTACGAGTGACGTTTTCCCGGCGAGGTTCAGGCAAGCCCCCCCTACTTCCTGTGCCACCACTTCCCCCACCGGATAGTCTTCCATTTCACCAAGGAGTACGAGCGTCCCACCGTGCCGCCGCAATAGCTTCTTTCCCACGGTCACGAATCGCTCTAATGCCCACCGCCTTGTTGCATCTCTCGCTGATGTATGCAGCCCGATCAATGGTCGCCGGGCGTTTTCCAGCAGCCCCTCCGCTATGATATGATCCTCTGACCACAGAGGAAACTCCGTTTCTTCTCCCTGGGCCGCCGCGCCAAGAAATGTCGTCAACGCCAGCATACGCTGTATTTCGTGGCCTCTTTCAAGAAGTGGCAGAGCTGCATCAAGTCGCCCGGCACAATCACCCTGCCTCACAAATCCCGCCGTCATGCGTGCTCCTAACAGAAGCATGAATGGATTCGAGTATATACCCGAGCCTTGCATCTGTACTGCCAGGTCAAACTGTTCAGCCTGCATTTCCTGGAAGAATTGTACTGCACGGCGTGCATCGAAAAACTGCTCTGCTATCCCAGGAAACCCTGGAAAGGCGATGAAGCGATCCAGGTGAGGGGACCTCGTTACGAGGTCTTGTAGGAGTGGTAGCGTAATCATGGTTATCTCTGCCCCTGGTAGCGCCGTACGTAGCGCCCGGAAAGCAGGTGTTGAACAGAGGAAGTCGCCAATACGCGAGGCTCGCAGCACTACTACTTTGCGCGGCGTCTCTCCGAGACGAGATAACAGTCCGGGTGTGAATGGATCGCTCATGTGGTCGTTTTTACCGTAGGGGCCATACGCGTGTACTGCTCGATCATCTCTGCTAAAAGATCAAGCGCGTGTCCATCGACGGTGCCAGCGTCATTCAAAACAGTCGACGGCACCTGTGAGTAATAAGTGCCGGATGGCAGGATGGCACAGCCTCCCCAGCGTCGCATCAACAGGTTTTGTACCAGAACCTCCTCTCCGGAATGGTAGCGTGGCAATCGTGGCCAGAACGAGAAGCCGCCCACCTCTAACAGCTTCACCCGGTCATACATGACGCATGATGCGATCCAGGCAACCTTGTACAACCTGGGTAGTGCATCACGCGGTATTGATTGAGACACGTGGTACAGGTTGGCGGCGCGGTGCAACTGCCAGCGTTCCCATTGAGGCGAGCCTGGATCTACTGCCTCTGGCGACACTGGCCCATTCCAGTACTCAATGATTTGCTGCTCAGGCCGTACGTCGTCAAGATGAGACAAACCGGCGGGAAATGCTCCCACAAAGCCGCAATGCTCGCTATCCAGGGTATCAAGCAGTCGCTCTACAACCCAGGGTTCCATAAGCACGTCGTCATCAAGGTAAAGCACAGCCCGTGCACTCGCCTGCTTTAGCAGAAAGTCGCGCTGCTCGGCAATACCATGGATTGGTTCCCGGGAATGCCACTCGACAGATCCACCTCTCGCCTCGATCACCCGCCCCAATGTCTGCACCACCTGAGAGTCTACGACCGGTTCCTGGCTCTGGTCAGCAACGATCACGTGCACATCACGCAGCGTTTGCGCCGCAACTCCCGACAGCGTCATGATGAGTGACTCAAGGCGATTATATGTAGGAAGAAGGATATCAACTGATGCCACGAATTACCTCCAACTAAGTGTAACTGGCGTCGTCTTACAGCTTGCGTGCCACTATCAAACGCCCTCCACCGGCAGGCGAAGCCGAAAGGTCTAGCCTGGATGCCCACTGTGCAAGGCGATCAAACATAGCTGGCGTTATGCGCCACCAGGCAATTCCCACCAACCGTCGCCGGCCTATCCATATTTGCTGCAAGAGTTCCAGGGCATCCCACAAGCTTACCAGCCCGTGCCTTAAATATGGACGAATCTCTTCTACCTCCAGTCCGACTTGCCTTAACTGAGATATCCAGCCTTCTGTTGACCACAGGTTAATATGGCAGAGCTGGCCGTTGCGCCAGGTAGCATAGCAGTCAAGAGGCAGGGTGAGCCATCTACTAAAAATATCTGTAGGTACAGTAAATATCAGTCGCCCGCCTGGACGCAGCACTCGTGCTATTGTCTCAAGAACAGCCTGTATACGCGGCAGGTGTTCAAGCACAGAGTTGCTCACCACGGTAGCTATGCTCTCATCCGCTAAGCGCGCCTCTTCGGCAGGCATGGCCTCGAACCGTGCGTAGATGCCACGTCGAGCCGCTTGCGCTAATGCCTTCTCATCTGGATCCAGCCCCACCTCTACTCGCGGCAAGACCATAGAAGTGACCAGTCCATCCCCACAACCCAGGTCAAGCACAGGAGGTTCATACACCTGCTCGCGCAAAGCTGCTATCTCCGCCGCTCGCCATAAACCCAACGATGGTCCCTGCAATTCCAAAAGCACGCGGAAAGTTGCCGCATCCAGGTGGAGAGGACGAGCCCCCTTGTCATGAACCTTCATACTTCTGAAAACACCTTTCTTAAGATACCTCCCGCAGTCCTTTAGTTAGAATGTCCCTGCATAGAGCGAGCAGGAGCGGCAGATTTCTGGCGGCTCGTCTGAAGCCAGTTGGCTGCGAAACGCCTGGTAGGTTTCATTGTTCCAGGTCTTCTCAACCCCCTGTTCCGCTATGTTACCGAAGTTGATGCGGTCCGGGGTCGAGACCATGCAGCACGGCATGGCGTAGCCCTGGTAGCTGATGTAGGTTCCCTTCCATGGCCAGTTACAGCGGCTGGGACCGGGAGTGCCAGGTGCGTGCAGGCGCAGCTGCGGATGCGGTAAACGCAGGTCTACCCTTAACTCCTTTGCCACCGTGCGTGCTATTCCAAAGTAGTGCTCGACGCGCTGCGGGTCTTCATTGAGCAAGGTCTCCGCTTGCACAAATTCCCTCATTGGCCGGTATTGTGAGGGTAAGCTTGATTCTCCAAAATCATGGCAGAGGTGCTGAACAAATACTCTCTCCGTTGACCAACGGTGCGCTAACCTCACAAGATCGGGTAGCTCGTGCAGGTTTTGCCGCATGACGACCACCACCAGTGTGATATGTGGAAGTTTACTGCCAAGTCGTTCTCGGGCAGCTAGCAGTCGCTCCAGGTTGCGTACCACCCGTTCAAAGTGAGCGCGTACCCGAATACGCTCGTAAGTCTCAGCATTCGCGCCATCAATGGAAACGTGCAGACTGGCAAGTCCACTGGTCACACAGCGCTCAGCGCGCCTGTCATTCAGCAGGGTCAGGTTTGTGTTAGTGGTGACGTGAATACCCCGCCCGGTAGCATACGCCACCATGTCGAAAAAGCGCGGGTGCATCATCGGCTCGCCCAATCCTTGCAGGTGTAGTTCCTGAACGTTTACAAACTGGTCAATCAGACGAGTACGAGTAAATTGCTCAAAATCCATAAAGGCAAGCGGTCCATAGGGAGGGCCATCTTGCCGGAACTGGATTGAGCACATCTGGCAGCGCAAATTACACTGGCCGACAGGCTCAATCTGAACGTAGGTGGGGAGTTCCATTTATCGTGTCACTTTTACTCGGTGAAGAGCTTCGCCGGAGGCTCGTTCTCACTGATATCAACCGCCATGTCCGTTACAACTGGCGGCTGTGGCCGTTGCTGCCTCGCGCTTTGCTGGGAATGGGATTGCCACACGCTTTCATTCTTATTTTGGTAGTCCGTGAGGGCTTTCATCGCTCCTCCCAGCACTTCGGCAATCGTTTCAAACATTGCCTGGGCCTTAGGATCCTCAATACGTCCAATATCCGCTCTGCACTCCTGTTGGGCCTGTTTGAGCAATTGAGCAATTTGTTGAGCATGTTGCTCGGCGGTCATCTGTTGCATATTTTCTTTCTCCCTTTCCTGAATCATACCCGCAGCACTGAAGATCGCTTACGGGTTCCTGAGCTACTACACTCCCATCCCCCTCTCAACATTAGAAAAATTCCAATGATTTTTTCCTCGGCTATAACTCACACGCTGTATGGATGGGAAAGGTGTCACTTTTCAAAACGCTCCCTCAATTGTAATCAATGAAGAAGGCCGACCATGCGACTAAGTCACATGGTCGGCCTTCTTCGCCTGGTTGATTGGTGGATTGGGTGGATGACTACTCAAGCACCGCTGTCGTCACTGAATAAATCGGCGGCAAGAAATCGGCAATAAGGTGCCAGTTATCCCCTCGATCGCGGCTGGCAAAGAGCTGGCCGGTATTGGTGCCGACATACACCCCGCAGGGATCTTTAACGTCGGTGCACATCGCGTGCCGCAGGACACCCAGCAGCACGCCTGGCCCTTCCGGCATCCCCTGCCTGAGCGGCTCCCACTCTTCCCCGCCATTCTCGGTGCGGTACACCGTGAACTGCTTGCCAATATTATGCCGGCCTGCCGGGTCTTCGACTACGACATACACGGTATCGGGGTGGTGGACATCCAGGGCAATGGGGAAACCAAATTCAGAGGGCAGACTCTGCTGGATATCAGTCCAGTCATCACCGGCATTCGTGCTCTTGTAGATGCCACAGTGGTTCTGCTGGTACAATACATCCGGCTCGGTCGGGTGCTGGACGAACCGGTGAATACACTGCCCAAACTCCGGATACATCGTAGGCAGGAAGCCGGCACGCACATTTTTGTTGGCAAAGACCCAGCTGCGGCCGCCATCATCCGTGCGCATACAGCCCACAGCAGAGATGCCCACCCACATTCTGGATGCATTCGAGGGGTCGGGAATAATTGTGTGCAGGCATAGTCCACCGGCTCCAGGCTCCCAGCGCTCACGCGTAGGATGATTGGCAAGCCCGGCATTCAGGTTCCAGGTCACGCCGCCATCAGTGCTGACCCACAGACTTGCCGGATCGACTCCCACGTAGACGGTTCCCGGCTCATCAGACCGGCCTGGCTCGATCACCCAGATGTTGTTGAGTTTTTGACCGCTGTCTTGCGGGAACTGGATGCCTGACTCCGGCTCTTGCCACGTCTCACCAAAGTCATCGCTGTAGCGCAAAAACGTGCCAAAGAAGTCACCATTATCGGCTGCAAACAGCCGGTAGCCATTGCGCGCATCGAGAATGGCATGATAGACGCGATGCCCTCTCAAAGCCGGACCCTCGATATCCCAATGCTCTCGATCTTCCGAGGTTAAGGTAAACAGCCCTCGTTTGGTTCCAACCAGCACCACAGTGGTGCCTTGTGCATACGCTTTTAGCCACCGGCCACAGATTGCAGAATATAAATGGTTGCCCCAGTGGGCACCGGTGTATCGAGACCTTGCAAATAGCGAATATTCTCACGAGCCACAAAAACGTTCACAAATGGCCTCAGCTCACCCGTTTCATGACACAAGTTGAACCGCAAGCCCGGAAAGTCCTGGTCGAGTGCCTCAATGATCTCACGAACTGTGCTACCAGTAACCATCACAGAAGCGCGATTACCGACTCGTGCACGGAGTGCGTCGGGAAAGAATACCCGAACACCAGGGATGGCGGGTGGTGAGTTCATATTCATGACAACCTCAATTCCACTGAGTAAAGGGTTCGTAAAAGCTCATCTTCACTATAGTGCCTCATGCTCCTACTGTCAAGTAAACGTGTGCAAATCTAAGGTTTCTCGAAACCTTCCTCAGTAGTAGCTATAAACGAGAGAAAGGATACATCCTTATTTCCAGGGCATGTGACATGTCATATCACTTCTCAGTGGGGCTATTCTTTTCAGGAATATTGAAAACGGAAATGGCACGTGCTAGCTGGCCTCGCGGCCTTTATCGTCGGCAAAGGGTGCAAGTCTGAGGCAGCACATGCGCCCCCGCCCTCTTATTTTGCTGCATGCACTTCATGTTGGGCAGCAAACAGGCAGCCTGGCTCATGGCCACCCTTGATACTCTTCTGATGGAGAACTGGCTTCCTCATCGTAAGTGTTGCGTTCCACCCATGCATGAAAGATCGGAGCCACAATCGCGTAAGTATGCTCCTCATGGTATACAATCAAATCACGCTTGATCAGAGCCTGCAAGGCACGACGCACTCGATTCTCGTCCAGCCCGCTCTGACTCTGAATCTCGTAGAGGTCAGTACCTTGCCGTCCTTGCAACGCCATCAGACAAGCACGTTGTTCACTGGTGGTACGCTTCCAGAGGTCATCAAAGTAGCCGTTCCATGCTTCCAGGGCTTGATGGACTGCATAGTGCACATCACGACGTTCAGTCCATTGACGTTGCTCTCTATTAAGCTGTTCGATAATCTCCGAACAGATCGCTTGTACCAGAAAGGGATGACAATTCGTCTGGTAGACGATCTCATCGACGATGCTCTGGTCGAAGATGCTTTCTCCAGGATGCTGCACCGTGGGGTGTAAGATGAGTTGACGAGCCTCGTCTGGTTTGAGGAATGAGACTTTGAGGGTCTGGACGTTGATGAAAAAGCTCGACCAGTTCATGCCTGTGGCACGGCCCATCTCGCTGAAAGCGCGCAGACCACTGAAGAGGAGTGCGATGCGATGATGATGCTGGATAATCTGGCGATACCAATCCAGCAGCAAGCGTAGATTGAGGTGGCCTGCCAGCTCGACTTCATCCAGTTTCTCAAATTCATCAAAGGACAGTAGCAGGACACGATCCTCTTGCTCCAGCTTGGTCTCAGTCGTTGCCAACCAGTGGTCAAAGATCTCATAGGCCCGTGGATCGCTGGTCTCTCCTGCTTTCTGGAGACGGAGATAGGACATCGGGTCAACTGGCAGTCCCCTGGCCGACATTTCAGCGCAGATACCATCGGCAAGCGTCCCTAGAAAAGCGGTAGTGCTGGCATAGAGTTTTGGGTCTTGCAGGTTGTAGAAAACAGGCACAGCGGTGGAACCAAGCAGATAAGGTAGTTGCTGTAAGGTACAGGTCTTGCCCATGCGCCTTTCGCCATTGAGAAAGAGTGTGGGGCGATTTCTCCCTCTACGAAGAGCCTGCTCTAACTGTTGAGCCAGGTCAGTCCGACCCACAAAAAGGGGATCGTGAGGTTCGAGTAGTACGCCTGGTTTGTAAGGATTCTCCAGTGTCCCAATGGCTTGTGTGACAAGGGTCAGATGCTCCTGCTCATGCTGAACAGTTAGTAACCAGGTCTCTATAATCCGCCTCAAACGTCTATTCAAGTGCAAGTCGCCGAAGGCGACGTTGGGGTGGACTTTGTACAGATGGGTTGTCATATCACTGAGGGCTTGAGAACGGGCTTGTTGGCCGATAGGAGTGAGATAGCGTAACGCATCTCTGCTGGCATCGGTCAGTCGATTGAGGGGGCTTGTCCACTGTGAGGCAAGCAGTCCTAACTCTCGTGGCAGGAGTTCATTGAGGCGTTGGGCTGCCCCTGCTATTTCGGCTATGGTCTGTCGTGTCTCCAGATCACGCATAACAATCTCTAGTGTTGCCGCTCGGGCAGCCCACAGTTGGTGGGGTCGCTCTGCTGCAATGAAAGTAATCTCGGCCAAAGCTTTATCGGGCTGTATATCATAGGCAATGAGCAACATATGCTTGAGATACGGGAGTGGCAAATACACCCGCTCGTCCCAGTAGATGGAAGACTGCTGAAGCAAGTGAAAGACCTCTAGGGGCCTTTTTGTACTAGCAAGGTACGCTTTCAAAGCAGAAGGGCCACTTATTAAGTAGAAAGGAATGCGATACAGTCCCAGAGCGAGCCCTGCGAAGATTGACATACTAGTTACGAGGCCGAGGCTGATACCTAGCACACTGTTTACTGTGATGATAAGCGCAATACCTCCTGTGATGCTTAATATAACGGCTCCTGTGGTTCCCTTAGTGATCCTTTTTGCAATATCTGCTGCAATACCTCCTATGATAGTTGCTATGATACCAACTGCAATACCTAATATGATACCTCCTACGGAGCCTAATACCATCTGGAACATGATTCCGGCTGTCGTACCTCCAATTATGCCTCCAATGATACTTCCCGTAATATTAAGGGTAATGCCCCCTCCGATGCTGAGTCTAATATCTCTAACGATACCGATGGTGATCCCTCCTGCAATGCCCAGGATGATATTCCCTACGACAACTCCTGTGAGAGGCGTTATACCGATTTGGATGCCAGCCGCTATACTGAACGCAACACCGGTAATAATCCCTATGAGAATGCTGAATGCAAGGTCGCACACAATGCCTAGTGCGATGCCGATGGCAAGACCAGTTGCCAGTTCTGTCCAGAGGCTTGTTATATCTGTATGTGAGAACATATGAAAAGGGAGCAGGATGGTCCGGCCGATAAGTGCGCACAAAAAAGAGACGAGGATTATTGGCATAATGAGTTTAGCGGTAGAAAGTACCCTTTGTCGAAATGTGACTGGTTCAAAATCTCTTCTGAAGTGTGCTGGCTGAAAAAAGGCGAGGAAAATCCAGATCAAAGGCTCTCTCATCCAAGAGTGCCAGATTCGTCTCATATTTATCATGCTTGTTTCACCACAGTCTGATATGCTTTGTTCAAACGTTTCTCGAAATCCATCTGATGGTGTACATCATAGAGACGGTATTGTTCCGGATACACTATGATTATAGCATTCCAAAGTGGAGTGTCTATAGAGATCCAGTACGTACATCGACAACTGCAAACCTCGCCAAATGTTTCCGGCCCTTCGCCATTTCTGATGATTCTGTAGAGAAGCAGTATAGTTGAGGGAGTTGAGAGATACCATTATACTTCATCTTGCTGAACAGGGGGAAGTGCGACGTAGGAGAGGAGCCAACCAAATATCGCACTGACCACCACAGACCCAAGGGCGAAATGAATACTCCAGATCAGAGGCCCTGCAATAAACTGCAACAGCAGTAAGTAGACAGAGGGAGTGATACAGGATGTGATCGCAGAGAATAGGCGAAGATGGAAAGCTCGCTGTGGGCTGGGTTGCAGGAACCGATAACTGATATCAAGCAGCAGCCCAGAAATGAGGCCAACCAGGATATCAACCAGGTATTGGCCGCGCATAAAGCTCATGCCAGTAGCAACAATGGTCAGGGAGCATGTAAAAAGGCCAACTGGCAGATGCCAACGGCGGAGCGTCACGAGGGTGACCCCTGTGAGAAGTAATCCCTGAAAGAGAAAGGAGACGACTGCTAGGAGTTGTCCATCACTATTGGCGACAGAAACGCTTAGAGGCCAGAGTCGTGTGTAGACGGTTGTCACCTGAGTGAGAACCGCCAGAAATGACAGAAAGAGGGTGATGGTGAACATGAGGATGAGTTGATCTACCTTGCTTAAATCTCCCTTACGGCTGGAGAGAGCTCGATAGGGACCAAGGATAATGATGCCAGCAAAGAGCATGCCAGCAACATGCGTTGGGCTCAGCAATCCATCAATGTTCCTTTCAATGCCAAAGAGCATATGCCAGATGGCGTCAGCAGCTCCTACAAAGAACATTATAAAGATAAAAAACGTTGAAAGCTCATAGCCCTTGGGAATTGCAGTCAACCAGCTGGCTCCTCGTTGATGGTTAATAAGGATGGTGACCGAAAGCAAGACAGCGATTGCGAGCAGGCCGCTGTAGAGTACTCCATGCCAGGGAGTAAAAAACGTTTCGAGACTCACCAAATTGTTATGTGCCCAACTATCAAGATAACTGCCGGTCATAAACCACACGATTGTCCCAAGAAAGAGGAAATGAAAGGAGGTACCCCCGATGAGCGATTTTGTAGCGCCCTTGCCCTCAAAAAGAAGTGAGAGACTCTTGTTGTTAGATTGTACAGTCAAGAACGTTTCCCTTTCTGCTTGCAGTCAGAAGTGACTACCGAGACCTGCCCCTGATTGTTGAGCAACCAGCACAATTTGATGCCCATCGTCCAGCGCCCTTTATCCTTCAATCCCCTTTTTCAACGGAGTATCCTCCAGGATGGAGAGTCAGAAATTGCATTTGGGTTATTATATGCGGTATACTATTATCATTACTATATCAAACTCTGGTCATATCTTCATCAATTGTCGGTCATCCCTGTGCAACAACGTGTTGTAGGGAGGAAATTAATTGGTTCATGGCTTACATCTATCCACAGTACAATTTATGGTAGGCAACTTGTTTCTGAATGGAGTGCTTTTTATGACACCTAATGATGCTTTGAAAGCGGCTCGTATCAAGCACAACCTTTCACAAGGAGACCTGGCTGAGGAAATTGGGACGACCACTACCAATGTTAGTCGCTGGGAGCGCGGTATTACGTCGCCAACTCCTTACTATCGTCGCCGACTCTGCGAGTACTTTCGGATGCCTCCTGAAAAATTATTCTCACACTTGACTAAATGGGTCGAAATCGACTTGCCAAACCCGGCGCCTTATCAGGATATTCCCTCAAAGGACGAGGAGACCAAAGCGATAGATAACCATGTTGAAGATGATGTATTTTTCTATAACACGACAACGCTGCCTGATCCAGAAGAATTTTTTGGACGAAGGCGTGAAAAGAGGCAGATTCCGAAACAGGTGAAGAAGGGACCTGTATCAATTGTGGGATCACGCAGGGTTGGTAAGACATGGTTGCTACAATATCTCAAGGCCGTTGCCCACAGGGAGATAGGAGAGCAAGTAATCATTGGCTATCTCGATGCTGCTTGGCCCAGCTGTGAAACATTACCACAATTGCTCTCAACCGTAGTTGAACAACTAGGTATACCGCAGCCTCTTTCTGAAGATGAGCGCAATTATTTGCAGGCATTAGAAGTAGCAGTGAAAAGATTGGTGCAAAATAACCAGATCCCAGTGCTCTGCATAGATAGATTTGAACGGCTATGTAAGTTGCCCGACCTGCGCCTCGATACCCTGGAAAAGTTGCGTGCAATAGCCCAAATTGGACTGCGCTTAGTCACGGCGAGCCAGAAGCCGCTGGGAAAGATTATCCAGGATGCTTTTGGCGAGGCTGATACAAGCCCTTTTGCGAATGTCTTCATGCAGTTCAAGCTCAATCCCTTCACTCATGAGGAGGCGAAAGAGTTTCTACAAAGAAAAGGAGAACAAGCAGGTTTTAGCGTTGAAGAACACGACAGGTTGTTGCAATTGACGCGACAAAAGGATGCCGAGTTTTGGTCTCCCTCGAAGCTCCAACTTGCAGGTACGCTGCTACATAATGACAAAATCTTGGCTTGGGAAGGCTATTCGTATATTTATCGTCCAAACGATCCGGTGTACTGGCAGGAATTTGAGCAGCGTATGAACGAAGAAGCCCAAGAGTAGAAATGGCCTATGACAGCGTTTGATGTGGGCTGTTTCTCCCGTCTCTTTGCCCACTGCTGTGTGCTGCTCCTCAGGAATAACCGCCAAGTAGATCGCCCAGAAGTCCGTGAAGCAATGCCCATTGCGGTTGACAGACGGGAACGACATGAAGGACATAGCGCCGCTTCTTCGTGCGCGATAATCATCTGCCACAGCGACCTCCGGTAACTGTGCCGCATCTCCATCCCCTGTACACAAGATGAACTGGGCCAACTGTATCCTATCTATCCCTACTGAACAAGAGATGCTTTGTATTTGAGCAGGTTTTGATCTGGCTACTTTGTCTCCTAATCGCATCGATTTCACCGATGGCGAGGTCTGGTTCAACAGGAACCACAATAGCCTTGGCTTAGGAGATTCTTTCTTAGCGCGGACCATTACCGATGTATGGAAAATCGGTTGGCTGCCCCAACTCTACACGACCTCCCAGGCTTCAGAGGGGAGTAAGTTCAGTGTCTATCGGCTCTACTCATAGCTCTCAGCTAAAAGAGACCATTCAAAAGCGGGTGCTGAGCCAGTTCTAGGTAGAAGGTTGCTGTTTCTCCAACATCTGCTTCTGAATGGTCTCCAGATAAGCAGGAATCATATGGGTGCTGGCTAGTGAGCTTTGAAGCATATTGTGAGTGAACAAAGAAGGAGGGAGGGAAGCATGAGCGTCTTCACACCTTCTCCGGCAGCCACCTGTTCTTTTGGGCAACGCGTCGGGAATTACCGGTTGGTCAAGCGATTGGGGCAAGGAGGGTTTGCCACCGTTTACCTGGGCATCCACCGTTATCTTGGCACACAAGCGGCGATCAAAATCCTGCCGCCCCGATTGACAGAGGCCGAGGTGAGCACCTTCCTGGCAGAAGCACGCCTGGCCGCGCGCCTGGTCCACCCGTCGATTGTGCGCGTCCTGGAGTTTGGCTTGGAAGGAGAGATGCCGTTCCTGGTCATGGACTATGCTCCGGGTGGCACCGTGCGCCAGCGCTATCCGCGAGGAACACAGCTGGCGCCGAACATGATCCTCGCGTATATGGGGCAACTCGCCAGGGCAGTGCAATACATTCATAACCGCGAATTTATCCATAGGGACATCAAGCCCGAAAATGTGCTGCTTGGATCCAACGGCGAACTTTTGCTGAGTGATTTTGGAATTACCATAGCTGCTCACAAAGCCGAGGCTCGCAAACAGACGGGGATTGGCACCATCGCTTATATGCCCCCAGAGCAAATTCAGGGGAGAGCCTACCAGGCCAGCGATCAGTATGCCCTCGGTATCGTCGTGTACGAATGGTTGTGTGGGGCACTGCCTTTCCAGGGTTCTCCGCGTGAGATCATACATCAGCAGCTGTTCGTTTCTCCGCCGTCATTGTGCGAGAGGCTTCCTGCCATCCCCTGTGCTGTAGAGGATATCGTGTTCAGAGCGCTCGCCAAAGATCCTCAGCAGCGATTCAGTAGCGCGCAAGCATTTGTTGGAGCATTACAAGAAGCGTTTGAGGGCAGGCAAGTTGTGACAATCCATCACCTCCCTCTTGCGTTTAACCGGCCCTCTGCTCGCCAACCTACTCAAGCCAGGAGAAACAAACAGCAGAATACCTGGAAAGAAATCTCCGCTCTCTACGCTGGTGCTTTCCTCGTCGGAGCGGCTCTAGGTATCGTTTTGTATGGGCTTGGAGTGGCTCCGCACATACTGTGGCTGCTCATTTCCCTGGGCCTGGTGGTGCTACCCGTGGCAGGCGCGCTGGCCAGAAACAATCGCCTGGTCTTCTTCCTGACCTGCAGCCTGGTCATTGCCGCCGCTGTTGCTGGAGCAGCCTTCCATTGCTTCATGCTGTTTGTCATCGTCTACCTTAGCTTAGTGCTGCTGAGTATGCTGACGGCGTTCTCGGCACATCTCCACCGCCTTTGAGAGGAAGGGCTGGGATTTGTGGAAGAAGCTTTCACAAGCAGTCAGAGAATATGTCAATCTGAGATTTGTAGTATATGTTGTGGCAAAAAGAGACCCTAATAGGATGTTCATCGACCTTGATTGTTCCGGCAGGCACCTGGATTCCTGCTTCTGGAGATGCTGGGTGCCTGAAGACAAGCAAACGATGACCATACTCACTTCACTGCTCTTGCCCCAGCTCTGAGACCGTCAATCCACTCAGGAGAGCCCCACTGAGGTCGGCATCGGTCAGGTCAGCATCGGTCAGGT
>WNGP01003544.1_pt1 | contig 14105 bp, 10 predicted proteins | sample 5407671 | NCBI WGS metagenome assembly WNGP01 (sample SAMN13153381, study PRJNA577476) | soil metagenome | isolation source: 40 cm soil or saprolite under Garry oak tree replicate 2 | place: USA:California | collected 2016-06-15 | reverse complement strand
CCCTTCAGCTCGCCGTACAGCTGCGCCGCGAGAGTTTTGTTGTGGGAGAGCACGAGCGTCGGGCGTCCGAAATTTCTGATGACGTTCGCGATCGTCATCGTCTTTCCGGATCCGGTCACGCCGAGCAGGGTCTGGAACCGATCGCCCCGGTCGAGTCCGTTCGTCAGCTCCGCAATCGCTCTTGGTTGGTCACCCGCGGGCTCGAAAGGAGCCCGGAGATCAAATGCCGCTTTGGCCATTCTTTATATCGCTGGACAACCGCTCGCGCCGCGCGACCTCGGTCACGCCTTTCACGCGTCTGGCTGCTTTCAGAATCTTTTGAAGGTGGGCAAGGTTGCCGACTTCGACGGCGAGCTCTCCGATCACGTGGCCGTCCGAGCTGTGCAGCTCGAAGCTTCGGATATCGGTGCCCGTCGCCGAAACGGCGGTGGCAAGGTCGGCATAGAGTCCGCGGCGGTCCGTCGCCTCCAGCGCCAGACGCACCATGAACTTCTCACCTTCCAGCTCCTTCCAATCTATCTCGAGCCGGCGCTCAGGCTCCTGGACGAGCATCAGAAGGTTTGGACAATCCGAACGGTGAATGCTCACACCGCGACCTCTTGTTACATACCCCACAACGGGGTCTCCGGGCACCGGTTGGCAACATTGGGCGTACCGAACCATCATCCCGTCGACACCCTGAATTCGAACGCCCTTCGGAGTTCCGCGGACGCGATCCACGAGCCAGTCGAGCGGACCCGGCTTCGGCGCGTCGGCCGAGGTTTCCGCGTCGGGATATAGCTCCTTCACAATCTGGGAGACGTTCACATCGCCCTGCCCAACCGAGGCGATCAGATGGTTCAGGTCGGTCAGGTGGAGCGTTTTTGCCACCTTAAGGAGGTCAGCATCTTCCGGCTTCGCCAGCCGTCTCCGTTTGATCTCGCGATCGAGGATCTCCCGGCCGAGCTTGATCGATGTCGTGTGCTCTTCGATGCGGAGTCGCTGCCGAATCTTGTGGCGTGCCCTCTCCACGGTCTCTGAATTCTTGAGCTCGCGCGCGAGGCTCGCGATGCGGCCATTGATTCGGGCGCCCTGGCAATGGAGGCCGACCTCGGTATGCACCGCAAAGGCGAAGTCGATCGGCGTTGCACCCTTCGGCAACTGAATCACGTCGCCGGTTGGCGTGAAAACAAAAATCTCATCCTGATAGAGATCGAGCTTCAGGAATTCCAGGAACTCATCAGGGGTCTTTGCATCGAGCTGCAGCTCGAGTACCTGTCTGAACCACTGGAGGGCGCGGTCGAGCTCGTCCGCGCTCTTTGAGTCTTCCTTGAACCGCCAGTGCGCCGCGATTCCGTACTCGGCCGTACGATGCATCAAGCGCGTGCGAATCTGGATCTCGAACAGCTGCCGTCCCGGACCGAACACCGTCGTATGCAACGACTGATATCCGTTCGACTTCGGCTGAGCGATGTAGTCCTTGATGCGCTCCTGGAGCGGCGTGAACTGATCGTGGATGACGCCGAGCGCGTGGTAGCAGTCGGGAACGGAGTCGACGAGGACGCGAATGGCGAGCAAGTCGTAGATCTCCTCGTACGGCTTGTCCCACTTCTTCATCTTCTTCTGGATCGACCAGAGGTGTTTGGGCCGGCCTGTCACCTCGACATTGGCGATTCCCGATTTCCTGAGATGCGCGTCGAGCGGTTCCTTCAGCTGAGCGATCGACTTCTCTCGTTCTGTTCGACGAGTTGCCACTTTCTTGGCGAGCGTCTTGTATTCTGACGGCTCCAGGTGCTTGAAAGCGAGGTCCTCGAGCTCCCACCGCACCCGCGCCATTCCGAAGCGGTGTGCGAGCGGCGCGTACAGGTCCCGGGTTTCGGTAGCAATGCGCTTCTGACGGTCGACCGGCAGGAATTCGAGCGTCCTCATGTTGTGCAGGCGGTCGGCGAGCTTGATGAGGATGACGCGGGCATCCTTGGCGATCGACAGCAGCAGTTTGCGGTAGTTCTCGACCTGCCGGTCCTGCGACGAGTTGAGCGGCAGGTGGCCGATCTTCGTCAGCCCATCGACAATCTCGGCGATCTCCTTTCCGAATTCGGTCTCGATATCGTCCACTGTGACCGCGGTGTCTTCGACGACATCGTGAATCAGACCGCTCGCGACTGTCGTGGAGTCCAGCTGCAGGTCGACGAGGATCTTTGCGACTTCGACGCAGTGGGACACGTACTTGTCGCCCGACAGGCGCTTCTGGCCTTGGTGCGCCTTTTCGCTGAACCGATACGCGCGCGCGAGCAGGTCCCGGTCGAGCCGCTCCGGAAGCCCCTCCTGAAGCCAGGATGGAAGTGTGGTGTCCTTTTCCTTGATCGCGCCTGCCGTCACAGTAGTCCCGCCTCCGCGAAGCTTATGTAGCGTCCCCTTCCGATAATAACGTGATCCTGCACGGGTATGTCGAGTACTTTCCCCGCCTGTACGAGCTGTTCTGTTACTACCCTGTCGTCGGGCGAGGGTGTCGGGTCCCCGCTCGGGTGATTGTGAACGAGGATGATCGCCGCCGCTCGTTCGGCGATCGCTTCCCGGAAAACCTCACGCGGATGCACGAGCGACGAATTGAGCAGGCCGCGGGTTACCGTGATGTCGCGCTCGAGCCGGTGTTGCGAGTCGAGCACGGCGACGTGGAACTCCTCGACCGGCAGATCTTCCAGTCGCTGCGCGAAGATCTCGTACACATCACGGGGCCAGCGAACCGGCGCTCCCTCCTGCCGCTCCTCCGCCGCCATTCGCCTTCCCAGCTCGAGCGCCGCGTGGATACCAACCGCACGAGCCGTTCCTACCCCCCTGACGCTGGTGAGAGTCGCCACCGGCTGCGTCGCCAGCAACCGCAATGATCCTCGGCAGCTGGAAAGAATCTCCTGGCCTATTCCTAGCGCGGAGCGGCCCTCGGATCCGCTACCAAGAAGAATAGCCAATAGCTCACTCGAGCTCAAAGCGTGTGCCCCGTGACTGCGCAGTCGCTCCCGCGGCCTCTCGGCAGCCGGGAGCTCTCTTATCGTCAGCGACATCTCGATCTCCATGCGTGCGAATTCGAGATTCTCGTTGGGGAGCTGCATGGTGGCGGCACCGCGGCGACACAAGCATCATCGGGACGCTGCCGGTTTAGCGCTCATCCCGTTCGCATGCGGCCAACTCTGGCTGGAGCTGACCGCGGCTTCACGATTCCGGCCGCTCCCACTCGCGCGACTCGGCGGATCGAAACAACGCGTCTATCACCGCCATGTTTCCCATCGCGTCCTCGAGGGAAACCGGGACACTCCCAACGCCGCGAATGGCCTCCGAAAAACGATCCGCCTGGAGCGTGTACGGGTTGACCGATGGAAACGCGATCATCTCGATCCCACTGCCAGCCCAATCGCTACCGTCGTCGACGAAAACCCGATACTCGTCAAACGGAGGGGCGCTGAAGGGAATGCGAACGGCAATGCGCCCCGTCGTTCCGAGTATCTGCATGGTCTGGTACGCCACGAGTTGCGTGGCGCAACTGAACGTCGCCTGACCTCTCTCGAAGCGAAGCAGTCCCGACGTCAACCGATCGACCTTCATGTCCGGATCACGCTCGATCAATCCAACTACCTCTGTCGGCTCAGCGCCGAACAGCCACCGCGCAAGTGTTATGGGATAGCAGCCAACATCCATCAACGCGCCGCCGCCCCATTCCACGCGACTGCGGATGTCGTCCGCGTCGCGCCGATAGTAACTGAAATGCCCGGCGATCAGGCGCAGCTCGCCGATCCGTCCAGACGCGATGATCTCTTTCACTTTGAGCCATTGAGGATGCGTCCGGACCATGAACGCCTCGCCGATCTGGACCCCAGTCCTGTCACGAGCCTCGAGCAGCTCGCGCGCTTCACGCGCCGTCAACGCGATTGGCTTTTCGCACAGCACGTGCTTGCCCTGCTCGGCCGCCCGAATCGACCACGGCACGTGCAGATGATTGGGCAACGGATTGTAGATCGCCTCGATGTCGGGATCGTCGATCAGTTCCTGATACGAGCCGTAACCTCGGGGAATGCCCGAACGGCTCGCGGCTGCGCGCGCCTTTGAAATATCCCGCGACGCAATGGCGACCACCTGTGCCAGCGTGCTTCCGCGCATCGCGGGGATGACTTTCTCGAGCGCGATCTTGGCGGTGCCAAGTATCCCCCAGCGAACGGGCGCGATTCGCTCGTCGGTCACTCCGCTTTTATGACCTTTCGCACTGTATGAAAGCTCCCAGCGAAGAGCGTAGTTGGCTAACAGCTCCCCGCTTCAGTTCTGTGGATGCCTAAGGACAGCGCCGCGATCTCGACTTAGAGATTCGCACCGTGGCATTTCTTGAACTTCTTCCCTGACCCACAAGGACATGGATCGTTCCGCCCAACGTTGCTCCAGTCCGCGGAGCCGCCCGACACCCCGGGCACACCGGGGACTCCGCCCAGAGCGCCGCCAGCCATCGCCTTGCTCAGCGACGAGCTCTTTCCTCCGATGTGGACCGTCGCCTCGGGACGCACCGCGGTTCCCTTCTTCGGCGCCTCCGCCGGTGCGATGTCCAGAGTCGCATCGGTCCCCTCTTCGCCGTCCGCGGCCACTTCCTCGAGGACACCGAGCGCGTTGAACTGCTTCTTGCGCTGCTTCGGTGTCCGCTCTTCGCCATTCCCGTCCAGGTCCGGACCGCTCAGGAACATCGGCGGCGGCGGCGCCTGCCGCTCCTCGTAGGTAATCTGGGCGCGCAGGAATCTCTCGGTGAACGTGTTCTGGATGTCGTCCATCAGATCCACGAACATGCTGTACGCCTCGTGCTTGTACTCGATGAGCGGGTCCTTCTGGCCCCACGAGCGGTAGCCGATTGCGTTGCGAAGCTGATCGAGGTCGTAGAGGTGATCTTTCCACTTTTCGTCCAGCACGTGCAGCATGACAATGGCGAGAAGCAGACCGGCGTCCTGTCCGAGACTCAGTACCTTGTCCTCGAATGCCTTCCGGCCCGCTTCGACCGCGCGCTGGCTCGCTTCCTCTTCGCTGCCCGGGAGCGATCCATCTTCGAACCCGGGAACAGCCAGCATGTAGTGCATCAGAAGGTCCTGACGCACCAGCGCAAAATCCCATTCTTCCTGCGAGTCAAATTCGCCGAGCATATTCTCCACGCGCTTGGCGACGCCCTTCTCGACCATCTTCTGCGCTTCGGCCTTCAGCTCTTCCCCGCCCTCGAGCGCGAACGATCGCAGCGAATAAATCACTTCACGCTGCTGATTCATCACGTCGTCGTATTCGAGGAGGCGTTTGCGCGACTGGAAGTTCTGGAGCTCGACGCGCTTCTGAGCCTGCTCGATCGACCTCGTGATGAGCGAATGGGTGAGCATCTCGCCTTCTTCCGCTCCCATGCGGTCCATCAGCTTGGCGATGCGGTCGGAGCCGAAGAGGCGCATGAGGTCGTCTTCGAGCGACAGGAAGAACTGGGACGCGCCCGGGTCTCCCTGGCGACCGGCGCGGCCACGGAGCTGACGATCGATGCGACGTGACTCGTGGCGTTCGGAGCCGATGATGTGCAGACCGCCCCACTCGACCACATCGACGATCTGGTTCTCCGCGTCCTTGCGCTGAGACGGCTTCGATTCGGTGACGCCAGGTCCCAGCTTAATGTCCGTTCCGCGGCCGGCCATGTTGGTCGCGATCGTGACGGCGCCGGGCTGGCCCGCACCCGCGACGATCTCCGCCTCGCGCTGATGGTATTTGGCGTTGAGGACGTTGTGCGGAATTCCCGCGCGCTTGAACATGCGCGCGAGCGTCTCCGACACTTCCACGCTCACGGTGCCCACGAGAACCGGGAAGCCGAGCTCGTGCAGTCGCTGCGTTTCCTCGAGGATCGCGTTGTACTTTTCGCGTCGCGTCTTGTAGACGAGGTCCTGCCTGTCGTCCCGGATAACGGGCCGGTTGGTCGGGATCACCGAGACGCCGAGCTTGTAGATCTGGTGGAACTCCGTCTCTTCAGTCTCTGCGGTTCCGGTCATGCCAGACAGCTTTTCGTAGAGGCGGAAGTAGTTCTGGATCGTGATGGTGGCGAGAGTCTGCGTCTCGCCCTTCACCTGCACGCCCTCCTTTGCCTCGACGGCCTGGTGCAAACCTTCCGACCAACGACGACCGTGCATCGTGCGGCCGGTGAACTCGTCGACGATCAGCACCTGCCCTTCCTGCACGACGTAGTTCACATCGCGCTCGAACAGCGCGTGCGCACGCAACAGCTGGTGAACTATGTTCAACCGCTCGCTCTTGGCCGCGTAGTCCCGGTTCAGCTTGTTGCGCGCCTCGAGCTTTTCCGCCGGCGTCATGTCGGGATCGTGATCGATCGCGTGCACCTCCTGCGACAGATCGGGCAGCACGTATTCGTCGTGCGCCTCGGGCGACATGAAATCGACGCCCGCGTCGGTGAGGTGAACCGTGTGGCCCTTCTCGTCGAGGACGAAGAGCAGGTCTTCCTCGATGTCCCGGTACTGCTGCTTGCCAGCTGGCAGCCGTCGATCAGCTATGTGCTGAAGCTCCATCTTTTGAACCAGCTGCTTGGCGCCCGTCTCTTGAAATACCTTGAGCAGTCGCTTGTTCTTCGGTCCGCCGAGCTGCGCTTTGTACAGGTTTAGCGCCGCCGCGTCGTTGTCACCCGCTTCGAACGCTTTCTCGCCGGCCGCAACGAGCGCGTTGACCAGATCCGATTGCCGCCTCACCAGACGCGCCACCGCCGCGTTGTGCACCGCGTATTCCGCATCGCTCTCGTTTCCGACCGGTCCCGAAATGATGAGTGGCGTACGCGCTTCGTCGATTAGCACGGAGTCGACTTCGTCGACGATGGCGTAAATGTGGGCGCGCTGGACGCGCTGTTCGAGTGACTGAACCATGTTGTCGCGCAGGTAGTCGAAGCCGAACTCGTTGTTCGTGCCGTACGTGATGTCACACTCGTACGCGGCGCGGCGCTCCTGCGTTCCCGGCTCCGTGTCGTCGATGCAGCCGACGGTGAGTCCGAGATATTTGTAGACGTGCCCCATCCACTCCGAGTCGCGGCGGGCGAGATAGGAGTTGACAGTGATCAGGTGCGCTCCCTTGCCTGGCAGCGCGTTGAGATAGAGCGGCAGCGTGGCGACGAGGGTCTTTCCTTCACCGGTCGCCATCTCGGCGATGCGCCCCTGGTGCAGCTGGATGCCACCCATCAGCTGCACGTCGTAAGGCACCATGTTCCAGTCCATCTCCTGCCCTGTGACCATGACTTTCGTCGCGAGCAGTCGGCGCGCAGCCTCTCGCACGGTCGCGAACGCCTCGGGAAGAAGCTCGTCGAGTACGTCGGCGACGGCGGCGCGAAGCTCGGCTTCCGCGCCACCGCGTCCATCGACGCCGCTCAACTCGTTGTCTATTTCGTCACGCGCTGCCGGGTCGGGCGTGACCCGCTTCTGTTCCCTCAGGGTCGCAATGCGGGTCTCGATGTCGCTCGTGCGCTCGCGGATGCGCGCGCGGAACTTCTCGGTCTGGCCACGAAGCTCGTCCTCGGAGACTGTCTGGAGGCGGGCGTATTGTTCGTTGACTTCGTCGACAATCGGTTGAACGCGTTTGCGCTCCCGATCGTGGCGAGTTCCGAACACATTGCTCAGCAGCCCTGTCAACGCCATGTACCTGTCTTCCTCAGGCGGACACGCTCCGCCTCAACGATAGAGCCCTCGCGCGTCGATGAATCGTTCGACGCTCTCGGGCACGAATCCCTTGATTGATTTTCCAGCACGAAGGCGCTCTCTGACCTCCGTCGATGATACATCGACACGTCGCGTCGAAACCATCACTACACCCGGCGCGATAGCCTCGACTCCCGAACTTGCCGGACCGGCTCTTCGCACCGCCGCGACAGTCGCCAGCTCGCGAATCCGCGCTGGGTTCCGCCACTCCTCGAAGCCCGCGACCAAGTCCTCCCCAAGCAGAAGAAAGAGTTGCGCAGCCGGATATCTCTCCGACAAATGCTCCAACGTATCAACCGTGAAAGATAACCCCTTACGATTGATTTCTGCCTCGTCGACGACGTAGTTGGCGTCGTCGGCAACGGCCAGGCGAAGCATCTCGAGGCGGTCTTGCCCAGAGGCCACCGCAGGCGTGTCGACCTTGAACGGCTGGACGCCTGTCGGCACAAAAATCAGCCGATCGAGCTTGAGCGCTTCGCGGGCATCGGAAGCCACCAACAAGTGGCCGACGTGGGGCGGATCGAACGTGCCCCCGAACACCCCAATGCGCACGGGTTACGTCGCCGGCGTCGCGGGCGCGGGACCGCAGGTCTTGAGGACTTCGCGGTCGTTCGGATAGGCCTTCCGCATGGCGTCGCACAGCTCACGCGCGTCCTCGGTATACCTGATCGCGCGATAAGCCTCGTGCAATCTCAGGTATGCGTCCCTGGTCTTCGGGGCATTCGGATGCAGCCGGATCACGTCCTTGAAGTAGATGATCGCTGAATCGAACGCCTTCCGCTTGAGATAGAGATAACCCGTATCGTAATCCTTTTCCGCGAACCATTCGTCGAGCTTGTCAAGCTCCTTCTTGGCGAGCGGGGCAAACCGTGAATCAGGAAAGCTACCGACGAGCGACTCGAACGCGGTTTGCGCGCTCTTGCCGTAGGTCGCGTCCAGCTGCGGACGACTCCACTCGTGCTCGTACGCCAGGCCCGAGAGATAAAAGGCATCGTCCACCAGCGTGTCCTGTGGAAACGCATCGATGAGACGATTGTAGGTTCCCGCCGCGAGCAGGTACTCGTTGTTTCTGGCCTGGGATTGCGCCAGGTAGTAATACGCTAGCGGAAGCCGCGGATCGCGCGCTGACAGATCGAGCGTCAGCTTCTCGAATGCCTTCGCGGCGTTGTCGTATCGCCTCGCCTTGTATTCGGCGAGCGCAACCTCGTACAGCTTGTCCGCTGTAGGGTAGATCTTCGGATCGAATGGGGGCTTGCAAGCCAGCGGTGCCGCGAGCAGCAGCGCCAGCAAAAACAATCTTGGCTTGAACATCCGTATGATATTACCCTCTGCGGCCGAGCGCGTTCATGCGGATGGGCGCCCGATCGAATGGTACCGCACGCCCAGCTCCCGCATCTTCTCGACGTCGTAAAGATTTCTGCCATCGACGATGACCGGTTGCTTGAGCGTGCGCTTCACCCGCGCAAAATCCGGGTGGCGATACTCGTTCCAGTCAGTGACCACTACCAGCGCATCCGCACCCGCGAGCGCCTCATAGTTAGTCTCCGCATAATCTATTCGGTTGCCAAACAAAGCTCGCGCATGGTTGAGCGCAGCTGGATCGTGCGCACAGATCGAAGCGCCCTCCTTGAGCAGCGCGTCTATCAGAGCGAGCGACGGAGCCTCACGCATGTCATCCGTACCCGGCTTGAAGGCGAGACCCCAAAGCGCAATCCGCCGGTCCGTCAGAGTGTTTCCCAACGCGAGCTTCACTTTCCCGACCAAGACCTGTTTCTGTCGTTCATTTGCCGATTCGACCGCGGCCAGCACCTGTAACGGCGAACCACACTCTGACGCTGTCCGCACCAACGCCTTCACATCCTTCGGAAAGCATGATCCGCCGTATCCCGGGCCGGCAAACAGGAATGACTGACCGATGCGCGAGTCCGTTCCAATTCCCTTTCTGACCAGATCGATACTGGCTCCGAGTTTTTCGCACAGATTGGCAAGCTCGTTCATGAAGGAGATACGCGTTGCCAGCATTCCATTGGCCGCGTACTTCGTCATTTCCGCGGACGCGATGTCCATCACCAGAATCGGCTTGCCGGTTCGCACGAACGGCGCGTAGAGATCGGTCATTACCTTGCGCGCCTGCTCGCTCTCGACGCCCAGAACCACGCGATCCGGTCGCATGAAATCCTCAACCGCCGCGCCCTCTTTCAGGAACTCCGGGTTGCTGCAGATATGGAAGGGGAAGCTTGCCTTTTTCGCGATTTCGGCGCTCACTTTTGTCGCGCTTCCCACCGGCACCGTCGATTTGGTGACAACCACCATTTCACGAGCCATGTATTGCCCGATCAGCGACGCGACCTGCAACACATACTTCAGGTCGGCAGATCCGTCTTCGCCCGGCGGCGTGCCAACCGCTATGAACACGACTTCTGCCGTCGCGATTGCTTCCTGCAGATCCGTGGTGAACGTCAATCTCTGCTCGGCCTGATTCCGTTCGACGAGTGCTTTGAGGCCGGGCTCATAAATCGGCATGACGTTCTGTTTGAGACCATCGATTTTGCTTTTGTCGATATCAGCGCAGCACACGCTGTTGCCTGTCTCAGCCAGACATGCGCCTACGACGAGCCCAACGTAGCCGGTGCCAATTACCGATATGTCCACGAGACCAGTGTGTGAGTTGGTTGCAGCGCGGTCGCGCTAGGCGATCGCGTACGGGCTTGGCGATGCGAGGGACACTATGCGCCCCTTTCCCTTTGCCAGCTTGGCCGTGGCATTCCTGGTGTCGACGACCACTTTCGCGAGGTGGACCACACGCTGGTAATCGACACTCGCGTGATCGGTGACGATCACCACGGCGTCGGCCCGGGTTATTTCGTCGTCGGTGAGTGGGACGCTCGAGTGCTCGTGTCCGTCTTCGCGGAACTTTGGAACGTAAGGATCGTGGTAGAACACCGCCGCTCCCTGTTGCTCCAGCAACCGAATCACATCGAGGGCCGGACTTTCTCTCATGTCGTCAATGTCCCTCTTGTAAGCGACGCCAAGAACCAGAATGCGGCTCCCGTTGACCGACTTCCTGTCTTCGTTGAGAGCCTGCGTGACCTTGCGCGCCACTACCGCGGGCATCTCGCTGTTGATCTCGCTGGCGAGATCGATGAAGCGCGTCTTGTAGTTGAGCGTTCTCATCTTCCAGGCGAGATAGTGGGGATCGAGCGGAATGCAGTGTCCGCCAATTCCGGGTCCCGGCGTGAATTTCATGAAGCCGAATGGCTTCGTCGCCGCGGCTTCGATCACTTCCCAGATGTTGACGCCGAGCTTGTCGCAGACGATCGCCATCTCGTTTACCAGGCCGATGTTCACAGACCGGAACGTATTCTCGAGCAGCTTCACCAGTTCGGCCGTCTCCGTGCTGGAGACGGGAACCATCGTATCGAGACAGGTCGCATAAAGCGCGACCGCCACCTCGGTACACGCCGGTGTAATGCCGCCGACGATCTTCGGAGTGTTCTTGGTGTTCCAGATCGGATTGCCCGGATCCACGCGCTCCGGACTGAACGCGAGAAAGACGTCTTCACCGACGGTAAGGCCGGCTGCTTCGAGCTTCGGCTGCAGCAGCTCGCGGGTCGTTCCGGGATACGTGGTGCTCTCCAGGACAACCACGATACCAGGCCGGCAGTTTCGGCCGATCGCGTCAGCCGCGGCGATCACGTAACCCATGTCGGGATCGCGCGTCTTGGCGAGCGGGGTCGGAACCGCAATCGAAACCGCATCCATCTCCTGCATCCGCGCTTCGTCCTTCGTCGCCTCGAACTTCCCCTCCTTCACCAGCCGTGCGAGCTCCGCGCTCGGCACATCCTGGATGTGCGACTTGCCGGACATCAGCTGGTTGATGAGCCTCTCGCTCACGTCGTAGCCGATCACCTTGAAGCCGGCCCGCGCAAACTCCAGTGCCAGCGGCAGCCCGACGTACCCAAGGCCCACCACGCCAATGCACGCGGTTCTGTTTTCGATCTTTGCTAGAAGCTGATCTTTTAGTTGCACTTGGCGCCCTGTTTATGAGTGTGTCTGATTGTCAGCGGCCGTAAAATCCGCGTACGGCTTCTATGACTTCGTCGAGCTGCGATTGCTTCAGTTCCGGGTAAACCGGGAGCGAAATCACTTCCTGCGTCGCCTTCTCGCTCTCCGGGAACGCACCCCGCTTGTAAGCGAGATACTCGAAGCAGGGCTGAAGATGCAGCGACAGCGGATAGTAAACCGCCGTCCCGATCTGCTTCTCCTTCAGATGCGTCTGGAGCGCATCGCGGTGGGCTGCGCGCAGCGTGTACTGGTTGTAGATCGACTCGTTGGCGGGGTCGATCGTCGGAGTGCGCACGCCCTCGACATCCGCGAACGCGGCGTTGTAATATGACGCGTTCTTCCGCCTCGCCGCGCTCCATGAAGCGAGATTGACCATCTTCGCTGACAGGATTGCCGCCTGCAGTGCGTCGAGCCGGCTGTTGTAGCCGACTTCCTCATGATAATACGTCTTCATTCCGCCGTGCACGCGGAGCCGTCGTATTCGGGTGGCGATTTCGTCGTTCTGGGTAACGACCATCCCGCCGTCCCCATAGCCGCCAAGGTTCTTCGACGGAAAGAAACTGAAAGTGCCTATCGCTGCGGCTTCGCCCGCCATCGCCCATTTCCCGTCGATCTTTCGCCGCGCTCCAATCGACTGCGCCGCGTCCTCGATCACGGGTCGATTGCCGGCGGCGTCCACTATCGCTTCGATCGGCGCCATCTGCCCGAACAGGTCCACTGCGATGATCGCTTTCGTCGACGGCTTGATCGCGGCCGCGAGGGCGTCGGTCGAGACGTTGAAGGTGTCGGGATCGATGTCCGCGAACACCGGACGGGCGCCGACGTTGTGAACGGCGCCCGCTGTGGCGAAGAACGTGAATGGCGTGGTCAGAACTTCATCGCCGCGTCCGATGTTGAGTGCCCGGAGTGCAAGCAGAATCGCATCGGTGCCGTTTGCGACTCCGATTGCGTGCGTGGTGTGCGAGAGCAACGCGACTTCGCGCTCGAGCCGCTCGACGGGCTCGCCCAGGATGAACGCCTGCTCGTCGATGACTTTCGTCATCGCGTTCACGATGGAATCGCGAATGGTCGCGTGCTGCGCCTTCAGATCAAGAAGTGGAACTGCCATTTATCCGCGTCTGGAACAGAATTGGAGTGGGAAAGCCTTTAAAGATAAGCGTTTCGGGCTCAGACCTGCGCTCGAAGAGGCAGAGGTACCTCCTTGCCCGACTTGGCCGACTCGTAGATGCCGAGGATCAATTCGAGCGACTTTCTGCCGGCCCGCCCGTCGGTATCGGGTTTCGCCTCCCCTCTGAGCACCGCAAGGACATTCCGATAGTAACCCTGGTGGCCCAGGCCATACACGTTTGGCGGATTGGTGTTCGCCGCCTCCACCTGCCTGTCGTCGTCGTCATCCTCAGCGAATTCCCAGTGCTCGATCTTGTTGACAGCGGTGCCGCCGATTTTGGCCGAGCCCTTTTCGCCCAGAATCGTGAGTGATCCCTCGAGATTCCGAGGGTACGCGAGCATCGTGACCTGGATCATGCCGAGCGCTCCAGAGCGGAATTTCAGTATGGCGATCCCCGAGTCTTCGGTTTCGATCCGTCGCGCCAGCGTTGCGGTTTTGGCCATGACGCTCTCCACAGGCCCCATTACCCATTGAATCAGATCGACGTAGTGCGATGCCTGGTTCATGAAGGCGCCGCCGTCGAACTCCCAAGTCCCGCGCCAGGGAGCCTGATCGTAGTACTCCTGCGGCCTCGCCCAGTGAACCGTGCAGCTCGCCATGTAGATTCGACCGAAGCGGTTCTTGTCGATTGCCCGCTTGAGCAGCTGGACCGGCGGATTGAGCCTGTTCTGTTTGACGACGAACAGCTGCACTCCGGCCTTGTCACAGGCATGCACGAGCGCATCGGCGCCGGTAAGCGAGATTGCCATCGGCTTCTCCATCACCACGTGCTTGCCCGCGCGTGCCGCTTCGACTCCCTGGTCCGGGTGCAACCCTGACGGAGTCGCGATCGTGATGACGTCCGCCTTGCTCTCCTTCAGCATCTTTTCGTACGACGTGTAGTGCGGGACGTTCCATTGGGCGCCGGCTTGCGCCGCCCGCTCCGGATCGGCATCGCAGACGGCTGCCAGGTCGAGTCCCTCGACCTGGTCGATCGCCTCGAAGTGGTTCTTGCTGATTCGTCCGCATCCGACGAGGGCTACGCGAAACGTCTTCTCGGAGCTCACTTGGGAACTCTCTTCAGCTGTTCGCCTTCCTGGCGGTATCTCGTGCCACAGGCCTTGCACGCTTCGGGATTCTTGTCTGGCAATCGCTCGCCGCACTGGCACATCCAA
>WNGP01003009.1_pt1 | contig 14109 bp, 11 predicted proteins | sample 5407671 | NCBI WGS metagenome assembly WNGP01 (sample SAMN13153381, study PRJNA577476) | soil metagenome | isolation source: 40 cm soil or saprolite under Garry oak tree replicate 2 | place: USA:California | collected 2016-06-15 | reverse complement strand
TCTACCGGGCGTTCTTTCATATCGCCTGCTTCATGATCGTCTTACGGAGGGTTGTGCAATAGCTTCTAGTGTCCTTCCCCAGGTACGGTTCGAGCAGCATGGCGATGGCCTCGCGGCGCGCGGCCTCGAGAAACGAGACCATCGGCGAGTCGGCTGCCGCAACCCCGTTCCAATCGTTCATCTGTCCGATCAACGCGCGCGCCCGTGGATCTTTCGGTTGCGCGCTCTTTGCGGCCGTCACAAGTTGGTTCGCCAGAAACAGGTGCGGGAAGCTATAGGTGTCCGTCTGTAGTTTCAGCATATCCACCGGGCGCAATCCGCGCTTGTTCATCAGCAAATCGTAAATCCGCGCCGTCCGGTACGGCTCCCCCCAGCGGTCCGTCAGATACGGCTTGTACTTCGGCCCGATCACCCGTCCATTCGCGGTCGCAATCACTCCGCCCGGCGGATTCAGAATCTGCGGCAATTGATCGAACGGAAGGTAGCCTGTCCATTCGTAATCGTCCGTATCGCCCGGGACGGGAACTTCGCCGTGGCCCTTTTTTCGCACCGGCACGCGCGCGGCCATCACGTACCCGATGTTTCCGTCCGCGTCCGCGTACACTGCGTTTTGCCCTGGCCCCCACACGCGCTTCAGTTCGTTCCGAAACTCATCCCAACTCTTCGCGCGGCCCAGCCAGTCATAGGTGTACGCCAGCCCACCCGGCTCGAGCGCCGTCCACCGCAACGCGTACGCTTTGCCGCCCTCGCGATGAACGATCGGCCCATGGCGCGTGATGACGACTTCGAACTTTTCATTCGGCTGACCTTTCACGGGAATCGTTTCCTCGATGATCGCCGCCTTCCGCCACTCGCCGTGCGCGCGATACATCTGCGGATTCGCCGGATCGAATGTCTCGATGTACAAATCCTCCACGTCCGCCATGTTGTTCGTGAAGCCCCACGCGATGCGCTCGTTGTGCCCGATCACGACGAGCGGCGCCCCGGGCAGGGTGAATCCCTTCACGTTCCACCCCGGCGCCGTCAGGTGAGTCTCGTACCAGATCGGCGGCACGTTCAGCTCAAGATGCGTGTCGTTGGCCAGCAGCGGCTTTCCATCCGCCGTGTGCGCGCCGTTCACGACCCAGTTGTTGCTTCCGAGTCCTTGGCGAACGTCGCTTCTGGTGTCGTCAATCCACCCGTGCACTGACGGCCACAGTGCGCTCGCGAGATCTGGAAGAGATTCCCGCGCGCCGCTCGTCGGTGTTTCGCGCGCTTCGGCCTTCAGCACCGTGTCCGTCGGCATGTCATCGTCATCATCCTCGTCGTCCGCACCGTCCTGGCTTTGCGGATCTCCCGGCCGGATGCCTCCAACGACGTACCGGTCCATGTCCGATTCCTGCGAAAAAAGCTCCTTGGCGCGCTCCGGCCCCACTCGCTCCGTCACTTTCCACCGGTCCAGCTCCCTTTCCCAGGTATTCGTCAGCGTTTGATACATATAGCCCGCGATGAGCAGCGAATCCGCGGGCCCCCACGGTCGCGGCTTGTATTTCAGGAGTGAAAACTCCAGCGGCAGGCGGTCTTGGTGCTGTTCGATGAAGCGATTTACGCCGCGTGCGTAGGCTTCAAGCCCCGCGCGCGATTCGGGGTCCACTGACGCGGCATCGCGTTCGGCCGCGCGCCGCAGCCCGAGCGTCCGGTACTGCCGGTCCCGTTGAAGCGCTGCCGGCCCAAAGATTTCCGAAAGCTGTCCGCTGGCCACGCGCCGCAGCAGGTCCATCTGCCACAGCCGGTCCTGCGCCATCACGTAGCCTTGCGCTTCGAGCAAATCGTTGAGTGAGGTCGCGCGGATATGCGGCACGCCCCATTCATCGCGATCGACGGTCACTTCCTGCTGCAACCCCGGCAACGCCTCTGTGCCCTCTATCTCCGGCAGTGGCCGGTACACATACCACCAGGCCAGCGCCCCGCACGCAAGGAAAAGCACTACGACAATCCACAGGAAAACGCGAAGAAGGAAGCGCAAGGAGTCTCCCGGAGAACTTGCACAGAGTTTCAGTCTAGAAGAGCCCCCGCTCTCACGCAACCCGCTACGCGCAATGCGTCGCGCCGGCCGCAGCGGTTCCGCGGACCCGTTTTCCAGCGAGCAGGATACATGCGGGAGAGCAAACACGCAGTCGCAGCGCGGCGGCTGTTACAATACGTCGAGGGAGTATTTCGCCTCTATGATTGCGATCCGCCTTCTGGCGGTTCTGGCGCTCGTTGTCCTCAACGGCTTTTTCGCCGCGGCGGAATTCTCCTTTGTCGCCGTGCGGCTGTCGCGCGTCCGTCAGCTGGTTTCGCAGGGTGACTCTCGCGCCAAAGTCGTTCAGGACCTCCTCGCTGATCTACACCGTGTCGTCTCCGGCGTGCAGGTGGGTATCACGCTGACCACCCTGGCCCTCGGCGCTCTTGGCGAGATCACTCTCGCCGCCACGTTTCTTCGCATTTGGGCCGGCGTCCCCGGAACTCGTTCTGCCTTTCTTGCACATGGAGCCGCCCTCGCTCTCTCTTTCGCGCTGCTGGCCGTGCTTCATGTGGTGCTCGGCGAATTGGTGCCCAAGACCGTCAGCCTGGCCCGCGCCGAACGCGTTGCGCTCCTCATCGCGCGTCCTTTCCACGGCTTTCTGCGCACTTTTCGGCCGGTCATCGATCTTCTCGACGGCGCGTCCCGTTACGTGGTGCGCGCCCTGGGCGTCAGCCCGCCGCAAAGCCACACGGTGGCCCACTCCACGGAGGAGCTGGAAATTCAAATCCAGCAGGCTCGCGAGCGGGGTCTCCTTGCGCCGGGCGAAGAAAAATTCATCCTCAGCGCCATTGAGCTGGGCCAAGTGCAGGTGCGCGAGATCATGGTGCCCCGGCCCGACATGCATATGCTCCCCATCGAAGCTTCGCTCGATGAAGTGATGCGCGCCTTCGCCACCACGCAGCGTTCGCGGCTGCCTGTTTATCGCGGTTCGGAAGACCACGTTCTCGGCTTTGTTCACATCAAGGACATGATCTGGGTTTTGCTCGACCGCGAGCGCCGCCTGGAGGAAGCCGTGGCTGTGCCTCCCTTCGATCTGCGCAGCGTCTTGCGCGAGGTCCTCATCGTCCCGGAGACCAAGCCCGCCAGCGAGCTCTTGCGGGAGCTTCGCGCCCAACACGCCAGCATGGCCATGGTTGTGGACGAGTTCGGCAGCATTCTCGGCCTCGTCACACTCGAAGACATCCTCGAGCAGATGGTTGGCGAAATTCACGACGAGTTCGACGTCATCGAGCGCCCGCTCACCCTCGCCGACGGCGCCATGGTTTTCGACGGAGCGCTTAACGTCCGCGACCTCGACGCACAGTTCGGCATTATGCTTCCCGAAGATCCCGCCTACGCGACTCTCGGCGGATTCGTCCTCGCCCAGCTCGGCTTTATTCCGCGCGGCGGCGAAAGCTTCGAGCACGGCGGCTTCCGCTTCACGGTCGTTGAGATGGACGGCCGCCGCGTCGCCCGCGTTAAAATCCAACTCCTCCGGCCGGCGGAATCACCGGAGAAAACCTCGCTGCCCGCTGAAGCTCCCGCTTCCATCTCCATGCGGGAGAATCCGGCCAAGGCGAGCACGCAGTCTTAGTCGCGTCATGGCCCGGCATCTCTTTCATCGGCTCCTCTTCTCGCTCCCCGCGCTCTGGCTCGTCCTGACCCTCGTTTTTCTTCTCATTCACATCGTCCCCGGAGACCCCGTCGAGCAAATGCTCGGCGAAGGCGCGGCGCCCGGAGAAATCTCCACGCTGCGCCACGCGCTCGGCCTCGATCTTCCCGTTCACGCGCAGTACGGCCATTATCTGCGCCAGCTTGCGCACGCCGATCTCGGCCAATCCTTCAAGTTTCAGGCGCCCGTCCGCCGCATCATCTTCGAGCGTTATCCCGCTACACTCGAGTTGGCTCTGGTTGCCCTGCTCGTTTGCGCCGCCATCGGAATCCCTGCTGGCGTGCTCGCAGCGCACCGCCGCGGTAGCATTGCGGACCGCGCAGTAAGTTTTTTCACTCTCTTTGGTCTCGCCGTCCCCAATTTCGCTCTCGGCCCGCTTCTCATTCTTGTCTTTTCCATCGCCATCGGGCTCTTTCCCGTATCCGGCCGCAGCGGTCCGCGCTCTTTCGTGCTGCCCGCGGCCACCATGGGCGTTGCGCTCGCCGCCATTCTCACCCGCATGGTGCGCGGCGCGATGCTCGAGGAGCTCTCGAGCGACTACGTCCGCACCGCCCGCGCCAAAGGTCTTCCTGAGCGCGCCGTCCTCTTTCGCCATGCCTTTCGCAACGCGCTGATTCCCATCATCACGATTCTCGGTTTGCAATTCGGCACTCTGCTCGCCGGCGCTATCGTCACGGAAACGATCTTCGCCTGGCCCGGACTCGGCCGCCTCACCGTGCAAGCCATCTCCGCGCGCGACTACCCCTTGCTCCAGGGGTGCATCCTCGTCATCGCCGTTTCCTATGTCCTCGTGAATCTTTTCACCGACGTGCTGTACGCCGTCGTTGATCCGCGAGTGCGCCTGCAATGAATGCTTCCGCTTCTCTCCGCGCCTTTCTCCGTCAGAGCCTGCTCGGCCGCCTCGGCCTTATCACCGCCGCGCTCCTCCTAGCCGCAGCGCTTCTCGCTCCATTCCTGGCGCCCGCCGACCCTGCTGCGCAAGATCTCCCCGCGCGTCTCGCCGGCCCTAGCCGTTCGCACTGGATGGGCACGGACGAACTCGGCCGCGACGTCACCGCTCGTGTCCTCTACGGCGCGCGCATTTCTCTCTTCGTGGCTCTATCGGTTGTGTGCGGCTGCGGCCTGACCGGCCTTTTGATCGGCATGCTCGCCGGCTACGCGGGTGGCTGGTTCGACCGCTTCGTGAACACTGTCCTTATCAACACCTTCTTGTCGTTCCCTGGAGTGTTATTGGCCATCGCCTTTGCGGCATTTTTCGGTCCCGGCATCGGCAAAGTCATTCTTGCGTTGGTCATCACTGGTTGGGCAGGCTACGCGCGCCTCGCTCGCGCGCAAGTTTTGAAGGTGAAAGAACTCGAATTCGTCCTCGCCGCGCGCTCGCTTGGCGCATCGCCTGTGCGAATCATGACGCGCCATCTGCTGCCGAATATTCTCCAGCCCGTTCTGATTCAGGCCACCATCGGCATTGCAGGCGCCATCCTCGCCGAATCCACCCTCAGCTTTCTTGGCCTCGGAGTCCTCGCCCCCGTCCCGAGTTGGGGCGCCATGCTCAACGACGCTCGCGGGCATCTCTTTGATGCGCCGCACCTGGTCGTTTTTCCTGCCCTTGCGGTGATGATCGCGGTCCTGGCTTTCAATTTACTCGGGGATGCCTGGCGCGACTGGCTCGATCCGCGCACTCGCGCACAACTCCAGGCGCTCGATCTATCTCGCCAGGTTTGAGCCCAGAAAAACTACGGTGTGACCACAACTGCCGCGCCACGGCCCGCGCCCACCACGCGCGCCGCGTTGCCCTTGTTCACTGCAATCTCGATGAATCCGCTCGACCCGACCAGCGCCACTGGCTCGCCCGGCTCGCCTTGCGCAAACGTCTCCACCAGCCGCTTCACTTCCTTGCCGTTCACCTGCATCTTCAATGTACCCGACTTCAGCGCGCCGTCCGGCATGTCGTCCGGCCGGAAGTTCGTTATCAGATTTCCGAAGTGGTCCATGCGCAGAACGGTGCCTTGCGTCACGCCTTCCGCAGCCTTGGGTTTCGGCAACGCAAAGCGCTTGTAGTCGTTGATCTCCTCGCCCATGCTGGCCGATTGCCAGCCCTTCGATAGCCACCCTGCCACCGGCGCGAAGATGTCGCGTCCGTGAAACGTCTTGCTCACGGGCTGCAGAAAATAGTGCTCCGCGGTGGCGTGCCGCACCAACAGGGCCGTTTCCTGCTCGTACACCAGCGACAATACCCCGTTATCCGGCGCAACGAAGTACTGCGTTTCCCCGCTCACCAGCAACGGCCGGCGTTCCGTGCCTACCCCCGGATCGACAATCACGACGTGAATCGTTCGGGCAGGGAAGTAGCGATACGCCGACGCGATGGCCAGCGCCCCGTCCAGCACGTCGTACGGCGCCACCTCATGGGTGATGTCCACAATCGTCACGTCCGGATTGATCTTCAGAATGACGCCCTTGAGCGTTCCGACCAAATGGTCGTTCGTGCCGTAGTCGGTCGTCAGCGTAATGATGGGATTCGACAACTGTTTCTCCCGGAGCCGATCGCACAGATTCTAGTGTCCTGAGTCGTAAGAAAACAACAAAAGTAAAATTGTCATTCCGAGCTGTAGCTCAGGCCTTTAGGCCTGAGGAATCTGTCTTTTCGCTGGAACCCTCAAAACAAATCCTGATCGCTCGCGTGGTCCCAATTCCATGGCCCTTTGACCAGCATGAAGAGGCTTATTGCATTGGTAAAGAACTTCTGACGCACCACACTAGTCTGTGTTCCCTATTGTGACCCGACTAGGTACTAGTATCCCTGAATCTATGCCGGTCAGGCCCGATCCGGTGCGCAACCTCCCAGGCTCAATGTACGACGCTAGCGAACGGCCCGTGTCCAGTCAAGCCGCGGCGCGGGCCTTGCTGTACAATTGCCAACGTCCGCCCCTCCGGACCTCCTCCGCGGCAAGCAACTCCCAGTTCCATTTCGGTACGAAACGTGCCAAATATCCTCAAAAACGCCTTGCTGCACTTAGATCCGCCAGTACTTAAGGTCTTTTCCTATCAGAAATCCGGGGTTTCCTGTATTGCTTGCCGCGCCCAATTCCATATCCTTTGGGCGACCATTAGTGGATAGATCCTGGAGTGGAAACCTCTGATCCGCAGTAGGTGGTGGTGGAAAACGGGCGCCAGTTGCGTAAGGTATTGATAATCTGCGAGGAGCCCTCTGCGCGCGACACCATGCGCGTCTTGCTGGGGAGCATGGGGTGTCAGTGCGTCGTCGCTTCCAGTCTGCGGCAGGCCATTGCCGTGTTGGAGCAGGAAAACCCCGATGCGGCCATTGTGGATCTTGGCAGCGCGGGTTCTTCCGCCTCTCCCATGGTCTCCGGATTCGACAAAATTTATTCGAGTTTGCGCGGCCGTGTACTCGTCCTCAGTGGCAAAGAGAGCGAACCGGAAGTCAAAGACTTGCTGGAGCGATACCCCCTTCCCCGCGTATCTCGCGACCGTCTCCACCAAGAACTTTGGGGCAGCTTGGAATCTTTGTTTCGCTCCAAGACCGTCCTTAGCCGCGTCGTAGATGCTGCCCGCCTCGTCTTCGACAGTTTTCTGCAGCCCATGCCCGCTGGCGTCCGGGCCACACAGCTTCCCGCTCGGCGGATGGTCTATCAATCCGAAAATCTCATGGCGGATCTCTGGCTTGAGCCGCAGACCGATTCGCGGCACATCGCCCTCGTGGGCCAGATTGTGGACTCCGCCCGGCCCGACCGTCAGTTCGATACGGTTCCAGTCGTGCTCCAGGGGCGCAAGGGTGCCATCGCCCTGGCAACGACCAACAAGTTCGGCGAATTTCACTTTAACTTCGACTTCGAGCCCAGCATCACTCTCGAAATCGAAGTGCGCGGCAATCACTGGGTCTCGGTCGTTTTGCCGTGCATGGAATGGGCCCAGCGAGCAGCTTTTGCGGGTTCGTAATTCCCGGCACTAGGAGCTCATTCGATGATCGCGCTTGCTTCGGAAGGAAAAAGGGGGGCAGCCGATGAAACATAAGATGTTAGGCATCTTCTTGCTGTTCTTCGCTGCCTGGACCGCCCCGGCCGCAGCCGACACCCGATTCATCGTCCGTGATCCCGCGGGCCTCACGGCTCTTCAGCAGGTCTGTCTGACGCTCGGCTGCAACGTGTCGGGCGGCCTGGATGGCGGCCTGGGCAAGCTTTTCCTGGTCACCCCGCCTGCCCTGGTCGATCCCAACACCTTTCTGCAGACCCTTCGCGCCCAGCCGGGAATTACCAACGCCGAGCTCGACGCCCTCCTGAAAGTCATGCAAGCCGCGGGCTCGGTCCCGCCGAGCAGCCTCTCGGATTCGGCTCCGGTTGTTTATTACGGCGTCTCCGTTTGGCACGGGTATGTCGGCCAGCCCGCTAGCACGATCATTCGCCTGCCCGACACGCAATCGGCTTTCAGCGCTTCCGGCGCCGGCATCGTCGCCGTCATTGACACTGGAGTTGATCCCACCCATCCCGTCCTCCAAGCCGTTCTGGTCCCCGGCTACGATTTCACCCGCAACCAGCCGAATGGTTCAGAGACGACCGACTACACAGGGTGGCCCCCACAGGCCAACTCGACGAACATAGCGCAAGTGAACCAGTCCACCGTTGCCGTATTGGACCAGTCCACGGTCGCCGTGCTCGATGGAAACCCGTCGCAATACGCCGCCTTCGGCCACGGCACCATGGTTGCCGGCATCATCCATCTCGTCGCTCCCACGGCGCAGATCATGCCTCTGAAAGCTTTCGGAGCCGATGGCAGCGGCTATTTGTCTGATGTCCTCCGCGCCATCTACTTCGCTGCGCAGAACGGCGCCAACGTCATCAACATGAGCTTCAGCCTGGCCACTTATTCCCAGGAAATGGTCAGCGCCATCAAGTTCGCCGCCCGCCACCAAGTGATTTGCGTCGCTTCCGCCGGCAATGACGGCAAAGATGAATATGTCTATCCCGCCGCTCTCGGCAACGTCATGGGCGTGGCCTCCACTACGAACAACGACACGCTCTCGTCGTTCTCCAACTACGGCGACGATGTCGTTTGGGTGGCCGCTCCCGGCGAAGGCATCGTCACTACCTATCCCTTCGGCACCTACGCCGCCGGCTGGGGAACCTCCTTCAGTACACCCATGGTTTCCGGTGCGGCCGCGCTGCTGCTCGGCGTCAACTCCCATTGCAACGAATCCTGCGCCGAACAGTCCCTGGCCCACGCCGTCCCCATCTCCGCCGACGTCGGCAACGGTCGCTTGGACCTCTACCAAGCCGTCACCGCCCGGCGCCAATCCCTCGGCCTTCAATGATGGATGCTTGCCGCGGGGCGGTTCAACCTCGCTGTGTGAATCGGCACAAAAACGTGGCGCCAGTGACGGTTGCCTAGAGTCTCCGGTCAGAATGGGGACGGTTGCGTTGACGGACGCGTGGTGCAACTGTTTGTGCGGCCGAGAAGTTCCGTGCTTTGCGCGCGCGCCAAACCAAGAGAGCGGATGCAGCAAGGAGAACGGCAGTCATTCCGCCCAAGAGTAACGATTGCGAAGCTGGACGGGCTTGCTTCAAGCGTGAATCGATTCTGGCCAAAGAAGGCAAAGCGGCACGACGCGGAGCAGGTAGTGTTGGACTGGGTGGAGCGGGAGAATGTGACCGCGCCTGGGATTTGGCTTGATCTCCGAGGGGCGGAAGCGCTCCCGTTCCGGAGACTTCAAACCCTGGCCCTTCCCCTGCCTTTAATTGATTGGCTGCCTGGACTTGATAGCGGCTGTTGCCTGTTGCAAGGATCTCGAAGGCCGGTGAGCGCGACGAGAATTTCATAGTTGGCGGAATCATGACCGCCAACTGCTGCAGCGGGTATGCATGCCTTGTTTGGAACGCCGCATGGCCATCGTAGGGCAGGTCGTAGTTGAAGGCAAACTTGGTTGCTCCCGGCCGCAAGGGGAAACTCACCGCGTAGTGTCCTGACTCGCCCGACACGGGCGCCGCGGAAATCATCACGCCAATGTTTCCCGGACCTGCGGCCAGGACAGAACTAATCTTGGCTTTTGCCGGCAGATACACTTCGAATGTGCGCTCACCCGCCTGCGTCAGGGGCGGGCTGGATTCGTTTCTGATCTCGTACATGTCGGATACGTGAAGCAGGTTTCCGTTGGTTCCGGTACAGAGGATTTCGATGCTGCCGGTCACGCGCCGCACGCGACGCGCCGCGTCGAATACTTCGATGGAGAGAGCGTCACCCGCGGAAGCCGGCTGATCATAGCTGACACCCTGGTGAATCACGCGCACCAGATACGGTTTGTCAGGATATTGCACAGGGAGGGTAAACGCCCCGTGTGCATCGGTCTTCGCGCGCGCCTCCTCTTGCATTTCCCTCTCCAGCCGAACAAGGATCACCTGATCGCCTGCGGCGGGTTCACCGCGGCTCTGATTGCGGACCGAGCCGGTGATCTGGCTCGCGGCCATTGCCGTGGTCGAAAAACACGCAAGCAGGGCCAGGACTGAGAGCAGCCTCCGCATGCAGAAACCCTTGGCGCAGTGAAGGAGGTTCATCATTCTTTTGCCACATTCGTTGATGGGGTTGGCGCCGCACGTGGCGCACGTCCGAACATGATGCCGGTTTCCACCTCCACCGGACGTCCATTGCGCAGGTAGAGCCTGAACCTCCATTGCGAGAGGGCATCCGTAATGACTTTTGCCTGATCCGGAAAAGCACTCAGAAAATGAACGTGCTTTACCTTGCCTTCTTTATCGATGATGATCCGGACGGGAACAGGATTGAATCTGCGCTCGGTAAAGACCGGATCAACTTTCTCCACTACATTTTCGCCGCTTGCGTAGTCCCTGATGCATAGAGGAACATCATCCCCGCCCGTCCCCGAGGCAGGACCTGCCTCAGCCGGCAACTTCATCTTGTCCATTTCCTGGATGAGATTTTCCATCAACTTGACGTCACGGCTGGTGAAGACGAATTGGACCATGTGTCCGCGGGCCGGATTTGAGCGAGTACGTAGTAGCCACTGTCTGAAGGAGGCGGGCCGCTGTACTTCTCGGTCCAATCCGGGGATAGAGGATACGTGAGACCAAAATACTGATTGCTATAGACATTGTTGGCCACTCTCCCGCCTTCTGGTAAAGGAGTCACCGAATCGCTGGCGCTCGCCCAGGCGCCCTTGACAAGGATGACTCCAGTCGGCAGTTTTTTGGCGTGCGGATTGTTGGAGAAGTTGCCCCCGCTCTGAGGGGCGCCCTGCGCCCGGGCAAGGAGCGATACGGACAAACAAAGAAGTGCTGATGTTAGGAAACTTAAGAATCTGGTATGCACATTCACGGCGCCAGCGTCTCAAGACAGAAAAATCGGGCGAGGCACTTTTGTGTCTCGCCCGAAGAAGTCACGGCAAAAGATTACAGCGAGCGCAGGAAGTTCAGGACGTCCTGCTGCTGGCTGGGGGTCAGTAATTGGTCGAAGTTCAGCTCGGCCTGCGTGGCTTCCGAGCCATTGTTCTCGTGGGCTTCGATGGCTGCCAGCAGGTTAGTGGTGCGGCCATCGTGCAGCAAGAAGATGCGCTGCGATAGTCCCCACAAGGGAGCCGTACGGAACTGGTCTCCACCTGCCCCGCCCTGCGAGACGTTATCCGCCAAGGCAGTGCCCATGTGATGGATCTCGATATCCGAGAATGCGTTCACCGGGGCACTTCCCAGGGAGGAGGTGAAATTGGAAGGCTGAGTGGAGTTGATCGTAGCGGTGTGGCAAGTCGCGCAGCCGATGGCGCTGAACAGTCGGCGTCCATTGGCAATCGAGGTTGTGCCACCCGGAGTGGTCGTGGAGGGCGTCGGCGGAGCCAGCAATCGCATGAACATCGCGAACATCACCGTGTCGCTGGGTATGGAAGCGTTCGTTGCAAACTGGTCCGAGCCGGCCTTAGCCGCGAAATTGGTTGTGTCCTTCGGGTAGCCGCTTCCGCTAAGGTTCAGACAGCTCGTCGGCAGCCCTGTGCGCATGTCCTCACCGGGGAGAGGGCGATCTTGCGTGAAAATTTCATTGGAGATACCCATCTCCACGTTGTAGGCCTCGCCGGCAAACAGTTCCAGCGACTTGTTCTGCGCCTTCCAGCCGAAGCGGGCGATGGTGCCATCATTGCCGTTGTGATTGAAAGTGCCGCTGATGCCGAGGTTATTGTTGGCATTGGCCGCCTGATTGTTCAGCAAGGTTGAGTCGTCAATGTTCTCGATCAGGCCGGCACCAAAGGTCGGCGTGGGGATGCGGAAAATGATGTTGTTGGTCTGCTGCGCCAAGGCAAAGCTGGGCTGCTGCAGGCTGCAGCTTCCGGCATCAGACCGGCCAGAGACCGTGAACAGGTCTTCTACTCCGCCGTTGGGAGCATTGGGGTTGGGATTCCCGTTAGCATCAAAGAACAAGGGGAAACGCGCCTCCCGTGTGGGGCCGTTGGCCGTGATGAAAGACGGGATCGTGTTGGTGCTGCCGCTGACAATGCCGTTGGCGATCACTTGGAACTGAGGATTGTTGGCGGCGCCTGTACCCCCGACCGCCGGCTGTATATGGCACGCTGAGCACTGGTTAAAGTTAAACCGAGGTCCCAGACCGTTGTTACCGGTGGGGCTGTTCGAGACGGACTCTAAATCTTGGAAGCGGGCCAAACCGTTCTGGAAAAACTGCAAGCTGCCGTCGCCTGCGTTCACTGATGCCAGGGGCTGGCCGGCGCGCCCGCTGCCGCTTTGAACACCCGGGTCGCTTTGGCCCAACGCCATTCCCGGAAAGAATAGCGCCGCCAACAACGCGAGAACCGACGCGAGCTTTATTGCTTTCATTCCTGACCTCCTTCGCTTCGTGCGCTATCCCCCTCCTGTTTGGCACACTTCTTCACACTCATCCTTCCGGCAATTGGAGAATCTGCCGCAGGATGTGAGTAGTGGCTAGGCTCCACCTGTACCGAAGAATGAATTCCTTATGCCGCCCAACCGAGCGCGCGAGACCATACGTCTGAGCACCCAAAGGCACAACGGCCCCCACGAAAATTCTTGGTGCAATTTTTCCCGTCCCTGGAAAGTCCTGGAAGGTACGGCAAAAAAAAAAGCAAAAAAGCGGACCGGCTCTAGCAAGAGACCGCGGACGCCACGGGCGAGGGAAATTCCGAGCGGTCGAATAAAACGATTCTGGCTACCTGTACGAAAGAACAGTTGCAATTTCCGAGATTGGCGTTATATTGCCAGTGCCTTTTTCCGTTTTTATCGCTCTGTCTATTTGTTGACTTAATATGTATGCAGTTCCCGCCCAGTCCGCCCAGCAAGGTTAGTTCACGCGGAGGACCAGCAAACTGGCCATGGTTGCTATACCAACTGGATTCTCTTTTTTTATATGTCCGTCATCTTAATACGACTGGACTTTACTCACTTTTGGGGAGTCACAGCCGGCACACTCAGGGTGTAACGCGAGTGGTTCTTACAATACAAGTTATAAGCTCGCATCCTCTTCTCACCCGCGCAGTGGAGCAGACCCTTGCTCATGTAAAGAACTTCCCCATTCAGGTTTTGCCTCCGGTTTCGAGCGAAGGCGAAGCTATCAATCTGCCCAACTGCCCACGGCTTTTCCTTCTGGATGGGTGTTCTTTGCGTACAGACTTGGGACGCCTCGCGGCACGCTGTCGTACCCACTCGCCTGGCAGCAAGTTTCTGGCGCTTCTTTCGCCGGAAAACTGTAGCTATGAAGAGAAAACTCGACTTTTTTATTGGGGCATAGACGGCTTCGTGGAACTGCACAACACCTGGCAGACAGAACTGCCGTTGGCGATCCGCTCTGTAATGGAGGGACAGCCCTGGGTGCCTCCCGAAATTCTGTTGGCGTTCGTCAAGCAGGCAAAAGCGCTGCTGGACGCGCAGCTTCTGCCAGGCCATTCTCTCACCGCGCGAGAGGGGCAGGTACTCCAATTACTGATGCGGTGTTTAACGAATAAAGAGATTTCCAACGCGCTAGGCATTTCGGAACGAACCGTAAAATTTCACGTTTCAAATGTTCTCGGTAAACTGCAACTCGACGACAGGCGCGGCCTATCTCCCGACAAATTCGCAATGAAAGCGTTCGCTGCAGGAGCCTGACCAGATAGATTGTTCGGTCCAAGCCGAATCGCCACCCGTTTGTCCGCTAGGCGTAGAAAATCGCTGACGTCAGGACCAAACGAGAAGGTTGGAGGCGCGGCCTGCCCGCCGAAACGAAGTGGAGGCGCGGGTGGGATTCGAACCCACGAATGGAGGTTTTGCAGACCAGCCGTGGATTTCTATCTTGTTGGTTCGTCTTGCCTTTACGCCTGCGCTGCTACGTGATTTCGGCCCCTATTTGGGCCCAATTGTTCCCAAGTTGTTCCTAATTTCGTTCTGTCCAAGTT
>WNGP01003005.1_pt1 | contig 14120 bp, 13 predicted proteins | sample 5407671 | NCBI WGS metagenome assembly WNGP01 (sample SAMN13153381, study PRJNA577476) | soil metagenome | isolation source: 40 cm soil or saprolite under Garry oak tree replicate 2 | place: USA:California | collected 2016-06-15 | reverse complement strand
CGCGACCTCGGACCGGGCGGGTGGGCGGTGATCGGATTCGGGCCGCCGCTCGTCGTCGGCTTCCTGCTGGGCCGGCGCCGCCGCGACCGCCGCGCCTCGGGCGCCCGATCCCCGGGGCTGTCGCGCCTCGGCCGGCTGGAGCGCGCGTTTCATACGCTGCTCGCGAGCCACGTCCCCGACCCCGCGACCCGTGACGGCGACAGCCTCGCCCGCTCGCTACGCGCGGCGGGAATCGAGAGCGCTGTCGCGGACCACGTCATGCGGCTGCGCGACCGGCTGCGGGCGGCGCGCTACGGACCCCGCGGCCTGGGCGATGCGGCGGAGCTTGCGGCGGAGCTGGAGCAGGTGCTGCGAGTGCTGGGCGCCGAGCCCGCGGGGCGAGGCCGGCGCCGCATCATGGCCGCGCTGCTCGGCGCCGTGCTCGTCGCGCCGCACGCGGGCGCCGCTCAGGCACCCGGGGCCGAGGCGCTGTACCAGGCCGGCGCGCTGCGCGCGGCCTCGGACTCGTTCGCAGCGCGCGCCGCCGCCGCGCCACGCACGGCGGCCCACTGGTACAACCTGGGCGCCACGCTGTACCGCGCGGGCGCCGACGGGAAAGCGATCGCGGCGTGGACGACTGCCCTCCGCCTCGCCCCCCGCGACCGCGTCATCGCGCGCGCCCGCGAGCTGTTGCCACCGCCAGATCCTGCGAGCGACGCGCTGCTCGCCGTCGGGCCTGGGACGCCGGGGGAGTGGGCGCTGCTTGCGGGCGTCGTCTGGATGGCCTTGTGGGCGGCCGTGTTGACTCACCGGCGCCGCGCGACGATCGGGACGCTCGCCGTGGTCGCGGCCGCCGCCGCGACCCTGGGCGTTGCTGAATCGCGCCGCCGGGAGCGGCCGCTCGCCGTCGTCGTCAGTCCCGCCACCGCGGTCCGCGTCGCGCCCTACGGCAGCGCGAGCGCGACCACGACCCTCGACGCCGGCGCGGCGCTCGAGGTGGCGGGCGAGTACGGACGCTGGCTCGCTGTCCGGCGCGACGATGGCGTGCGCGGCTGGGTGCTCGGCTCGGACCTGGTGCGCCTGTGAGCGCGAAGGTCGCCGTGCTCGCAAGCGCGGTCGCCGACCAGATCGCCGCGGGCGAAGTCGTGGAGCGGCCGGCATCGGTCGTGAAGGAACTGGTGGAAAACGCGCTCGACGCGGGCGCCCACACGATCCGGGTCGCCATCGAGGACGGCGGGAAAACACTGATCCGCGTGAGCGACGACGGCGAGGGCATGAGCCGCGAGGACGCGGGAGTCGCGCTCGCCCGGCACGCGACGAGTAAGATCCGATCCGCGGCGGACCTGATCGGCGTGGCGACCTTCGGGTTCCGGGGTGAAGCGCTCCCCGCGATCGCTTCCGTCGCACGCTTCGAGCTGGAGACATCCCCCGACGATCGCAGCGGCACTCGGCTCCGGGTCGTGGGCGGCAAGGTCGAATCGGTGGAAGACACCGTGCGGCAGCGAGGCACGACCGTCACGGTCCGGGCGCTGTTCTTCAATACGCCGGCGCGCCGCAAGTTCCTGCGCGCGCAGGCGACGGAGACCCGCGCCGTCGTGGACGCGCTCACCGTGCTCGCGCTCACCCGCCCCGACGCGGCGTTCACGCTCACGAGCGACGACCGGGTTTTGCTCGACACGCCACCGGCGTCGCACCCCGTCGACCGCGTGGCCGCCTTGTGGAGCCGCGCGTTCGCCGACACGCTGCTTCCGGTCGCTCACCGCGAGGGGCCGCTCGAGGTGAAAGGCTTCGCCCAGCGGCCGGCGCAGGCCAAGCCGGCCGGCCGCAAGGGCCATGTGTTCGTGCACGGGCGCCCGATCCGCGACCCCTTCATCTTGCGGGCCGCCGAGTCCGGATACCGCTCGACCATCGCCCCCGGCGACCGGCCCTCGTTGCTGCTGTTCCTCGAGCTTCCCGGCGACGCCGTGGACGTGAACGTCCACCCCGCCAAACTCGAAGTGCGGTTCCGCGACAAATTTTTCGTCGAACGGGTCGTGGAAGAAGCCGTGCGGCAGGCGCTGGGGCCTCTCAGTGCCGCGGCACCCCTCGGCCCTTCCTGGGCCGCCTTCGGCTCGCCACTGCCCGCTGGCGCGCCGCAGGAACTCTTCACCACGGAGCCCCCAGGACCTGACACCCGACACCCGCCACCGCCTGCTCTGCTCCAGCTCTTCGACACCTACATCGTCTTCCAGAACGATTCCGGTGTCGCAATCGTGGACCAGCACTCTGCCCACGAACGCATCCTGTACGAAGCCGTGATGCGGCAGTTGTCGGGCGACGGGGCGCCCGCTCAGCGGCTGCTGCTGCCCCTGACCCTCGAGTTCTCGCCCCCCGAGCTCGACGCCATCGACCGGAACCGCCAGATGCTGCAGCGTGTCGGCTATGAGGTGGATCAGTTCTCGGGGCGGACCGTCGTCGTCCACACCGCGCCCAATCCGCATCCGCGCTTCGACGCGGCGCGGTGTCTCCAAGAGCTCGTGGCGGACCTGGCTGGCGGGCGGTTCGGCGGGTGGGCGAACCGCCTGGAGCGTTTTGCCGCTACCTTCGCGTGCCGCGCGGCCATCAAGGCAGGCCAGCAGCTCGACCCCGGGGAGATGAACGAGTTGATGGCCCGGTTGCTCACGACGACCCTCCCGGCGCACGATGTCCACGGTCGCCCCACCATCGTGCAGCTGCCGAAAGAAGAGCTGGAGCGGCGCTTTGGCCGGGGGTAGTCCCCCGCTCGTTGCGGTCCTCGTCGGCCCTACCGGAGCCGGCAAAACGGCGATCGCCGCGGCGCTGGGCCGGCTCGCTCCCGTCACGGTCATTTCAGCGGACGCCCGGCAGGTCTACCGCCACCTGGATATCGGTACGGCGAAACCGTCGCCCGAGGTGCTGGCGCTGGTCCCGCACCTCGGAATCGACCTGATCGAGCCGGGGGAGCGCTACAGCGCAGGCCGGTTCGCGCGCGACGCGGCGGGCTGGCTGGCGGAGGCGCGGGCGGCCGGGCGGGAGCCGCTCGTCGTGGGGGGAACCGGATTCTACGTGCGGGCGTTGGCGGACGGACTGTTTCGCGAGCCCCCGCTCGATCCCGCGCGGCGCGAGCGCGTGCGAGCCTGGGCCGCGAGCCTGGCTCCGGTGCGGGTGGCCCATTGGGCGGCCCGGCTGGATCGCGGCTTTGCGGGCGGGGGCCGCCAGCGCGCGGCGCGCGCGATCGAGGTGGCGCTGCTGTCGGGCCGGCCGCTGTCGTGGTGGCAGCGCGAGGCGCGCGAGACCGGTGCAATGCGCCCATGGTACATTCACCTCACGCTCCCACGTGAGGCGCTGCGGCGCCGCATCGCGGAGCGGGTCGACCGGATGCTCGCCGCGGGACTCGTAGCCGAAGTGGACGGATTGCTCGCGCGCGGCGTGCCCCCCGACGCCCCGGGACTCGACGGGGTGGGGTACCGGGAGGTGGTGGCGCTGCTCCGCGGGGACCTGGCCGCGGGCGCGCTGCGCGAAGCCATCGTCGTCGCCACGCGCCGCTACGCGAAGCGGCAGGAGACGTGGTTTCGACATCAACTGCGCGACGAGGGACGAGGGACGGGGGACGGGTCCGTGTGGACGCTCGACGCGACCGATGCCCCTGAAGAGCTGGCCGCACGAATCTTCGAGCGCTGGAACGCTATGACCCGTCCCTCTTCCCCCGTCCCTCGTCCCGATTCTGTACGATGAAGATCGGCATCACCTGCTATCCGACCTACGGCGGCTCCGGCGCCGTCGCGACCGAGCTCGGCCTCGACCTGGCGCGCCGCGGGCACGACGTGCACTTCATCTCGTACGCGAGCCCGTTCCGGCTGCGCGGCTTCGCAGAGCGCGTGACCTTTCACGAGGTGGTCACGGCCGAGTATCCCCTGTTCGAGCACTCTCCCTACGCCCTGGCGCTGGCCGTGAAGCAGCACGAAGTCGCGCTGCGTGAAGAGCTCGAGGTCATGCACGTCCACTACGCCATCCCCCACGCCGCAACGGCCTGGCTGGCCAAACAGATGCTTCGCCCGGTGCGGGATCTCAAGGTCGTGACGACGCTGCACGGCACCGACATCACGCTCGTGGGCCAGGATCCGTCGTACTACACGCTCACTAAGTTCTCTATCGAGCAGTCGGATGCCGTCACGGCGGTGTCGACCTATCTGCGGGACGAGACGTATCGCGCCTTCGGTTGTGTGGGGTGCGACGTACGCGTCGTCCCAAACTTCGTTTCCAACGTCGAGTACCATCCGCCGCGCGACGGCTCGTGCCGCAGCGTGCTGGCGCCCGCGGGACACAAGGTCCTGATGCACGTCTCGAACTTCCGTCCCGTGAAGCGGGTGCGGGACGTGGTCGCGATCTTCGCCGAGGTCCGCAACAGTCTGCCGGCCACGCTGGTGCTCATCGGGGACGGCCCCGACCGGGACGCGGTCGAAAAGGAGACCGATCGCCTCGGCCTGCGTCACGACGTGCGGTTCTTCGGCAAGGTGGACCAGGTGGCGGAGCTGCTGCGTGGGAGCGATCTGTTCCTGCTCCCTTCTGAGACCGAGTCGTTCGGCCTGGCCGCGCTGGAAGCGATGGCGTGCGGTGTGCCCGTCATTGCCTCTGCGGTCGGAGGCCTCCCCGAGGTCGTCGTCAGCGGCGAGTCAGGATTTCTGGCGCCGCCCGGCGCCGTGAGCGTCATGGCGCGTGAGGCGGTGGCGATTCTCTGCGACCCGGAGCGTCACGCCCGCATGCGGGCGGCGGCGGCGGAGCGGGCGCAGGTCTTCTCCGCCGAGCGCGTCGTGCCGCTGTACGAGAGCATCTACCACGAAGCCCTGGGTGCCTGAATCGCTCGTGGCCGCGCTGAGCGCGCTCGGCGTGCTGCTGGGGGCCGCCATCGCGCAGGGCCGGCTCGCGCCCCCGGCGCTCGCCTTGTGGGCGGCGCTCGCGGCGGCCGCGTTCAGTGTGGCGGGGACTGCTCTGACGAGCGGCAGCCGTGACTTCCTGGTGTTCGCCGGCGTGGTCGTCGGCACCGCCGCCGCAATGCTCGTGAGCGGGACGGCGCTCGCGGTGGGCCTTGCCGCCGCTGCCATGCTGGCGGTTCGACCCAGGTTTGCGGGCGCGCTCTTCGCGGGCCTGCCGCTCATGTACGGCGCCCTCGCCGTGGGGCGGCCGGCCGATGGCCTCATCCCCTGGACGTTGGCCGCGTGGCTGCAGCTGGTGCGCACCCTGGTCGATGACGTGGCAACACGGCGGACTCCCCACCCGTGGCTTGCCGCGGCGCTCGCGATCGCCTTCATCCCGGCGAGCCTGCTGCTTCCCGCGCGGGCCGGCTACGGTATGCCGTACTTCCTGCTCGGCCTGTTCGCCCAACTGGCGGTGCTCGTCGTGGCCACGCGACTGATCGTCGGGCGGACGGATCGCCTGAGCGCACTGCTCACCGCCGCCATGGTCGTGGGACTCGCGGCGCTGGTGGCCGGTCGGGTGGCCTGAACGCCGTGTCGCCCGCAACGCTCGACACGGTGCCCGCGCATCTCCTCGCCCGGCGGTGGGGCGTGCCGCAGGCGACAATCTTTCCCGTTCTCGCGTCGAGCCTCGACGCGGTGCACGAGCTCGGCACCGCCGGAGCCCCGCACGGCTCGACCGTCATCGTCGAGGAGCAAACGGCGGGACGGGGGCGCGATGGGCGCACGTGGCGCTCGCCCTACGGCGGCGTCTGGTTGGGGGTGCTGCTGCGGCCCGCGCGGGCCGACGTCGGAGCGCTCTCCATCCGGGCGGGTCTCGTGGTCGCCGACGCGGTGGACGAGCTGCTGGGCGCCGCGCGCGCCCGTGTGAAGTGGCCCAACGACGTGCTGGTGGACGATCGCAAGGTGGCGGGCGTGCTGTGCGAAGGTCGCTGGCAGGGCGAGGCCCTCCAGTGGCTCGCTTTGGGCGTGGGCGTGAACGTGTGCAACGCCATCCCCGCGGAGCTCGCCACCGCCGCCGCCGCTCTGTACGAGCTGCTGCCAGGCGTGCGGCGTGTCGATCTGCTGGATCGTCTGGTGCCCGGGCTCGCGGCGGTCACGGCCGGAGGCCTCACCCTCACCGAGGCCGAGTGCGCGGCGTTTGCGGAGCGCGACTGGCTGCGGGGACGCGTCTTGCGAGCGCCAACGGCAGGTCGGGCCGTGGGCATCCGGCCGGACGGCGCCCTGCTGGTGGATGGCGGGGCCGGTCCGGTCGCTGTGCTTGAGGGGCATGTCGAGCTCGTCTGACGCGCTATCTTAGCCGCCCATGCTCCTCGCCCTCGATGTCGGCAACACGGAAACGACGCTCGGCCTGTTTCAGGGCGAGCGGCTCGCGGCGCACTGGCGCCTCACTACCACGCCGTTCCGCACGCCGGACGAATGGGCCTCCGCCATCACCGCCTACCTGATCCAGGCCGGCCACTCGACCCAGGAGGTGCGGGCCGCGATCGTGGCGTCCGTCGTCCCGCAGGTGACGGGGAGCGTATGCGACGCGGTGGAGCGCGCAACCACGGTGCGCCCACAGGTCGTGGACGCGCGCTCGCGCCTGCCGATCACGCTCGACGTGGAGGAGCCGCTGACGGTTGGCGCCGACCGCATCGTCAACACCCTCGCCGCCTCCCAGCTCTTTCATCGCGATACCATCGTGGTCGATTTCGGCACGGCCACCACCTTCGACTGCATCACCGGCGACGGGCGCTTCATCGGGGGCGTGATCATGCCCGGCGTACGTACCGCGTCGGACGAGCTCGTGCGCAGGACCGCCAAGCTGCCGGCCACGGAGCTCACCCCTCCGGAGCGGGTCATCGGCCGGCGGACCGAGGATTGCATCCGCGCGGGCGTGCTGTGGGGCAGTGCGGACGCGGTGGACGGGCTAGTGCGCCGCATCCGCGCGGAGTGGCCGGGCGGCGGCAAGCCGCGTGCGATCGCGACCGGCGGCCTCGCCCAGCTGATCGTGCCGCTCACGCGCGAGATCGACTCGGTGCACCCCGACCTCACGCTCACGGGCCTGCGCCTCGCGGCGAGCGCCCTCCACCTCGCCTGGTGACGCAGCCCCGCGTCCTCAACGCGTGGCGGCGCTGGGGGTATCGCGCCCTTCCGGGGGATCTGTTCTCCTACATCCTGCACCTGCGTCCGGCGGAATGGCCGATCATGGCGGGCCATACGGCGCTCGGATACGTGCTGAGCGTCGGGATCACGGGCGTGGTGCGCGGTGCGTGGTTCCTGCAAGCGCTCTTCGCGCTGGCCGTGTGGGTGGTCTTCCTCAACGGTGGTACGCTCGCGATCAACAGCGTGTTCGACCGGGACGAGGGCGACATCGGCTACCTGCTTGCGCCGCCCCCCCTGCCGCGGCATTTGCTCGCGTTCAGCCTCGCCCTGCTGGCAGGCGGTCAGCTGCTCGCGCTCGCCCTGCCTCCGGCCTTCCAGCTCACCTACGCGGTGTGCTTCGCTCTCTCGATCCTCTATTCGGTGCCGCCGTTCCGGTTCAAAGCGGTAGCAGGCGTCGATTGGGTGATCAACATGTGGGGCTTCGGGACGCTGACGCCGTTCGCGGGATGGGCCGCGACGGGTCGCCCCCTCGACCTGGGCCACGCCCTGATCCTCGTCGCCTTCTGCCCCCTGTTTGCGGCGCTCTATCCTCTCACGCAGCTCTATCAATTCGACGAAGACCGGCGCCGTGGGGACCGCACCTTCGCCCTGATCCTCGGGATGCGGGCGAGCCTCGCGCTCGCGATCGGTTGCACGCTCATCGCCTTCGCGTTGTTCGCCTGGGCGAGCGCGCGGCTGCACGCCGGCCCATGGGCCGGCGCACTGGTCATACCGTTCGCCGCATGGCTCGCCGTGCTGCTGCCGTGGTATCGCGGGCACCGAGCGTGGACGCCGCGGGACCATCAGCGTGGCATGTATCGGGCGCTTGCGGCGTGGGCGGTCACCGATCTCGCGGTGCTGCTGGTGTTTGCCCGTTGAGGCGGGCGCTGTAGATTGAGCGCATGTCCGCCGTTGCCGCACCAACCGCAACCGATCGTTCGGACCTCCGTACCGTACTCACCGGCGGCACGAGGATAGGCCTGGGGATAGCTGCCGCGGTGGTGGTGTACCTCCTGAGCGCGAAGGACGTCCCGGCCGGAGGCGGCTTGCGTGCTGGCGTGGAGACGCTCCTCGTCCTCGCGGCGGGCACAGCCGCGGCGTTTCTGCCCGGGACCTGGTGTGTGGCGCGCAACGTCGAGGGCATCGCGGGTGCTGCGGCGATGGGGCTGTGGGGGACGATCGTCTTTTCGATCGTGGACATCGTGTTGTTGCGGCCGCTCAAGGTCTACCCCTGGACCTGGGACGCCGTCGGGGGCGGCACGACGTGGTGGTACCTCCCGATGTGGTGGATCCTGGGAACCTTCCTCGCCTGGATGGGGGGCACCCGCATTGCGCTGCGTGCCGCCCGGGGAGCTGACGCTGGCATAGTGCGCAGCGCGGGTCCGACGCTGATCGGCGCGCTCGTCGTGGCCGCGCTCGCGCGGGTGACGGGGGCCGCCACGCTGCTGCCCGCCGCCGCCGGCGCCGGCTTCGCACTCACCCTGCTGGCGCTGGTGCTCATCGCGCTCGCGCGCCGGGCGTAGCGGGGCGGGGGAGGCGGGCGGCGTGCCCCGCTGGCTGGCTCATCTGCTCGTCGTCGCTGGATGGCTCCTCACACCGGTCCTGGCGTGGGGAGCTTCGTATGTCGGGCTGTGGCTCGGGGCGACGGCCGCGTTGCGGTTCACGCGGCCGCTCACCATGCTCGCGATCGCCGGGCTGTGTGCCGCCGGATGCGGTCTGGCGGCGATCGGGGTATGGGTAAAGTTCATGCGCCGCCTGCCGCACCTCCTCTCGCACCTCATGGCCCCGCGCGCCCCGGAGGACCCGCACGCCGTTGCCGCGGCCGATTGAGGTGACGCGGGTCGCGCTGCTCGCGCTCCTGCCGGCAGCGCTCGCCGCCCAGGGGCGGGAGGTGGAGGTGCACGTCGGGCGGTGGTACGGCGACAATCGCTCCCACACTTACGAATTCCGCACCAGCGCGCCGCTCGCGGGTGCGCTCACGCACGGCTTCACTGCCGCTGTGCTGCTCAATGAGTCCCTGGGACGGCGCCGCGCCTTCTATGGCGCGGGATACGAGGTGCAGGCGTTCCGCGGCCGCGCGGCGTTCGCTCCCTATGCGCTCGTCGGCGCCGCGCTCGGCCTCTCGACCGACACGGCGACGCAGCAACTTGGGCTCCTGTGGAGCCTGGGCGGGGGCGTAGAGTGGCGCCCGCTTTCGTCCTTCGCCGTGGGAGCCGAGCTGCGCTACCGCCTCGAGGACCGCGGGCCGCGGGGGTTCTGGCGCGCCGGATCGGACGCCCGCAGCGGGTTCGGATGGGCGGTGGGCGTTTCCATCGGGATCGGGAGGCGGGAGGCGGGACGTGGGAGCGTGGGGCGTACGCCTCCCGTCTCTCCTCTCCCGCCTCCCGTTGCCTCCGCTCCGGTAACGGGCACCGCCGGTGACGTAATCGAGACCGCCCTCGACGTACTGGGAACGCCCTATCAGTGGGGCGGGACGGCGGACAACGGATTCGACTGTTCCGGGCTGATCCAGTATGCCTACGCGCAGCACGGCATCCGGCTGCCGCGCCGCAGCCGCGACCAAGCTCAGGTGGGGGCCGAGGTGGCGCCCGTCGTCGAGGCCATGCGCCCGGGCGACATCCTGCTGTTCTCGATGCGCTCGGGTGCAGGGGTGACGCACGTGGGGCTCTACATCGCCGAGGGCAAGTTCATCCACAGCGGCAACAACGGCGTGAAGATGTCACGGCTCGATCCGCATGACCCCGATGGTGCCTACTGGTTGGCCCGGTGGGTGGGGGCGAGGCGGGTCATTCCATGATGAGGCGTTCTCAGACGCTAGGACGCTATGTCGTAGGTCTGCGCCCCACCGTCCGACATGTTAGCGTCTTACGACCTAGCGTCGCAGCTATCTGCGTTTTGGGTGCCGCTTGCGTCTTCGGTTCCCGCCCCCCCTCCCCCCTGCGCGGCTACCGGCTGGTGATCGAGGGACGCGACTCGCTGAGCGACTACCTGGCCGCAGCGCTCGCTGACCGTGGGTTCACAGTGCGGCGTCGCCTGAAGGGAGGCAGCGCGCCCGCGGCGGCTTTGGTCACCTTCACGTATCGCGAGCTCGGGCCGTCTCCGATCACGTGGTTCAACGTCCGCCTGGCGGACACGCGCAGCGGGGCGATCGTGGCGGCGGTGTCCGCGCCCTTGGACTCGCTCGGTGCCACCGAACGGGTCCGGGCGCGGAGCCTTGCCGACTCGCTCGCCGCCCGTCTGTCCCACCCCGAGACCACTCCCCCTTGACACTCGCAGCGGGCCGGGAGAGATTGTTCGTGGTTAGATTAGCACTCACTGACCACGAGTGCTAATAGCATCGGAAGCAACCAGTTACGTCAACGCACAACGATGTGGAGGCTTTGGGACCATGGCAACGGCAACTGCTAGCAAGACCAAAGTGAAAATCTTCCCCCTCGCCGACCGCGTGGCGATCAAGCCGCTCGAGGAGAGCGAGACCATGAAGGGCGGTCTCTACATCCCCGACACGGCCAAGGAGAAGCCGATTCAGGGTGAGGTCGTCGCGGTCGGACCGGGGAGGCGGGAGAAGGGTGAGACGGTACCGATGGAGTTGAAGGTCGGAGACCGCGTGGTCTACGGCAAGTACAGCGGCACCCAGGTCGAGCTGAACGACGAAGAGATCATTCTCATCAAGGAAGCCGACGTCATTGCCAAACTCGCTTGAGGCGTCGCCTCGGGCACTAGGAGGAATGGGAGATGGCTGCGAAGCAATTGGAGTTCAATACCGAGGCCCGCACCCGCTTGAAGCGGGGTGTGGACCAGTTGGCCGAGGCGGTCAAGGTGACGCTCGGCCCCAAGGGACGAAACGTCGTCATCGACAAGAAGTTCGGTAACCCGACCGTCACCAAGGATGGCGTCACGGTCGCCAAGGAAGTGGAGCTCGAGGATCCGATCGAGAACATGGGCGCCCAGATGGTCAAGGAAGTGGCGACCAAGACGTCCGATCTCGCGGGCGACGGGACCACGACGGCGACCGTCCTCGCCCAGGCGATCTTCCGCGAGGGGTTGAAGTCGGTGACTGCCGGCGTGAACCCGATGTCCTTGAAGCGCGGGATCGACAAGGCGGTGGAGTCGGTCGTCGAGGAGCTGAAGAAAATCTCGGTGCCGACGGCGGGTCGCAAGGAGATCGCCCAGGTCGGCACGATTTCGGCGAACAACGACAACGAGATCGGCAAGATCATCGCGGACGCGATGGAGAAAGTCGGTAAGGACGGCGTCATCACCGTCGAAGAGGCCAAGGGTCTCGAGACGACCTACGAGACGGTGGATGGCATGCAGTTCGACCGCGGCTACCTCTCGCCCTACTTCATCACCGATCCCGAGAAGATGGAAGCGGTCCTCGAGGACGCCTACATCCTGATCCACGACAAGAAGGTCTCCTCGATGAAGGACCTGCTGCCGGTGCTCGAGAAGGTGGCGCAGGCGGGCCGGCCGTTGCTCATCCTCGCGGAGGACGTCGAAGGCGAGGCGCTGGCGACGCTGGTCGTCAACAAGCTGCGCGGGACGCTCAAGGTGTGCGGCGTCAAGGCCCCCGGGTTCGGGGACCGTCGCAAGGAGATGCTGCGGGACATCGGGGTCCTGACCGGCGGTCAGGTGATCTCCGAGGAAGTCGGCTTCAAGTTGGAGAATACGGTCCTGAATGATCTTGGCCAGGGCAAGCGCATCGTGATCGACAAGGACAACACGACGATCGTGCACGGCAAGGGGAAGCAGGCCGACATCCAGGGTCGGATCAACGAGATCAAAGCCGCCATCGAGAAGTCCACCTCCGACTACGACCGCGAGAAGTTGCAGGAGCGGCTGGCGAAGCTCGCGGGTGGTGTGGCGGTCGTCCACGTCGGCGCGGCCACCGAGACCGAGATGAAGGAGAAGAAGGCGCGCGTGGAAGACGCGTTGCACGCGACGCGCGCGGCGGTAGAAGAGGGCATCGTGCCCGGTGGCGGAGTGGCGCTGTTGTGGTGCCAGAAGACGCTGGACAAGGTGCGGGGGAGCGACGAGGACGAGAAGATCGGCATCGACATCGTGCGTCGCTCGCTCGAGGAGCCGATCCGCATGATCGCCCAGAACGCGGGCGCGGAAGGCTCGATCATCGTCGGCAAGGTGAAGGAGTCGAAGGACAAGAACTTCGGCTACAACGCCCAGACCGACAGCTTCGAGGACCTCGTGGCGGCCGGCGTCATCGACCCGACCAAGGTCACCCGCACGGCGCTCCAGAACGCCGCGTCGATCGCGGGACTGCTGCTGACCACGGAGTGCGTGGTCGTGGAGAAGAAGGAGAAGGACAAGGCTCCCCCGATGCCGGGCGGCGGCGGTGGCATGGGCGGGATGTATTAGGCTAGACGGGTAGACGGGTAGACGGATAGGGGCGCCCCGGGAGCGATTCCGGGGCGCTTGTTTTGCGTCCGGGTTGTACCTTTGCGCGGTGGCTGTCCCTCCTGTGCCACCCTCGTCGCCCCCGCCCCAGCGCGCCGCCCTGTCGCGCGACCTCGCCGACTTCCTGGTCGAGCTTTCCATCGCGCTCCATAAGCACGCGATGTATCCGGGCGACCACCCATCGCTCGAGCCCGCGGCGCGCGCCGTAGCGCAGCGGGCCGAGTCGCTGCTCGCCGACCGGGCCACCCTCTCCCTCGGCGTGGCGCGCCGCCAGCTCGTCATCGAGGGCGTCGCCACCGATCCCAAGCACCCGGTGCTGCGCGAGCTCGCCGACCGGCTGCATCGGCACCACCTGGGCGCCGTGACCTTCAGCCGCGGCGTGACGGTGGAAGAAGTGCGCGACGTCCTGCGCAGCCTGGCGGTCGAAGCCGACCGCACCGGCCAGCCCATCGGGCTGGGTCCCGTGGAGGCCCTGCGCCGCTGGGCCCACGTGCGCCTGCACCCCCTGACGTATGAACGCCTCGAGCTCGTGGAAGACGCCGCTCCTCCCGACGCGCAGACGGGAGGGGCGCGGGCTCGGGCGGCCCAGCTGTGGGTGGGGCTGGCCCGTGCGGCCCTGGCCGCCGACAGCACCGACGAGGCGCCGCCGTCCACCGAGCCGGCCGTCATCGCAAAGGCGATTGACGAGCGCTCCCCGCAGACCGCCGGGGCCTACGATCAGGCGATCGTCGGTTACATGCTGCAGATCGCGGACGAGCTCAAGTCAGCGGGCAGCACGGAAGGGGTGGCCCTGAGGCGACGGATGTCGCGGCTGGTGCGCAGCATGAAGCCCGAGACCCTGCGGCGCCTCGTGGAGATGGGCGGGGACTTCGCCCAGCGCCGCCGCTTCGTCTCCGACGCGGCTGACGGCATGTCCCTCGACGCCGTGCTCGAGATCGTGCAGGCCGCCGCCGCCACGTCGCACCAGACGATCTCTCACGCCCTGGTGCGCATGCTCTCCAAGTTCGCCGCCCACGCCGAGGCCGGCAGCGGAGAGACGCGGCCCCAGGCCGACGCCGCGCTGCGCCAGCAGGTCCGCCAGCTGTTGGAAGGGTGGAGCCTCGCGGACCCGAACCCAGGGGCCTATGGCGCCGCGCTCCAACGGATGGCGCGCGCGGCGCCCCTGTTCGCTGCGCCCGCCGAGACCGCCTATCCCACGGAGCCCGATCGGCTGGCGGTCATGGGCCTCGAGCTCGACGTCGCGGCGCCGCCCGTGCTCGAGGCCGCGGACCGCATGATCGCGAGCGGCGGGGCAGCGCGCCTGATCGAGGCGCTGGACGAGATGGCAATCGGGAGCGCCGCCGCTGGCCGCGTGTGGGAACGACTCGCAACGGTCGAGTTCGTGCAGCGGCTGGCGACCGGAGACCCGGTCGACTTCAAGACCCTCGATCGCGTCGTGCCCCGGGTCGGTCCGCCCGCGGCGGAGCCCTTGCTCGACGCGCTGGCCACGGCCGAATCGCGCGGCGTGCGGCGCGGGCTGCTGGGCCTGCTGGCGCGGCTCGGGGGGCCGATCGGCCCTCTGGTGGTGCGCCGGCTCGAGGACGAGCGGTGGTACGTCGTGCGCAATCTGCTGGGTCTGCTCGATGAGATCGG
>WNGP01007131.1_pt1 | contig 14134 bp, 18 predicted proteins | sample 5407671 | NCBI WGS metagenome assembly WNGP01 (sample SAMN13153381, study PRJNA577476) | soil metagenome | isolation source: 40 cm soil or saprolite under Garry oak tree replicate 2 | place: USA:California | collected 2016-06-15 | reverse complement strand
GAATCAGAATGGCTTGGCGAGTGTCAGGAGGCACTCTCTCGTATGTCTAAGGACCCAAACATGGCAAAACTAACCATCGCAGTAGCCACCTCCAACCTAGCCATCGATGGCTAGTGGCGTACTGATTCAAACTCCCCACTTTGTTTTCCAAATAGACGGAAAGTCCTGGTTCTTGACGATTGGAGCTTTCGCCCAGTAAATCGGCTAGATCAAGCCTGGAATGCAAATGTGACCACGCGGTTTACTTTGCAAAGGTCTCACGCTTGGGCTAAGGGCATCGCGCAACTCAGAAAATCTTGGTTGTGCCCATTCTGTGGGCAGACTGTGACAATTCGCCGGAAAGCGGTTCGTCCATCGGGAGCTCAGAAAAATAGGCATAGCATTTAAGATGGGTCCGATGACATGAGAGACCTCTGTGGCACTAGCGGTGCACTAACTCGCCCAGAATAAGCCCGGATTACGAATCTAGATCGGCATGTCAAGAATCGATGGTCTGCCGCGCTTGGACCTGTTAGAATCCTAGGCGAATCTCACGGTTTCTGTGATCCCCTTAGAGCCCGTTCTGCGCCCTGAACCGCGGGACAAGCCCAGAAAACATGTTACGTGGCCACCGAAAAAGGGGGGATAGCATTTGAGCCTGGTGCCGTGAGAGTGGGTTTTTCCCGGCCAGACTGTTTCTTCCTCGGGTTCTCTTGAAGCATCCAACTCGCGGTGCCTACAAACATACGCAGGATTCCTTTTGACGAGCGCATCCTAGGCGAGGTCATGATACGAGTCTACCTCTTGAACAGGTCTGCGAGGCGCTGACGCAAACCCTTCCTCCCCTTCTCCTTTCTCTTCTCAAACAACAGTTTGAGGAAAGAAGTGAACAATGCAGCAAGTCCCAAGTTCACGATACTAGTTGGAAGAGCGGGGAGAGTTCCGCCGGAGAAGAGAAGACCTGCTACGAGCGCAAAACCGAGGAGGATGGTCGCCACGACGTTGAGAGTAACAGATATCCTGCTCTGTAAGTGGCGCTCGTAGATCGACGCGCACGCACCGGCGAGAGTTAGCATGAACGCCCAGCCGAATGTAAACCCCCATCGGGAAAGAAGCACGCTAGTCCCATACGAGGCTCCAAGCCCGACCATCACAGGCCCCAACAACGCTCCAATAAGGAGACCACCGAAGACCAGGGCACCTAGCTCGTAGAAAGCACCGTATCTGTACCCACGGCTGAGATAGCCAACGTAGTTCACCAAGAGCAGAGTAAAGGTGAGAACGGTGATTGTGATGAAGACTAGAAAGTCTAGGGGAAGCGGCATTCCGACGGTCGAAGCTTGTTCTGAGAGAGTAGGACCCATCGCCTACTATTTCTTCTTGACGTGTCTCTCCCAGAACCCCTGCTTACGCTTCGCGATTCGGCTGGCCGTTTCAACGCCCACGTCCATGTCCGCCTGACTGGCCCCCGGCTCTTGAACTGGTGTCTTCGGCTCCTCGACGGAGGCCGTGGGTTTCTGGATAGGCTTGTTCTCGCTCGACTTGGGAGGCTTGGCCGGCTTCGCCGATTCAACGCTAGGCTTCGCATTCTCACCCATCGGTTCTACAGCCGCCTCCTTCTCGTCAGCCCCGGCTCCTTCTCCATCTTCCGAGTCCGCCAGTGATATTTCGAACTCGCACTCCGTCTGGCCCTGCGAGATGCACTTGGTCTCTCTCGCCTGAACTGTCTTGTCGAGAACCTCTGCGAAAAGTCCTGCTAGAAACCCGCTCGTGAACATGCAGTTCGGCTCTTCAGACTGACCATTCTCCATCGCCTCGAAACAGTTGCCAATAGCCACACTCGCACTCGCCCTGTCAAAATCTATCGCTCGAATCCTGACCTTGCCCAGTCCCAGGTTTGTGTCCTCGAAGGCTGAGTGGACCAGATTCTCGAGTGCCGCTCTCTGCTCTGGGCCTGTTGCGGTTATGCTGTCCCGGAAGATACTCCCCTCGTGAATCCCGATCCCGCTGGCCAGGTAGGATAAGAAGGGAGCCGCCTGGTCTGCGACGAGACGTTCTAGAGCGTCCCTCATGACTCTCACCACGTCCCGTCGTAGTATGATCATCTTCTGGCCAAAAAACGATATCTCGCCCTTGTTGTCGTTGAATCGTACCTGGTTAACGGACCCGACGAGCCTCCGCAGGTCCCACGCGTTCGGCCGGTTCTTAGGACTAGTTTGCAGTTGCTGGTACCTCCGCAAGTTCTTTCGTCAAGAGTTCTGCCGCCTCGTTCACTTTGTGAGCGAAGGCTGAATCAGGGTTGTCGATTACGAAGACTGATCTGCTCAGGTTGTTTATGACGTCCATCTGAAAGTCGAAAGCCTGCAGGAATCTGGACCTGAAGAGTGTCGCCAGCTCCTTGCCGACCTTGACAGCGTCCTTGATCCTCACCCCTGGGGGTACCATGTTGAGAGTGAGGAATGTCGGCTTCCCAAATGTCTCGGCCAGGAGCACCATAACGGCCGTTCCGAACAGGTCCTGCTGGTCGACCCGTGATACCAGCACCAGTGCGTCGCAGCATCCCATCGCGAGAACCGTATCATTCTCCACTCCCGGGTGTGTGTCGACTATGATGTAGTCGAGGTTGCACTGTTCGCCGACCTTCTGCAGCGTGTCCTGGAACAGGGTCACCTCAAGCCCCGCCTTCAATAGACGTAGCATGTCCTCGACCTTGTTGCTCGCGGGACAGAAGTAGAGGCCGCCCTTCAGCTTAGGGAACCTCGGAGTGAGATCTATAATTACATCAGCAGGATTTGCATCTCCGAGAAATATGTCTGTGAGTGTCGCCTTGACTTCGCCTTTCTTGAGACCAAAAAGAACATGAAGCCCTGGTCCGGAGAGATCCAAGTCCATCACGCCGACCCGATGGTGCATCGCGAGGATAGCAGCCAAATTTGCGGTGAGGGTCGTCTTTCCCGTTCCGCCTTTGAACGAGTGGACTGCGATTACCTTAGTCACTGGTCATCCTTATCCTTCTTCAGCTGATCCTTCACCGACTGGAAGAAGTCCTGGTTCTCGATCCTGCCAGCCTCCGACCTGACGGCTTCCAGATCGATCTTCAGCCGCGCGTGTGTCACTCTGTGCCTTCTGAACGCGAAGAAGCCTCCCGCAACCAGCGCTGCAATGATTGCGGCGAGGATCCCGAAGTAGTAGAGTGGAAGGGAGAGTACGCCCCCTTGCGACGAGGTGGCTTGTATCGTTTCATCGCGTGTGTAGGAGGCTGATTGTCCACTATTGTCGGTCACTGTGACGGTGATGGTGAACGTCTTTGAGCTTGCTCCTCCCGTAAGGGTGTAGCTGTGGCTGTCGGTGGTCCCTGACACGCTGTCGATTGACCCGTCACCCCAGTCGACGATCGTGCCGCTAATCGTTCCGTCAGGATCAGAGGCTGTTATGGTTACTGTGACTGGCTGTCCGGTAGCCTGGCTCGTTGTAGAGGTTGAGAAAGTCACAGTGGGCTGTCGGTCAGTGATCGTGATCTGATTCGAGAACGATGCTGTTGAGGCGCTGTTGTCCGTAACGGTTAGGGTCAGATTGAATATTCCACCTAAGTTGTACATGTGGCTTGGATTGGACCCGGACCCGAATGTCCCGTCTCCGAAGGCCCACGAGTAGGTCACGATCGTTCCGTCAGGATCGTAGCTCGCCGTGCCGTCGAAGCTTATCGATACACCAGTGAGAGCAGTCGAGGGCGAGTATGTGAAACTGGCGACCGGGAGATTGTCTTGGATTGTTATGGCCCTCGTCGCGGAGCCGCTGTTTGGCGGCGTGGCAGAATCTCCGACTCTCAACTCGAGAGACCATAATCCGCCAGGGTCGGTGGCCTGGCGTGAATATGTGCCTACCCAGAGATTAAGGCCTGAGTCGAAGATTACTGGGACAGTGTCAGGGTACGATATTGTCGCGTTGAACTTGACGGGTTGGCCTATCGGAACATAGGTCGTGGCGCTCATGCTGATCGTGAAGGTTGCGCTGACGAGCTGTGCTGTGCTGTTTCGAGAGGCGAGGGGACCCGAGTTTCCATAGGAGTCAGCGTATCCACCGCGGGCGAGGGACGCTGTCCAGGTCCCGGTTTGGTTATAGGGGGTTGTCTTGTAAGTGGCGTTGAATGTCTGACTCGCGCTTGAGTATGTTGTAGTCAAAGTCAGGTTCGTGCCATCGGGTCTGGCTAGTGTCAGCAGAGCCACTCCGTTTGAAGCGATGGTTCCATCTGGATAAGCAGGCTGGAACGAGAAGCTCATCGTCTCGGTTCTTTGATAGATGGTCTTCGCGGAGCCAAGGGCGGAGACTGACATAGCCGCCGGCCGCACATAGAAGCCTCCAACATCCGCCGGAGCCTTGACTGTGGTAGTACCGTTAACAGTTAGCACGTATCCGTTGCTATCGATAGTCGCATTCCTCGGAATCTTCCAGTTGGCGACCACTACCCCTGTTCCCGATGCTGTCAGTGTCTGGGTGAAGACGGTTGTGGAGGTCGTATATGCCGCGATCTTCAAGTTGACTTGTTCTGAAGGGCTATACCCTGTTGCGTGAATGTTTACGGTCTGTGTTCTCTGATACTCCGTGTTGTCCGTCAGAAAGATGAGAAAGTAGGTTGCAGCAACGGGGTTCGATGTTGTGAGGGGTCTGACTTGGTCGGCCCATGTAATGTATTGGCCAACTAGTGAGTTAGGGCCTGGGAAAGACGAGGTTGGATAGTAGAAGGGAGGTAGCGTGAATGAGGTCTGGCCTGGAAACGTGGTATAGTTTTGGAGGACAGATTGGTGAGTGATCGAGGCCGGATCTCTCACGGAGAATCTGAACTGATAGAGCGTGTTTCCAGTCGCTCCTGAAACTGCGAGAACCGCAAGGGTGATGAGAAGAACATAGCGTGTCGCTCTCTTGTATCGCACGACGTGCCTCCCCGTAGCCAGAACTGTGAACCACGACACTCCCGCATTGGACTAAAGGGTCGCGTAACTCGAATTCTAACAGTAAGGTATCCAGTCGCGTCGATGATTTCAGGCTTGGCCGTCACATCTGTTCATTATGTGCTTCTGTTGTTTGCGCGGTTTCGTGACAAATTCCATGGGAGAAACCAATAAGAAGTCGAAGACCCGGTCCAGCGACGATGAACATGTCAAAGCTGACCGAAAGCGCAAGAAAGATGCTCGAAGGCAAGAACTTCGTATACTTAGCCACCGTCAATCCTGACGGAACGCCACAGGTCACTCCTACATGGGTGGACACTGATGGCCACTTCGTTCTCATCAACACCGCGGTTGGTCGTGTTAAGCACCGCAATGTGAAGAAGAATCCCCACGTTGCCCTTGCAATAACCGACCAGACGAATCCCTACAACCTCGTTCTGATACGAGGCAAGGTTGTGGAACATGTGACTGGCCAGGTTGCGGAGGAGCATATTGACAAGATGGCGAAGAAGTACAGGGGCCTTGACAAGTACCCGAACCGGAGCCCAGGCGAGCAGCGGGTCCTGATCAAGATTGAACCTGTAAAGGTTATCGTCCGATAGCGAGCCAGACCCAATTTTCTCCGATCAATTCGCAATAATCCTAGCGACGAGAATGGGCCGGTTCCGGCTTACTCGTCTTCGTCTAGTTCTTTCTTGGACGATTGCTTGTTTGGAAGAGGAGGGGTTTCTCGGCCTGTCGGTTTGAAGCTTTCAGATATCAGTGTCTGGAATCCTTCCAGCGCACTGTCGATGACTCCCTTCAGTTCTTCTCCTGCTGAAATGTCTCGGCTCACTGCGCCGCGCTGGTTGACGATCCGTGACTTTTTGAGGACCTTTGCCATGTCCGCTTCTGCCAGTCCGCAGAGCTTCATGAGGCTGATGAGGTAGAACGAGGTCTTCCCGTCGAGTGACTCTTTCGATGCGCCTATCATTTTGGCGAGTTCACCTCTGTAGATGCGGCCCTGTTTCAGAATGGCCTTACTGACTAGGTCCTCTAGGACCTGCGGTGGGACTTTGACCAGTATGGCCATTTTCTATCGACGCCTCATGGGTTTGGACAGTGCGACTGGACCTTTTTGGACCGTAGAGCAGAGTAGAAAAGAGGATTGTATTAGCCTGCTCTTACCCGAATCTTAAGCCCTGAAACATACGCTCTGATTGTTTCGGAGGATGGAGTTATTAGTTTCATTTATCCTCTAGAATCTTGGGACTGGTCCCCGGTAGGCGCATCGATACTGCCAAAGCTTGAAACGGCGTGCTCCTTGGAGTCATTCCGGAGATTCATGATCACGAGCACCTGCCGCTCGTTTATCCCGAGCGACTACCAGTTGGACATGTCAGTTTTTCCGGAGAGGTCGAGGGATCTCGGAACCATGTATGTGGAGGCGGAGGATAAGGAGACGTTGGGCCGGGTCAATGAGATCAGCTTTGTCAGAGTCAACTATGTTCTGGGGATAATCTACAATTCGAAGAGTGGGCATACCCAGCTAAAGTGGCGGCACATCCGCGGGGACCAGGGTCGTCTATCGGGTGAGGCGAGCACGAACACGATGGTGAACCTTTACGAGGCGGGCGCATTGGACAGGTCGTTTATCCGGACGATCGCCCCGCGAATCCAATAGGATCAGTCAAGAGATCTAGAGATATTCCCTCTTCGGCTTGAGATCAGTTTCGCCCACTAGGGGCCATCCTGCCAGCATTATGATTCCAGCAATGAACTGGGGCTCGGCACGAGAACTCATCAAATCCAAGCCAGCTTTGTGCAATTATCCGGCTAACAGCAACAAATCAAGCCCGGATCGCGAATCCGTCCACCGGGCCCGGTTTCTGCGCTGTTCTCTTCCGCGTAACCCGCGCTTTCGACGACCCTCGATCAGCCCGTTCTGCGCCCCGAAGCTAAAGACTCGCCCGGAAAACAAGCCGTCTGGCAGGATCCTTCATCCAAATTCTGAAAAGCAGTTGCTCCTCGCGACACAAACGTACGCATTCCGGCGAGACCCATAGGGATGGAAGGCATTACTTTCACGCTGAATCTGAGAGCCGACCAAATTCAGAAAGCCCGACTCTAGAAAACTCGACGATGGCGAGAGACACAGGGCCTCGGCAAAGGCTGGTTAGACATGCTTTATCTCTTGTAGAGAGTGGCCAATCTAACCAACGGGATCTGAGCCAATTTTGCCGACGCTCTTCTCGACCGGGATAGAAGCTCTCGACAAGGTTCTCCCCAAGGGGATTCCGAGGAACAGCATGATGATCCTCGCCGGAGAACTCGGCACAGGCAAGTCTGTGCTGATGAGCCAGCTTCTCTATGGAGTGTTGAAGAGGCGAAAGGAGCCGTGTATCTACATGACCTTCGAGGGGCCGCCACTCGCCGTCGAACAGGATATGGAGTCTTTCGGCTGGGACATCGCGCCTTTTCTCGAATCCGGCCAGTTGCGGTTCATAGATTGTTTCTCGTTCAGAATGGAGCCCGTCGAGGTTCCTTCCTACGTTCACTATGTGAAGGATCCACGAGATCTTCACTCGGTAACGAGTGCTCTCTTCAACATGATGGAAGAGATGAAGATGTCTGGCCGAGGAGCCGTCTTCGTCGACTCTCTAACAGAAATGTTCACTCTCGTCCAGGAGGAGCGTCCCCTCGTATTCCACATGCTCGACGGTGTGAAATCATGGAGGGCGAAGGGGCCCAAAGAGAAGCTTGTTCCATTCTTCTGCTCCCACCACACTCCACTCCGGGCTTATGTGGAGCTTGATGATCTTCTCTTCTACGTGGTTGACGGGATACTCGATGTCAGGTTCAATCCGGGCTTCGCAGAGCGAGGACTCTTGGTCAAGCAGTTCAGGGTCCGCAGGATGAAAGGCGCTCCTCACGAGACCTACTGGGTCACCTTCTCGGTCACCTCGAAAGGCGTGACCGAGGTAGAGTTGCCCGTGCCTGTCCTATCGACCGAGAGGTCGCGTACCAGCAGGAAGAAGTAGCTCATTCCACACCGGCCTCAACGGAAGGGCTGTGGCGCTTCATCACGGAAGCCATAACGAGCATCAAGCCTATACCGGTCAACCCGTTGCTCACGTGGGCCCGCCTCGCATCAAAGTTCCCTACTCAAAGAATCCCGTGTTTGTAGCCGAAGGATACAAGCCGCCCGTAGTAGCGGGTAGAAGCTTCGAATACGAGACAACTCCAGAGAACGCGGAATACTGGCAGACACTTAGCCTCGCCTATCGTCAGTATTTGAAGAAGGAGGCAGACACGCGAATGATAGACCTACGACTCTTATTGGACGAGAGGCGGAGCGGAGCCTTCCGGTGCGTAGGATGCGGCAAACCGATGGTCATGCGAGAGCTGTTCGCCAATGGCGACCGGGTCTACCAGTGCCTCAACGGCGACTGTGTAAAGCGGATCATCAGATACCAGTACCAGGCGTATACAGGGCGGATCGCGGAAGTAGCCTAGCCCGAGACACCTTCAAGGTGCGGGTCCATAGACCGTCCAAAAGGCCCTCTTACAGAGAATCTATTCAACGCGTTTATCATCAGGAAGACCGGCCTAAGTCCCCATTCTATCAGTATAGTCAGAAGATGCGGATAAATAGGAACAAGACCAGAAATACTATGTGACGAAGCATGTCCGCCCAAAAGTCTGCACAATCCGACGACCCCATAGAGCTCCTTGCAGACTCTCTCAGCGTCTGGGTCGGAAAGCTCAGCGACATTGTTCACAAGGTAATAGATACGGAGCCGATAAGAAACGTGATCAACTGGGCCCGCATGTACTCGCTCTGGCCAGTCAATATTACCACCGCCTGCTGTAGCGCAGAGTTCGGCGCGGCCAGCGGCGCGCGACATGACCTAGAACGTTTCGGAGTCCTCCCGATCGGATCCCTACGCCAGTCCGATCTCATAGTGATAGAGGGAACGATCACGAAGAAGATGGCGAAGAGGCTTCGCACGATATACGACCAGATGGCCGTTCCACGATATGTGATCGCGATGGGCGACTGTGCCATATCAGGCGGACTCTTCCACGACTCGTATAGCATCGTCAACGGGGCCCACGAATTCCTCCCCGTCGACGTCTTCGTCCCCGGATGCCCTCCAAGGCCTGAAGCACTGGAGCACGGGATCATCATGCTTCAAGAGAAGATACGAAAGTCGAAGGTGTACCCGGAAGGATGAGCCTCTCACAGGAAAGGGAAGAGAGCCTCGTCAAAACACTGAAAGAAAACTTCCCCGCCGACATCAAGGACGCAACGATTCTTCGTCGATCGCGGATAGACGTGACTGTCGCTCCAGACAGAATGGTCGAGATCGCGACTTTCTTCCGCGACAAGCTTGGATTCGATCACCCCAGCGGGGTCTCGGCCGTTGACTACAACAGAGAGGCACGCTTCGAAATAGTCTACCATTTATCCTCGATCCGAAATGTGGGACAGCGGGATATTATTGTCAATCTGAAGGAATCTGTGCCCCGGAATAGTCCACGAGCGACTTCACTTGTCAAAATATGGCCCGGGGTAGAGAATTACGAGCGGGAGTCTCTAGAACTGTTCGGAATACAGTTCGACGGCCATCCGCGTCCCGAGAAGCTGTTTCTCACCGACAACTGGGACGGACCTCCGCCCATGCGAAAGGAGATCAGATTCCCAACGGACTGACAGGCATGACGACAACCGACAAGCCTGCGCAGACGACCGATCTCTCATCGATGAGCCCGACAGAGCCCGGGGCTCAGACTATGACTCTCAGCGTGGGCCCACAGCATTCAGGCTCGGGGCACATGAGACTCATTGTCGAACTTGACGGCGATATCATCATCAACGCCATGCCCGACCCGGGCTATGTTCACCGAGGCATCGAGAAGATCATCGAGCTTCGAAACATCATTCGAAGCATCCCAGTCATCGAACGGCCCTCGATCATAGACGCTTCCAACCTGAATCATGCATGGGTCCGGGCGATAGAAGAGCTGCAGGGGGTCGAACCGCCTGCTCGGGGACAGTACCTCCGATGTCTCCTGAACGAGATGAACAGGATAATGAGCCACCTCTACTGGCTCTCCATCTACGGCGTCTTCCTTGGCCACACAACCATGTTCATGTGGCCCCTCGGAGACCGGGAACTCTTCATCGACCTCGCAGAACGCCTCACCGGTGCTCGAATCACATACTCCTACCTGGTCCCAGGCGGCGTGAGACGAGATCTGCCGGCCGGGTTTGCCGAAGAAGCCGTGAAACGGACGGAATACTTCGAGAAACGGCTCGACGAATACGAGAACATATTCTTCAAGAATCCACTCTTCACATCCAGAGCAAAAGGTGTTGGCATACTCTCAAGCGAGAGGGCTATAGCCCTCGGCTCGACAGGACCAACCTTGCGCGGGTCTGGCGTCGACAGGGACCTGCGGAAGGACGAGCCCTACGCGGCATATGGAGAGTTGGACTTCAAGGTCCGTACCCGGCCTGACGGCGACTCGTACTCGCGCGCCATGGTCCACATGGACGAGATGAGAGAGAGTAGCCAGCTAATCCGCCAGATACTAGAGAAGTTACCCACAGGACCAGTTAGACGAAAAGCCCCCATCGTCGTCCCGCGAGGCGAAGCCTACGGCCGAGTCGAGTCCGCACGCGGAGAATGTAGCTTCTACATGATCGGGGAAGGCGGAGACAAGCCCTACAGGGCGAGATTCATAACCGGATCCTACCGGAACATGGCCGCAATCCCGGAAGTCTTGAAGGGGGTCCGTCTTGCTGACATGCCAACGTCTTGGTGGAGCATCGACTACTGGCCAGTGGAGGCAGATAGGTAGATAGTCTTGGCGCCTATAGTTGGAAAGGTCAAGGCCGCGGTCAACAGCTGGAGAGCCTACTCCGCGGGGCTCAGACACCTCTTCCACAAGCCCTACACGCTAAGGTTCCCACAGCAACGATACGCGGTGGAGGCGGGTTTCCGGGGAAGACACCTGCTACACCTCGACCGTTGCACGGGCTGTGGAATATGCGCCTGGATCTGTCCAGAAAAGTGTATCACCATCGTACAGAGAGGAGATCGCTGGTATCCACAATACTTCTACGGCCGTTGCTGTTTTTGCCATTTTTGCACAGATTATTGTCCCGAGTTTGCGCTCGAAGAGACTGTCGAGTATGACATCGCCGAGTACACCAGGGAGCTGCTGGTCTGGTCACCTGAGAGATTGGCCAAGCCTCCTGTCAAGAAGGAGGACAAGTATGTCTTCAGCGTCGATGGTCCTAGAGGCGCTTCGCAGGTCGTGGAGAAGGGGCACTAGCCGATGACTCAGGTAGCGACTCCTCCGCAGACGTTGAAGCCGAGCGCTGAGGGTGAGGGCTGGAAGGCCCGCCCGATAAAGCTGAAGATTTTCGGGAATCTGATCGCGGAGGTTGTGCACAAGGGGATCTGCATGTACTGTGGAGCGTGCATAGCATCATGCCCGATCGATATTCTATTCCACAGCGAGAGCGAAGAGCCGATTATGCGTGGCACCTGTGCTGCCTGCCAGGTCTGCTACTACAGCTGTCCACGCATCGAACTTCCCGTTGCAGAGGTCGAGCGTCGGGTCTTCGGCAGAGAACGGACCCATGAGGAGACTATCCTCGGCATCCACATCGGCTCTTACTCTGTCCGCGCGAAGGACCCTGACATTCAGAAACGTGCTCAGGACGGCGGCGCTGTTAGTGCCCTGATGCTGTACGCGTTGGAGAATAAGATCATCGACTATGCGCTCGTCTCCGGATTCACGTCTCAGCAGCCGTGGAAGCCCGGTCCGAGAGTTGCCCGGACGAAGCAGGAACTGGTCGACAACGCCGGTTCCCAGTACACACCCGGTGGTCAGGTCGGCGGCATGGCGGAGATCGCGGTCCCGAACCGGTCCGTCGTGAATTTCCAGGAGGATCGAATGGCGCTCGTCGGACTGCCCTGCGAGCTACAGGGCTTCTGGAGGATGAACACGCACTGGATAGCCGCGCCCAAGCTGGGGCGGAACCTAGTCTTCACCATTGGACTATTCTGCTCGAAAGTCTTCGACTATCAGAAAATGATGGTTGACTATGTTCAGGGAGCTCGCGGCGTCGATCTCAGGACAGTAACCAAGGTGAACATCAAGAAAAACAGACTACTCATCTACACAGGCGACCGGCTCGCGATCGACGAGCCAGTCGAGGTTATCGCTCACGCAGCCCGGGAAGAGTGCAACATATGCGTCGATTACTCGGCTGAGCTTGCCGACATCGCAGTAGGAGCGATAGGCTCGGCGAGCGGATGGAGCACTGTCCTGACGCGGACGCCACGCGGAGAAGACATACTCAACGGCGCGGTCGAAGCAGGATACGTGGAGATGAAGAGGCTTGATCCGCTTGGCAAGGGAATGAAATTCCTGGAGACACTCTGCGAGCGGAAAAGGCTCCGAGACCCCTCAGCCTATATTCGCCACACGAGCGCTTATCCCAGACCCGACCCTAAGCTCGTGCCTATAGAAGTCCCTCTTAAGTAGCCGCTCCATCACGTTCAGAGTCTGCAGTAGATCGCCGAGCGACGTTCTATCATTCTCTTCTTCAACCGGACGGGCTACAGTCTGGAATCCAGTGCTGACAATGGTCACAGGTAATGGTTTGGAAGTCCTGTACTCGTGAATGGGGCTTCCCATGAAATGCTCCCTCATCAACTTCTCAGGAGCTTGCAGTCCGCAGGTAGGACAGCTCAGGGAGACCAGTGTCCCAGAAAGGAAGCTAGACAGGACGACTGGTCCGCTCGCCATCGCGAGAGGTTGGGCAGTTACCTGTGTTATGGTGGGAGTCGTAGGCTGGCTTGTTTCTTGAAGGCTGCTTATGAAGAGGAGTTTCTCCACTGTTCGACGTTCCATAGTTGTGGGCGATGGTCGATGAGGAGCCAGAGCAGCCAATACAGAGATCCAGCTTACTCGTGCTACCGTCAGAGCGAACCCTATGACGGCCATACTGATCCAGCCAACCAAGAAGAGGAATAGGGGTTCCAATCTTGAGTTCTCCTAGTTTAGAGGAATATCCGTGTAAGTCTCTTGAGCGCAGCCATTGCAGATCACTCTACCCTGAGGGGTTCGCCTAACATCGTCAAACATGAGGATCTCACGCCCACAGTCAAAGCAGACAACCACGCACTGGCTCATTCGCTCAAACCGTCAATAGTCAGGCTAGACCCTGACCGTTGATTCCCCGCTTGTTACCAATCCCGAAGGACGGTGGTAACAGTCCCTTTAAATACGGTCGCAAGGGGGCTCGGAAAATCTTTCGCGGAATCATATTCAACAATATCTGGTTCTACCGTCAAGTGTTCGGTAGAACCATCGGACTTGGAGAAGTTTACTTTTGGGCTGTTCTCTCAGATATGAGCAGAGGTGTAAGGGCTCTGTCAGGGGAGTCTCGATGGAGAAGGTCGGGAATCACGTCTGTCCCAGATGCGGCCAGGTCGCGATGAACGTTTACTATTCTGATCAGACTGATAACCGAGTAGGGGCATGGTGTGAATACTGCAACATGAAGGCCTACTACCACGGCGAAGAGCTCGTGCAAATAAACTCGTAAGAAAAAAACCCGTCAGCTTTTCTTATTCGGGTGGCGTGGCGCCTTCAGGAATGTTGACCGTCATCTCGCCCTCTACGAGTTTTCGTTGGAGCCGGGCCGTAAACAGCTCGAGATCAACATGAAGCTCCTCTAGCCGTTTCATCGATTCCGGTGTAAGTGTGGGCTTTACAATCTGGCCTCCGATGCGCCCGTAGGCGACGGCTTCGAATAGGAACTTTTCGCCTTTGTATAATGTGTATCCACTCAGGAAGTTGGCGACCCCGCCGCCCACTCCGCTTGCCTCGTCCATCGCATCGACGAACACGTCCATCTCATATTCGAGAGTTGCGTCTTCTTCTTTACGAAACGGGTTGGTCGTCTTGCTCAAAGTCTGTCACCCGTAGGCGGGCATGTCTAGCGGATGCCACTGACGCTCGATCATTCCCTTGATCCTTTGCCGGGCCAACCATCCTGCGCCAATATCAGCCACTAGCAGAACGGCCAGCGCATAGTCGGCGACTCCAAACCCTAAAGAGGACCGGGAGATCCCATACACAACTAATCCAGCTGCTGCCACTACGGCTCCGAGGATAGGAGCCCAGATTCTCCTCTTTGA